>Ga0209155_1000182_pt1 | contig 27756 bp, 24 predicted proteins | sample GraSoiAngelo_122_FD_185879 | JGI IMG/M metagenome (GOLD analysis project Ga0209155, IMG submission 185879) | Grasslands soil microbial communities from the Angelo Coastal Reserve, California, USA - 14_0927_02_20cm (SPAdes) (version 2) | ecosystem: Environmental > Terrestrial > Soil > Grasslands ... | reverse complement strand
GGGACTCTACGAGGAAATCCTGCGCGAGCTCGCCGCCCTCGGCTTCTGAGTCAGCGCACGGCCCCGGTGATCGTGCACCGGTTCTTCAGCTCCACCACCGTCTTCCAGGCGCGGTTGCGATCGACGTTCGCGTCGAGCACCGCGTTCCGGTAGTGGATGACCTCGAGGAAGAGCGCGATCACCGCGACGACCAGCGCAGTCTCGAATGCCACCCGCTTCATTCCGGCCTCCTGCGCATTCTTTGGTGATGCGAACGCGTAAAGAGGAGTCCGGTCCCCTATCGCACTGTAAGGTCCCGAACGATCTGGAGCCTCAGGCTGTCAAACCGACGACTCCAGGCCCACTGCCGCCGTCGTATCCAGCGCCTCCGCCCGGTGATCGCGGGCGATGAGCAGGTAGATGGCGGGCACGAAAAACAGCGTGAAGAGGGTGCCGATGGCCATCCCGGCTACCAGCACCAGTCCGATGCTGTTGCGCGCCGCGGCGCCCGGACCGGTCACCAGCGTGAGCGGGAAGTGCCCGCACACCGTTGCCACGCTCGTCATCAGCACGGGGCGGAGCCGGGTCATGGCAGCGTTGCGGACCGCGTCTACCTTCGTCTGCCCCTGTTCCTGAAGCTTGTTCGCGAACTCGACGATGAGGATGCCGTTCTTCGAGATCAGGCCGACCAGCGTCACCAGGCCGACCTGGGAGTACACGTTGAGTGTGGTCGTCCACCCGTCGGTGAAGAAGCGCATGTTCGGGTTGGGCATCTTGAGGAACGTCATCGTCAGGGCGCCGAACATCGCCAGCGGCACCGACCCGGCGAGGATCACGAACGGATCCCGGAAGCTGTTGAACTGGGCCGCCAGCACCAGGAAGATGAGGATGACGGCGAGGCCGAACGCGGGCAGGAACTTGTTGCCCTCGCTGCGCAGCTGCCGCGATTCGCCGGTGTAGTCGATGGTGTAGCCCTTCGGCAGGATCTTCGCCGCCTCGTCCTCCAGGTACCGGAGTCCCTGGTCCAAGGGAACCATCGCCACTCCGCTGAGCTTCACGGCATTGAGCTGCTGGAAGCGGTTGAGCGTGCGCGGAGTGACCGAATCGCGCAGGGTGGCGATGGTGCTGAGCGAGACCAGCTGCCCGTTGGGACCGGTGACGTGGATGTCCTTGAGCTGCTCCGGATTCAGGCGCTCGGCGCGGATGAGCTGCGGGATCACCTTGTAGCTGCGCCCGCCCACGCTGAACCGGTTGACGAAGTTGCCGCCGACCGCCGCGCTCAGGTCCTGCCCGACGGACTGGAGGTTCAGCCGCAGCTCCGCCACCTTGTCGCGGTCGATCTGGATCTCGGACTGCGGCTGGTCGATCTTGGTGTCGATCACGGGCGGAAACGCGAACATGCCGCTCTGCGCCGCCTTCTGTTGAAGCTGCTGCGCGAACTCGAGGATGTCGCTCTGTTCAGCGGTGGAGGCGAGGATGACCTCCACCGGGAAGTTCCCGCCGCCTGGAAGGGAAGGAGGGACGACGGCGAACGTCTGCACACCGGGGATTGCCGCGACCTTCGCCGACAACTCCGGCAGCACCTGGAAGACGTTGCGCTTGCGGTCGGTCCAGGGCTTGAGGCCGTCGCCGTAGAACCCTCCGTTGGGAAACGTGATCTGGAAGGTGAATTGCGTCTCGGGGATCGACGCCATCTCCTTGTGGATCTCGCGGGTCAGCGGCGTGATTTGATCGATGGTGGAGTTCGCGGGCGTGTTCAGGATCCCGAAGATGATGCCCTGATCCTCGAGCGGAGCGAGCTCCTTGGGCGACTGCTGGAACATGAGCAGCGCGAGCCCGCCGATGACCACCCAGCTCACGTAGATGGCTCCGCGCGCCGTGAACGTCTTCTCGAGCAGGCGTCCGTAACCCGCCTTGACCTTCTCGAACGTGCGGTTGATCCAGCCTGCGAGCCCCTTCTCCTCGACCTCCCGGTGCAACAGGTACGCCGACATCATTGGCGACAGCGTCAGAGCGACCACGCCCGAGATGGTGACGGCGCCGGCGAGCGTGAGCGCGAACTCCCGGAAGAGCGAGCCGGTCAGGCCGCCCTGGAAGGCGATGGGCGTGTACACCGCCGCGAGCGTGATGGTCATCGCGATGATGGGACCCACCAGCTCGCGCGCTCCTTTGAGCGCCGCATCGATCGGCTTCAATCCCTCGCGCAGGTGACGCTCGACGTTCTCCACGACGACGATGGCGTCGTCGACCACCAATCCCACCGAGAGCACGATGGCCAAAAGCGTGAGCAGGTTGATGGTGAACCCGAACGTCTGCACCAGGAAGATGCCGCCGATCAACGAGAGCGGAATGGCGACCACCGGCACCAGCGACGACCGCAGCGACCCGAGGAAGAGGAAGATGACGATCACCACGATCAGCACCGTCTCGAGCAACGTCTGCACGACCTCGCTGATGGCGCTGCGGATGTAGGCGGTGGCGTCGTAGGCGATGGTCGCCTGGATCTGCTCGGGCAGCTCCTTCTGCAGCGAGGCCAGCTCCGCCCGCACGCGCTTGATCACGTCGAGGGAGTTGGCGTTGGGCAGGGACCAGACGCCGATGAACACCGCGGTCTGCCCGCTAAAGTTGACGACGGTATCGTAATCCTCCGCGCCCAGGACCACGTCGGCGACGTCGCGCAGGTGGACGGTGGCGCCTTCGCTTTGCCGGACCACCATCTGTTCGAACTCCTCCCGCGACCGCAGGTCGGTGTTCGCCGTCAGGTTCACCTGCACCAGCGAGCCCTTGGTCTGGCCGACCGCCGCCAGGTAGTTGTTGGCGGCCAGCGCCTGCCGGACCTGCACCGGGCTGACATTCAGCGCCGCCATGCGATCGGGCTTGAGCCAGATGCGCATCGCGAAGGTGCGCGCGCCGAGAATGTCGGCCTTCTGCACCCCTTCCAGCGCCGAGAGTCGCGGCTGGACGGCTCGGACCAGGTAGTCAGTGATCTCGTTCTGCTTGAGGAACTCGGAGGAGAAGCTCAGGTAGGCGGAGGCAAACTGGCTGTCCGCCGAGGTGATGTTGAGGATCGGGACCTCGGCCTCGGGCGGAAGGTCGCCGCGCACCTGGTCCACCTTGGAGCCGATCTCCGCCAGCGCCTTGGTGGAGTCGTAGTTGAGCCGCAGGCGGGCCTTGATGGTGGAGAGGCCCAGCTTGCTCTCGGAACTGAGGTACTCGATGCCATCCGCCGACGCGATCACGCGCTCGAGCGGAGTGGTGACGAACCCGCGCACCAACTCGGCGGGCGCGCCGACGTACACGGTGGTGACCGTGATTTCGGCGTTCTCGTTGCGCGGATACTGGCGGACGTTCAGCGAGCGGATCGCCTGAATGCCGGCGATCAGGATCAGCAGGTTGACGACGAGGGCGACGACGGGTCGGCGGATGAAGAGGTCGGTAAACTTCATGGGTGCCTCTCTCTATTGCTCGACCACGGTCGGCGCGACCTCGATCTTCGGCGCGAGATCGTTACGCACCACCACCGCTGCGCCGTTGCGCAGCTTGAAGGCGCCGCTGCTCACGACGGTCTCCCCGGTTTTGAGCCCGGAGACCACCGCCACCAGATCTCCGCGCCGCTCCCCGAGCCGGACGAACTTCTGGTGCGCGATCAGGCCGGCGTTTCCGGCTGGATCCTTCTTCTCCTCGATGGCGAAGACGGAATCGCCGTAGGGCGCGTAGAGAACCGCGGTGGAGGGGATGACCTGCACCGTGCGCTTCTCCGGCGAAAGGACCTCGACGTTGACGAACATCCCGGGGCGCAGGCGTCCGTCGGGATTCGGGAAGGTGGCGCGGATGCGCACGTTCCTGGTGTTGACGTCCACTTCGGGGTTGATCACCGTCACCGAGCCGTCCCAGGTGGCCTTCGGGAACACGTCGGTGTGCATCCGCGCTTGCATTCCGACGTTGAGCTCCGCAAGTGCCTGCTGCGGGAGCCAGAACTCCGCGTGCACCGGGTGGACGGCGACCAGCGAGGCGATCGCGGTACCCGAGGCGAGCACCTGCCCGAGCTCCACCTGCCGGATGGAGACGCGGCCGTCGAAAGGAGCGCGGATGGTCTTCTTGCCGATGGTCGCCTGCAGCGTCACGACGTTGGCGGCGGCCTGCTTCGCCTTCGCGTCCGCGGCGTCAAGATCCGCCGGCGAGCTGGCGTGCGCTTCGCGCAGCGAGCGCGCGCGCTGCAGGCTCGCCCGCGCCAGATCGGCCTCCGCCCGGGCCGCGGCGAGCTGGCCCTCCTCGATGGAGCTGTCCAGCTTCACCAGCATGTCTCCCTTGCGCACGAACGTGCCGGAGTCGAACCCGATCTCGCGCACCAGCCCGGGCACTTCGGAGGCAAGCGTCACGGCGCGGACGGCGATCAGCGTGCCGACGGCCGATCGCGAGGCCTGCCATTCGACGGCTTCCACCTTGGCCGAAGTGACGGATTCCGGCGGGATTGCAAAGGACTTGCCCGCGTTGATCATCTTGCGGATCTGACCCGCCTTGATCCCCGCCAGGATGACGACCACGCCGAGCAGCGCGGCGATGGCGATGATCCACACACGCCGCTTGCTGATGCGGGTGACACGTTGCTGCGAGCTTGCTGCCATTTCCACGAGAGTCCTCCCGGCCAGTCTGCAAGTCCGAAGGCCCGTTCCTAGTGCAAGGAGCGCCTGCTGTCACGCCTGTCCGGAGCGACGCAAATGAGATGCCAATGGTGGGGAAGCGTTTCAGGCGGCCTTGAGGCATCCTTTTTCGCCGGTCGAATCGAAGGAGAGCGCGCATGACGGGCCCGTGGCTGGCTGTAGCGGCGGCGTTCGCGCTGGTCGCGCTGAACGGCTTCTTTGTGGCGACGGAATTCGCCCTGGTGAAGGTCCGCCCGACGCGACTTGACGAGCTAGCGCGGCGGGGGTCAGGGGCGGCGCGGCGGACCCGGCGGCTCGTCGACCGCCTCGACGAGTACCTTTCTGCGACGCAGCTCGGGATCACGCTCGCCTCGCTGGCCCTGGGATGGATTGGCGAACCGGCGTTCGCGCACCTGATCGAGCCGGTGGCGACGCGTGCCGGGCTTGCGCCGGCGACCACCGAGGCCATCGCGGCAGCGCTTTCCTTCCTCCTCATCACCTTCCTGCACATCGTCTTTGGAGAGCTGGCGCCGAAGAGCCTCGCCATCCAGCGGCCCGAAGGCACCGCCCTCGCGGTCTCCGCGCCGATGCACTGGTTCCACGTCGTCTTTTATCCGGCGATCTGGGCGCTCAATGCCGTGGCGGCCGCCGCGCTGCGGCTGATCGGATTGAAGCCCGCGAGCGAGTCCGAGACGATTCACACCGAAGAGGAGCTCCGGCTGATTGTCGCCAGCATGCGGTCGGGGAAGGCCGGATCGCGCCGGCTCGACGTCGTCGAGCGCACCCTGCGGTTGCCGCAACGCGTTGCCCGCGACCTGATGGTGCCGCGGCAGGACATCGCGTACTTCAGGCTCGACCAGACGCCGGAAGAACGCCGCGAGATCGCCCGCAAGACCTGGCATAGCCGCTACCCGGTGATCGAGAGCGACATCGATCACATCGCCGGCATCTTCAACGTGCGCGACGCCTTCGTCGCCGGGAGCGATCCACGGACGCCGGAAGAGATGCGGGCGCTGTTGCGCCCGCCGCTCTACGTGCCCGAGAGCATGAGCGCGGAAGCACTCTTCCGGGAGCTGCGCGGGCGCAAGCAGCGCCTCGCCATCGTCGTCGATGAGTACGGCGGGACCGCCGGCATCGTCACGGTGCAGGACCTGATCGACGCCATCGTCGGCGAGACGGGGGACGAGTACAGCCAGGAAGGCGCGTGGATCAAGCCGCTGGCCGGCGGACGTTTCCACATCGATCCGCGCACGTCGGTCGCCGACTTCGCGGAGCATTTCGGCGTCCAGATCGAGGCGGAGTCCGCCGCCAGCGTCGGGGGCCTGGTGATCGAGAGGCTGCGGAGGATTCCGGCGGTGGGCGACAAGGTGGCGATCGGCCCGTGGGAGCTGACCGTCGAGGAGATGGACGGGCCGCGCATCGCAACGCTCTCCGCGGCGCGGTCGGGCTGAGGACGCGTGCGCATCTACGCACACCGAGGCGCATCGCGCGAGCTCCCGGAGAACACCACGCGGGCGTTCCGCCGGGCCCTCGAGCTGGGCGCGGATGCGCTGGAGACCGACGTGCACGTCACGCACGACGGCGTCATCGTCGTTTCGCACGACCCGGACGGAGCGCGCATCTTCGGCAAGGCGGCGAGGATCGCCGATTCGAGCTGGGCCGAGGTAAGGGCGTGGGGGATGCCCTCTCTCGAAGAGGTGGTCACGAGCTTCCCGGGAGTGCCCATCAACGTCGACCTCAAGATCGACGCCGCGGCGCTGGCGGTCGCGCTGTTGCGCAAGCTCGGCGCCGAGGAACAGGTGACTCTCGCTTCCTTCCAGAGCTCCACGCTGCGGAAGGTCCGCGCGCTCGGATATCGAGGCCCGACGGGCCTCGGCCGGAGCGAGGTCGCGCGCCTTCTTTCCCTTCCCGCCGCCGCGCAGCGGGGCCCGCTTGCGCCTCCGGGAAGGGCGGCGCAATTGCCGCTCTCGCTGGCGAAACCATGGATCATCCGGCGCTGCCATGCGCTCGGGCTGCGCGTGGACTACTGGACGGTGAACGAGCCCGCGCTCGCAACCAGCCTCGTGGCACTGGGCGCGGACGGGATCATGACCGACGATCCCGCGGTTATCGTCCCCGCCCTGCGCCCCGGACCTGCGCCTTAGGGATACTTCGGGATTGCCGGCTCGTGCCCCGGCAGCGGAATGAACTCCGTTTCGCCGGGCACCTTGGGAAAGCGGCCGCTGGCCCAGTCCGCCTTTGCCTGTTCGATCTGCTCGCGCGAGCTGGAGACGAGGTTCCACCAGATGTGGCGCGGCCCGTCCATCGTGGCCCCTCCCAGCAGCGCCAGCCGCGCCTGGCCCCGCGCTTCCACCACCGCGGCTTTGCGGGGCCGCAGGATCACGAGCTGGCCGGCGACGAAGGCCTCGCCGGCGACCTCGACCGACCCTTCGGCCACGAAGACGGCGCGCTCCTCGTGATCCGCAGGGACGTCGAAGCGCGCGCCCGCCTCCAGCTTTGCGTCGGCATAAAACAACTCGGACCGCGTCGGCACCGGCGAGCGGGCTCCATGGAGCGAACCCGCGATCAGCCGGACCCGCGTCCCGGCGTCCTCGATCACGGGCAGCATCTCCGCCGGTGTGTGGGCAAAGGCAGGATCCATCTCCTCGTCCTTCTTCGGCAGCGCGACCCAGATCTGGATCCCGAAGAGCTTTCCGCCTGCGGCGCGGACCTCCTTTGGCGTCCGCTCGGAATGGGCGATGCCGCGTCCCGCAGTCATCCAGTTCACCGCGCCGGGACGGATTGGCTGCACGGTCCCCAGGCTGTCGCGGTGGAGGATCTCACCCTCGAACAGATAGGTGACGGTGGCCAAGCCGATGTGCGGATGCGGCCGGACGTCCAGCCCCTCGCCCCCGCGGAACACCGCGGGTCCCATCTGATCGAAGAAGATGAAGGGACCGACCATGCGCCGCCGCATCGAGGGGAGCGCCCGCCGGACCGTGAAGCCGCCCAGATCTCGCGTGCGCGGAAGGATCACCGTCTCGACCGGCGAGGCGGCATCGCGATCCACAAACGGTTCGTCGGGCATCGTCCAGCTCATCGAAAGCCTCCCCCGCAACGATGCCGATGCGCCCGCGGCGTTGCTGTCGGCGTTCTGGCCACTGCCTACGTATTCTGACGCAGGTAGCGGCCCGCGGAGAATGTTTGAGCACAAACGATCTGCGCGATCTGTCGCTTGTGGCGTGCGAGTTGCCATTGCTCTCCTCGGGCGCATGAGCCGACCCGCGCGACGGCAGAAGGCCTTGCCGGCCGAAGGCAGCCTGAAAAGCTCGGACGAGGAGCTGGAAGCGAGCCTGGAGAAGATCTGGGAAGCGCCGCATACGCTGTTCGGATGGCTGGGGACCGTCGACCACAAGCGGATCGGCATGCGGTACCTCGTCACCGCCATGGTCTTCCTGGTCGTCGGCGGCGTCGAAGCGCTGGTGATGCGCATCCAGCTGTCTGGTCCCGAGCGCGACGTGCTCTCGCCGGAGGCATACGGCCAGTACTTCACCATGCACGGCGCGACGATGCTCCTCTGGTATGCCGCGCCCGTTCTCTCCGGTTTCGGCAACTATCTCGTGCCGCTCCTGATCGGCTCGCGGGACATGTCGTTCCCCAGGCTGAACGCCTTCAGCTACTGGGCGTTCCTGCTCTCCGGGCTGCTGCTCTACGCCAGCGTCTTCATCGGGCAGGCGCCCGACACCGGGTGGTTCTCCTACGTTCCGCTCAGCAACCGGCGCTACGATCCCTCGTACAACCTGGACTTCTATCCGCTGGCGCTGATCCTCTTCACGCTCTCGAACACCGCCGGCGCCATCAACTTCGTAACCACCATCTTCAAGCATCGGGCGCCGGGGATGAGCATCTCGCGCATGCCGCTGTTTCTGTACAGCACGGGGACGACGGCGTTTCTCTCCATCCTCGCCATGCCGGCCTTGGCGGTGGCGTGCGTATTCCTCGAGCTCGACCGGCAGTGGAACTTCCATTTCTTCGACGTGCGCGCCGGCGGCGACACCGTCCTCTGGCAGCACCTCTTCTGGTTCTTCGGCCATCCCTGGGTCTACATCGTCTTCCTCCCCTCTACGGGGATGATCTCGATGGTGCTGCCGGTCTTCGCCCGCCGTCCCATCGTCGCCTATCCCTGGGTCGCGGCTTCCACCGTGCTCACCGGCATCGTGGGGATGGGCGTCTGGGTCCACCACATGTTCGCCATCGGAATGAACCAGATGGCGATGAGCTTCTTCGCCGCCGCCAGCATGACCATCTCGCTTTTCTCCACCATCCAGATCTTCGCCTGGATCGCCACGCTCTGGGGCGGACGGCCGGTGCGCACAACCTCGCTGCTGTTCGCGCTCGGGTTCATCGCCACGTTCGTGATGGGCGGACTCTCCGGAGTGGTCACCGCGGTGATCCCGTTGGACTGGCAGGTGCACGACACCTACTTCGTCGTCGCGCACCTCCATTACGTGTTGATCGGCGCGAACGTCTTTCCGGTCTTCGCCGCCTTCTACTACTGGCTACCGAAGATCACCGGCCGGATGCTCGGCGAGCGCTTGGGCAAATGGAGCTTCTGGGTGATGTTCGCCGGGTTCAACGTCGGATTCTTCCCCATGCACATGAGCGGCCTGCTCGGGATGCGGCGTCGCATGTACACGTTCGAGGCGGCCGATGGGATCACCGGCCTCAATGCCGTCACCACCGCAGGCGCATTCGTGCTCGGGCTGGGCATCCTCCTCAGCTTGATCAACTTCTTCCTCTCGCTGCGCGGCGGCCGGACTGCGGGAAACAATCCCTGGAACGCGGACTCGCTGGAGTGGGCGACGACCTCTCCGCCGAAGGCGCACGCGTTCACGCATCTGCCGACCGTCGCGACACTGCATCCGCTTTGGGACGATCACGACGAGTTCCACGACCCGGAGGGTGCGCGCGTCCTCGATCACGGGCGCCAGACGCTCTCCACCACCCCGTTCGAGGCGGAGGCCGAGTCGGTGTCGAGCGGCGAGCCGGAGAGCGTGATGCCGCTCTTGATGGCGCTGGCGCTGACTGCGACGCTTCTGGCGGTGCTCGCCCAGTCGCTGCGTCTGGCCGGTGCGTTCACCACCGTCGCAACGGTGGTCGCCGCGCTCTGGATGTGGCCGCGCCACGCGGAGACCGCCGAGCATCCGGACACCCACGAACAGCGACGCAAGGTGGAGCAGGCGAGATGAGCACCACTGCTTTGCGTGCGCATGCGCTGCCGCTCGACGACAGCCGCGGCACGCTGGGAATGTGGCTATTCATCGCCAGCGAAGCGCTGGTATTTGTCTGCCTCTTCTTCGCCTACTTCTACGTCGGGCACCGGCATCCCGAGTGGCCACTCGAGCCTCCCAAGCTGATGAAGGCGATGGTGATGCTCGTCATCCTGCTGGCGAGCAGCGCGGTCCTCTATGCGGCCGAGCACCGGCTGAAGAAGGGCGACGCCGCTTCTACGCGTGGGCTGCTCGCGGTCACCATCGTGCTGGGGTTCGTCTTCGTCGGCGTGCAGGTCAGCGAATACCGCGAGCGCCTGCAGGAGCTAAGCCCGGTGCAGAACGCGTACGGCTCCGTCTTCTACACGCTGACCAGCTTCCACGGCGCGCATCTGGCGATCGGGCTCTCGATGCTGCTCTTCGCGCTGCTGCTGCCCAGGCTCGACCCCCGGGAGCACACGCCGCACCGGCCACTGCACAACGTGGCGCTCTACTGGCATTTCGTCGACGTGGTGTGGGTCCTCATCGTGGCGCTCATCTACGTGCTTCCTCATTTCACCCGGTCGATCCGATGACGACCCGCACCCGCCTCACGCTCGCTGTCGCGCTGCCGCCTCTTGTCTGGGCGGCGCAGGGGCTCTTCGGCTGGTTCGCCGCCTCCCACGCGTGTCCCGGCACGGCACAGCCGTGGTCGCTGTCCACCGCGCGCTGGACGGTCGCATTCGCCACGCTGATCGCGCTGGCGGTGAGCGTACCGGGGTTGACCGTCGCGGTCCGGCGGCGGCATGGCGGCAACGGAGATCCGGAGCGCATCCATTACCTGTCGATGGTCGGGCTCGTAGTCGGCTCGACCCTCATCCTGGGCGTGCTCCTCGCCGGGCTGCCGGCGCTGATGCTAAGCGCTTGCGGAGAAATGCGATGAAGCGCGCGGCGCTCTTGCTGCTGGTTGCCGGCGGCTGCCGGGGCAGCTTCGGTACTCCGCCGTACGCGCCAGTCGAAACCGGTGGCGATCCGCAACGCGGCGAACAGGCCATCGTCGATCGACACTGCGGCGCCTGCCACGCCATTCCCGGAATCCGCGGCGCAAGGGGAGTGGTGGCGGCGCCGCTGACGCAGTTTGCCCTGCGCACGTACATCGCCGGCCAGGTTCCGAATACGCCGGACAACCTCGTCCGCTGGATCCGGAACCCACACCAGATCGACCCGGGCAACGCGATGCCCGCGCTGGGGCTCGACGAGAACGAGGCGCGCGACGTGGCGGCGTACCTCTACACGCTGCGGTAACGGAGGACCGATGCGCATCCGATGTGTGCTGCTGCTCGCGCTGCTCGCGCTTGGATGTCGCAAGGAGGAGAAATCCCTGCGTACCGAGCGGGAAGGGCCGGTGACGACGCTCTCGGTGCAGGGTGCGAAGCCGAACGTCCGGCTGATCGCCCCGCTGGCGAACGGCGAGTGGCGGATTCCCGCCGGCGACTACGCGCATACGCGCTTCAGTCCCCTCGCGCAGATCGATGCCGGGAACGTCGGCAACCTCAAGATGATCACCGCGCTGCAGACCGGAGTGCCGCGCGGCCACGAAGGATCGCCGCTGGTGGTCGGGCACACGATGTACGCGGTCACGCCGTTCCCCAACAACCTGATCGCCGTGGATCTGACGAAGCCGGGCGGCCAGCTCAAATTCCTCTACGAGCCGCACCCTGATCCGCGGGCGGTGGGTATCGCCTGCTGCGACCTCGTCAACCGTGGGGCGTCGTACGGCGAGGGAAAGATCGTCTACAATCTGCTCGACGCGACGACGGTGGCGGTCGATGCGCAGACGGGCAAGGAAGTCTGGCGCACGCGGGTGGGCAACATCGACATCGGCGAGACCACCACCATGGCGGCGCTGGTGGTCAAGGACAAGGTGCTGGTCGGGTCCAGCGGCGGCGAGCTGGGCGTGCGCGGATGGATTGCTGCGCTCGACCTGAAGACGGGGAAGGAGCGCTGGCGCGCCTACAATACCGGCCCCGACAAGGACGTCCTCATCGGCGCAAGCTTCAAGCCGTTTTACGCCAAGGACCGGGGCAATGACCTGGGCGCGACTTCCTGGACCGGCGACCAGTGGAAGCTCGGCGGAAGCAACGTCTGGGGATGGATCTCCTACGATCCGGAGCTGAACCTGATCTTCTACGGCACCGGGAATCCCGGCGTCTGGAACCCGGACCTGCGACCCGGCGACAACAAGTGGTCCTGCACGCTTTTCGCCCGCAATCCCGACACCGGCGAGGCGCGCTGGGCATACCAGGTCACCGCGCACGATCACTGGGACTACGACGAGATCATGGAGAGCGTCCTCGTCGACCTGGAATGGCGCGGGAAGATGCGCAAGCTGGTGCTGTATCCTGGACGCACCGGATACATGTACGTGCTCGACCGCGAGACCGGCGAGTTGCTCTCGGCGGAGCCGTTCCAGCCGGTGAACTGGGCCACCGGCTACGATCTTTCGACCGGCAAAGCGCGCGAGGTCGAGTCGAAGCACACGAAGATGGGAGAGGTGGTGGAGGACATCTGCCCGTCCTCGACCGGCGGCAAGGAATTCATTCCTTCGGCGTTCTCGCCACGCACGGGCCTGCTCTACATCCCGGCGCACAACACCTGCATGAACTACGAAGGGGTCGAGGCGAATTACATCGCCGGCACGCCGTATCTGGGCGCGAGCGTGAAGATGTATCCCGGTCCGGGCGGGTATCAAGGCGAGCTCGTCGCCTGGGATCCGCTGAAGGCCAGGAAGATCTGGGGGATCCGCGACGAGAAGCTGCCCATCTACAGCGGCGTGCTGGCGACAGGCGGCGATCTCGTCTTCTTCGGGACGATGGACGGCTGGTTCGAGGCCGCCGACGCGCGCACCGGCACCGTCCTCTGGAAGCAGCAGACCGGCTCCGGGATCGTCGGCAACCCGATGACGTACGTCGGTCCGGACAAGAAGCAGTACGTCGCCGTCTATTCCGGCGTCGGCGGCTGGATGGGAGCGGTGGCGCAGCCGGACATCTCGGCGGACGACCCCTACGCCGCGCTCGGCGTCGTCGGGGCGATGAAGGAGATCAAGAAGATGACCGCGCCGGGCGGGACCCTTTACGTGTTCGGGCTGTCACCATGAAGTCGGCGCTGCGCGCGTGGATGGTTGTGGCGGCGTCGTGCGCCTGCGCCAGGCCGCCCGACACGGCCCCGGACGGGCAGCGGTCCGTCGTACGTCAGGCAGTCGGACCCATTCCTGGCGTGGGCGATCTTCCGGTGGCGAAAAACCCGCGCGGCATGGATCGCAACGTGCTTCAGGAAGGCCGGCGGCTCTTCCGCCAGTACAACTGCGAGGGGTGCCACGGCGGCCACGCCGGCGGCGGCATGGGTCCGAGCCTGCGTGACGAGATCTGGCTGTATGGGAACACGCCCGGGAAGATCTTCAACTCCATCGCCGAGGGGCGTGCGCACGGGATGCCGGCTTGGGGGACGCGGCTTCCCGACCGCGACATCTGGGCGCTCACCTCGTACATCCAGTCGCTGCGCACGCGCGACGAGCCGGAGCCGCCGAGATGAGACGCGCTCCGTTCCTGGTGGTGCTCGCAAGCGGCTGCGCGTCGGACCTCGACGCCCTTTCGCCGGCCGGACCGGCGGCGCGGAAGCTCGCGGATCTGGGCTCGCCGGTGCTCGTGTTCTTCATCATCATCTCGGCGGTGATGTGGGCCCTCCTCATCTGGGTGGCCCTTCGCAAGACCGGGACGCTGGCCGAGCACGCCGCGCCCGACGCGGGCGGGGGCAAAGGCTGGGTCGCATATGGCGGCTTCGTCGTCCCTGGCGCCGCCTTCACGGCGGTATTCATCGCAACGCTTCGGACGATGAACGCCTTTCCCGTCGATCATCAGCAGCATGCGGCGCCCGAGATCCGGGTCGTGGGGCATCAGTGGTGGTGGGAGATGCACTACCTCTCGAAAGACCTGAACCAGGTGTTCGTCACCGCCAACGAGATCCATATCCCCGCCGGCCGGCCGGTGGATCTCGAGCTGCTCTCGTACGACGTCATCCACTCGCTCTGGGCGCCGCGTCTGCACGGGAAGGTCGATCTGATTCCGGGGATGCGAAATTTCATCCGGCTCCAGGCGGACCAGCCGGGGCGCTATGCCGGAGCGTGCGCCGAGTTCTGCGGCTTGCAGCACGCGCACATGAAGTTCGTGGTGGTGGCGGACGCGCCGGAGGACTACGGCAAATGGCTCGCGCAGCAGCGCAAGCCCGCGCGGCAGCCGGATACGGAAGAGACGCGCAGGGGAAAGCAGATCTTCCTCGGCGGTCCCTGCGTGCTCTGCCATACCGTCCGCGGCACGGACGCGCGGGGAACGGTGGGACCCGACCTGACCCACCTGGCGACCCGGTCGACGATCGCAGCCTGGTTGCCGCGCGATCTGGCGAATCTGCACGCCTGGGTCGTCAATGCTCCCTCGCTGAAGCCGGGTGCGCAGATGCCGCCGCTCAACCAGTTCAGCGGACAGGAGCTGCACGACCTCGTGGCGTACCTCCAGATGCTCAAATGAGGAAAGGACGACCCATGATTTCCATTGTCGCGGCGCTGCTGATCGCGCAGGCAGGCGTTCCCCGGACGACAGAGGGCGCGGCGAAGGAAAAGCAGGATGTACCGGGGGAGCGCAGGGGAGGCGGATGCGCGGACGTTCCTTCGGCGGATGATCTGCGCAAGCTGCTCAAGGACGCACCCGCACAGGCGGAGGTGGGCGGAATGGCGTCGGGGAAGTTCGAGTGGGCGGCCGTCGTCGATCGGTCGGGTCAGGTCTGCGCGGTGGTCGTCTCCACCGACGATCCGACCGCCGCCTGGCCAGGAAGCCAGGCCATCGCCATCGCCAAGGCGTATACGGCCAACGCGTTCAGCACCGACTCGGTGCCGATGTCGACCGCGCGGCTGTACACCATGAGCCTGCCCGGCCATTCGCTGTGGGGTGCCGCGAACGGAAACCCGCTCAATTCCGAATGCCTGGTCAAGCCGGAGGATCACGGCAAGCAGAAGGGCAAGGTCTGCGGCGGCACCATTGCCTTCGGCGGCGGCGTTCCTCTCTACAAGGGCAACACCAAGGTCGGCGGCCTGGGCGCGAGCGGCGACACTCCCTGCGCCGATCACGAGATCGCCAAGCGCATCCGCGACAAGGCCGGTTTCAACCCCGCAGGCGGCGCCTTCGCCGACGACATCCAGTACACCAAGGCCGACAAGGAGAGCGTCTTCACTCACCCGCTCTGCATGCACACCTGGCGCAACGGAAAGAAGATCGGCGAGGAGCCTCCCGCGAAAGGCTACTGAGATGGCGCTCTTGCTCGCGCTGGTCCTGCGCGTCTGCGCGGACCCGAACAACATGCCTTTCTCCAACCGCGCCGGCGAGGGCTTCGAGAACGCGATGGCGCGGATGATGGCGCGGGAGCTGGGCGCGGAGCTTCGGTACACCTGGCTGCCGCAGCGGCGCGGCTTCGTCCGCAACACCATGGGCGCGGACAAGTGCGATGTGATGATGGAGGTTCCGGCGGGTTACGGGCGGACCCTGTCGACGAGGCCCTGGTACCGGTCGAGCTACGTGTTCGTGTACCGGAAGGATCGGGGGATCTCGCTGCACTCTTTCGACGACGAGTCGCTGCGCGCGCTCCGCATCGGGGTGCAGATGGTCGGCGATGACTACGCGAACACGCCACCTGCGCATGCGCTTGGCAAGCGGGGGCTGGCCAGGAACGTGGTCGGTTTCTCCGTCTATGGCGACTATTCGCAGCCGGCGCCGCTGACGCCCATCCTGGACGCGGTGCGTAAAGGCGACGTGGACGTGGCGGTGGTCTGGGGTCCGCTCGGTGGATGGTACGCGCGGACTGCGGACGTGCCGTTGGAGGTCGTGCCCGTATCGCCGGCGGATGATCCGCCCGTATCGTTTGTCTTCGACATCGCTGTCGGCGTGAAGAGGGGGGACGATGGGCTCCGCCGCCTCCTCGATGCGGCGCTTTCGCGTCGCAAACAAGAAATCGACGCAATTCTCGCGCGGTACGGGATCCCTCGCGTGCCCTGACCGGACCGACTCGCCCCGGGGTGAGTTGGGTTGGTGGACACTTGAACTCGCCCCGGGGCGAGTTGCGTAGTGAACACTCGGACTCCCCCCGGGCGAGTTGGCCAAGGGCGTGGTTGGGAACAGAGGCCGCAAGTCCGAGTTAAAGTGGACCCCGTGTGAACCCCGTGCCGCTCAAAACGATTGCGCTGCTCACCCTGCTCGTGTTCGGTTGCGCGACCGTGCGCGTTCCGGCCACTGCGCCCGCGGAGCCCGCGGACAGCGCCGGCGTGATCGCGCCGCCGATCGTCGACCTCTTTATCGAGAGCTCCGATCCGGTCCCGCCGGAGCTGGCGGCGAGCCTCGATGCGCAGGCCCGTGGGGCCTTGGCGACGGCGCTCTCCGCCAGGGAGATTGCCTCCGATGCCGCGGGGGCGACCGACGCGGTGCTGTTCGTCCGCGAGCGCGCCGTTGCGCTCACCGAGGCGCGTCACAGCCAGCAGACGTGGGCGAAAGTCGGCATCGTCGCCGGATTCGTAGTGGTCGTCGCCGCGGTGGTCATCCTTGCCGTGAGCGGGAGCAAGGGCTCGTCGTCGGTCGGCAAGGGCGCGAAGGCGCCGACGCCGAAGGCGGCGCCGGTCGCCGTGAAGCCCCGCGTCGTTCCGGTGTCGTCACCCAAGGTCGCGCCTCAGGTCGCGCGGGTGACGCCGCTGCCCAGGTCCCCGATGCCGAGGTATCCCGCGCCAGGCTACCCCGTGGCGAGGTACTACCGGCCTTCGCCGGTGTTCATCGGCTTCTACTTCGATTTCTGGATCCCTCCGCGGCCTCTCGTCCTTGCGCCGGAGCCCGTCGAAGACGCGTGGTATGCGGCCGACGCTCCGCCACCCCTCTCGCCGGATGCCCCATTTGACGACCCTGCGGATCTCTCCGAGCCGCCGCCGCCCGAGACCGAACCCCTCGCCGGCGTCGCCCTGCAGCTGCCGCCGCTCGCGCAAGCGGTGAACTTCCCGGTCGAGGATCGTGGGTTCTTCGAAGGTCCGAAGACGTCCGTGCAGCTCGACCTGCTCGACCGGGCCACCGGTCGGCTGCTCTGGTCGAAAGCAGTGACCGCCGACGAGGATCCCGCAGACGTGAAGGCCGTGGCGAAGCTGCTCGACAATGCGTTCGCGGGACAGACCTGGGCGCGCCGCAGCCGCTGACTGAGCCGCATCGGTGAATTGAGACGAAGGGCCGCCCCCTTCGCTTTTGCCGCGATTCGTCTTGACAAGGCTCCAATGGTCTGATGATCAGACCCCCTGAAGGTCAGACCAATGCCTCCGCCCCGTGACTCCTCCAGCGCGCACCAGTTCGAGACGGTCCGCAAGGTCCGCCGCTACGAGCAGGTGGCCGAGCAGATCCGCCGGCTGATCTCGGAGGGTGCGCTGAAGCCCGGCGATCTGCTCCCGCCGGAGCGCGACCTGGCCGTCCGCCTCGGCGTAGGGCGCAGCTCGGTCCGGGACGCGGTGCGGACGCTGGAGGTGATGGGCATCCTCGAACCGCGGCAGGGCCACGGCACGGTGGTGCGCGATCTCTCCACCGACTCGCTGGTGGTGCCTCTCGCCAGCGTCCTCACCCGCAAGCGCGAGATGGTCGCGGAGCTCCTCGACGTCCGGCGAATCATCGAGCCGGCGCTGGCTGCGCGCGCCGCCCGCAACGCCAGCGAGGACGAGGTCGAGGAGCTGGCGGAGATCCTCCGCCGCCAGGAGGAGAAGATGCGCCGCGGCGAGCCCGCCATGGAGGAGGACTCGCAGTTCCACTACGCGCTGGCGCTCGCCGCCCGCAACAGCGTCCTGCACCGCGTTCTCGACGTGCTGATGGACCTCTTGCGCGAGAGCCGCGCCCGGTCGCTGCAGGTCCCCGGGCGCCTCGAACGCTCGTACGCGGGCCACCGGCGCATCCTGCGCGCCATCAAGCGCCGAGATCCGGCGGCGGCGGAGAAGGCAGTCAAGCAGCACTTGAGCGAGATCGAGGCAATCCTGATGCGTCAGATTTGATGGAGGTGGAGATGGGCCGTCTTTTCGCAGTGGAGATCGTCTACCGGGGCATCTTCCAGAAGAAGCTCGCCGCGAACATCAGCCGCGCCATCGTGCTCGCGGCGCACAAGGAAGGAAAGCCGGGCATCTCGTTCGGGCGCTACGGCGACAGCCCCGAGCGCAACGGAATCCCCGCCAAGTATTTCGCCATCGTGGCCAGCGACGAGCTCACGCTGGAGGAGGGCAAGGCGAAATACGAGCCGAAGGAGGTGGACATCAGCATTTGCGTCGATGACACCCTCTTCAAGGGCGTGGAGTCGTGGGCCTGGTACGGTCTGCAGCCCATCAACAAGCTGCTCAAGCCCGGCGGGACGCTGATCGTCACCTCGCTCAAGGAACCGGAGCAGCTGATCCCGCTCGCCCACCGCAAGGAGACCCCGTACAACCTCGCCGTCCTCAAGGGTACGCCGAGCTTCTCCGGGCTCTGGGTCTACAAGGACGACCACACCGACGTGCGCGTCCTCGGCGTGATGGCCCGGGTGCTTCCGGAGCTGTTCAGCCTCGGTTCGGTGCAGGAGACCATCCGCGAGGAATGGAAGAACGAGCTGAAGGCCACCTCCGCGCTTCGCGCCTTCGAGCGCGTCAGCACCGTCACGGTCAACCCCAACCAGGGCAACCCGGAGGAACCCTACAAGTTCGACATGCCGAAATGGACCGAGATGCGCGAGGGAATCGCCATTCCCGGAATCCCCCTCGGCGGCCAGATGAAGGATCCGGTCACGGGCGAGGAAGGCGGGTGGCGTCCCGGCCGCAACACCACCTTCAAGAAGTGGGCGACCCGCACCATGCGTCCGGTGGTCGACTTCGAGAAGTGCATCAAGTGCACGCTGTGCTGGTTGCAGTGCCCGGACAGCGTCTTCGACGTCACCCCCGACGGGCTCTATGACGCGAACCTCGAAGCCTGCTGCGGCTGCGGCGTCTGCGAGGCGGTCTGCCCGGTAGAGAAGTGCGTCACGATGGTGAACGAGACGCAATTCACGGACAACGCCAGCCAGTGGGAGGCGTGGCGCACTGACAAGCCCGCCTACGAAGCGCACCTCGCCGAGTGGATCAAGGATCGGCCGGAACGGTCGCACGGCTTCCGCTTCCGCGGCCAGTACCAGCAAGAACTTCCCAACGAGTTCGCCCGGCAGGGCTGAGAGAGGGCTGCCATGGCTGAAGTGATTGCCCATACCCCCGAGCAGAAGCCCGCAACGGACCAGACCTCGCTGATCACCGGCAGCGAGGCGATCGCCGTCGCCTGCAAGCTGGCTGACGTCGACGTGATCACCGGATATCCGATCCGGCCCTACGACACCGTGATGCAGTACATCGCCAAGCTCGTCTCCAACGGCGAGATGGACTGCGAGTACATCATCGCCGAGGGCGAGCACTCGCAGTTCGAGATCGTCAAGCACGCCAGCGCCTGCGGCGCGCGCGTGTTCTGCGGCTCGTCGGGCGTGGGCTGGATGTACGCGATGGAGGCGCTCACCGTCACGCCGGCCTTGCGCATCCCGATGGTGGCGATGGTCGGCAACCGCGCCCTCGACGATCCCGGCGCCTTCGGCGTCGAGCACAACGACGCCCTCGCCGTCCGCGACCTGGGCTGGCAACTGGTCTGGGTGGACAACGCGCAGGAGGCGCTGGACACGGCCTTGATCGCCTACAAGGTGGCCGAGGACCGCCGCGTCTTCCTCCCCTGCGCCATCTCCTGCGACGGCGCCTTCCTCACCCACTCGCAGGCGATCGTGAAGATTCCCTCGCAGGCGAAGGTTGACCAGTTCCTGCCAAGATACGATCGCGGTGACCTGCTCTTGCATCCGGACAATCCGATCACCGTCGCGCCGCAGGCCAACGAGGACTGGCTGATGGAGATCCGGCGCCAGACGGCGGCGGGGATGGAGCGCTCTCCGCAAGTCATCCGCGAAGCGTACACGCAGTTCACGAAGATCTTCGGGCGCGACTACGGCAATCCGTTCTTCGAGGAGTACATGACCGACGACGCCGACGTGGTGATCGTCGGGATGGGCACCTTGTCGAACCCGGTGCGCGTCGCCATCCGCGAGATGCGGAAAGACGGCAAGAAGGTCGGCTTCGTCCGCGTCCGCTGGTTCCGCCCCTTCCCCGCCGAGGAGCTGGCGAAGTCGCTAACGCGGTTCAAGGCGGTGGGGATCATCGACCGCGACTTCTCGCTCGGCGCGCCGCACTCCAGCGGCGTGCTGGCGACGGAAGTGCGCGCCGCGCTGTACCCGGTGGCGAACCGCCCGCCGCTGCTCGCGTTCATCTGCGGCCTGGGAGGCCGCGAGGTGACGCTGCCCGACGTGAAGAACATGACCGACAAAGTCTACGCCGCCGCGGCCGGCAAGCCGCAGCCTTTGACGCAGTGGATCGGCCTGCGGGAGTAACGGGAGAAAACGATGGCCATCAATACGCGTGAGCTAGCGGACCTGGTCAACCTTCGACCTACCCAGCACCTCGACCCCTTCAAGGGCGTGAAGAAGCTGCCGATCCAAGAGTACTTCACCTCCGGCCACCGGACCTGTCAGGGGTGCGAGTCGGCGCTGGTGATGAAGATGATGGTGAAGGCGGCGGGCCCGCGCACCATCGTGCTCGGCAGCACCGGATGCATGTACGTCGCCAACACCACCTACTACTCGACGAGCTGGGTGGTGCCCTGGATGCACACGCAGCTCGGCTCCAGCGGCTCCGCCGCGCTCGGCGCCGCCGCGGCGCTGAAGGCGCTGATGCGCAAGGGCAAGATGAAGGAGGAGCCCATCAACGTCATCGCCTTCTGCGGCGACGGCGGCGGTGCGGACATGGGCCTTTCCGCCATCTCCGCCACGCTCACGCATCCCGACTACAACTGCCTGATCCTCATGTACGACAACGAGTCGTACGCCAACACGGACATCCAGCTTAGCGGCTCGACTCCCTGGGGCGCGCACACCACCTTCAGCCCGCCGGGCACCAAGAAGCGGATCATGCACCACCGCTGGAAGAAGAACATGGCGGGAATGATGGCGGCAGGTCACCCGGAGTGCCGCTACGTGGCGACGGTGGACATGTCCTATCCCGTGCTGGCGATGAACTCGGTGCGCAAGGCGCTCTCCATCGGTGGACCGACCTTCATCCACTCGCTCGATCCGTGCCCCAAGGGCTGGGACTACGATCCGATGCAGTCGCACGAGTTGGGTGAGCTGGCCGTGCTGAGCGGCGTGTGGCCGCTCTACGAGGTGGAGAACGGCGTGCTGCGGCTCGTGGGCAAGACGCGCGACCTCGCCGACGGAAGGCTGAAGCGCGTGCCGGTACGCGACTACCTGAACCGGCAAGGGCGCTTCGCGCACTTCACCGACGACGACATCGAGTACTTCCAGTCCAAGATCGACCAGATGTGGACCAAGTGGCTCGTGCCCGGAGTGATTCCCTTCCGCATGCAGGTGGAAGAGGATCGTCCGCCAGCCTGACCTTCAGGAAACGGGTCGTCGGTCGGAAGAGTCCGGCCGGCGACCCGCCGTCGGGGTGAAACCCCCTCCGACTTGACCGCGACCTTCGGCTTGTGCCTCCAATAGGACCATCGTCCGTCAGGACCATCGTCCCTCAGACGCTGGTCGCGCGAGTCCTGCAGAAAAAATCCGGGGAGGACACCATGAGGCAGCTGGGCTGGATGGGAAGGTCTCTCTTTCTCCTCGCCGTGGCGGTGGTGCTCGTTCCCCGGAGGGCTGCCGCCGCATGGCAGCCGACGAAACCGGTCGAGTTCGTCATCCCCGCGGGCACCGGGGGAGGGGCCGATCTGATGGCCCGGTTCGTCACCGCCATCATCCAGAAGGAGAATCTCGCCCCAGTGACCTTTCTCCCCACGAACAAGTCCGGAGGCGCGGGCGCGGAAGCTTTCCTCTACGTGAAGGAGAGCAAGGGCAATCCGCACGTCATCGTCATCACCCTCTCCAACCTCTTCACCACGCCGCTGCACACCGGGGTCCCGTTCAACTGGAAGGACCTGACGCCGGTCTCCATGCTGGCGCTCGATTACTTCATCCTCTGGGTGAACGGCGAGACGCCGTACAAGACCGCGACGGACTACATCAACGCGGCGAAGGCCGGACAATTCAAGATGGGCGGCACGGGGGCGGCCCAGGAGGACCAGATCCTCACCATCCAGCTGGAGCAGAATTTCGGAATCAAGCTGATCTATGTGCCGTTCAAGGGCGGCGGCGAGGTCTGCACCAACCTGGTCGGCAAGCACGTCGACTCCACCGTCAACAACCCCTCCGAGTGCGTCGGCAACTGGAAAGCGAACCGCGTGCGCCCGCTGGCGGTGCTGGACAGCTCGCGGATCAAGCTTCCCGATTGGGACAAGATCCCCACCATGAAGGAAGCTACGGGCAAGGACGTCGCGTATCTCATGTTGCGCGGGATCTTCACCGCGCCCGGCGTCTCCAAAGACGTGCAGGACTACTACGTCGGACTGATGAAGAAGGTGACCCAGTCGGCGGACTGGAAGAAATACATTTCCGACAACGCCTTGAAGGACGACTTCATGTCCGGCCCCGAGTTCGTCAAGTGGCTCGAGCAAGCCGAGATCCTGCACAAGGATCTGATGAGCAAGGGCGGCCTGCTGAAAAAATAGCCGGGGAGGTCCTCGCCATGCGGACGGGACAGATCCTGATGGCGCTTGGCATCATCGCCTTCGCCGTCGCGGTGATGGTGCAGGCGGTCGATGTCGGATCGAGGTGGGTCGACGGTCAGGCAGGGGCGGGGTTCTTCCCCTTCTGGCTGGGAGTGCTGCTCGCGGTCTGCGGCGTGATCGCGCTCGTCCAGGCGGTGCGGACGTCGCCGGGAGCGGCGAAGTTCTTCCACGACCGGACCGGCGTGATGTCGGTGGTGAAGGTAACGGTGACCGCCGCCGGCATGCTCGTCCTCACCTACCTGGTCGGCTTCCGCCTGGCGTCGATCGCCTACCTCTTCGTGTACCTCCGCTTCATCGGCAAGCACCGCTGGCCGGCGGTCATCGCGATGAGCCTGCTCATCCCCATCAGCGGCTACTATCTCTTCGAGCGCGTTCTCCAGGTCGCTCTTCCCCGTGGGATCATCGAGATCCCCTACCTCGACTGAGAGTGGACCGTGGGGACGACCCTTCATGATTTGAGCTACGGCCTCGGGGTTGCAGTACACCCGGTCAACCTGCTCGCCGGCGCGCTGGGAGTGATCGTCGGGACCACTATCGGCGTGATCCCCGCGCTGGGCCCCACGCAAGGGGCGGCGCTGCTCCTGCCCATCGTCTTCCGCCTTCCACCCGCCACCGGGTTGATCTTTCTCTCCGGCCTCTACATGGGGGCGATCTACGGCGGCTCGGTGACCTCCATCCTCTTCAACATCCCCGGCACCCCGATGTCGGTCGCCAGCGCCTTCGACGGGTATCCGATGGCGCTGAAAGGGCACGGCTCCCGCGCTCTCGCCGGGTCGGCGTTGTCCGCGTTCATCGCCGGAACGGCGTGCATCGTCCTCTTCACCTTCTTCGCCCGGCCGCTGGCCGAATACGCCCTTACCTGGGGACCCCCGGAATACTTCTCGGTGATGCTCCTCGCCTATGCCGCGTTGGCCGGGCTCGAAGGCGGGAGCCTGGTCAAGAGCAGCATTTCCGTGCTCATCGGACTGATCCTCACCGGCGTCGGCGTCGACATCATCACCGGCATGCCGCGCATCACCTTCGGGTCCACCAACCTGCTGGCGGGCGTGAAGTTCCTGGTGGTGGTGGTGGGCATGTTCGGCATCGGCGAGCTCCTCCGCGCGGCGGAGGAGAACATCATGACGAAGTCGGCGGTGAAGGCGAAGGTCCGGATTGCGGACATCGTCGGCGCCCTGAGGGAGATGGCGGGGTACTGGAAGACGTTCCTCCGCTCCACGCTGATTGGGTTCTGGATCGGCGTCCTTCCCGGCACCGGCGCTACCCCGGCCTCGTTCGTCGGCTACGGGCTGGCGAAGCGCTTTTCGAAGAACCCGGAGAAGTTCGGCACCGGCGCGCTGGAGGGCGTGGTCGCGCCCGAGTCAGCCGCGTCTTCCGCTGAGGTAGGCTCGTTGCTCCCGCTGGTGACCCTCGGCATTCCCGGCTCGCCGACGGCGGCGGTGATCCTCGGCGCGCTGATGATCTGGGGCCTGCAGCCCGGGCCTTTGCTGATGATCGATCACCCGGAGATCGTCTGGGGCTTCATCGCCAGCATGTACATCGCGGCGACGCTCTCGATGATCCTCAACCTGTTCGCAATCCCGCTCTGGACCCAGATCCTCAAGATCCCTTTCACCGTCCAGGTCCCGCTGATCGTGTTCCTCTGTTACATCGGCGGGTACACCGAGAACAACACGCTCTTCACCATGTGGATGGTGCTGGTCTTCGGCGTGATCGGATTCCTGTTCAAGAAGTTCGGATACCCCCTCTCGCCGCTGGTGGTCGCCATCGTGCTGGGCGACGACACAGAGTCTTCGTTCCGCCGCAGCCTGATCCTCTCCAGCGGAAACCCGTCCATTTTCTTCACCCGACCCGTATCGCTCGTTCTGCTGCTGCTCGCGCTCGCGCTCTTCCTCTTCCCGCTCGTCTCGCCGGCGATGAAGAAATTCCGCAAGCGGCCGGCCGCGAGCGCGCGCATCGCGAAAGAAAGCGAGGCGGCGTCACCGGCGCCGCCGCTGCCTGAAAACGTCCAGGTCGACGGGTCCAAGGTGGAAGGAGGATGAGCTTTGCCAGGCGCACGAGACACATCCTCTGGCTCCTCGCAGCCAGTCTTGTCGCCCTGCAATGGATCGTCGTGCGGCTTGCCGGCGTGCAACTCCCGCATCTCTGGGTAGCGATTCTCTCCGGCGTCGGCATCTTCGGGGCAGCGGTCCTCCTCTCCTGGGCAGCGGAGGTCGCGCAGGTCGACATCCCGCAGAGCCTGGCGCTCGCGTTCCTGGCGCTGATTGCCGTGCTGCCCGAGTACGCGGTCGACATGTATTTCGCCTGGCAAGCGGGAAAGGACCCCACGTACACGCAGTACGCCACCGCAAACATGACCGGCGCGAACCGGCTGCTGATCGGCTTCGGCTGGGCGGCAGTGGTGGTGTGCTACTGGCTCAAGACTCGAAAGAAAGCGGTGGAGCTGGAGCCGTCGCATTCCATGGAGATTTCGTACCTGACGCTGGCGACGGCGTACTCCTTCGTCATCCCGCTCAAGGGCACGCTCTCCCTGATCGACACGGCGGTGCTGCTCGCCATCTTCGGGTTCTACGTCGTCTCCGCGTCCCGCGCGGGAATGTCGGAGCCCGAGCTGGGAGGGCCGTCCGAGCTGCTGGGCGAGCTACCCAAGTTCCAACGCCGGTCCGCGACGGTCGCCTTGTTCGCGATCGCGGGTTTGACCATCGGCCTGGCCGCAGAGCCGTTCGCGGAGAGTCTCCTGGCGACGGGCCGGGCCTACGGGGTGGAGGAGTTCATCCTCGTCCAGTGGATCGCTCCCCTGGCTTCCGAATCGCCGGAGTTCATCGTCGCCATTCTCTTTGCGCTGCGCGGCAATCCAGGCGCGAGCATCGGTACGTTGATCTCCTCGAAGGTGAACCAGTGGACGCTGCTCATCGGAATGCTTCCCCTTGCATACTCCGCCTCCTCCGGCCAAGCCACGGCGATGTCCCTCGATCGCCGGCAGGTCGAGGAGGTCCTCCTCACCGCGGCGCAGTCGCTGTTCGGCGTGGCGGTGATCGCGAATTTGCGCTTCTCGCTGATCGAGGCGCTGGTGATCGCGGTCCTCTTCGGAAGCCAGCTCTTCTTTCCCTCGCCCGCCGTGCGGTACGTCTATTCGTTCGGATATATCGCCCTCACCCTGATGTTCCTGATCACGAACCGGGATAACCGCCGCGGGTTCTTCGACGTCCGTCGCCTCCGTCCTGGTCATGCGACGAATGGCCCTGCGCTGACCTCGCGCTCCTGACCTCAGAGCAGGAACACCCAGGTCAAGACGACGAACAGCGGAATCAGGATGGCCACGCTGTAGGCCATGTATCCGAAGAAGCCCGGCATCCGGACCCCGCCCTGCTCGGCGATGGCCTTGACCATGAAGTTCGGGCCGTTGCCGATGTACGTGTTGGCGCCCATGAAGACTGAGCCGATGGAGATGGCCTCGAGCAGCGCGGCGCCGCGCTCGCTGAGCAGCAGCTCGCCCAGGTTTTCCGAGTTGGTGCCTACGGTGCCGCTCGCCGCGGAAGCGAAGGTCAGATAGGTAGGCGCATTGTCGAGAAAGGAGGAGAGCGTGCCGCTGGCCCAGAAATACTGCCAGGGGTGCTGGAGCCCGAGCTCGCTGCCTCTGGCGTTGAGGATGGCGAGAGCGGGGATCATGGTGGCGAAGATGCCCGCGAACAGCGCCGCCACTTCCAGGATGGGGCCCCAGGCGAAGCCGTTCTCGCCGCGCAGGCCTTTGGGGGTGGTCCACAGGGAGAGCGCCGCCATGGCCAGCATGCCCGCGTCCTGGAACAACGGGTGCAAGCGCAGGGTGCCGGACGCCAGCAGCACCGCCGCTACGCCTCCCAGATAGAGCAGGTTTCTCTTCCCGGCGATGCTCAGGGGAACCTGGTGCTTGACTGCGATCCGATCCAGGTCGCCGGGCCGGGCAAGGTCCTCCTGGCGGAAGATCGTCGAGTCCACGATGTAGAAGAGGACGAGCAGGATGCCGTTGACGAACATCCATTCCCGCCAGAGCCGCAACGTCCAGGTGAAGGGGACGCCGCGGAGGAAGCCGAGGAAGAGCGGAGGGTCGCCCATCGGCGTCAGCAAGCCGCCGCCGTTCGCGACCACGAAGATGAAGAAGACGAAGACGTGCGCCTTCCGCAGGCGGATGGAGTTGGCGCGCAACAGCGGCCGGATGAGCAGCATCGACGCGCCCGTCGTCCCGATCACCGAGGCGAGCACGGCTCCGATGGCGATCAGCACGGCGTTGAGGCCTGGAGTTCCGGCGAGGGTGCCCCGGACGACGATCCCTCCGGAGATGACGAAGAGGGCTCCGAGCAGGACGATGAAGGCCACGTACTCGCTGGCGGCATGCACCACTGCCGTCGGGTCGAGCGTGGCCGTCCAGATCGCCACGGGCACGCCGAGCACGGCGCTGAGGACCGCCTTGTTGAGGTTGGACTCCCAGAGCTTCCCGGCCGCCAGCGGCAGCACCGCGATGCAAACGAGCATGGCAGCGAAAGGGACCACGCTCCAGAGCGGAAGGAGGGTCCCGAGGTGCGGTGCGTTGGGGGTCGCTGCCAGGAGGCCGTGCACGGGGGCAAACCTAGACGGCGCTTTCGCTGCAGTCCACAGCAGCTCCAGCGGTTCTCGTATTGAAATCTTCCGCTGCGAGGAGCGTATTGGGGCAATGAATCGTGCCCGCGTTGCGCTCCTCGCGGCGGCCGTGGCCGCCTGCGCTAGCCAGAAGGGTCCGACGGCGCCACCTCCGGCGCAGCAGCACGGCGTGGAGCTCTCGGACATCGACCGCGGCGCCAACCCCTGTACGGACTTCTTCCAGTTCGCCAATGGGGCCTGGCGCAAGGCGAATCCGATTCCTGCCTCGATGCAGCGCTGGAGCCGCCGCTGGCAGGCGGGCGAGAAGAACAAGGAGCGTCTCAAGGACATCCTCGAGGAGATCTCGAGGCGGTCCGACTGGCCAGGCGGAAGCGTCGAGCAGATCGTCGGCGACGATTACGCCTCCTGCATGGACGAGGCGCGCGCGGAAGCATCGGGGATTGCCCCCTTGGCCCCGATGCTTGCGGAGATCGACGGAATCCGGTC
>Ga0209155_1000179_pt1 | contig 27807 bp, 31 predicted proteins | sample GraSoiAngelo_122_FD_185879 | JGI IMG/M metagenome (GOLD analysis project Ga0209155, IMG submission 185879) | Grasslands soil microbial communities from the Angelo Coastal Reserve, California, USA - 14_0927_02_20cm (SPAdes) (version 2) | ecosystem: Environmental > Terrestrial > Soil > Grasslands ... | reverse complement strand
CACTTCTCGACACCGAAACCGGGGACTATCTCAACCAGGTCTACGGCGGCGCGGCCGCGTTCCTCTTTGGCCGGCGGACGTACGAGATCTTCGCCGGCTCCTGGGGAGCGATGGCCGATCCGAGCACGAGCCCGATCGCCGCCGCGCTGAACAGCCGGCCCAAGTACGTGGCATCGACCAGCCTCGCCGATGCACAGTGGGCGGGCACGACTGTCCTGCACGGCGACCTCGCCAGGGCCGTCGGTGATCTGAAGGCGCATCAAGACGGCACACTGCTGGTGCCCGGCAGCGGTGCCCTCGTCCGATGGCTGCTCGCCAACGACCTGGTCGACCAACTCGACCTGCTCACCTATCCCGTCGTCATCGGCCAGGGCACACGACTGTTCCCCGATTCCGGTCCGGACGTCGCGCTCGACCTGGTCAACTCGCGGACCACTTCCCGGGGCATCACCATCCAGACCTATCGGCCTCTCGGGCGTCCGGAGTACGTAAAGTCCACGCTCGACCCCGAACACGTCATGCGCGACGCAACCTCGGGTCGGCGCAGCTAAAACACGCCCAAGATCCGTCCACGCCTCGTCGCAGACCTAGCTGCCCGGCGCTCGACTGTCGGTGATCAAGAAAGGCCGCGGCGGGCCATGGCGCCTCGGTTCATACCTATATCTATGTGCAATCGGCTTGCTGCAACTCAACCGTTGACATATTCCCATATAGGCATATAATTCGATCATGGCACGAGCGGCAACGACGGCCGACGCATTCAATGCCGTGGCCGAGCCGCGGCGCCGGCAGATCCTGGACGTCCTCTCTGGAGGAGAACGACCCGTGAACGACCTGGTCAGGCTGATCGGCCTGGCGCAGCCGTTGGTTTCCAAACACCTGCGCGTGCTCAGGGAGGTGGGGCTCGTTGGTGTTCGCGACGAAGGGCGGCAGCGGATGTATTCGGTCAATGGCCAGTCGCTCAAGCCCATCCACGACTGGGTGAAGACCTACGAGCGTTCGTGGTCGAAGCGCTTCGATCGGTTGGATGTTGTTTTGGAAGAACTCAAGGAAATGAAGGAGGACGATCGTGGTAGAGACGAGTAGCGGTACGGCAGTGGTGACGCTTCCTACGGACACGCAGATCCTGATCGAGCGGGAGTTCAACGCACCCAGGCACCTGGTCTACAAGGCGTACACAACGCCCGACCTCATCAAGCGCTGGTGGAGCGGAGACCGGGGCGAGGTGACGCTCGCCGAAGTCGATCTGCGGGTCGGTGGCAGGTGGCGCTACGTCATGGAGGCAAACGGCGGATTCGAGGTCGGCTTCCACGGTGAGTACCGGGAGGTCGTCCCGAACGAGCGCCTCGTGACAACCGAGGTCTACGAGGGTATGCCGGAAGGCGAAGCGGTGGTCACGCACACGTTCAGCGAAAAAGACGGGCGCACCGCGCTCACGATCCTCATGCAGCTCCCGAGCCAGTCGGACCGTGATGCGGTCATCAACTCCGGCATGGAAGGTGGGATGCAGGAAGCGATGGACCACCTCGAGCAGGTCGCTGTCTCACTGCACTGAGCAGGCTCACGCAGTTCGATCGAGGTGCGGGGCGGCTGTCTGGCATTTGGGTTCGCTCAGTGGATCAGGCGGTCGCCCCTGTCCCAACCGGCTGCTCGACCTGAATACGGGCTAGCCGTTCACGGCCGCCAACCCGCCGGCGTCGCGACATTAAACACGAGGGTATCCTGCGTCGAACGGGCCACGATCATCCGCACCGGCTCGAGTTGATGAGCGTTCATCTCGATATGCACGGCGCCGGGGGCGACCCAAATAAAGTCGCCAGGCCCTGCCTGGCACGTTACGGCGAGTTCCTGGCCGGAATAGAAACGTGCCTCTCCAGAGATGATGTAGATCGCGCTCTCTGCTTCGCCATGGTGGTGGGCTGCCGAAACTAAACCAGGTCCGAGTTCGACGTAGCCTACCCAGATTCGCTCCGCTCCACACAGCGTCTTAGAAATAGCGGCCATACGCCGCATCGCGCCGCTCGCCACGTCGGGCTGTTGTTCGGCCGGCCTAATCACGCGCACCGGAGGGAGCGTGCTCACGAATGACTCGATTGTAAGCACGTCAACGGAGCTGGAGCCGCTCCGTAAAGGCCGAGATCTCGTCTCGCTGAGCCTGGTACGTAATTCCGAACTTCACGCGACCCTCATCGTCACCGTCGCAGGCGCGAGTAACTCAGGCGGGTTGTTTGCGCTCACGCTGCTGACGGAACAGCTGGGCGATCTCTTTCACGGTCGTCGCATCCTCCGGCCCCTTGTCCGCCCCTCGGAAGGAGACCACCCGAGGAAACCGAAGCGCAAATCCCGGCTCATCGCCGATCTTGCCGGCCGTATGTCTGGGGCTGGGCGTGATTTCGTCGGCCATCACCTCGACTACCACCTCGGGCTTGAGCCACACATCGGGGACGAGGATCGAATCCACACGCGCAGGCCGCTGTTCAACCTGCAGCTTGTCAGCGCGCTCCCGGATCTGCCGCCATTCGGCGTCCGACAGGCCGGTGCCAAGCTTCGTAATGGTTGCAAACCGGTCGTTTTCCGCGTCGTAGACGCCTGCCAGCAGCGCGCCGACGCCGAACTCCGCGCGCTTGCCTTTTCCAAAGTAGTAGCCGAGCAGGACGAGGTCGACCGTGTCATTGAGCTCACCGCTGGTGTGGCGCTTCAGCTTCACCCAGTTGAAGTTACGCGCGCCAGCCTGGTATTTCGATTCCGGTCGCTTGACGACGACCCCCTCCAACCCCTGGCTGATAGAGTCCAGCAGCGTCTTGGTGAGGACCTCGACCGAGTCGGTCTTGATGATTGGCGCGGGCAGCAACACTGTCGAGCCCGCAATCACCTCGTCGACGAGCGCGAGCCGCTCCTCGTAAGGCAGCTCCGTGAGATCGCGGCCGTTGCGGTAGAGGATGTCGAAGACGAAGGCGACCAGCGGCAGCTCCAGCGCCGCCTGCTCGATGCCGTGCTGCCGCCGGCGGCTCGCGGTCAGCTGAAACGGGAGGTATTCCTCCAGCTCCTTGCTGTATGCGATCGCCTCGCCGTCCAGGATGAGCGTCTCGTCCTTCAGTCCTCGAGCTGCCGTGGTGAGTTCAGAGAACATCACCGTGTAGTCCTCGAGGTTGCGCGAAAAGACGCGCACCACCGAGCCGTTTTTGTGGATCTGTACCCGAATCCCGTCGTACTTCGGCTGGACCGCCACCAATCCAAGCTTCTTGATCACGGCCTCCGGGTTGGGCAGCCGCTCGGCGAGCTGGCTGCGGATCGGCCGACCGACCGTAACCTTGAGCGCGTTGACGTCGTCTTCCCCGCCCGACCAGAAGGTCTTCGCGATCAGGCCCAGGTCGGACGCTCGGTTGTAAGCGCCTTCCAGCACCGGCCGGAGGGAGCGGTCACCCTTCCTGGCAAACGACAATGCGTCGAGCACGGTGGGGTCTCCGATGCCGAGCCGCAAGCGACCGAGTGCGATGCGCACGAGGTGCTTGGCGGAGTTGGGATCGACCTGTTTCAGCAAGGCCGCGAACAGCGAGCGTTTCTTTTCAACCGATCCGGCACCGGCGGCACCGGCGATTTCCAACAACCGTGCATGCATCTCAGTGACCGGCAGTTCCGCGCTCGACCCATGCGCCGAAAGCTTGGCCGCCACCAACCCCAGGTCGCCGAGCCGGCCAAAGAGTTTCGCGACCTCGTCGGCTGGCGTAGCGAAGGCCTGAGCGATGGCCGCGATGACCAACTTCTCACCGAGGCCGATCTCGACCGGTTCGAAGAAGGGAACCAGTCGCCCCTGGATCAAATAGGTCAGCGGCTGGATCTCGACCGGCGAGCTCTTCAGGTAAAGCTCAGCGAGCGTCTTCACGAGCTCGTTCCGGCTGCTGGTCGACTCCAGCCGGTCGAGGTAGGTGCTCAGCTCAGAGACGGTCACAGCTGCTCCTCGAGCCGATCAATGAACAATCGTTGCGCGGGCACCAGCTTGCGCCGCGCCGAATCCAGGTCGAACCAGTCGGCGCGATCGACCTCGGGAAACCGCTGCATCTTGTGTGAGCGGGGTGGCCATTCGACCTCGAACGTATTGCTGGTCAGGCTGGTGACATCGAGATCGCCCGACGTTGCCCACGCATGGACAACCTTGCCCCCAGCCTGACGGACATCGCCCAGGGTTTTGAGTTCCCCATCGGGAGCCGGGACACCGAGCTCTTCTTGAAATTCGCGCCGCGCCACGTCGATGCCGGCTTCATTCTCGGCGAGCTCCCCCTTGGGTATCGACCATGCGCCATCATCGCGCTTCGCCCAGAAAGGACCGCCGGGATGGACCAGGAGGACCTCCAGCCGCCCGTCCCGCTTTCGGTACACAACCAAACCGGCACTTCGGGCGCTCAACCACTGAACCATCCGCACTGAAAACGTCCTGCCACTTGCCGGAAAAGTTTCGCATTTTGACACGGGTAGGCACCAGGTTCGGCAAGCTCGGAGGAGTCTGTGCCTTGCGGAACTGGGCCGTTTTTTGGCAGTGTTAACCAAGTCACATCGGCCAGGTTTCTTGCGTCATAGAGGTGATGGGTCGAGTCGAGGAAGGGTGACCGATGGGCGAACAGGACTGGCTGGCGCAGCGGTTCGAGGATAACCGGACGCACCTGACGGCCGTGGCATACCGGATGCTCGGTTCCTTCAGCGAGGCGGACGACGCCGTACAGGAGTCGTGGCTACGGCTCAGCCGCTCGGGGGCCAGCGGCGTCGAGAACCTCGGCGGATGGCTGACGACCGTGGTCGCCCGCGTATGCCTCGACATGCTCCGATCACGCAAGGCTCGGCGCGAGGAGCCACTTGGCACCCACCAACCGGAGCCGGTCACAGGTCACCTGGACGGGACCGACCCCGAGCAGCAGGTTGTCATGGCCGACTCGATCGGTTCCGCGCTGCTCGTGGTCCTGCAAACGCTGGCTCCGGCCGAACGGGTCGCGTTCGTGCTGCATGACATGTTTGGCTTGCCCTTCGAAGAGATCGCTCCAATCGTGGATCGCTCCCCAACCGCGGCCAGGCAGCTCGCCAGCCGCGCACGGCGCCGGGTCCAGGGTGCACCTACGGTTGCCGATCCCGATCGAATTCGTAAGCGAGAAATTGTGGACGCCTTCCTCGCCGCTTCGCGGGGTGGTAAGTTCGACGCGCTTCTCGCGGTGCTCGACCCGAGCGTTGTACTGCGAGCCGACGGGGCCGCGGTCACGGCCGGAACACCAAGCGAAGTCCGCGGTGCCCGGGCCGTTGCCGCCACCTTCTCGGGGCGTGCGCGAGCCGCCCAACCGGCGCTCGTCAACGGAGCCCCCGGCCTCGTATGGGCTCCAGGTGGAAGGGCGCGCGTGGTCTTCGCCTTCACGATTGCGAACGGGAGGATCGTCGAGATAGATCTCATCGCCGACCGGGAGCGAGTTCGCCGACTGGATGTGTCCATCCTGGACGGCTAGCGAGATCGAACCGGCTACGATGGACCATGGCCAGCACACCAACGGCGGCCCCGCGCGAGGCCGCGCTGGCCGCCTTGAAGGCCAGTGACCGCAAGCTGGCGCGCCTGATCCATGCGACCAAATCCGACGATCCCACAGCCTGGCGCAGCAGCCGGCCGGTAGGGGACGCCTTCAGCGTCCTCGTTGCCTCGATCATCGGCCAGCAAATTTCGGGCTTCGCGGCTCGGGCCATTGCCGGGCGACTCCAGGAGCGGTTTGGCGGCCGCATGCCATCCCCCGCCGAGTTGCTCACCCTCGATCCCGCCGCCCTGAAAACCGTGGGACTCTCCCGGATGAAGATCGACTACCTTCGATCGCTCGCCGAACACATCATTTCCGGCGAGTTCGCTATCGACCGTCTGCACGAGCTTGCCGACGACCAGGTTCGCGAGCAGATTACGGCCATCAAAGGGCTCGGGCGGTGGACTGCGGACATGTTTCTGCTGATCAACCTCGAGCGGCCCGACATCCTACCGATCGGCGACCTCGGCATCCGTTCCGCAGTTCAGCGCCTCTACCAGCTCGACCACCTGCCCAGTCCGTCGGAAGTCGACGCGATTGGCGAAAAATGGCGACCGAACCGCAGCCTGGCGAGTTTTTACCTGTGGGCCTGGAACAGGCAGATGACCGCGGTCAGGCCCAAGGGCGCCCGGCCGATGGTGTCACGATAATGCGAGATGGCCGACCCGAACCCTGCTAATCAACGATCCTGGGCGCCGCCCTGGTGGTCGGTGCTCATCATCGGTCTGCTCCTATGGGCCGCCGCCATCGGTGTCACCCTGATCACCGGCAATGTCATCACCCTGCCAACCATCGTCCTCATCGGCAGCTTCCTCGTCCCCGTCACGGCTGTCGTCTGGTACCTGGACCACGACCCCAGCCCAGCCCTCTCGCCAAGGCGGATCACCGCAGCGTTTATCATCGCCGGCACGCTCGGTGTTCTCGCCGCGTCGCTGCTCGAGTACTACTTTGTGGGAACCGGCGCACTAGCGAACTTTGAGGTGGGCCTGATCGAGGAGCTCGTCAAGACGTTGCTGGTTGTCGCTGTCGCCTGGGGCATCCGTACCTTCCATACCCGTGACGGCATGGTCCTGGGCGCCGCTGTCGGCTTCGGTTTCGCCGCGCTCGAAAGCAGCGGCTACGCCCTCGCGGCGCTTTTTGTCGTGCAGGGCCACCGTCTGTTCCTCTCGCTGGACTCCGTCGTCGTCACCGAACTAGTTCGCGGCGTCCTGGCCCCCTTCGGTCATGGAATGTGGACGGCCATTATCGGCGGTGCAATCTTCGCCGCAGCGCGGGGCAACCGCGTGCGGTACGTCTGGATCCTGGGCGCGTACCTTCTCGTCTCGGTTCTTCACGGCGCCTTCGATTCGATCAACGGAATCACCGGCTATGTGGTGGTGTCGATGATCGGACTGGTCCCGCTGGTTTGGCTGTGGCTCCGGGCGGACGGCCGCGGTGGCGTTCTTCCTCGGGGGTCATCAGCCGCTTACGGCATCCCTGGACCCTGACTGAGATCGCACCCGCGGTGCGTCGATCTGGTCATTTAGGATGGTCTGGATGCAGGCGTCGACTGTTACTGCGGCACCGAGCGAACTCGACCTTCGACTGGAGCAGCACCGCGCGGAGCTGATTGGCTACTGCTACCGGATGCTCGGCTCTCCGTTCGATGCGGAGGACGCGGTCCAGGAGACGCTGCTGCGAGCATGGCGAGGCATCGATCGCTTCGAGGGCCGCGCGGCGCTGCGCTCGTGGCTCTACCGGATCGCGACGAACGTCTGCCTCGATATGCTCGACGGGCGCACGCGCCGGGCGCGTCCAATGGATCTCGGTCCCGCCCGAGCGCCCGAAGCGGCGAACCTCAATACCCTTCCTGAGGCGACGTGGATCCAGCCGATCCCGGACAGCCTGCTCGCCCCGGAAGGTGATCCAGCAGAGGTGGCCGTGGCCCGCGACACCATACGACTTGCGTTCGTGGCGGCGCTCCAGCATCTTCCGCCTCGCCAGCGGGCGGTACTGATCCTGTGCGAGGTCCTGCGCTGGAAGGCGAAGGAGGTCGCCCAGCTACTCGACACGAGCGTGGCGTCGGTAAACAGCGCGCTGCAGCGTGCTCGTGTGACGCTGCAGGCGAGCGGCGTCAGCTCCTCCGATCCGGTGCCGCCCATGGATGATCGGCAGCGCGAGCTCCTCGCCCGCTACGTCCAGGCCTTCGAGCGCTACGACCTCGATGCGCTCACCTCGCTGATCCAGGAGGACGCAAAGCAGTCGATGCCGCCGTACGACCTGTGGTTGCAAGGCCGCGATGACATCCTTACGTGGTGGTTCGGGCCCGGCATAACCTGTCGCGGCTCTAGGCTCGTCCCCACCCTAACGGCGAATGGCTCGGTGGCGTTCGGGCACTATCGGCCGAACCCTTCAGGAACCGGCCACGACCCGTGGGCGGTGATGGTCCTCGAGATCCGCAACGACCGGATCGCCGAATTCACATTCTTCCTCGACACTCAGCGGCTCTTCCCGCTGTTCGGCCTGCCCGCCCGCCTTGCGCCCTAGCGCTATTCCGGCAGGACGTCCCGTAACCCCATGAAGACGATGAGCTCCCGCAGCTCCGGCGACGTGCCTCTCAGCCTGACCTGACAGCCATGGCGGCGCACCGCGAGTTGGAGTCGCGCAAGCGCGTCGACCGTCCCCGCGTCGGCGCGGACGCTCGCCACGTCGCAGAGAAGGACAGCGGTGGGCGTGATCTTGCGCCTGATCGCGCCTCGCTCTGGTACCGGCATCGTCAGGTCCATCCCTTTAGACGGCCTGGTCAGAGAAAACTCATCGGAGGTCTTTACGACGGAATCGAATCCAGGACTTGCTGCGTGTGACTCATACCGAGCCTTGTTGCGCCCGCTTCTAGCATCGCCACCGCGTCCTCGTAATACAGGATGCCACCGCTGGCCTTGACGCCGAGGTCGGGCCCGACGGCTGCCCGGATCAAGGTGACGTCATGAACCGTCGCGCCGTGGCCGAGATAGCCGGTCGATGTCTTGACGAAGGCAGCGCCGACATCGACAGCGAGCGCGCATCCAGTCCGTTTTTCGTCATCGGTCAGGCGAGCGCATTCAAGTATCACCTTGACTGGCCGGCCGGCGGCGGCCACGATGACGCTCGCGATATCTGCGCGGACCGGTTCCCGTTGGCCGTCTTTGAGGCGCCCGATATCCAGCACCATATCGATCTCGGTGGCGCCATCGGCGACAGCGAGAGCGGCTTCGCGCGCCTTGGCGTCGACGTGGGACGCGCCGAACGGAAAGCCGACGACAGCGGCGATCCCGACGCCGCTCCCCTGCAGCACCTCGCGCGCCTCTACCACGCGGTTCGAGTTCACGCAGACCGTGGCACAACGGTTTCGCCGCGCGATCTCGCAGGCCATCAGAACGTCGTGACGCGTGGCCGCGGGATCGAGCAACGTGTGATCGATCCGGGCCGCCAGCTCCGTACGCGACCATCGCCGGCTCACCGTTCCAGCGTACGCTGAATCAAATCGACACTTGAAGTTTTGAGCGACAACTGCTATGAGTCGGTGATGGCGTTGGCAGCATCGGCGGCGCGTCCCCGGACCGCTCGTCCGGCGAGGGATCTGTGCCTTGCGCCGGGCCGTACCATCGACGCTCCCGTCGTCGAGGGAGGCCGCTACGGCCGCATGTTCCCTGACCTGGCGGCCGCCACCTTCGACGGCGATCGCCTGCTGGCGCTCGGCATGGCCGGTGGCATCTGCGATGGCGGTCAATGCGACGCTGACAGCCAGGTCGAGGCCGGCCAGCCTTTCTTCGGGCAGTATGTGGCCCACGACATCACCGCCGATCGCTCGCCGTTGCGCGCCCACGCCGACATCAACGTGCTCCGCAACGTTCGCTCGCCGCGCGCTAACCTCGAAGGCCTCTACGGCGGTGGCCCGGTGGGCTCCCCTTACCTGTTCGATCAGGCCGATTCGCCGAAACTCTTGACCGGCGTCAATGGCGACCTCCCTCGCAACCAGCAGGGAATCGCCTTGATCGGCGATCCCCGCAACGACGTGCACGCCTTCATGACCGGCCTGCAGCTGGCCTTCATCCGCGCCCATAACCAACTCGTCGATCGCCTGCGCGCCGACGGCGTCCCGGACTCGGATCTCTTTGAAGATGCCCGGCTGGCGCTGGTCTGGCATTACCAGTGGGTGATCCTCCACGATTTCCTGCCAACCCTGGTGGGCAACGAGCTCACCGCCACGGTGCTGCAGGAAGGTCCGCGATTCTACCGTCTGGAGGGCGAACCGTACATCCCGGTGGAGTTCGCCGATGCCGCCTATCGCTACGGCCATTCGCAAATCAAGGCGGACTACCAGCTTCAGCATGGCGGCCCGCGCCGGCCGGTCTTTCCGGACCTGGCCGGCTTTCGTCCGCTCGCCCCCGACCACGCCGTCGAATGGCAATTGCTCTTCGACGTTCCCGGCCAGCCACCGGCGCAGCGGGCCAAACCGATCGATGGGCAGCTGCCGGCGTCACTGATCCGTCTGCCCGAGTCGATCACCGGCGCCGTCGAGGTGAACGCCTATCGCTCGCTCGCCGCTCGCGACTTACAGCGCGGCCAGGGAACCGGCCTCCCGTCCGGCGAGGCGGTCGCCCGCGCCGTCGGCGCGAAGCCTCTGACGCGCGCGGAACTGGGGCTAGGTGACTGGCGGGGCGAAACGCCGCTCTGGCTCTACATCCTGCGAGAGGCGGCCGTCCATGGTGGCGGCGACCGTTTGGGCGAAGTCGGCGGTCGGATCGTTGCCGAGGTTCTCGTCGAGATCGTGCGCAACGATCCCGAGTCCTACCTGGCGAACAGTCCCTCCTGGCGGCCGACACTTCCGTCTCACCAGCCTGGCACGTTTAAGATCCGCGACCTCCTCGTCCTTGCCAGGTAGCCCCTCCGGCGTTACGCGGTCCGCACTCCACTCGGTGGTACCCTCGACCAATGGACGAGGCGGAGCAAAAAGCACCCCCGGACTCAGGTTCGTCGAAATCTCAGGAACGCGCGCCGGGCCACCGTGAGCTCAAGCCCCCGGAATGGTTTCAGGAGCGGCAAGCCGCCTGGGTACAACGAATGGGTCTCGGCGCCTGGACTATCCGCGCATCGTACAAGCCCAAGCTACGTGGCGCAGAGGGTTACGCGGAGATCAGCCCCGAGTTCCTCGAAGCGGAGCTCCAGTTTCGGCAGGACATCCTGCTGGAACGTGGCGATGTCGTCATCGTCCACGAGTTGACGCACATCCTGACCGATGAGTGGGCGAGAGCAATGGATCAGGTGATCCGGGACATGGTGCCGAAGAGGCTCCAGCGCGAAGCTCGTACCTACGTGCGCCCCCACGAGGAATCGGTGGTGGAAGCGATCGCCCATGCCCTGGTGCGCACCGCCGAGAGCGAGGGCTCAAAGGCTCCTCAGAAGCAATAGCTCATCTTTCGGGAGAGGCTCGCGGCTCGGCGCCGCCCTCTAAGTCGGAGACGAAGCCGTCCCAGCCAACCCTCGGGCTTCCCTCAGGCGCCGGCGCCGTCACGATCAGGAGCTGGACTGGCTTGCCACCACGAATCTTGTAGCCGTGCTCGATGCCGCTGGGTAGGAAGACGAAGCCGCCTTCATCCACATCGAACTCGTCACTGCCGCAGCGGAAGGTCAGGGCGCCCTTCAAGACATAGAAGACCTCGTCTTCAGTCTTGTGCGTATGGCCCGGCCACTCATCTTGATCTGTCGCGTACTCGAGAACGGCGAATCGCCGCCCCTGTCTCTGTTCTCCTAATTTGACAATGAATTCAGCACCCATGTCGTAAACCCAACCCTGCCGCGCCCTGAGGGTGTACGGAGCGATTGCCCTTTTCCTGGCAGGTCCCTCGCCGGTCTCGGTTGTCATCGCGTCAACGTTACGAAATTCCTCCGCCGCGGCTGGTATCCCAGCAAGTTTTGGGCCTGGCGGATGTCGAGAACACATTCTGAAGCGAGCTGCGCCACGATGTAGCGGGTGAGCAGCGGTGGCCGTTCCGCGCGAATTGCCCGGAACGCGGACTCCATCGTCGCGGCTATCGGCCAGGCGACCACGCGCGGAAGATAGACGACCCTGGGCGCCAGCCCGAACGCGAGCAGCAGCGCGCGAAGCAACCCGCCGAGCGGTTCCGCCTCCGAATCGGCGACGTTGAAGATTCCTGTCGGCGACCCGGGTTCGATCGCGCGCTCGACGACCTGGACCAGGTTGTCGACATGGGTGAGGGAGATCCGATTGCGGCCGTCGCCGACTGCGAGAAGGCGGCCAAACCGCCGCGCCGCCAGGAGCCGGGGCAAGAGTTTGGTCTCGCCCGGTCCGTAGATGGCATGCGGCCGCAAGATCACCGAGGGATGCGCGCTGCCCAGCACCGCCTGCTCCGCAGCGATCTTCGTACGCACGTAGTCGTTGAGCGGTCGCCGGGCATATCGCGCTGTCTCCTGGATGGCACCCGCCGGCCGCCTGTGGTCGTACACGCTCGAGGTGCTGACATGCACGAATCGGGCGTTCCGTGGGAAGCTCGCGAGCACGGCCTCGGTCCCGCGGACGTTGACGGCCTCGAACTCGGTTGCGGACCCCCAGTCGGTCACCGTCCCCGCGCAATGCACGACAGCATCGACGGCGCGAGGCCCCGTCGGAGGACGTCGGCCCTCCGTGATGTCCCATCGTGTGTACGCCGCCAGCCCTGCATGGCGAAACGCCGCGGGTGGGCGGCGTCCGAATGCCAGGACATCGTGACCGCGATTCGCCAGCGACTCAACGACACGCCCGCCCAGAAAACCGGTCGCGCCGGTCACCGCGATCAGCATCAGCCCCCACTCTGAAGGGCTACGCGCACGGCGGACCGGTCAACCTTTTTCGACCTGGGTGCGAGCGGGATGGGCATAATCACGATCCTGTCCGGGAGGGCCGCCGCATCGATTCGATGCGACCCCGTACGCAGGCTGCGTTCGACCAGTGTGTGGAGCGCGGCCGCGTCGGTACCCGGCTCGCCCTCGACGCAGAGGATCACCTCTTCATCAGCGCGGGCGTCCTGATAGAGGCCCACCAGGCAACAGCGGCGCACGCCGCTGATGCCGCCGATGCTTGATTCGAAGACCTCTGGATAGATGTTGTGCTGGCCGCGGATGATCATCTCCTTCTTTCGCCCGAACAGCACGATCCGGCCGTCGCCGTCGAGGACGCCCAGGTCGCCAGTCGCGACTTCCGTGACGGGTGGCTGACCCCAATACCCTCGGCACAGGTTCGGGCCGCTCACCAGCAGCTCGCCATCGCCCGCGATGCGAACACGAACGCCCTCGACGGGCCTTCCGACCAGGTCCCCTTCGCCGTGAAACACAAGCTTTTCCTCGAGATCGACGCGGGAGACGGGAACGATCTCGGTCATTCCATACACGCACCGCACGCGCGTCGTTGCCGGAAGCACAGCCTGGAGGCGCTCCAGGAATGTCCGCGGAACAGGGGCTGAACCCAGCAGGATCGTTCGAAGCGACGCCGGCAGGGTGCGTCCACGGGCCGACGTGTATTCGACGAGCTGCTGATACTCGCTGGGGAAACCGAAGGTCTGGGTGGCACGATAGCGCCTGAGGTCGGCGAGCAGCCGAGCTGGATTGAATCGCCGCCGCGGAATGACGGCGGGTACCCCGGCAAGCAAGGCGGGAAGGACGAGGTGGAGCTGGTCACTATAGAGGACATCACCCGGATCGAATCGCTCTTCCCGCGACATCATGTCGATGGCCGCTCCGATCGAGCCATTCGTCTGCACCACCGCTCTCGGAGCCGCCGTCGTCCCGGACGTAAACACGATAAGTACCGGGTCGTCCGGTTCTCGTGAGACGACCGGGCGGACCGAACGGCGTTTCCGCGACAGAGCCCGCATCGCCATCATCGGCCGGCCGAATGGCAGGGGCACCCCTACCGTGATGAAGTGCCGGGCCGGAACGGACATCAGGTTGGGAAGTCTCGAGAGACGGCCGAGCAGATACACGAGTGACGTCGCGATTACCCAACCTGGTTCGATCAGGCGCACGCGGCCGGCAAAGATCTCCGGGCCCATCAATGGATTGGCGGCCACGACGACCCCCCCAGCCCGCACGATCGCCAGGATCGACACGATCGATTCGATCCCGGGAGGCACGGTGAACAGCACGCGGTCACCCGGCCGCATGCCCTCGTCCAAAAGGGCGCTGGCGAGCGTCTCGATCCGCGCCTGGAGTTGCGCAAAGCTCAGCCGCCGCCCTGTAGTCTCCTGGAGCGCCAGTGCGCCGCCTCGGTCAGCGGCTTGCCGTTCGAGCCCCTCCAGCACCTCCAGGGCGGTCATCGTGGGAGCTCGACCTCGAGCAGCGAGTAGGCGGGAATGAAGACGCCGCGCGCGTAGCGCCGCCTCGCGATCCGGACCGGCTGAGGAAGGTCGAGCAGCCCGGTCACGACCGCGCGCAGTTGCCGGTGCGCCAGCGTATACCCGATGCAGAAATGCGCCCCGGCGCCGAACCACAGATTGCGGACCCGCCGGTCGACGCGGCGATCGATATCGAAGCGGCGCGGTCGTGGAAACCAGCCAGGATGCTTGAGCAGGTTGTAGGTGTGAATCATGACGCGGCTGCCCCGACGGAAACGATGACCGAGCACGACCGAATCCACCTCGACACTGCGCAGCATGATCGGCGTCGGCACCGTCAGTCGGAGACCTTCGTCGATGGCGAGCGGCAAGAGTGCTCGATGCTCCCGAACCCGACTCACCTCGGCACTGTCCACCAACAGCGCGGCGAGCCGTGGCAGGGCGGTCGACACGGTCTGCGTCCCCGCCAGGAACAGCGACGCGGTGACACCCTTGATTTGGTCAAAGGGCAGCCCAAGGGCGCGAAGTCGTTGGATGAGGGAATCCGGCGTCGCACTGGAGTCGTAGGCGGCTCGCATATAGGCAACGAGCCGTTCGAGCACCGCCTGTCGCTCCGTGACCTGCTGCTCGCTCAATCGCCGGGTCGACAGCCGCAGGATGGAGACCAGCTCTTCACCGAGCTGCCACATCTCCAGTGAGGTTCGCTCATCCCGAGCGTCAATTCCCAGCATGTGGCACATCAGTCCCCCGGTCAGGACGTGAACGAAGCCGACCAGGTCGACGCGCGCACCGGCCTCAAGCTCGAGGCGCAGCGCCTCCACCGCCGGATGCAGGACAGCGGCATCGAGCCGATCCAAATAAGCGCGGGCGAAAAGGTCGGAGAGCTGCGCTCGCAGGACGCGATGCGACTCACCGCGCATATTGAACAGCGCGTACTCACCCATGACCTGGGTGATCACCACCCCCATGCTGCCAGGCCCGGTCTTGCTGAAACCGTGCTCGTCCTCGAGGAGCTCGCGGGCCACCTGTGGGTCGTTGACGACGGCGCCCAGCACTGGAATCCGCACCACCGGACCGAAGCGACGGACGACCTCAGAGAAGAGCAGCGCCAGCGGATGGCTGGCGGCGTAGATGCGGAGCTCGTGCCAGGCGGCCCGCCCGAACCTGCGCTTGTCACGGGTCGACGCCGGCGCGGATAATCGAATATCCACCCGCGAGATCCCGGCGCGCGCCTGATCCTGCTGCTCGGGCTGCTCACGTTCACGGACACGTTCGGCTACGCGATCGTGCTGCCGGTGCTTCCCTTCGCCGCCCAGCGATTTCACCTCGGCGCCCTGGCCATTGGAGGTGTCTTCGCCACCTACTCGTTCTGCCAGCTGCTGGCTGCCCCCGGACTGGGGGCCCTCAGCGATCGGTACGGTCGCCGTCCGCTGCTGCTCGTTAGCCAGGCCGGCAGCGTCATCGGGTTCCTGGTGCTCGCGCTCGCGAATTCGGCCGGCTGGTTGTACGTTTCCCGGTTGATCGATGGATTGACGGCCGGGAACATCGCGATCATCTGGGCGGCTGTGCTCGACCATTATCCGCGGCTCGAGTGGGGCCGGCGCTTCGCCAACCTGTCGACGGCAACCGGGCTTGGCATCCTGCTCGGGCTGATCGTCAGCTCGTTTCTGGCTCGGTACGGTCTGGCGGTGGTGGCCGTGGTGGCGATTGCGTTAACCCTGATCAACATGGCGGTTACTCTTGTCGCTTTTCCGGAGGCGCGCCGGCGCGCGACGGCCCCCGCCCTTACCCTCCCCCAAATGGGGAGGACTTCATATCCGCCGGTGCTGCGCCTGACGATCGGCGCCGGACTCCTGTCAACCATCGTGCAGAGCGCGTTTCTCCTCGCCTTCCCGCTCTTCCTCGCGCGGCTGCTCGGCTTTGGCGCCTCACAGGCGGCGGTCACGCTCACCGTGCTCTTCGCTTTCGCCGGCGCCTTCCAGGTGCTGGCGCTCGCTCCCCTGGTCCACCGACTGGGCGACCGCCGCGCGGCGATCGTTGGATTCGGCCTCGTTGTGCCGGGCGCCGTGACGATCGGCCTGGTGAAAACGTTTCCACTCGTGCTGGTCGCCGGCACCATCATCATGTGGGGCATCGTTCTCCTCAATCCCTCGCTCACGGCGCTCCTCGGCCGGGCGAACCGGTCGCTGGACGAAGGCGCCATCATGGGCGTCAACCAGTCCATCGCAAGCGCCGGCCAGATGTTGGGACCACTGGCCGGATATGCGGCGCTGGCGGTGGCGTCGACCGCCGGATACGGTGCGCTGTGCGCGATCCTGGCGGCCACGGGTCTCATCACCACCCTGCGGGTGCGGATCCGTGATGACTGATCGCGAATTCTGGGTGGTCATTCCGTTTTTCAACGAAGCCGGATGGATCACCGCCACGCTCGAGGCGCTGGCTGCCCAGACCGATCAGGATTTCCACCTGCTGCTGGTCGACAACGCCAGCACGGACGCGAGCCGGGCGGTGGTCGACGCCTACCGGGACCGCCGGCCTGAATTGGCCATGGAGGTGATCGCCGAAGCCGAAAAGGGAACGGGGGCGGCGGCCGATACCGGCTTTCGATACGCGATCGCGCATGGCGCCCGGTTCATCGCCCGGACCGACGCCGATTGCCTGCCGCGTCAGGATTGGGTCGCCAACCTCAAGCGGGCGTTTGCCGAGGGACTGCAGTTCGTGATCGGCGCGATCAAGCCCCGCTCGGACGACTTCCCATTGACCTGGCGCGACCGGATCGCGATCCCGGTGCTGATCTTCATCGCGTCCAACTGGGGCAAGGTTTACCGACGCGGGCGGCCCGGCCAGTTTCGTTATGCGTACATCATGGTCGCCGGTAACAATCTCGCCATCACGGCGTCGATGTACGATCGCGCCGGCGGATTTCCGCGTTCCCGAATCGAGGACCTGCACGAGGACCGCATCCTCGGGGACCGCGTCCGGATGCTGACCACCCTCACCAAGAGGAGGGGCGACGTCGTGGTCTACAACTCGACGCGCCGGGCGCGCCGCTACGGCTTCATCAACACGCTGCTCTGGTACTGGGAGCACCGCTACCGGCCCCATGAGGTCGATGTCCGGTAGGGCAGGCGTGCTCAATACTCCATCAGCATCACACCCATGCTGATGCCACCAGCCAATCCAATCCACATCAAGCGGTCGCCCGGACGAATCTCACCGCGCTCCTCGGCGAGGGCAAAGCCGACCGGCAGCGAGGCTGCGCCCATGTTGCCGAGCTCGGGTAGCGTCACGACGATTTTGTCCTGAGCGACGCCGCTCAGGTCGAGGAACATCCTGATGAACGGCATCGATACCTGATGCACGAGCACCCGCTCGTAGTCGGCGCAGGTCGTGCCGGTCGCGGCCAGCGCCTCGTGAAGAATGCTGGGACCGACCTCGAAGAAGGCATCCTTGAGGCGGGTGCCGTCGCCCTGGATATATGTCCATTCGTCGCCGCGGGGATGCATCGTTCCACCGCCGGGAATCACTCCCAGGTCCCAGAAGCGGCTGGCGGTCTTGAAGTTCCGGTAGTAGATGCCGCGGCCGTTGTTGGAGGGCTGCAGCAGGGCGGCCGCGCCGGCATCGCCGAGCGTGTAACCGGGAAAGCTGAGCCGCAAGTCCTCGCGATCGCGGAGTGACCACTTGATGCAGCGCGACGGCAACTCGCCGACCGTGACCAGGATGGTCCGGTAGGTGCCGTTCTGGATCAGGGCCTCCGCCACCTGCAGAGCGTTGAGGAAACTGTTGCATGCGTTCTTCAGGTCAAAGACCGGGCAACGGGTCCCGACCTTTTCCTGGACGATATTGGCGGTCGCCGGCTCCACGAGGTCCTGGCTGACGGAGGCGTAGATCAGCAGATCGACGTCGCCCGGGTCGACGCCGGTCTTGCGGAGGACCCGGCGCCCCGCCTCCGCCGCCAGGTCAGAGCCGTTGACGTCGTCGCCCGCGACGCGGCGGCAGCGGATACCGGTCATCAGCTCAACGATGCCGCGCGGAATCCGGACCTCGGGGCTGGCTTGCGCGATCAGGCTCTCGACCTCGCCGCTCGAGCGGGTGTTTGGAGGCAGATACGCGGCGACGCCCACCAGGGCGACGCGCGAGCTCGTCGAGTTCAGGACCGCCGCCACGAATACCTAAACGCCAAAGGGTCCGCAACAGTATCGGGCAAAATCCGCCCGCGTGCACACCTCAGGTCGGACACGTTCGAATTGCTAGGCTGGGGTCAACGGTGGCTCTTATCGACGCTCCGACTGCTTCCCAACGCTGGCCCGCGCGGGCCGGAGGGATCGCCGCGCTCATCGGTGCGGCCGGCGTCCTCGTCGGCTGCGCGCTTCCCTACGCGACGATCACGTATGGCACAGATGATCCGACGCACCCATCGGTCTTCAATTCAGGATTCGGTGGGAACACGCTCTTCGCCGCCGAGCCGCTCGCCGTGGTGATGTTTACGTTTGTCGCGGCCATCATCCTTCTGACCCCCACCAGGCCGATCCTGCATTCGGTCGCCGCCGGCATGCTCATCGCATTTGGAATCCAGACCTTCGCCTTTTTTTTCGGATATATCGGCCTGGGCACGTATTCCGATTCATCGAACAAAGGCTCCATCGGCATCGGGTCCGTCATCGGCATGGTCGCCGGCCTCTGCGTGCTGGCCGGCGGATTGATTGCGCTTCTAATCCGGCGCGGGTCCCCGCGCAAGAACGGCGCATAGCATGGATCCCGTGAGCGTCCGTGCCGGCGCGACCCAGTCAGGACTGCCACAGCTCGATCGACCGAGTGCGTTCTTGAAAGCACTCGGCTTGCGATTGGACGTAATCGAGCCGACTCGCGTGGTGGGCTCGATCGACGTCGGGCCCGACCATCACACGCCGTGGGGAGTCGTCCATGGCGGAACCTTTACTACCGCCATCGAGAGCGCGGCCAGCGTGGGCGCCTCCCTTGCCGTGATCGATCGTGGCCAGTTTGCGGTCGGCGTCAACAACAACACCGATTTTCTGCGGCCAATCGTGAGGGGTCGCCTCACCCTGGTCGCCGAAGCGGTACACCAGGGCGTGACCCAGCAGCTCTGGCAGGTGACCCTCAGTCGCGACGATGGGAAGCTCGTCGCGCGCGGACAGGTCCGCCTCCAAAACGTGAGCCTGCCGGATTCAAGTGCGCCTACTCCAGGCTGAACGGCGGATACTCGTCCGTGACCAGGACCATCGCATAGCCGGTGACCCGATTGCTCCAGCGGATGACCCCCACCACGTAGTCGAACAAGCCGCGCGGGTACCGCCCGGTGAACAGGATGGCGAACCAGGCGACGATGACCGCCACCACGGCTCCAATCACCAGAAAGAAGAGCACGATGTAGTGCGGAATGGCGAGCAACCACTTCACCAACGGGAGCCACCGGTTCAGCTGCCGGGCGTCCGGATACGGCAAATCGAGATGAACGGCTTGTTCGTCGTCCGTTGATGGATAGCGGTCGTCCAATAACCCAAGGTACGCGGTCACCCGATTGGAGAACCGGAGGAGTTGGAGGTTCCAGTCGAACCACCAGCGTGGATACTTCTGCCGGAACAAGATCATCAGCACCAATGGGAGAAACAGCAGGCCACCGCCGGTCGCAATGCTGCTAACTGTGTCGTTCGTGCCGTTGGTGGTCGTGGCGTATCGCAGCGAGACGCCGCTCAATAGACTGAGAATGATCCCGATTGGGATCACAGCGAAAATCCGGAACGCCGTACTGACCCGATCGAGGTCTCGATCCGGAAAGTCAACGCTGAACGTAACCGGGTAGGTCGTCTTCATGTTGATCCCCTTCTGGTGAATTCCGCGGTTCCGCTGGCCGTGAGCTCAGAATATAGAGAAGCAGGAGCTTAGCTGGATCCGCGTGGTCGGCTGGCGCGCTGGGATTTCTTCGCCTGCGCTCGGGCGCGGGCGGCCTCGTCCTCAGCTGCGGCCGCGCGTGCCGCCGCCTCTGTCGCCTCCTGCCGTAGTCGGCGCGCCGTGGCCGTCGCTCGCTCAGCCAGCTCATCGTCCGCTCGCGCCGCTCGCTGCGCCAGCTCCGCGGCGCGGCGGGCCTCGGCTTGCTCGCCCCGCCTACCCGCGACAGGTGCCGCGCCGGCGGCGAACATTTCGAGCATGTCCTCGCCGGGACGCGGTTCGGAGGCAAGCGCTCCCTTTTGCAGCCGATCCCAGGTGTCGCCGCCCTCGAGCGCCGCAAGCCGAAGGATCTCACGGATGCGCCGGAGCGTTTCTTCGCCGGTAGCGTGGCTGCCCTCGCGAAGCTTGGTCACGGCCGCGGTGCCGGCTGCTTCAAGGCTCCGCTGGAATCTCTCCGACGCCGCGCGCAAGTCTCGTCCCGCATTCGAACGCCCGGTGGCGGCCGCAGCCTGGGCTTTGACCAGCGCCTGGGCGCCGCTCCGGAGCTCACCAAGCATCGCCTGATCGCGGAGCTGGTTGGCCGCCCATAACGGCAGGGAGGGCTTCTTGAGGGCGGAGACCTGACGGGCGAGGTCGGCCTGGCCGGACGCCTTCAGCTCTTTGGCTCTGGTATTGCGGGCCGGAGTGAACTGATCCAGCGGCCGGGACAGGAGCTCCGCAGTCAAAGCGTCGAGGTCCACCTCAGGTCGATACTACGGGTGCGGGCACGGTTGGGTTCGATCTGCGTAGCATCGTGGTGTGAGCCCGCGTCACCGTCGCCCTGCGCGCATGATCGCCATTTTCGGTTCCGGGGAGACCAGTCCGGCGATGACGTCGGTCCACCAGGAACTCATCGCGCGAGTGAGCGACCCGCAACTTAACGCTGTTCTTCTTGACACGCCCTTCGGCTTCCAGGAGAACGCGGACGAGATCGCCACTCGAACCATTGCCTATTTCCGCGAACACGTGGGGTGCGAGATCAGGCTCGCCTCCTACCGGCACGGCGGACGGGCCACCGCGCTCGAGTTCGAGCAGTTTCTCAGCCGGCTCGGCGATGCCAATTATGTCTTCGCGGGGCCCGGTAGTCCAACCTACGCGCTGAGGCACTGGCACGACGGCGCCGTGCGGGAGCGGCTCCGTGCGAAGCTCCGCCAGGGCGGATGCGTCGCCTTCGCCAGCGCCGCGGCGATTGGCCTCGGCGCCTACGCACTTCCGGTCTACGAGATTTACAAGGTCGGGGCCGATCCGTCCTGGACGGAAGGGCTCGACCTGCTCGGCGAGGTTGGCGTTCGATGCGCCGTCATCCCCCACTACGACAACCGCGAGGGCGGAACCCACGACACGCGGTTCTGCTACATGGGCGAGCCGCGGCTTCGCCTCCTCGAATCGATGCTCCCTGAGGATGTCCTGATCCTCGGAGTCGATGAGTACACCGCCTGCATCATCGATTTCGAGGCTCAATCCGTGACGGTGCGAGGTCGCGGAGGGGTCACGGTCCGACGCCGTGGGACCGACCGGCGCTGGCAGCGGACGACCTTTGCCTTGAGCGAGCTATCGCATCCTCAGGTGGCTCCGGCCGCGGTGCCAGACTCGGCCAGCGGTCGACCCGAGCCGGACGGCACAGATGGCTCCCCAATGGTCGAGCAGGCGCGGGAATGGGGCGCTCACGGTCGCGATGCCCTCGATCGACGCGATGTCGATGGAGTCGTCGCGGCTATCCTCGAGACCGAGAACGTCCTCAACGCGTGGGCGGCGGATTTGGTCGGCACCGATGAGCGGGACCGGGTGCGGGCCGAGATGCGCAACCTGGTCGTCCGCCTCGGCGACCTCGTACGCGGCGGCGGGCGCGAGGGCGTTCGGGAGTACGTGGCGCCCCTGATCGATGTCCTGCTTTCGCTGCGTGGCGAGGCGAGGCGCGAGCAGCGCTTCAAGGATGCCGATCGCCTGCGGGCCATCCTCGCGCAATGCGGTGTCGAGGTCCAGGACACACCATCCGGGACGGCCTGGTCTCTGCAGTCGCAGAACTGAGCAGTGAATGAAGACTGTCGAACTGCGGCGTCACACGGCGAGCGACGGTGACCGGCTGACCCCGGAAGGCATTGCGGCGGCGGTACAGATCGGAAGCCGGCTCGAGGCGCCCTATGATCTCCTGATTTCGTCTGGCGCCCAGCGCGCTACCCAGACGCTGGCCTCTTTCCTGGCGGGCTCCGGCCAGCGTGCTCCTGGCGGCGTGACGGTCGACGAGTCATTCCGATCCGCGATGGAGGAGCGCTGGTTCACGGCGGCCCGAGAGTCAGGGGCCCGCGACATCACCGCCTTTCAGACGGCAGACAAGGCCCTGGTCGAGCAGGAGGCGAGGCGCTTCGGCGGTGCGCTGCGCCGGGTCTTCGATATGCTCCCCGAGGGGGGCAGAGCGTTGATCGTCGGCCACTCACCCATGCATGAGGCAGCGGTGTACGGGCTCACCGGGCAGGTCATCGCACCCATCGCCAAGGGAGGCGGGGTGCGCGTGGTTCACGACGGTCGCGATTTCCGCATCGAGCAGCTGACCTGATCGCAGCCGTGTCGATAGCGTCTCTCTAGGCCGATGCCTCTTCGATCTCGATCGAGCCTTCCGGTGCGGTTGCGAGCTGCGGCTTCAAGACCGTTGCCGCAAGCACGATGGTGGCGACGACCAGCGCGGCCCCGATAGCCCAGGCAAAGTGGTAGCCGCCGCTCAGCGCTGCAGCGGTGGCCTGGCCCTGCGCGATCAGCTGGCCGGTCCGGCTGGTTGACACCGTGGCGAGGACCGCGAGCCCGAGGGCGCCACCGACCTGAGCCGACGTGTTAAGCAGTCCGGAGGCGAGTCCCGAGTCGCTGGGCGTCGCATCGGCCATCGCCAGGATCGCCAGCGCCGGGAAGGCGAGGCCGCCGCCGATGCCGAGCAGGAGCAGCGGGACAAACCAATCCCGCAGGTACTGACTGTTCATCGGTCCCAGCGTAAGGAGGACCAGTGAGGCGGCGATCATCACCTGCCCGGCCATTAACACGCTGCGCGCACCGAACCGCATGATCAGCCGGGCCGACACGCCGATCGAGAGCGAGCCCATCGCCACGGCGACCGGCAGGAACGCGAGGCCGATGGCCAGCGGGCGGTAATGAAGGATCCGCTCGAGATCGAGCGAGCCGAGGAAGAACATGCCAAACATGCCGACGGTCATCAACGCCTGGATGACATTCGCTCCCGAGAGGTTGCGCGACCGGAAGAGGCGAAGCGGAAGAATCGGATTTCGGGCGACAGTCTGGCGGACGAGGAATGCGCCCAGCAGGGCCAGCGCCACGGCGCTGAAGCCAAGCGTACGCAGGGAGCCCAGTCCATAGCTGGCCGACTCGACGATGGTGTAGACGCCCAGCATCAACGCCGCCGTGACGAGGACGGCGCCGACGACGTCGGCGCCCTCGCGGAGACCAATTCCGGAATCCGCGTCGAGCAGACGAGCGGCCACCAGCGCAGTCGCGAGTCCGATCGGGAGATTGACGAAGAAGATCCAGTGCCAGCTGATCGCTTGCGTGATAAAGCCGCCGGCCAGCAGGCCAATCGATGCGCCCGCGGAAGCCACGAAGCTGAAAATGCCGATGGCGCGCGCCCGCTCCCCTGGCTCAGGAAACATGGTGACGACCATCCCCAGGATCACCGCCGAGCTCACCGCGCCGCCGATTCCCTGGATGAACCGCGCGGCGATCAGCATCGGCTGGCTGAACGACAGGCCGCACAGCAGAGACGCGGCGGTGAACAGGGCGAGCCCGATCAAGAAGATGCGCTTGCGGCCGATCAAGTCGCCGAGCCGTCCGCCCAGCAGCAGGAGACCGCCGTAGGCGATCAGGTAGGCATTGACAACCCAGGCCAGGCCGGCTTGCGAGAAGCCCAGGTCGCGCCGGATCGACGGCAGCGCGACGTTCACGATGGTCATGTCCACGACGATCATCAGAAAGCCGGCGCAGAGGACCATCAATGACAGCCAGCGCGAGCCGGTCGGTTGGGCGGGCTGTGTCATCCGCAGTGCCTGGCCGGTACGCCTTCCACGAATATCCATCGGTTCCTCCTGAGGTTGTTGCCTGTTTAGACCGGCCTCGGCCGAAATACTCATCGGTCGCCACGGCGGGACCACAGGCGGAACGGCGCATCGAGGAGCACCAACACGACCGAGGCGACCAGGACCCCAACGGCGATGTACCACGGCCACGGACCCATCAAACTAAGCAAGCTAGCTTCGGCCGGCACCCGCCGAAGGTACATGTAGTTGCCGCCGGTAACCAGGTCAATGAGCGCGATGGCCGCTGTGAAGGCGAGGGTCAGCAGGAAGATGCGGCGGACGGAGTCCCGCCGGGGCTGTAGCCCCAGACCAATGACCAGGAATAGCGCCGCGAGCACCACGAGATCGTGCGTGGCATAGAACTGCAAATATGGGAAGGTCGGGAAGTGGTCCCTGAGATCAGGCGTGAGCAGAGCCTGAAGCGTGCCACCCAACCCCCAGAAGTAGGCGATCTCGACCAGCAAGGCCTGCCGCCAGATCAGCGCGGCGGCCGCCATAAAGCCGCCGACGTCGCACAACTGGACCGGCAGACTGAACGCCGCGGACCAGCTATGGTTCGCCAGCACATACGGCTGCCAGCTGAGCTCCGCAAGCACGATGGCGAGCGCGATGATCACGGCGACCCAGTCGAGCCACGGCCCCGGCGCGCGCCGGGCGGCAAAGCAGAGGAGGCTGGTGACCACGACCAGCATCCCCAGCGGCACGAGGTGCTCGGGCATCTATCCTATTAATTGGATGCGCAAGACTCCCGACCAGGAGCCGGCGAAGACGACCTACTGCCAGAGCTGCGGCCACGACGTTCGACCGCAGGCGACGCACACCGCGTCAATGCTGGGTGGCACCGTGGTGACGATCGAGCGTTGCCCGGGGTGCGAGGCCGTACTGGAGACCGACCGGTGATCAGCCCTTCCTCTATCGGTTTGAAAACAGGGGAATGTTGGCGCCGCTAAGGCTATCCATCGGCTGATCCAGCAGCGTGACGATCAACTGCGCGACATCGGCGGGTTTCAGCCCGGGCTTCAGCGAGGGATTCGCCTGGCGCAACAGGTCGGTGTCCACCGCGCCTGGACTGATGCATAGCGCGCTGATGCCATGCTCGCGACCCTCCACCGCAATCGCCTCGGTGAGTCCGATCACGCCGTATTTGGACACGTTGTAGGCGGCGAGACCCGGGAACTTCTCTGTGCCGTAGATCCCTGATAAAGAGGCGAGATTGACGATGCGCCCGCCCTTCGCTCTCTGCATCGAGCGGAACGCCGCCTGGCAGCACAGAAACATCCCGGTCAGATTGGTCGCCAGCGTTTTTTCCCACGTCTCCACCGAGGTTTCCTCGAGCGGGACCTTCGTCAGCACCGCTGCCGCGCAGACTAGCGCCGTCGCGCCACCACGCTCGTCGGCGAGGGCGAAAACCCGGTCGACGTCAGCGGCTCGGCTCACATCGCCGGGCGCCGGCGTGGCGCTGCCGCCGGCCGCCTGAATCGCTTCGGCGAGTTGAGTCAACGCCGGCGCGCTGCGGGCTGCGAGAACGACATGCGCCCCCGCCCGCGCCATCGCCTCAGCGGTCGCGCGCCCGATCCCACGACTGGCTCCCGTCACCACGGCAACCCGCCCGTGCAACCAGGACCGCCGGTCAGGCATTTGGTGCTGGCGCCCGCCGGCGCACGCGCTCATAGAGACGGACATGGGCGTCGAGACTGCGCTCGAGACTCAGATGCGATTCGGCATGCCGTCGACAGGCCTGCCGCCGGATTGATCCGATACGCTTCAGAGCCTGGGCCGCGCCATTGACGTCACCAGGCGGCACCACAAACCCGGTTTCTCCGTCGGCCACGACCTCTTCCAGGGCACCGCGGCGGAAGGCGATGACCGGCGTTCCGGTCGCCAGCGCCTCGGCGGCCACCAACCCGAACGGCTCATCCCATTTTGCCGGGCAAAGCACCGCGGTCGCGCGGGACATGACCCGCCATAGGACCTCGCGCGCCACACCCGAGTGAATGGTCACCCCCGGCATCCCACGCCTCGAAGCGGCCAGGACGGCGGCATATTCGGGATCGTAGGGATCTCCGTAGAGGTCGATGCGTACGCCCGCCTGGTTTGCGATGTCGATCGCCTCATCGGCGCCTTTCTCCGGACTGAAGCGCCCCGCGAACACGACGCCGTCGCCGGCCGCCCCAGACCACGGGATCCTGTCGATAGGGACGCCGTTGGGAAGCCTCGTCGTTATGCCCCAGGCCTTCGCCTGCCATGCCGATACGGTCGCAAGCGTGGGGGGCCGCTGCGCATGGTCGGCCTCGCGAATGGCGGCGCGCACCCGGATGTCGGGCGGCAGGTGCAGCGTGTGGATGACCGGGGAGCCGAGCGAGGTGGCGAAACGCACGGCCGCCGCATCGAACGCGTGGTTGTGCACCACATCGTACGGGACCCTATGGATCGCCGCGTACACAGTTGCAAACGCCTCCTCAACAGGCCGCAGGTCCGCTGGTCCGCTCCCGTTGGCGCGGTAGAGCGAGCCAGTCAGCCGATCGGCCGCGACGCCGGTGTCAATGACGTTCACACCAGGAATTTCCGAGCCGCTCGCCGCGTAGACGTCCACCGCATGTCCACGCTTCGTAAGCCCACCGGCCAGGTCGGCGAGGAAGGCCTGCGAGCCGCCCGCCTGCGGTTCACGAATCGCTGTCACCAGCGGTGCAACGAGCGCGATCTTCACTCTGCCACCGGCTTCCAGGCGAGATCGCGAGGCGGATTGGCGCCCACGACCTCATAGGGAACGAGACGGTCCCCGCGGCGACGGATCTCCTGGAGGGCATCGGGGTAGAAAATCTGCGCCAGCTCGATGGCCTCCTCCGGGCTGTCGAACTCAAGGGTCATGCGGCCGGGAAACGACTGATAGATGTAGCCTCGCTCCACGAGCCATTCGGCATGGTTCGGCCAGATGATGACGACGCGCCCGCCTCTCGCACAAACCCGTTCCATTTCCTGGAGCCCGACCTCACCACCGTGAGCGGCGTCGGGCGTCAGGGCGGAGCACGCCACGACCAGCCCGGCGGACCGGTCTGGAACCGGGAGATCGTCGAAGAAGCCGTTGCGCACCTGGAGGCGCGGGCCGGCGGCAGCCAGCCGGGCGGCAAGCCGCTCGCGCAGCGGTGCGGCCGGCTCGATGGCGATCAATTCATCGCAGCGATCGATGAGCGCCGCTGTCAGGCGCCCGGTCCCTGCCCCCACCTCGACGATCTGGTGAACCCTGTGGGGTAGCCAGTCGATGACCGCCGGATGGATCCGTTCGGGCCGTATCAGGCGGTCATAGAGCTCGGGTTCGATCCGGTAGAGCAGCTCCCAGGCGATCGCCGGATTTGTTTGCGGGTCAGGATCCCCGCTGGCGAGAAAGCGGCGGCGCTCGGCGTCGGTCAGGGAGCTGAGGTCGTTGGTCGAATAGCGATGGCGGAATTCCACCGGCCGCGTCCGGGGACTTTCGAGCTCATTCCGCATCCGAGCACTCGGCCCAGTTCTTCTCGGTCTCATAGACCCGCACCGACTGGAGCGACCCGTCAGGCAGGTGGGGGCGAAGCCGCCCCCAAAACGCCACCGCCAGGTTCTCCGCCGTGGGAATCCGGTCACTGAGCCAGGGAACGTCCGTGTTCAGGTTGCGGTGGTCGACGTCGGCGATCACTTCCCGGCCGATCAGGTCGGAAAGCCGCTTGAGGTCGATCAGATATCCTGTGGCCGGGTCGACGTCTCCGCGGACCACAACCTCGACGGCATAGTTGTGGCCGTGCAGATTGACGCACTTTCCGAATAGGCGACGATTCTCATCGTCAGACCGCGCTGGGTCCCACAGTTGATGGGCGGCGTTAAACGCTTCTCGTCGGCTGATGCGGATTCGGGTCGGCCTTGTCATCC
>Ga0209155_1000178_pt1 | contig 27848 bp, 22 predicted proteins | sample GraSoiAngelo_122_FD_185879 | JGI IMG/M metagenome (GOLD analysis project Ga0209155, IMG submission 185879) | Grasslands soil microbial communities from the Angelo Coastal Reserve, California, USA - 14_0927_02_20cm (SPAdes) (version 2) | ecosystem: Environmental > Terrestrial > Soil > Grasslands ... | reverse complement strand
TTCACTCTATTTGGTCGCTAGGTGATTATTGCCATCGCAGACGTCTCTTTGCAAATTATTTTGGAGACGCGGGCCGCAAATTAACAAACTCCGCTACAGGTGTTCCAGATTCGTGCACTATTTGTGCAAGGAACTGGACAAGTATGTGCATACTGCGAGAGCGCGAACATCTCTTTATCATAGAAAACACAGTACTTATGCGCCCGTGAATTTGGATAGCTACTTGCTCTAACCATCAGCGGGAGGCCGACGTTACAAGCAGCTTCGTAGACCTTCGAAATACCGGCCAAGACTCTCAAAATTCGCCCAGCCTCCTCCTCACTCCCCCGCCCCGGGTGCTTCCCCACAAGCACTCGGGGCCTTCCTTTACTCCGTTTCCCAAGTTGACACTGTCGAGCCGCAACCCTGCCGTCTAATACTGCCTTTGTTCATCCCAGGCTCTCACTTCATCTTCCACCGAGAAGCTGACTGACGGCGACATCGCAAAACGCGTGTCCAACTGATAGGCCTGCGCCTCAAGAGGTATGGCAATCCAGGAGCGAGATTTCACGAATCCTCGAACATAGTGTTCCGTGTAGCGATCAAGTCCGAGGAAGGCCATTTGCGCCACGTGGACAAGTCCGTGGAAAAGCGTTCGCAGAGTAATCTCATCGTGAAAAACGATCACGTCCAGGTAAGTAACGGAAGCCAGGTGCACGAAGTCAGGAGAGTTACCGGAGCTGAGAGCTATGGCTTCGGCATAAAAAGGCGGCGGCGGGATGCGGGCGCCTTTGAGAATGATCGCCCTGACGCTGTCAAGCAAAGTCCCGGAGAAAAAAGGCTCTACGCTTGTTCTCCATCCCGAAGCTAGAGGCTCGCTCGCGCGAAAATAAAGTTCTCTCTCCCGGCGCAGATATGCCGCCACTCCGGAAATCATCTCAGCGACGCGCACCTCTGAGAGTTCAACAGGATCCATCGCAATTCGGCTTTCCCCACAGTTGAGCCGGACTGTACTCCTCGAAGCTGTAATGGTCAATAAAATCAGCGTCGGTGCAGACGCGATTCAGCGGGATGGAAAACTCAAAGGCCAAGCGTCCCGATCGTGTCGATCAGATCGAGTCTCAGGTCTCTGTAGTCGAACGAAATTATGGAAGCCTATTTTTCCTTGAGCTTCAGCTTTCCTTCGGCCTTGTTTTCCTCGAGGAACGTGCGAAGTTGCGGCACTGCCTCCAGCAGCCGGATCCATTGTTCGTAGTACAGCGTGACGGGAAATCGTCCGAGCCCGTACACACTCACGCCCCCTTTTTCGCCGACGCGGAACTCCAGCGAACCGCTGCGGCGCCCGCTTCCCTGCTTTTCCATTTCCGCGAGTTTTGCTTTGAGTTCTTCGTATGTTGGCTCAGACATGGCGTCTCCTGTCGTGGATCGAGTCGGAACAGAATTATACAATGCGTTTCGCTTTGCTGGCCTGCGGACTATACTCTTCACCAGGGCCCGACCTCGATGCCGAATGCAACGGTCCCTGAACCGTGCGGGCATCCTATCCGGATGGAATACCATCCAATTCCTTGAGTGTGGTTAGGTCCAGGGATTTCCAACGTTTCCCAGGTCGAGGGAGACACGACTCATGGTGCACTACCCGGCAAAATGGAAGGGCATCGTTGCAATTGCGCACGTCGCTAGCGTTGTGGCCCTCGCCGCGTGCCTCAGTGCGAGCACCTACGCGCAAGAGCAGCAACAGCAAAGCCAGCAGCAGAGCGATCAACCGCAGCAATCACAAGATGCGCCACCGGCTCCGCCTAAGCCAACCTACGCCTCGCAAGATGCGGACAGGGCGCCGTATTCTCACGACAGGCCAGCGCAGAACGTTCCCAACACACCACCCGCCGCCGCTCCGCAAACTCAGTCCGTTCCCGGCACTCTAACTGTCCCTGCCGGAACAATCCTTCTCATTCGCATGAATGACTACCTTTCCAGCGACCGTAACCAGATCGGCGACCATTTCACCGCCGTTCTGGAAAATCCTCTCGTCGTCAATGGCTGGGTCGTAGCGCGCCGCGGCCAGGTGCTCGTTGGCCAGGTCAAGGAAGCGCGCAAAGCCGGCCGCATCAAAGGCACATCCGAGTTGGGAGTCGAGCTAACCGATCTCACCGTCGTCGACGGGAGCCAAGTTCCCATTCTCACTGAGTTATGGAAAGGCTCCGGCGGAACTTCGCATGGCCAGGACGCCGCGACCATTGGCACCACCACTGGACTCGGCGCGATCATCGGCGCCGCTGCTGACTGGGGCACTGGCGCAGCCATCGGCGCTGGAGCAGGCGCAGCCGCAGGCATCGGCGCGGTCCTCCTCACGCGTGGCCGCCCCACGATTCTCGAGCCCGAAGAACAATTGAGCTTTCGCCTGGTCGATCCCGTCCGCGTTGACACCACGCAAAGTCAGCAGGCGTTTCAGCCCGTTTCGCAGCAGGATTTTGACGGCGGCAATTTGGAGCGCCGCGGCCCGCGCCGCGTAGCCGGTGGGTATCCCTATCCCGGCCCATACGCTTATCCCTGCGGCTACTACGGTCCTTGCTACGCGTATCCCGGCTTCGTGGGATTTTATAGTGGCTGGGGCTGGGGCCCGGGCTTCTACGCCCGGCGCGGTTTCCGTCACTACTAAGGTTGCTGACCTCGCTTGAACAGACGCCAGGAATCGCAGACGTCCTCCTTCAACGTGTTTCCAAAAGTCGGCCGACTGTCGCGATTTTGACTCGAACCGCTGGAATAAAAGAATCATTCAAACGGTACAAATTAAGGAAAGATGGGTTTCTCCAAGAGCGGACGCCTCGAATATTCAAGCCGAGGCACGGCTTCAAATTCGGAAGCGAGAATGCATCCTGGGGAGTTTTCTTTCCATCACAATGGCCATGAACTCGGCGAGTGGGTGTTGTCCCAGTTCATGAACAAGCTAATGACTCAAACCTAAGCACGGGCTCGGGCGTCGTCAACCGTCTTATGATTGGCCGCGTCGACTGTGCTTACACTCGCCAAGTAGTCGACGGTTTTACAGTCGCCAGCAATGGCAGTCGCAAAGAAAAACGTACTAGAGAGTCTTTAAAAAGCTTGTGATATTCTTTACCCGTTTACTGGTGAATCGCTTTCGGTCCCAGGCCCCGTCCGCGAGAAGCCCTTTGTAAAAATTCTCCTCGGTGTGAATGTCGACTCTTTCTGTTCGGATGCTTTGAGTTGGAACCAAATTCAAATCTGCGGTGTGGACGGGCTATGAAACTCCAATCTTTGATCCTTCGCAATTCCCTTCTTGTTCTCACCATGATTCTGGCGCTCCCGGCATTTCGCGCCGCCGCGCAGGCTAAGCCGGATAGCACGTCTGCTGCGCAGACTGTAGCAATTCCCGCACGCATTACCCAGGCAATCGACGAAACGCAACTCGTGCGCCTGCGCGGCAACGTGCACCCGCTCGCCCGCCCCGAGTTTGATCGGGGACCCGTCTCCGATGCCACGCCTATGGACCGTATGCTGCTGCTTCTGCAGCGGAGCCCTGACCAGGAGGCCGCGCTGCGCCAGTTCATGGATCAGCAGCAAATGAAGGACTCGCCTAATTTTCAAAAATGGCTAACGCCCCAGGAATTTGCCAGGCTCTATGGCCCCGCCGACGCCGATATCCAGACGGTCACAGATTGGCTGACGCGCCAGGGCTTTCACAACCTGAGAGTAGGCGCTGGCCGAACAGTGATTGAGTTTTCCGGAAACGTAGGCCAGGTTCGGAACACGTTCCACACGGAAATCCATCGCTTCAATGTGAACGGGGAAGCGCGCCAGGCCAACGTGGCCGATCCGCAAATTCCGGCCGCGCTGACTCCAGTCGTGGCGGGCATCGTATCCCTGCACAACTTCCCGACGAAGTCGATGCGGCATACGGTTGGCGCCTTCACGCGAAACGCAGATGGAATAGTGACTCCGCAATTCACCGGCAGCACCAACCAGTTCTTTGCAGTCGGGCCCGCTGACTTTGCGAAGATTTATAACATTCCCTCGACGCTGGACGGGACCGGCGGGAAGATAGCGATCATCGGATTTTCGAGTATTGATGTTAACGACGCGCGTGCCTTTCGCACTTTGTTTGGCCTGCCCGTGAACGATCCAGTTATCGTGAACAATGGCCCGGACCCGGGAATCAACGGCGAAGAGGGTGAAGCCGATCTGGACGTGCAATGGTCGGGTGCGGTTGCGCCAAAAGCACAGATTGATTATGTGCTCTCCGAAGGCACTCTGACCTCGGATCCACTATTCCTGGGCGCCGAGTATGTTGTCGATAACAATTCGGATGACGCGATGAGCTTGAGTTTTGGCGTGTGCGAAGCCGGCCTAAGCGCTGCTGCCAATGCGTTCCTCAATTCCCTTTGGGAGCAAGCCGCGGCACAAGGAATCACGGTAACCGTCTCCGCCGGAGACAACGGAGGGGCGGGTTGCGACGATTTTAATATTCCGGCCCCTGCCGCATCGGGACTTGCGGTCAATGGTATCGCGTCAACACCGTTCAACATTGCCGTGGGTGGAACGGATTTTGACGACGCGGGCAATCAGACAGCGTTCTGGAATCAAAACCCGGGAGCTAATGATCCAGTCACGCGCTTGTCCGCCAAGGGATACATTCCTGAAATCCCGTGGAATGATTCGTGCGGGGCAACGGCGACGAGTTCCACTCTCAACACCGTCTGCGCGCTCGCGACCGGCGATCCTCTCCTGAACATCGTGGCCGCCAGTGGGGGTCCAAGCGCTATCTATCCGAAGCCCTCGTGGCAAAACGGACTGACGCCGGCGGATTCCCATCGCGACCTGCCGGATGTTTCCTTGTTTGCGAGCGACGGACCAAACAGTAAGAGCTTCTATGTCGTCTGTGAAGCAGATGCAGTGAGTAACCCGAGTACCTCGTGCGCCTCTAGCGGATCATTCAGCTTTTTGGGCGTCGGAGGAACTTCCGCTTCTGCGCCGAGCTTTGCAGGCATCATCGCGCTCATTGGGCAATCTGAGTTCAATGCCGGCAGAAGCCGGCGTCAGGGTAACGCAAACCTGGTGCTCTATAAGATCGCAGCAACAGCAGCAAATAGCTGCAATTCCTCGACAACGCCGCTGACGGGCTCAACAACCTGCGCTTTCTACGATGTGACAAAGGGAAATAATTCTGTTCCTTGCACGGCAAATTCTCCGGCCGGAACTTCCCCTAATTGCAGCAGCACCACCGCTGGCACCAATGGCGTCCTTGTGAGCCCCGCATCCCCCACAACCCCAGCATGGACCACCGCGGCCGGCTACGACCTCGCGACCGGCCTTGGCTCTGTGAACGTTGCCAACCTTGCCACGCAATGGCCGCTCGCCTTGGGAAGCTTTAAAGGCACAACGTCTACTCTATTGATAAATAACACCGCGACGCCAGCTGCAATCACACATGGAACTGCCGTAACGGCAAAAGTAACCGTTGCGGTCGTGGCTCCGGCCACTGGGACGCCGACGGGCGACGTGTCGGTAGTGGCGCCGACGACGGTAGGCGGTGGGAATAACGGCGGGACACTTTCCGGCGGAACAGTGACCATCAATGGCGTGATCTTGCCGGGCGGAACATATAATGCGACCGCGCATTACGCGGGCGACGGGACGTTTGCTCCCAGTGACTCTACCGGTGTCCCGATCACCGTCAACAAAGAAAACAGCCTGCTGCAAATGGGCATCGTCACTTTCGATATCGCTACAGGCAATATCACCAGCACGAACGGGACTTCCTTCATGTATGGGGCGCCCTACATCTTGCGTTTTGACATTTTGAATAGATTGGGAACTAACACGAATTGCCATCCCGTCGTGGTGACAGGCCAGGCCCCTACAACAGCAGGCTGCGCCTTCGACGCAACTGGCACGGTAACCATCACGGACTCCTTCAACGGAGCGACGCCCGCTCCGCTGGACGCGGGAACCATTCCTATCAACAGCGAGGGCCATGCGGAAGATCAGCCCATTCAGCTTCCAGCGGGAACTCACGCGCTATCTGCGACCTACTCTGGCGACATCAGCTACAACCCGCCTGCGGCGGCCACCACGGACAACGTTACGGTCACGAAGGCAACCACCGCCACAGCCACCGTTCCCAGCGCCTCCACCGTCACTTCAGGCACGCCCATGACGTTGACGGCTACGATCACTTCCCAAAGCAATAGTGTAGTGGGTCCGGGCGGAACGGTGACGTTCTCTGATGGCGGTACGCAGATCGGGAGTCCCGTCAATGTTGTGCCGGCAGGGGCTTCGGCTCTTGCCTTTGCCAATGGAACAGCAACGCTGACGTGGACATTCAGTTCAACGGGTTCGCATAGCGTCACCGCTGTCTACAGCGGCGATACAAATTACGCGGCCTCCAATGCGGCGGCGATCACCGTCACCGTGACGCCCTCTGGTTCTTTCACCATCGGTGGCAGCGCCGTGACGGCTAGCGCAGGAGCCAGTGGCACATCTACTATCACTCTGACCCCAACCGGCGGGTTCATGAGCACCGTCAACGTAACCTGCCCGGCTGCCGCGTTGCCCCCCGGCGTCACTTGCTCGCCAAATCCGCTGGCTATCAATGTCACGGGCACTGCTGCGGTGACGGGCACCTTGACGCTAAACGTGACCGCACCATCGTCAACTCTGACGGCCTCGACAGCGCCCGCTGACCACATCTTGTACGCGGCAGGCACCATTCCTCCGGGCGGAGGCAACGGCTGGTGGACCCTTAGCGCCAGTACCGGCCTTGCGGTGCTCTTCCTGATCTTCCTGCCGGGACGGAGGAAGCGTTATCGCATAGCCCTCGGGCTGGGCCTTGTGTGCGTGCTCAGCTTTGCTCTCGGCTGCGGCGGCTACGGCGGAGGTGGTGGCGGGGGGGGCGGCCCGGTTGCCACGACCACCAAGATCTCGGTGCCAGCGAGTCCTGGGACCAAAGTCCCGCAGGGAGGGACCGTCTCCTTTTCTATCGCCGTAACCTCATCCGGAACTGCCGCGAACGGACAAGTGCAGCTCTTTGATGGAACCACAGCGCTGGGTTCGCCCACCAGCGTCGTCAACGGTACAGCTTCGATCAACGAGTCCGGGCTGGCGGCTGGGACGCATTCGATTAGCGCCCACTACATGGGTGATACCTACACAATGGCCTCACAAAGCGGAGCCCTGAACATCACGTTCGTGGGCACAACCACGTTTGTCATGCAGGCGTCGCCGGCCGCGTCCAATGGCACGCCGACCGTCAACATCACCATCAACTAACAATTGTCGGTCCAACCGACAGAAAACCCAAGGGGCCCCGGAATTCCGGGACCCCCCTTTAGTTCGGTAGTGGTCAGTTTGAGTTTTCTTAATCGTGACAAATAGGGTCAAAACTCAAACTGCTCCACTGTCTCTCTTTCCTTTTCTTTCCTTTCCCTTGACAGGTGGCCGCCTCCCTGGTACTTTTAACTTAGGTAAATCTGTCGTTAATCCCACAGCCTTGTCTCAGCGTCCCGCGCCTTAGCTGCACAATTCTGGTGCAAAATAAGTCCGTTTAGAATCAACACTTCCAAAAGTGTATTAAAACAAACGACTTTAACGGCGATTATGCATTTGACACAGAAGGATGGCAAGGTATAGAAATCGCACCGGACTTCGGAATCTTTTCGGACCCGCCAACCCTGTTATCATGCGTGTGAGATGAAAGTGGGAAAACGAAAATTCGACGATGCCTTGACCAAGATGCTGAGGGCCAAGCCGGAGCCTCGCAAGAAGATAAAGACGCAGGGCCGGCGCGGCCCTAAGACTCCGATACTAGCGAAGCCGTGAGCTTCTTGTAAGGCAGGGCTTTTTCGTTCAGGATGCTCTTGAGCGTGGCATCGAACATCTGCAATTGCTCCCCGCGGCGATTAAATCTAAAGGAAAACTCATTGCAATAGCGACCCAGGTGCTTTATGGAAACCTTGTGGAAGGTGCCGTAGACGCCGCGCTTGAGCAAGCTGAAAGCGTTCTCAATCGTATTCGTGTGCGTGTCACCCATGCCGTAGGTCCGGCTGTGGTTGATGGTCTTGTGCTCGGCATCGAAGTGCCGCTGGAGATAGATCGCATAGGCAGCGGACTCATCCGTGTAGATCGTGTGCGCTTCCGGGCTAATCTGCTCTTCGAGCGCGGGGCCGAGTATCTCCATCTGGGCATCTTTCACAGGAACCAGGCGTAATTTGCTGCCCCGCTCGATCATCCCCAAAACCACGTCTTTCTTGTCTTTCTTGACGTAGGGACGGCCCTTGCGGGGCTTGCGTGCTCCGAGGTAAGTTTCATCGGCCTCTACTTCGCCCGTGAGCAACCCGCTGTCTTGCATGGCCGCCCTGATTCTGTGGCACAGATGCCAAGCCGTACGGTAATTCACCCCCAGATGCCGCTCAATCTGTTTCGCAGAGATGCCCTTCTTGGCTTCGCAAATCAGCGCCAGAGCCATAAACCATTTGGTGAGGGGCAGGTGCGTATCGTTGAAGATCGTGCCGCTAGTCGTGCTGAATTGCTTCCCACAGGCCAAGCACTGGTAAATCCGTGTGCGCTTGTTCTTGCCCTGAGCTTCGCGAGTAATTTTGGAGATGCGACCAACTTCGCCACAATGCACACAGCCAATCTCGCCGTTCGGCCAGCGCATGGATTCGATATAGTCCAAGCAATCATCGTCTGTTTTGAATTGGCGGGTTACGTCTATCAGCTTCATGGCTTCCGCTTCTTTCTGAGGTAGAGACTCACCACAATCGCCGCTGCGACTATTGCGATTGCGTAGATAGGATTGGGAAACATAGGAAACATGAGCACACCCTACCAGAAGCGGAAATATGTGTCAAGTACATAATTACCCCTTAACTCCCTTTGGAATGAACACTTGATGAAAAACAGGCTTAGGGGGAAGGTCAATTCAATCCCTTTGTCGGATTCTCAGTTAGGGTTGGGTGGAAAGACGATATTCCAGAACAGCGGCGCGGGAGAAAGAAACTCGACAGGAATGAGTGATCCTTCCTGATTCATCTGCGGGGGACGAGCCACGTTCACTTCGACCTTCTGCTGCGTTCGGGGATTTTCCAAAGTGAACTTGGTGCCTTGCGAAAGGCCCTCTTTGAGAATGATCATCCCGCCCGTAGCGCTCACGGTGTGAGTGAATCCCTCGATGGCCTTGGGATTATTGGCGATATGCACCAGCACTGGCATGCGCAGCAGAACCCGCTGTGCGCGGCGGCGTTCTTCGGCAGTGGGCTGCCGCGTCAAGCCTGGGCGCACGCCAGTTGGGCGCGCTCCGGTTATCGCTCCGGGTTTCGCGTACGGCGAAGGCTTCACAGTTCGAGTCCCCAGAAATCCATCTCCGGCGCGACCAGCTCGACGCCGTATTCCCAGCCATCAGGGCGCTGATTGCCCTTCCACACGATGATCGCGGCGTTGCTGGTATGGGAGATCAAATTGGTAAGCGCCAGCCGGTGCTCCAGGCCGAGCTCGTGCTTAATGACGACCATGCAGCCATAAGGGTTGACGACCCGCGTGTGCGCTTCAACACTGATGCGCTTGCTGGTCTCGTCGTCCCATTCGAGACGCACGGGTACCCGGGAATTCATCCGGCGTCCACGGCGCTTCTCGTGGTGCCGGGAGCCAAGACGCTTGGTTTCACGCACCTTTAGCTGCATTTTCGCCTCTACCTTGCCATGCTAGAGTTGAGGGCGAAAAGGGTCAATGGTACGAATTTCCGCGTTCGCGCAAACAAGTAGCTGTCCTAATGGACAGGTGAAAACAATGGAGTGGGACAGGCAGTGAAAAACCTGATCGTCAACGCAGATGACCTGGGGTGGACGGACGGCGTAAACCGCGGAATCGTCGAGGCCTTCCACCACGGGATTGTCACCAGCGCTTCGCTGCTCGCCAATGGCCCTGCGTTTGCCGAGGGCGCTGAAGCCACGCGCTCGGCTCCCGGCCTGGGGATAGGAGTGCATCTGAATTTGAGCGACGGTCCCCCCGTCGCGGATAGGAAAACCGTTACGAGTCTTCTGAATGGAGACGGTGAATTCGCGGGCGGACCGAAGAGCTTGCTTCTGCGGCGCGCGCGGCGCGGGATCGCGCTTGCGGAAGTGGAAACTGAGTGGGACGCACAGATTCGCAAAATTCGCGATGCTGGAATTGCACCGACGCATCTCGACGGGCACAAGCACGTGCACATGCTGCCGGGATTTTTTGAGATTGCGCTGCGGCTCGCCAAGCGGCATGGCATTGCCGCGATTCGCGTTTCGCTGGAAGCCTCGAGCTTGCGCGCGGCTCTTGCTTCCGGCACAAAGCGGAATGCCGTGGTGATTATCAAACAGGGCGTCCAGGCGCGCGGACTAAAACTGCTGGCGCGGCATGCGCGCGAGCAAGTCCAGCGCGCGGGGATTTCCACGGCCGATTATTTTTGCGGGGTCGCGCAAACCGGCAAGCTGACGCGCGAGGGCGTTGAGCAATTTCTGAAGAGTCTGCCTGCTGGGACGACGGAGTTGATGTGCCATCCAGGTTACGCGGATGCCACGCTGCAAAAATCTCCCACGCGGCTCCAGAATTCGCGCCAGACCGAGTTGAAGATTCTTACCGGCACAGGGATCAGAAATCTTGTCGCATCGCTGGGGATTCGCCTGATAGACTATGGCTTCGTGTCCCAGGAAGCATAAAAGAGGTACCGCGCGAGAGAATGGCAAGCGATTCGTCCATCCAATATTCCATTGTCGTTCCGTTCTTCAACGAACAGGAAAACATCCCACCTCTCTATATGAAGCTTACCGAAGTGATGGACGGAATCGGCGAGCCGTACGAGTTGGTGTTTGTGGACGACGGCAGCAAGGACGATTCGTTCAAAGTTCTTTCTGACATCTTCGAGCACGACCGGCGCGTAAACCTGGTGAGGCTGCGGCGGAATTTCGGGCAGACTCCGGCTCTGAAAGCGGGTTTTGATTTTGCGCGCGGCGAAGTCATCATTTCGATGGACGGCGATTTGCAGCACGACCCGGAAGAGATTCCGCGCTTTCTTGAAAAAATCGAAGAAGGTTTCGACCTGGTGAGCGGCTGGCGTCACAACCGGCAGGACCACTGGCTGATGCGGCAGCTTCCCAGCCGCGCCGCCAACTGGATGATGGCCAAACTTTCGGGAATCGACCTCCACGATTTTGGAACCACCTTCAAGGCCTACCGCCGCGAGATCATTCAGGAAATTCAGCTTTACGGCGAGCTGCACCGGTTCATCCCGGCGCTGGCAAGTTCGACGGGCGCGAGAATCGCGGAAGTGCCCATCGAAAATCTCCATCGCAAGAGCGGAAAATCCAATTACGGAATCGGGCGCACCATCCGCGTTTTTCTGGATTTGATTATCGTCAAATTTTTGTTGGATTATTCGACGCGGCCGTTGCAATTTTTCGGTTTGCTCGGCGTGGCCGGGATGGGATTTGGTTCGCTGCTCGCGTGCTTCCTGGCTTACGAAAAGTTTTATTTGCACCAGTCCATCATGGCGGAACACGGCCCTTTGATGATGCTATCGGTGGCGCTGTTCATTAGCGGCGTGCAGTTTTTTTCGATGGGATTGCTCGGCGAGATTATTGCGCGCACTTACTATGAATCGCAGAACAAGCCCATTTACGCGCTGCGCGAAGTGAAGAGCCACCGCAAGGAAATGGGCGACTCGACGGAATCGACCCGCCCTTCCGGCAATCCTGACCGCTAGAAGTTTCCCTCGAAAACATTTCTTGCACGCATCGGAAAGTTTGTTGGCGCTCGCCCGGATTTGACGCACTCAAGAATGTCGGGCGATTTTCCGGTATTCCCCGCGGAAATAAAGTAACGGTTCGCCTTCTTCCATCTCCGCGTCCTCCACTTCCCCAATAAAAATACTGTGGTCGCCGGCGACGTGCGACGCTATCGCCCTGCAGCTCATCTGGAGAAGCGTGCCGTCGACGACGTGGGCCCCGCTGGGAGTCTGTCGAAAATGGATCCCCAGCCGCTGTTCGGTTTCGGCGTTGTGTTCTTTTTTTGCGAAGTATTCGGAAATGGCCTGCTGATTGTGTTTCAGGACGCTGACGCCAAACTGTTTTTTCTTTTGCAACAGCGAATACATGTTGGCGCGGTGGTCGACGCAAACGAGAATCAGCATGGGGTCGAGCGAAACGGAGGTAAAAGAGTTGGCGGTCATGCCGTGGATTTTGCCCGGCTCGCGCTCGACAGTAACGACGGTCACGCCGGTGGTGAAATGGCCCAGGGCTTTGCGGAATTCGGATGACGAGAGTGAGGAGGTTGGCATCTTGGAAGTTTTTGAAGATACCATACTGGGTGCGCGAAAGGCGAAGTAGCGGTTTCGAGCCAAAATGCTGTGTCCACATTTTGGTTGAGTGGCGGATTTGAGACGGGGTGAACATTCATGGCGCGTAAAATCGCGATTGTGGGCGGAACGGGAGCGGAAGGCTCCGGGCTGGCGTATCGTCTGGCGAAAGCTGGTGAGCAGATTTTGATCGGCTCGCGCGACGCAGCGCGCGCGCAGGAAACCGCTAGACTCTTGCGAGAACGAATGGAGAGCAGTGCGCAAATCGAGGGATTGGACAACGCTTCCGCGGCAGCGGCGTGCGATATCGCGATCCTGACAGTTCCCTTTTCGGGGGCCGTGGCGCTGTTGAAACAACTGAAAAGTGCTTGGAAGCCAGGAACGATCGTGATTGATACGACCGTGCCGCTCGCCGCGACGGTGGGCGGCGCGGCGACACGAGTGCTTGGAGTGTGGCAAGGATCGGCGGCAGAGCAAACGCAGGAGCTTTTGCCTGCGGGCGTGAGTTTGGCAGCAGCGTTTCAGAATCTTGGCGCCGAAGTGCTTGCGAGCGATAGTCCTGTCGACTGCGACGTTCTAGTGTGCAGCGATGATGACAAGGCTAAGCAGGTGGCATCCGAATTGGTCAGCAAGATTCCCGGCGCGCGCGCGTTGAATGGCGGAAAACTAGAGAATGCCCGGATTGTGGAATCGTTGACGGCTCTGCTGATCGGACTGAACATGCGCTACAAAGTTCACGCCGCGGGAATTCGTTTTACCGGACTTCCTGTGAAGTGACGGCACCGTAGGTTAGCCAAGGCCTCTATTTCTCGCCAAGCTCAGGCCAGTGCATGAGGATCAAATCGAGGAGACCCGCTTTCACAATTTCATCATCTCCTTCGACGATTGCTTTGTGACACCTTCCTGCATATTGCCTAGCAATTTCAAGCTCACCTTGCTCGCGCGCGATTTTGGCCAAACCACATAGAGCCATAGGATTCTCGGTGTTAAAGGCAAGCGATTGCTCGTAATAGTGTTTCTGCAATCGTAAGTCCCCCATGAAGTCGGAGATCACAGCCGCATGGTGGCATAGGATGTGTATCCACGAGACCTCGTATTCCCGAATCGCCTCGGCGATTGATTCATCCAACAATTTCAGCGCCTCTTGATGCTCATCCCGCTCCATCAATCGAACGCTGTTGCTCATCGCGTCCCCGAATCGGTGCCAGGGCGGGTTTCTCTCAGCGGCCGTCATGTCCAGACTTGCAAACGCAAGTCACTTTGGATCTCGGACAAGTACATGGCGTGAGGATAGACGACGGTCGGCTTCACGTCAAAATCAATGCTTGATGAATTCCCAACTGAATACTGTCGCATGGCGCTCGCTAGCTAAGCTAACACAGGGCGGAGTGGTGCTGCGCCCCTATAAAAGCGAGGCAGAAATCAGGACAAGAGGGCGCGGGCGAGTTCGCGCTTTTGGGCGCGGGTTTTCATGACGGTGGGAAGGACAGCGACTTTCATGCCGAGGGCGGAGATAGCCGCGGATTGGGACTTGTCGGCAGGGTCGACGATAAAAGTTCCGGTGAAGTCGGCGTACAGCTTGGCGACGCCGAGGGCGGTCGGAGCGTGGCCGAGCTGGGCAAGCATTTTGTCGGAGGGACCTTTCAGGGATTTTCCGCCCACGATGGGGCAGACGGCGAAGACTTTTCCTTTGTGGGCGCGGAGTTCATCGCGGATCCCGGGCACGGCGAGAATCGGGCCGATACTGATCAGCGGATTGCTGGGGCAGATGAGGACGCGATCGGCATCGCGAATGGCTTCGAGGACGCCGGGAGCGGGACGCGCGGATTCCATGCCTGCAAAACGAATGCCCTTCACGATGGGCTCGGCGTGGCGCTTGACGAGATATTCCTGGAAATGCAGCGGGCCTTCGTTCGAATCGATGATCGTGGGGACAGGACTGTCTGACATGGGCAGGACGCGGGATTTAACGCCCAGAGCGAGCCGAATGGAGTCCGCGGCTTGCGAGAGCGTTTTTCCTTCCGCGAGCATGGCGGTGCGATGAATGTGCGTGGCGAGGTCGCGGTCGCCGAGGTTGAACCAATTGGGGCGGCCAAACACGGCCAGCCGCTTTAGCGAGTGAAACGTTTCGCCGCGAAATCCCCAGCCTTTTGACGTGTCCACAATTCCCGCAAGCGTGTAGGTGACGATGTCGAGGTCCGGCGAAATTTTCAATCCGTGAAGGACGATGTCGTCGCCGGTGTTGACGATGATGGTCAACAAGCTCGGGTTCATCACTCCGTAAATCCCCAGGAGAAGTTTCGAGGCGCCGACACCGCCGGCGAGCGCGGTGATTCTCAGCTTTGGTTTTGAGGGCATGGAAGATTCAGATGCTGGCGGCGTGGGCGGCGTCACGCGCGAATCCATCGGGACCGGCAACTTCCGCGATGCGATTGCGGACGCGCGGAGAGAGAAATTGCTGGCGATGGACAAATTCGGGATAGAGGGCGAGGCGTTCGCGCAAGGTGAAGTCGCGGGACTCGGTTTCGGTTTTAAGGCGGGCAATCTGCGGCCAGGCAGCTTCGGGGTTGATGAAATCCTTGGTGACCGGAGAAATGCCGCCCCAGTCGTTGATGCCTGCTTCGAGCAAGCGCGGGAAATCGTCGTAGCTCAGGTTCGGCGGGGCCTGGATGTTCATGTGCGGTCCGAGAATCAGCCGGGCGAGAGCAATGGTGCGCAGCATATCATCGAGAGACGGCTCGGGATGAGCGGCCATGGGGATTTCCGGCTTGGCGCGAAAATTCTGGACGATGACTTCCTGGATGTGGCCGTATTTTTCGTGGAGCACGCGAATGGCGAAGAGCGAGTCGATGCGTTCTTCCATGGTTTCGCCGATGCCGATCAGGATGCCAGTGGTAAAGGCGATATTGAGTTTGCCTGCTTCTTCGATGGTGCGAAGACGGAGCGCGGGAACTTTGTCCGGCGCTTTGGCGTGCGGCAAGCCGTCGCGCATCAGTCGCGGGCTTACGTTTTCCAGCATCAGGCCGACGCTGGCATTTGAGTTTTTCAGATTCTCGAGGGCGGCGTGGTCCATCACGCCAGGATTGGCATGCGGAAGCAGGCCGGTTTTTTCCAGGACGAGTTCGCACATCGCGGCGAGATAGTCGGGCGTTCGTGAATAGCCTTGCCCGTTGAGGAATTCGCGGGCCTCGGGGAAAATCTTTTCTGGCTGATCGCCCAGGCTGAAGAGAGCCTCCTTGCAACCGGCCTGGCGGCCGCGTTCGGCGAGGGCGAGGACTTCTGCCGGGGTCATGAAATGAGCGCCAGACTGGCCGGGGTCTTTGCGGAAGGTGCAGTAGCTGCAGTAGTCGCGGCAAAGAGTCGTGAGCGGGATGAAGACTTTTTTCGAAAAGGTGATGACGGTTCCTTTGCCTTGGGCGCGGAGCTCAGTGGCAGCGGCAAGAAGTTCGTGCAGCGGAGATTTCACGGCCAGTTGAATGGCGTCTTTGCGCGTGACGGGATGGATGGCGGTGAGCATTTGCTGGGCAGTTAGGCTATAAGGGGAATTTAACACAGAGAACACGGAGGACACAGAGCACACCTCAGAGAAGAAAGCGAAAATCACCGGTCTACAAGACCGGCCACTACAAGAAATAGTGACCTGCTTCCCGACAGGCGTATGCGTAGACTCCACCACCAGGATTAGCGAAAGAGGTCTTCGGCCGCGGGGCGAATGATGCTTGTGGCGGGTTCGGCGGTGGGCTTGTAGCGATAGCCGCGAATGAGAATGACGGGAAAGCCTTCGGACTTGCGCATCAGGAGGCCGGCAGCGGCAGCAAGCTCGTCGGCGACGGCGAGAATGGTGGCGGTGAGCGGCTTGCCGTCGCGGTCACGCGTCCCGCGCAAATCTTGAAGCACCGGGATTCCGGACGCCCCGATGGCGACGTTCGTCAAGCCAAGACGCCAGGGGCGGCCAAACGTGTCGCTGATGATGACGGCGATGCGCTTGCCGGTGCGTTTGCGAAGGGCGGCGGCCAGATTTTTCGCGGACTTGTCGGGATCCCGGGGAAGCAGGGTTACGATGTCGTCGTCGGGAACATTCGAATGGTCGACTCCGGCATTGGCGCAGACGTAGCCGTGACGCGTTTCGGCAATCAGCACGGGATCGCTGCGAACGAGGCGTTTCGATTCGTTCAGGATCACTTCCACAAGGCGAGCGTCTTTCTTCTGCCGGTCGGCGATGACTTGCGCTTCTGGGGAAGGCACGATCGTTTCCAGATTGACGACAGCACCTTCAGCCTTTGAAACGATTTTTTGCGCGACGACGAGCACATCCCCATTCTCAAAACGCAGGCGCGTTTTGCGGGCGGCGTCTGTTATCTGCTCAGAGAGATCGTCGCCGCCTTGAATCTCAGGTAAACCTGGCAGGCGAAACAGGCGCACATCAGGATTACCAGCGGGAGCCTTCTTTGTGGAAGGGCGGGAGTGAGAACGCTTGGCCATGAGCGCGGAAAGGAATCTTACGCGAGCCGAGAGGACGTTTCACCTGCGAAAACGAAATAAGGGAAAAAGAAAACGGGCACTCGCTGGCAGCAAATGCCCGTCCTGAAAAATACTCGACCCTGAGCAGAGACTAGCCCCGGTGCGGCTTGTCGTCCTTTGGCTTGTCCTTGGACGCCTTGTTATCCGGCTTGTCTTTCGGCCGTTCCTGCTTCTGGCGTTCCTGTTGCTGTCTTTGTTCCAGTTTCTGCTGCTGCTGGTCGTGTCTCTGCTCGAGTTGCTGGAGCTGTTGCTGTTGTCTCTGGTCGACCTGTTGCTGGCGTTGTTGCTGGCGTTGTTGTTCAGCGTTTTGCAGAGCCGCTTTCTGCCGTTCCTGAATCTGTCGCTGCTCGGCCTGCTGGCGCTGTTGTTGGCGTTGCTGGTCAGCGTTTTCCTGAGCCGCTCTCTGCCGCTCCTGAACCTGCGGCTGCTCGACTTGCTGGCGCTGCTGTGGCTGGTTTTGTTCGACTCTCTGCCTTCTGGCATCCTCAGGATTGTTCTGCTGAATCTTCTGCTGCTCCTTGACCTGTTTCTGCTCGACCTTTTGACGCTCCTGATCCTGTTTTTGGCGGAGCTGGTCGAGTTGCTGCTGGTGCTTTTGGTCGAGCTGCGGGTTGACGTCGTTCGGCCTGGAGTCATTCGGGCGCGACGAAGGCGGACGGTCGTTGTAGGCCCTCGGATTACCAGGCCTGCCAGAGTTACCTGGAGCGTTGCCACTATTGCCAGGGGCGTTTCCAGAGTTTGCTGGAGGATTCACGGGCTGGTTCGGAGGATTCCCCGGAACGGAATTGTTCATCGAGGACGGGCGATTGTTGTCGTTTCTATCGTTTCTATCATTGCGCGTGTTGCTCCGGATATTGCCCGGATTATTCGGCGCGTTGGCCGGGTTATTCGGCGCGTTGTCCGCAGAACGATTGGCCTGAACGCCTCGCGGCGAGCCCGGTTGGACCGGCGGGGCAATCCTTATGTTGGGACGCGACTGTTGATCGTTCTCGACCCCTGCTCGACGCATCTGAGAAACAGCCGGCGGCATGCCGCCATTGGCTTGAATCACTTGCTGCTGCTTCGTAAAGGAAACCGGCGTTGGCGGAGGAGCAGTCCTCGCTACAACCGGACGGCTCATTGCAGCGGCAGGCGGGCGCACGCGCGCTTCCACACCGGCGCCGAGCACGCTGCGCTGCTGGGGAGCAACGGTAGGAGTGGTCGGATTAACCTGCGCCGACTCAATTTCCCGGCGATCAATCTTCATCATGTGTCGGTCGACAGGCTGCGCCGATGTAAATGCTTCGTGTGAAGTGACCGTTACCGCGTTCGGAGCGGTCTGGTTCACGTACCGGATGTTGGTGACGTTTTTGTTGACGACGACGTTGTTGTAGTAATTGTTGACGACGACGTTGTTCACGGTCGTATTGGAGACGTTGACGTTTGTGATGTAAGTGCGGCTGACGCGATAAGAAGGCACGTAGACTTCGCGCGGCGCAAGCGGAAACCACGCGACGCCGACTCCACCGCCGCCTCCGATTCCAATGCCAACGCTGAAGTGCGGTCCGCCGACCCAGGCGACGAGAGCAGGAGCATAAACCGGACGCACGTAGGCTACGCCTACAACTGCGCGGGGCGCGCACGGTACCCAGCCCCAAACGCCGCCAACGGCAACCCAACGGCCGTAATGGAAGGGAGCAAAGCCCCAAGGCTCATTGTCAACCCACGTCCAGCCCCAAGGCGAAATCCAAACCCAGTGGCCGTAACGATAGGGAGCCCAGCCCACGACGGTGGTGTGCGGAAACCAAACGGTGCCGTATTCGGGAACGGGGCGCCAGCCGCCGTACTCGTCGAGATCTTCGTAACCAATCACATCCGAAGAGACGTAGCGGGAGGATTGTGCGTGATCTTCGCGGCGGTCGCGGTCACGGCACCAGTGGTCAAAGTCGTCGTCATCGTTGCCGAAACGCTGAATGTCAGCGTCGAGCTGGTCAATTCCGGCGAAAGTGCCAGTTTCCCGCGAATGAACGGTATATGCCGAGCCGCCGCCGGTGACTTCACCCTGGCCGTCGCGAACAGCCACCACGGTAGTGTCGCCGGCTTCGTTGACGTCGATCTTGTAGTCGCCGGGGCGAAGGACGGAGAAGGCGAGGTTGGGCGTATCAATTTCAAGAGTTTCGTCGTTTTCGAGCCGCCGCACGCGCACGTTCAAGGTGCCTTCGGTGATGCGGATTTGCGCGGTGCGGTCGTCGAGATTCAAGAACGAAAAGCCGGTGTTGCTGGAAAGGCGGATCGCCGCGGAGCCGATGTTCAGCTCGGCACGCGAACCGTTATCGGTCCAAAGCTTGTCGCCGGTAGTGATAGGGCGGTTGACGATGGCGGTCACCCAATCATCGATGCCCGCAGGATTGAAGGAAACGTTGCCGTGCGTGTAGCTGAGGCGAGCGACGCGGCTAGGCGGATCGTCGTCATCATCGGCAGCGGCGCGTTGCGGCGCAAACAGAGCCACTGCCAGCGCGACGCTGAGCAGGCTCGTTAATCTGAGCAGATGTTTTCTCATGTCGGAATCTCTCCTGAAACCTGAGCGGCCGTGATTCCATTGCGCCGCGTCAGTTGACGTTCCTGGGTAAGTTGCCTGGACTTACTCCACACAGTAGCACTTCATCGTTAGAGAGCATTGGCTGTGCATTTTCCCCATGTCGAAACAGCAAATGCCAGTAGCGAAATCCTTCACTTCAACTAACACCAGCGGGCGGGAAGAGTTGTGTGCGCGTCACACGCGAATATTCGAAGGCATGAAATTGGAGGCGGGAGAGAATTTCAGCGTGAGCAGATCATGAAAAGGGAAAGGCCCGTCCGGATTTAGCGAGCGGGCCTTTGAATTTGAGAAAGAGATTAGTGTCGGCCGTGAGAGCTGGAGCCACCACCGCCGTGTGAACTTCCGCCACCTCCGCTACTATGTGAACCGCCACCACTGCTGTGTGAACTTCCGCCAACTCCACTACTATGCGAACTGCCACCGCTATAGCTACGGCCTCCGCCACCTCCACCGCTATAGCTGCGGCTGCCACCTCCGCCGCCGCTATAACTGCGGCTGGGAGCGGAATAGGACGGTGTGGAGTAGGAGCGAGACGGAGCCGGATAGCTGCGGCTAGGGGCGGAATAGGTTCGCGGCTCCGAGTACGAGCGCGAGGGCGGCGGATTGTAAGAGTGCGGCTGCTGCGAATAACCGCGATTGTTGTTGTAAGACGGCTGAGAACGTTGTGGCGGCTCATACGAGCGGCCGCCGTTCGAATTGCCCGGCCGGTCGCTGTTGAAGCTGGGCATCGAGGAACGCAATGACTGGCCGGTCGAGGGTGCGGGTTGACCGCCGCCGCGCGCCCAAGGCGGACGGTTCGCATCGCTCATGCGCGCGGTTTGCGCCGGCACAGTCGTGGTTGACCGATTGGAGTTTCCGAAACCTGCGGGCGCGCGGCCGCGATCCGTTGCATTTCCTTGAGCCTCCCAAGTACGTGGGCTATTGCCGGCGCGCTGAGAAGCCGTATTGCCCACGACACTGGCAGACGCTTGGTTGGAGTTGGTCATCGCCGAGGGAGGCCGATTCTGCGAAAGTTCCCGCTGACGAGTCATCTGCGAAGTAGTGGGCGTGTTATTGAAACGGCGGTTCATCGCGGGGGAATTGCCCGGACGATTGTTTGACGTGGGCGCATTACCCGCAGGCATGTTCTGCTGCGTGGCCAAGCGCTGACTCATGCCGCTGTTCGCAGGCGCATTGCCAGAGCGGCCGGAAGTCAGGCCGGCGCTATTCACGGTGTGAACGCGCATTTGGGATGTCCCTGCCGCCGGTGCGGTGCGCGCGATTACGGCGCGGTTCTGAACCGAGGCCGGAGGCCGGGCAACGTTCGATCGCATATTTACCGAGCCCAGCGCGCTGTGCGGCGTGGCATGGATACCGACTGAGTTGGTCACTTGGGCGCCGCGCAGTGCAGCCGGCGTGAGATGCGTGGCTCCACGGTTGATGGCCTGGCCGTTCATGAAGGCGTTGCGATTCGCGACGGTCACGGCATTCACGTTGCGGGCGTTCACAAAATTGACGTTACGAATGTTGGTGTTGAACACGTTCGTATTGCGGATGAACGTGTTGCGCACGTTGATTCGTTCAACGAAGTCATGACGGCAACGGAACCAAGGGAAGAACGGTTCGCCGAAGCCGAGCGGGAACCAGCCGACTCCGAAACCAAACCCGCCGCCGAAAAAGCCGACAAACGCCGGGCCATAGACCGGATACCCAAAAGCCGGGCCCGGGCACCAGCCCCAACGGCCCCCGAAATAGTTCCATCGGCCATAGTGGTAGGGCGCGAAGCCCCACGGTGAATAGTCAACCCAGGTCCAGCCCCACGGGCCGACCCAGTTCCAATAACCGTAGCTGTAAGGAGCCCAGCCAACGGCAACTTCGCGCGGATACCAAACGTGGCCGTATTCCGGCTCATCGCGCCATTCGCCATAGTCGTCGAGGTCATCGTAGCCGACCATATCGCGCGAAACGTATTTTGCGGAGACGGAGCGGTCTTCCTTCATGTCGCGCTCGGCGGCCCAGCGATCGAGACCGTCGGGACCGGGAGCCTTCTCAATGCTGTATTGAATGTTTTCTGTGCCGTTGAATTCGGCGCGCTCACCGGGATGAACTTCGTAAGTCTTGCCACCGGCGGTGACTTCGCCTTCGCCGCGAATCACGGTCACGCGGGCAGAGTCGCCGTTATCATTCACGTCGATGCGAAAGGCGCCTGCCTCTTTGACCGTGAATACAAGATTCGGAGCGTCCACTTCGTAGAGGTCGCCCTGGCGAAGTTCGCTAACGCGGAAATTGACGCTACCTTCCGCGAGGCGCATCTGCGTGATTCCCTGATCGAGATTCAGGAAGGAAAGAGCGGTCATGCTGCCCAAGTGGATGGAGGCCACACCAGCTTGCAATTCGGCGCGGGAATCCTTGTCGACCCAGATCTTGTCGCCGATGGTCATGGGGCGGTTTTTCGCGGCGCTACCCCAATCGCCTTGCCCGCCGGGCTGCAGCGAGACGGAACCATCGACATAGCCGATGCGGGCAACGCGCGTGGGCGGATCTTTCTCTTCGTCCGCTCGCCCCTTCGGAGCCGCAAAACTCAGAAGACCGGCTAAACACAAGAGCATGCTGAGGCCGCTCTTACCGGTAAGTGTCATCGTCTTCATGACGAATCCCCTGTCTTCGGACTGGACGTGGGCCGCTGTGGCCCTCTCTACTAATGAGACGTTTTGGCCGATGGGAGCGTAACATCGAATGGCTCCCATCAGGTATAACACCGCAATGGGAAAGAAGTTGCCCTCGGGGACGGCCGGGCCCAGCTATGTCGGTCAAACAGGGCTAAGCCTTTTTGGCATGAATAAGTTACTTAGAATCTGTACTTTACGCCATGTCTGACCAGCGCCGACGCTACCTTAGCGTCGAATAGAGGGCTTGCTTCCACCGCTTGTTGTCGATGGTCCAGTAGAGTTTGGTTTTCTTGCCGCGTTCCAGGACCCGTGCCCAAACGGCACGATTGCGGTCGTTCCCGGCAACATTCAGGCGATCCACAACGGTCATTCCCAACGTGAGTTCGCTGGAAGTCTCCACGTCCGCATAGTGATCGCTTTGCTGCGTGACGATGGTTGGGTCCAAGGCAATGGACATTGCAACGGGGTCCGGCAACGAGATTCCGCGTTCGCCAGTCTGCTCGAAGTAAGCCTCCTGGGCGCGGCTATTGCATTCAATCGCGAAGCGCGCCTGCGGTGTGCCAAAGCTCAGCACATGCTTAATGTCGTTTGGATTCAGGGCCGCTTCACCACGGCAAAGATGCCAGCCAACCAGCTCCACCGGAAGTCCGCTGCGCAGCACGATTCGCGCCGCTTCGGGATCGCACCAGATGTTGTACTCGGCGGCGGGAGTTACGTTGCCTTCGCAGCAGGGCGCGCCGCCCATGACCACGCAGCGGCCGACTTTGGAGGCGATGCCGGAATTGCGTTGCAACGCCAAAGCGATGTTTGTCAGCGGTCCCAGCGTAACTAAGACGAGGCCGGGATTGGATTCGATGGTCGCGATGATGGCATCGGCCGCGTGGAGTTTTTCGGGCGCCCTTTTCGGAGCGGGGTAATCATGGTCTCCCAGGCCATCGCGCCCATGGAACCAGTGGGCGCTCTGGTGCGCGCGATCCAGCGGCTTTTCCGCACCCATGAAAACGGGAACATCCGCGCCGCAGAGTTCCGCGGTGTAGAGCGCGTTGCGCGTGGACTGTTGAACGGAAACGTTTCCGGCGACAGTGGTAATCGCTAACACGCGCGCCTGGGGAGAGCGTAGCGCCATGATCAGGGCTACGGCGTCGTCGGAAGCGGTGTCAGTATCGATCAGGAAGAGAGGTTTCACGCGGCGTAGGATAGCAAACCCGGCGCGAGGCCGCGCTCAAAAACAATTTAGTCCGATGGCTCGATCACCTGGAAAATCTTCGCACGCTAAGAGAGATGGGAAATCCGACGCAGAAGATGTGTATCACCACGCCGATAATCATCATCTTCAAGGAAAACGGACGCTTGGAGGCAGCGGAGAGCGGCAGCACAATGCGGTTCATGAAGAAATAAACGGCCACGCCATACAGAGCACCAAAAACGACTGCGTGCTCTATCAAGGGGCGAATAGCGCGGCTCGCTACAAGATAGACCGTAGCCGCTCCAAAGGCGATGACAAAGTGACAAAGAAGCCCAAGCAGCGCCGTCACGAGTCCGCCGTCGAATGCCTTCGGCCCGAGCAATCCGCTGGCGATTCCTTGCAGCAAGGGTATGGGCTTGGCACCGAAGAAGCCGTAGACGATGAACGCAGCCGTAATGTCCAGGACGCCGCACGCAAACCCGGCCCACAGCACTGCAAGCATAGCGTTTGGGTCTTTCTCCAAGAAAACTCCGTCCCGCATTCACAAAATCTGCCCGCAAGCTTGCACCACAGACTTCCCTTTTCCGGTAACCGCGTCGCGGGTCCAGGTGAAGCTGGATGAATTCTACTGAACCATTCTCCTTTATGCCGCGTTGGGCGTAGACTATTTTAAGGATTTCAAGCTATGGGGCTGTTTTTCTTTCTTGTGGCCGTGCTTGGTTGGCCTGTCGAGCTTCGAGTAGAAGTCCGTGATTCCGAAGTGTGGGTGATCCGTGATGGAAATGTGCATCAGCTCACTCACGACGGAAAATCTAAATTGCAGGCGGAACTGTCACCCGGGAAGTCCCGAATCGCCTACTATGAACAATGCATAGAAGCAGAACATTGCACGCCCACGGTTATCATCCTCGACCTCGAAGGGAAACCAATCGTCTCCTTCCAGCCGAAGCACGGGGCCGTTCCGCCAGTAGAACCTTGCTCGAGCATTTTTTCCATTGCGTGGGTTGGGAACAACGCAGTTGCAGCCATCTGCCATATCAATCCATCGGTGAGCGAATACATCGAGACTGATATATCCACTGGGCAAACGGTCCGCGACCTCATCGGATATGACTTCACGATCTCACCCAACGGCAAAGAGGTCGCGCATGTCGGCTGGATCCCTCACTTTGCGCCACCGTATGCCCGGAGCAACTATCTACAAGTTGACAACACGACTATTTATCCACTTCCAAAGGGGATGAAACCTATCGAGCAGAAGGATTTGCGAGATCCGCCAGACGTCGTTCTTCAAGAGGGCCTGACTTACAGCGGCATCCACGACTTTGTGCCAGGGATGTTCTGGGCGCCTGACTCTCAGCGGATTGCTCTAGTCGATTGCACCTATAACTGGAAGGCAAACCATCCTGGATCGCTAACAGCCGGAGATGGGGAAGACTCTAACCGCCGATGCTCGCTCGCTGTTGTTTCGAAGAATGGGGAGGCTGCATTGTTCCCTCTGACTGACTTGTCCGTTGATGACATTCGAAAGATGTCCATGTCGTGGACCAGCCCGCACCAACTCTCGCTTAGCATGGGCAACGTAGCTAAGGCCTTCACTGTCCGATAACGGGTTCTCCAGCACCAGAACATGTAATTCATGGAATAGTTGCAAAGCCTGACAAACGCCAGAGTTTCCCGGCATCTCATTGCAAATGCGAGTCAGCGCGAATTGATCTTAGTCTTAGTAAACCGGCGGTCGATCTTCTCGCTTTGTTATGCGTGCTGGCCATTTCCGCCGATCTGGTAGCCAACGCCGCGAATCGTTCGAATGAGGGAGCGCTCGTATCCGGAATCCAGTTTGCGGCGAAGATAGTTGATGTACACGTCGACGACATTGGTCATGGTGTCGAAATTAAGTTTCCAGACCTGCTCGACAATGGCGGTGCGGGAAACGGGCTGGCCCTCGTGGCGCATCAGCAATTCCAGCAAAGCGAATTCCTTGGGGCTGAGATCGATGTCATGAGTTCCGCGGCGCACCGTGTGGCTGATGCGGTCGACTTCGAGGTCTTCGACGTGGAGACTCGAGCGCGCGGTCCGGCTTCCCCTGCGCAACACGGCGCGAATGCGCGCGGCAAGTTCGGCAAAGGCGAACGGTTTCGCGAGGTAATCGTCCGCCCCGGCTTCTAGCCCGCGAACACCCTCCTCCAGCATGCTGGAGTCGGTCACGATCACCACGGGCAAATCCGGGCGCTTGGAGCGGATTCCGCGCAGGACGTCCAGCCCGCCGATTCCCGGCAGATTTAGATCAAGGAGCACGAGATCGTACGCCGGGTCGGAAACCAGTTGTTCGGCTTCTTTTCCGTTCGAAACAACATGCACGGCAAATTGCTCTTGCTGCAGCCGCTGGCGCAGAAATTCCGCTAGCGGCGCGTCAGCTTCAGCGACAAGAATGCGCATCGGCTCACACAAAACACTTAGATTTTGGAAGGGGGTGCATTCAGTTTGGGCGGAGTACGGAAGAGTGTCAAGACAATGCTGCTATCCGTTAGCGCAAAGAGCATCACGAACGTGCAGCCGATTTCAAGTTTAACGCCGGAACACTGCATTTCGTTCCATTGTGGGAAGGAATCCGTCTCTGAAACGATTTTTCAACTTCCAGAATGTACCTGCTGTTTGCCTGCTACTAATTGCCTGAATTTGCTGGACTTTCGAGGGATAGAAACACGCCAAAAATGGTCTCCCGCGTGCACCTGCTTTCCTTTCTCTGAACAGGATAGCGGGAGTCGTCGCACGCTCGTGATAAGCAACGATGCAGAACGGCATTTGACCACCGACCCAGTCACTCCGCCCGATTCCGGCGCCCTTCGAGTGCTGATCGTGGACGACGAAGCTTCCGTCCGAAAAGTCATGGCCGCAGTACTCGCGCAGCTTGGACTTCCCTGCGAAACCGCGGCCGGCGGCGAGGAAGCGCTCCACATCCTGGAAACGAGCCAGATCGATGCGGTAATTTCCGACCTGCAAATGCCAGGAATGTCCGGACTGGAACTGCTGGCGAAAGTGAGGCGGCTCCATCCCCAACTGGTGTTCCTGATGGTCACAGGAGTAGACGACCTGCGGGTCGGCGTGCAAGCGATGCAACAGGGCGCTGACGACTACATCGTCAAGCCCTTGCAGGTGGATGGAAATATACTTTCAGCCAGCCTCGCGCGCGCGAAGCGCGTGAAGCACCTGGAACAGGAAGTCGAAAACTACCGTCACCATCTCGAAGAAATCGTTGCCGAGCAAACCCAGCAACTTCGAGAGGCTTTGCGCCAAATCGAGCGCAGCTATGACCACACGCTCGAAGCCCTGGGCGCGGCCATTGATTTGCGCGATAGCCCTACGGCCGGCCACTCCCGGCGCGTGTTCCTCTACTCCGTGGAGATTGCCAGAGCCATGGGCGGCCTGGAGACGCAGATGCGAAATATCGGCATGGGCGCGTGGCTTCACGACATCGGCAAGCTGGCGATCTCCGACGGGATTCTTCTCAAGCCCGGAGCTCTTACCGATGAGGAACGCCGGGTGATGCAGCAGCACGCGCAGATTGGGTACGACCTGGTAAAAGGCATCCCGTTTCTTGCAGAGGCCGCGGAAATTATTTACGCGCATCATGAGCGCTGGGACGGAAGCGGATATCCGAAAGGCTTAACGACAGAGGAAATTCCCGTAGGCGCTAGAATCTTCGCCGTGGCGGATACGTTTGATGCCATGACCTCCGATCGACCTTATCGCAGGGCACTTCCATTCAAAGCATCACAAGAAGTGATAGAACGAGGAGCAGGAAAACAGTACGACACGCAGACAGCAGAGGCTTTCTTGAGCGTTCCTGACGAGGTCTGGAACGCCATACGCCGCGAAACGGCATCCAGCCACGCTTATGGAATGGCAACGGCAAGAGACATTCACGCGCTCAGCGGCATGATCAAACCCATGCGCTGATGTTGGGAATAATTTGGATCGGCAAAGGTGGTCTGGTAGTGACTTGCCGCGCGCGTGAAAAAGCTACTGCAAGACCCACGGCCCATTTTTTTCGGTGAAGCGGCACCCATAGCGGTAGAGCGGCGCCGCCTTGGCCTCTGCGTGCACGATTTCCGCTTTGCCCACGCGTTCGCCGCCGCGCGAAGTCATGTAGACGTCCACCATGGAGTGAATGGAAAGTTCCTTGTTGCACGTGCACGAAAACCCGGTAAGACTGACGTTTTCCGTTGTCGCAACCTCATCGAAATCATTCGCATGCGCATCCTTGCCTCGAAGCTTCAGCGGCACACGCAATCGTACCCGCACCTCGGTTCGGGAAACGTAGCGGGAGGTCTTAATGATTCCCTTGAGGCACGTTTTGAGAGCGTCAAAATCCACGGGCTTTTCAAAGTATGCCGCGGCGCCCAACTGCTTGCAGTGTTCCTTGGTCTGCGCGCCTCCTTCGCCGCTCACAATCACTACCGGAATCGGCTGCGTGCGGCTGAACGAGGTGAACGTCTGACATAGTTCATAGCCGGAATACTTCGGCATGCGCAAATCGAGAAGGATGGCGTCGGGCCGGTGCTCCAGCGCGAGAGCCAAGCCTTGTTCGGGTTCTCC
>Ga0209155_1000177_pt1 | contig 27872 bp, 25 predicted proteins | sample GraSoiAngelo_122_FD_185879 | JGI IMG/M metagenome (GOLD analysis project Ga0209155, IMG submission 185879) | Grasslands soil microbial communities from the Angelo Coastal Reserve, California, USA - 14_0927_02_20cm (SPAdes) (version 2) | ecosystem: Environmental > Terrestrial > Soil > Grasslands ... | reverse complement strand
GCGCCGAACTTCAGGAGCTCCATCAGCAGCTCGCGGTCGTGCGAGTAAGGCACCTCCAGCAGGTAGCTGCGGTCGTGATCGAAGCGCGCGCGCTGCTTCGGATGCCAGCTCTGCGCCGCGACCCAGCGCGCTGCCTCGGGCGTGAAGCGCAGGCGAGCCCACTGCACCTCGCGGCCGGCGAAGATGCCGTAGCCCGCGCCCAGGTGCTCGTCCAGCTCGGGCGCGGGGATCTCCTTCGCGCGGGTGTCGCGCAGCTCGGCGGCGCGGATCGCGTCGACCGCGAAGCTGCGCAGCGCCTCGCGGACATGGCAGTAACCGTCGACGTACCAGTTGCCGCGGTAGTGCACCAGGCGCTGCGGCGAGATCTCGCGCTCGGTCTCGCGGTCGTCCTTGCGGTTGTAGTGGCGGATCCAGAGGCGCGAGCGCCTTAGAACTGCGGCCGCTACCAGACCGAAATGCGCGCCGGCATGCTCGGCGGGCGCGCTGCGGCGCTCGGGCTGGAAGATGCGGATGCGCTTCTCGATGTCCTTCCACGCCGGCTCGCCGCCGAGGATGGCGCGCAGGCGCTCCTGCAGCGGCCCGACGTGCGGCTCGAGGAGCCCTGGCTGCAGCTCGGCGAGGAGCGTGTGCATGCTGAGGAGCGCGTACGCCTCGCCGGCGTTGAACCACAGGCCCGGCAGCTCGTAGCGCGGACCCGTGCGCGGGTTGCCGAAGTGGTAACCATTCGCTTCGCGGTCGTACTCGATCGGCGCGTTGAAACGATTTTTCATGTACTCGATGTCGCGCTTCAGCGTCGCCGGCGAAACCCCGAGAGAAGATCGCAGGGTCGAAAACGAAACCGGCCTGCGGTCCTTCAGGAGCTGGTCGATCTTGTAGAAGCGCTCGAGACGTTCCATCCCCTTCCTCTCTGAAGGTCGGCGATCGAAAGGCAAATGATGCCTCGAAAGTCCGCGTTCGTCGCCAGCGCCACACCCTGGTGTTGCCAATCGAACGTTGAGCCCGCTGGTGTCGATCGCCACTTCCACACGAACGTTTTGACCGAACGAGAGGTTTATACTTTCTCCGTATGACCATCGACATAGCGACCCTTAGCCCCGAAGAGCGGCTCAAGCTGCTGGAGCAACTGTGGGACAGCCTTTCCTCGAGCCCAAATGCGGTGCCCCTGACGGAGCCGCAACGAGTCGAACTCGACCGTAGGCTGGATGAGCTTGATCGGGAAGGCCCGGTTGGCATTCCATGGGAAGAGGTCTATCGGCGTATTAGCAGTCGCCGGGCTTGATGCAAGTAGTTGTCCGTCCGGCAGCCGCGGCGGACATCGAGGACGCGTTTCTTTGGTACGAGCAGCAACGCCCAGGCCTCGGCGCAGATTTTCTGCGGACTGTGGACGGCGCGCTCGCTGCCATTCAGAGGAGCCCTCAGCTTCATGCCGTAATTCATCGAAACACACGAAGGGCGTTGCTTCGGCGATTCCCGTACGGCATCTACTACCGTATCTATCCAGATTCAATCGTCATCGTCGCGTGCATGCACGGTCGGCGCGACCCCAAGCGCTGGCAGTCGCGCGCCTGATGGCTAACCACGTGGCCAGCGCAGCGCGCAAAAATTGAAAGGCCCCGCACGGGGGCGGGGCCTGGGTGCCCGACTCAGCGGGCGGCGCCTAGCTGGGCGCCTGTTACATCCGCGGGGGAGGACCGCGGCGAGCCTGCTGGAAAAAGGGCCAGGTATCCCGACGCGTTGCCGGGAATCCCACTGCTGCTGCCGCGGGGGCGGCGACCCGCGCAGGCTCGCCTTAAATCTAGCACTTTGCGCGCCGAAATCAATGCTCCAATCAGCGTGGTCTTTGATCCCGAGCGAATCGATATGCGAACCGAAATACCTCGGGAAATCGTGGTCTGTCCCTGTTTTCCCGTAGAGTTCGCTGATATGCCGAGCGTGGTTCATCGCGTGCGCCGCGGGCGCGCAGTGCCGGAGGCGGCGCCGCGGATCGAGGTCATGTTCCCGGAGCTGGTCGGGCGCACCTGCCACCTCAAGCCCTACACCAGGGTGGCGGTGCCGAAGGTGAAGCTGCAGGGCGAGATCATCGCTTACGCGTCGCCCGACTCGACCTTCGCGGTGACCAAGCGCCTGTTCGACGCCGCGCGCCGCTCGATCCTCATCGGCATCTACGACTTCACCGCGCCGCACGTGAAGCAGCTGGTGAGCGACGCGCTCGCGCGCGGGGTGAAGGTGCGGCTGATGCTCGATATCGACAGCGCCGAGGAGCAGGCGCTCTTCGACGATCTGGTCACGCTCGGCATGCAGGGCGTGCCGGCGCCTTCGTGCGCCAGCCAGCACGGCAACCCGTACTTCCGCTCCTCGCACGAGAAGGTGATCGTCATCGACGAGGAGTGGGTCCTGGTGCAAAGCGGCAACTACTCGGCGAACAGCTGCCCGCTCAACGTGAAGGACGGCGGCGACGCCGCGCATTTCGTGCCAGGCAACCGCGACAGCGGCCTCGCCGTGCGCTCCAAGGCGCTCGCCCGGTTCTTCGGCGGGATCCTCTCCTCGGACATGGCCCTGGAGCTGGGAGGCCCGCCGGCGGCCGCCGCGGAGGCGGCGCCCGCGCACGAGGCGTTCCTCGTCGAGCGCGCCCCGGCGCTCACGCCCTCGGCGCTGTACCCGAGCAGGATCTTCAAGCTCGCGGCGCCGCTCGAGGTGCAGCCGGTGCTATCGCCCGACAACTACATGGACGTGGTGCCCGGGGTACTGCGGGCGGCCAGGCGCTCCATCCTGATCGAGCAGCAGTACATCCGCGCCTCGCAGGACAAGGTCAGCGATCTCGTCGACGCGATCCGGGACGCGAAGCGCGGGAATCCTCGGCTCGACGTGCGCATCGTCCTCGGCAAGCTGTTCAACGCCTCGGAGCTCGCCAAGGAAAGAGAGATGCTCCAGCACCTGGAGCAGGCCTGCGGCCTCAAGCTCGGCAGGAACGTGCGCTACGTCAACACGCAGCGCCTGGTGAATTGCCACAACAAGATGGTGCTCGTCGACGGCAGCGGGGTGCTCGTCAGCTCGCAGAACTGGTCGAAGGCCGCGGTGTGGGAGAACCGCGAGGCCGGCCTCTATCTCCGGCACCCGGGCGTGTGCGGCTACTTCACCGGGATCTTCGAGACCGACTGGAAGGACGCCTTCAGGCAGCTCCCGGCGGCCGCGCCCGAGAGCCTCACCCCGCAGGACCTGGGAGGCGGCGGCTACGTGCGGGTCGACCCCGGCGACTACGCAGAGGTCTGAGCTAAAACTCGGTCAGGTGTGGAGAAGTACGCTGACGGGTTCGAAAGGCGGTGGGAGACTGCTCCCCAGGGAGAGGTAGCCACTGGAGCCTTCGAAGACCATCGGATTCATAGCCATCGTGCTCCTCGTGATTCTTGTCACGGGCTACGCCCTCGGCGATGACGGCACCGCACCCACCGCGGAACAGTTTGCCGAGCAGCAGCGCTAGGAATCCCCCAGCTCCCCTGCTGGCTCGCGACCCCCTTGCCAGGGGGTTTTTTATGTGGGCGACAGGATGTGGATCACCCGGCTCGCGATCATTTCCAAGGCCCCGCATTTGCGCGCGCGCCGATTCCGCGCTAGCGTGGCAGTCCAGGCATGGAAGAACGAAGTAGGCAGACCACGGTGCTGTTCGCCGACGTGAGCGGCAGCACCAGCCTCTACGAGACCGAAGGCGACGCCGCGGCGCTCGACGCCATCGGGCTGTGCATCGGGCGGCTCTCGCAGGCCGCCGAGTCGACCGGCGGGCGGGTGCTGAAGACCATGGGCGACGAGGTGATGGTGCTCTTTCCCACGCCGGACGCGGCGGCGAACGGGGCCTCCGAGATGCACGCCGCCGTGGCCACGCTGCCGCCGGTCAACGGCACCAAGCTCGGCGTGCGCATCGGCTTTCACTGCGGCCCCGTCATCCAGCGCGACAACGACGTATTCGGCGACACGGTGAACCTCGCCGCGCGCCTCGTCGACCAGGCGCAGAAGGGGCAGATCGTCACCTCGCGCGAGACCGTGCAGCAGCTCTCGCCGGCGCTGCGCGCGACCTCGCGCAGCCTGTACTCGATCACGATCAAGGGCAAGGCCGACCGGGGCGAGCTTTGCGAGATCGAGTGGCGCCCGGTGAGCGAGGCCACCAACGACCCCGGCCCGCGCCCCGAGGCGCGCTCCGCCGCGGCCGCGCTGCGCCTCAGCTACCGCGACCTTCAGCTCGTGCGCCGGCGCCAGAACGACCTGGTCGTCATCGGCCGCGATGCGAGCTGCGGGCTGGTGATCGCCGGCCAGAACGTCTCGCGCCTGCACTGCTCGATCGCGCGGCGCGACGACAGGTTCGTGCTCAGGGACCACAGCACCAACGGCACTTTCGTCACCGTCGACGGCGACGCCGAGAACCTGCTGCAGGGCGAGGACATGCCGCTGCGCACGCACGGCTGGCTCGCGCTCGGCGAGCCGCGCGCCGACACCGCGGAAGTCGTCGCGTACTCCATCGACTGAGGCGTTGGGGTCTGACCCCGATTTTCAGGCCTGCCAGACGGCGTAGCCCTGCTCGCGCAGGGCGATGGCGAGCTCGACCTCCATGTCGCGCGCGGCCTGGTAGGGCATCGGGTTGGCGTAGGCGTAGAGCTGGGGGAGCAGGCGCAGGCCGAAGCGCTGCACGTAGCGGTTGGCGCGGATGCCGGCCTTGTGCTTCGCGAAGCGCTCCTCGGGGGTGAGGCCGGTCATGCCGACGTAGACCGCGGGCTTGAGGAGGTCGCGGTCGGGGTTGGCGTTGCGAAAGCGCGCGATGTTGAAGATCGCGGGATCGAGCTCGATCACGTAGACGTTGTGGTGGTGCTTGCGCGGCATAAATGGGGACAGACCCCATTTTCATCGGGGTCTGACCCCAATTTAGCTCAGCGGCATTGCGAGCGCACGCGCTCCTCCGCCTCGCGCGACTTCTCCCAGCGTTCGTCGTTCACATTGAAGACCTGCGGCACCATGAAGTCGTTCGGGTCTACGAGCAGGCGGAATTCCGGCCAGTCGCTTTGAGGGAAGCCCATGGCGAGCGCGGTCTCGCGCCAGTTGATCTTGTGATAGAGCGCGGAGCCGGCCTGCGCGACATCGGTCAGGTGGCCCGGGTAGTAGACCTTGGGCCTCAGGTGCTGGATGTACTGGATGATGTCGCGCTGCTGGTTGTTGCCCGAGCCGAGGCTGACGATCGAGCCCATCAGCACGTCGGTGTGCGGCAGGCTGCTCATGATGCCGAACAGGCCCTTGCCGATTTCGGCGGCGAGCGCGATCGCGGGGCCGTTGTTGACCGGATCGTTGTATTGCGCGAGCGAGATCAGGCCTGGCGAGCCGCTGCCGATGCCTTCCTTCACGGGACCCGCCGAATTGACGAAGGCGAAGGTGAAGTCGCGGCCCGAGCCGCGCACCACGAAGTGATACCACATCTCGATGATCCCGGCGCTGCCGCCGAAGCCGGTGGTGCGCAGATCCATCTGCCCGGGCACCGGGGGGCTGGAAGGATTCAGGGACGTGCCGGCCGGGTACATCGCCGGGTAGGTCACGGCTGGCGGCGGAGTGGTGATGACGCGTCCCGAGTAGCGCGGATCGCCGAAGTTGGAGAGCGGCGAGTGATTGAAGGACGGATCGACCGGCGCGGTTCCCGAGTGGACGTGCTTGAACGTGAGGATGCAGATGTTGGGATCGAACTGCGTGATCCTTCTCACCGTCGTCGTGCCGCCCGCCGGATTGGCGAGCGTGCCGGTGTACTCTCCCGGCGGAGAGTTGCGCGGCACGACCGCCACGCACTTGACCGGGTCGCCGTCCGGAACGATCCTGACCCCGCCGTTGACCAGGTTCGGGTCGTTCCACATCCTGGTCGTATCGGCCTGCATCACGTCGCAGGTTTCCGCCGATGCGTAGATCGTTGCGCCCGTCCACTTCGAAACGTAGGCGGCATTGTCCGCGTGGTCGCCATGGCCGTGCCCGAGGAAGATCGCTTCAGGACGCAACGCGACGAAATCCTGCGGCAGGATCGGAGTGCGGCGCGTATCGAGGGGCGTGGTCGGCAGCTCGGGACGATTGATGTAGCTGTCGAGCAGGATGATGCGTCCCTGCACCGAGACGGCGTAGGTGGTGTTCGTCGCCCAGGAGAAGATGACCTTCCCTTTGTCCACCCGGCCCCTTTCATCGACGTTCTCGATGCCGAAGAACTTCTGCCGGGCAGCAACAAACGCGGGGTCGGCTTTTCGATCGTCTCTGTCGAACCGATCGTCGTCGTCCCGCTCCCGGGCGGCGGCGGGCAAAGAAACCAGGCACAGCGCAGACAAAAGCGCGGCAAGCAGTCGCGGGCAGTTCATGGTGATCCCCTCCCTCTTTTCAGTCTAAAGAGGAGCTCCGGCGCCATTCTTGAAAAACAAGAATGAAACTCATGAAGAATCGAAATAGAAAAATGGGGACAGACCCCATTTTTCCGTGCCCGGAAAATGGGGTCTGTCCCTATTTTCCTTCGAGCGCGACGATGTCGAGGAAGGCCTGCTCCTCGTCGAAGAAGGCGAGGCTGTAGATCTCGCGCACGCGGCCGGCGCCGTCGATGAGGTGGAGCCGCGCCGGGTGGTCGAGCTCGCCCGAAGGCAGGACCTGCGTCCATTCGTCGTAGGCGGCCAGTACTGGCGCGAGGCGCGCGGGCTCGTCGCGCAGGAAATGCCATCCCGGCCGCGCGCCGAAGCCCTTGGCGAAGAGCGCGAGCTTCTTCGCGTCGTCGCGCTGCGGGTCGACCGTCACGGAAAGGAGGACCGCGGGAAGCCGCGCGGCGATGAGCTTCTTCTGCAGCCGCGCCATGCGAGCCGAAAGCAAGGGGCAGGCGCGAGTGCAGCTCGTGTAGATGAACGCGATCAGCACCGGCCGGCCGCGCAGCCCGGAAAGCCTCACCCCGTCGAGCGCGAAATCCGGCGCCATGCGGATCGCCGGCATCGGCGCGTTCTTCGTGAGCGGCGAAGCGCCCACGGGCCGCTCCTCGTGGCCGTTCGCGGGCAAACAAAAAAGAAAGAGGGTTGCGCCGAGGAGTAACGCAACCCTTTTCCCGTGAACAGGCATCAGTTCAGCAGCATGTCGTGCGGCCGCGCCGGGCCGTTCGGCGCCTGCGAGAAGTCGATCGCGAAGAACGGGTCCTGCTTCATCTTCCCGTCGGGACCGACGTGGATCAGGCGCAGCGCGTAGCGCGGCGAGAAGTCGATCGAGCTGATCGCCGAGTTGGTGACGTACAGGCGCTTGCCGTCGAGCGTGAGGTGCATCATGTTCGCCTGCACCAGGCCCTGCACCGTGTCGTGCAGGCGGATCTTCTCGGGCTTCGAGATATCCCAGGCCTGCACTTCGCCGCCGCCGATGCAGCTCACGTACATGTAGCGGTCGTCTGCGGACAGGCGCAGGTCTCCCGGCAGGCAGCCAGGGCTCAGATCGGCCGCTTTTGCATAAGAGAAAACACCATCTTTGCCGCGGCGAAACATCCAGATCGAGTTGCCGGCGTGGTTGATGCTGTAGCCGTAGCTCGCGTTGGACTTCAGCGCCCAGCGCGTCGCGAGCGGCACCGGGTCGCCCTTCAGCTCCTGCACGATCTTGCGCGCCTTCAGGTCCCACACCGTCACCGAGTCGGAGAACTGCTTCGGGTCCCACTCGCTCATCGGGCTCATGAACATCTTCTGCGGCACCCAGCTCGACACCAGCATGCGGTTGAACTCGGGCTTCACCACGATCTCGTAGGCGTGGTTGGGCGTCTTGTGGCTCGCCACGTACTCGCCTTCGTTCGTGAACTCGACCACACCACCCGGGCCGGTGCCCTCGGGGCCCGAGGCCATGGTGACGAGCATCCGCCCGGGGAGGGCGTACGGCGTATGCGGACCGGTGAGGCCGGTCAGCTTCGGCACGTTCTCGATGGTGCGCTCGAGCCGCGGGTTGAGCGGATCGGTCCTGACGTCGAAGATGAAGAAGCGGCTGGTGTTGAGCGAGGCCGCCCAGATGCGGCCGCGGTCGTCGGTAAAGCCCATGTGATGGGCTTCGTTGCCGGCCGAGCCGACCTCGATGCGCTTCAGGATCTTGCCGTAGGTCGCCGAGGCGAGGTTGACGTCGATCACGCTCAGGTAGTCGCTGCCCGCTCCCGCGGGCAGCGTCCACAGGTACATCACTTTCTCGGGGCCGGTCTTCTGCTTGATGTAGGGCGAAAGGCAGGTCTCTGCATTGAGATTCGCAGAAAAGATTCCTGCGATGAGGCCGGCAAGCAGGCCGCGGTTCACGACCTCACCTCGCCGTCGCGCAGGATCTTCTTCAGCATGTCGCGGAACTGCGGCGTGTCCTGGTGGCCGTGCGACTTCACCCCGTGCTGCACCGCCGCCTCGAGCAGCTCCTTCTCCGAATCGGCCGACATCGCGAGCGTGCAGTTGGTGTCGCTTGGAAATTCCCGGCAGTCGATGTGCTTGCGCGCCATGAGGTTCTCCTTTTGGTTGATGGCGGGAGAATCCTGGACCTGCACGCGCGCCCCCGCATGAGAGCGCCCTCCTACGCGGAGCGGGGACCCTGGGAGCACGCTCCCATCAGCCGCGCCCGAAGCCGCCGTCGCGCGCCCTGACGATCGCCTCGGCGCGCGTGCCGGCGCCGAGCTTGCCGAAGATGCTGGTGATGTGGTTTCGCAGCGTGTTGGGGCTGATGCCGAGGCGCTCCGAGATGCGTGCGTTGGCGAGGCCCTGCGCGATCAGCTCGAGGATCTCGCGCTCGCGCCCGGTGAGCTCTCCCCCCACCGGCATCGCCCGAGGCAATCCTCCGCCCAGGAACTCGCGCAGCGCGGTGAAGAACGCGGCGAACGCCGGGTCGGAGGGAAGCAGGATGTGGTTTCTCGTCTCGAGCGGCACGAACTGCGCGTTGGGGATCAGGCTCGCGAGGAGGCGCCCTTCCTCGAACGGGATGCGCGAGTCGCCGCGCGCGTGCGTCACCAGCGTCGGCGTGCTTACGCGCGGCGCCAGGGGCCGCACGTCGATCCGGTGCAGCATCGCGAGCATGCGCGCCACCATGTCGCCGTCGGTCGACACGCGCGAGAGATCATCGAACCAGCGCGCCTGCTCGGTCGTCGCCTCGGGGAGAAAGAGCATCGCGAACACGCGCCGGAACGCCGCGTTGTCGGTGCCCCAGCCGACGCGCGCGAGATGCAGGAACGTCTCGGCTTCCTCCTCGTCGCGCGGGCTCGAGGCGCGCACCAGGCGCCCGCGCGCGTAGGCGCCGTGCAGCACGAGCTTCTCCACGCGCCCGGGATGGCGCACCGCGTAGTCGACCGCGATCGGGCCGCCCTGCGAGGCGCCGAAGAGGATGAAGCGCTCGAGGCCCGCGGCGTCGACCACCGCCTCGAGGTCCTGCACCCAGGTCTGGAACGACACGTCGGCGACGTCGCGCTCCGACAGCCCGCAGCCGCGCGGATCGAAGCGCACGAGGAGATGGTCGCGGTTCAGTGCCTCGAGCCACGGCCGGTGCACCGGACTGCGCCAGTCGAACTCGAGGTGCGTCAGCCAGTGCGGCGCCCGCACCAGCGCCGGCCCCTTGCCGGAGGTGGCATACGCGAGCCGCACCCCGTCCGGGGCGGTGCAGAAGCGGATGTGCTGCTCCACGGCCTTAAATGGGGTCTGTCCCCATTTATTGATTGTCTCCTACAATCCGGCAGGGGATGGAAGACTCGCGGCAGAGCACGGTTCTTTTCGCCGACGTCAGCGGCAGCACCCAGCTTTACCAGGTGGCCGGCGACACGACAGCGCACGGCGCGATCTCGGGCTGCCTGGAGCTGATGCGCAAGGCCGTGGAGGGGGCGCGCGGGCGGGTGGTGAAGACCATCGGCGACGAGGTGATGGCGCTTTTCCCGAGCGCGGACGCGGCGGTGGCCGCGGCCGCGACGATGCTCGGCGCGGTCGACGCGCTGCCGGCGGTCGGCGGCAGCAAGCTCGGGCTGCGCGTCGGCCTGCAGGCCGGGGCGGTGATCCAGCGCGGCGAGGACGTGTTCGGCGACACCGTGAACCTCGCCTCGCGCCTGGCCGAGCAGGCGATCAAGGGCCAGATCATCACCACCGAGGAGACGGCGCAGCTCCTCAACCCGGTGTACCGCATGTTCACGCGCAAGCTCTACTCGATCCAGCTGAAGGGCAAGACCGAAGGCGTCGCGCTGTGCGAGGTATTGTGGTTCGCGAGCGGCGAGCGCACCGCGTTCGACGGCTTCCGGCCGCGGGTGCGCACCTCCGGGGTGCTGCGCCTGAAGTACCTCGGCCAGGAGACCGTGCGCCGGCGCGAGGGCGAGTCGATCACGCTCGGGCGCGAGTCGGGCTGCGGGCTGACGGTCGCCGACCACCTCGCCTCGCGGCGGCACTGCACGATCGAGCGGCGGCAGGACAAGTGGGTGCTGAAGGACCACAGCAGCAACGGCACCTTCGTCACGATCGAGGGCGACGCCGAGATCATGCTGCAGCGAGAGGAGATGATGCTGCGCCGGAGCGGCTGGATCTCGCTCGGCCACCCGCGCGCCGAGGGCGGCGAGGCGGTCGAGTACTCCTGCGCCTAGCTCGAGCGCGCCATCAGCAGCGCCTCGGCCACCTCGAGCGCGTCGTCTGGCCAGCACTCGATCGGCCGCGGGCGCAGCGCCCCGGCCTCGGGCAGCGCGCGGCAGGCGAGCACGGTCATCAGCCAGCGCGGCGGGATCGCCTCGCGGCCGCCGGTGGCGCCGAGGAGCGCGCCGGCGATGGCGGCGTTGGTGTCGGTGTCGCCGCCCGCGCCCACGGTCTGGACGAGCGCCACCTGCAGGCTCGGGTTGAGCAGCCGGAAAAAAGCGTTCTGCAGCGCGATCAGCACCCAGCCCGGGTGGGTGAGGAAGTCCGCGGGCGGCTCGCCGCCGGCGCCGCGCTCGATCGCCTCGCGCGCCGGCCCCTTGGCATGCGCCAGCGCAGTTTGCGCCATCTCCTTGCGGCTCGCGCCGGCGATGCCGACGGCGATGGCGGCGGCAAAGCCGGCGCAGGCCTCGACGCAGACCTCGTTCGGGTGGGTGAGCGTGGAGTCGTCGCGCGCGGTGCGCGCGGCGAGCGCGGGGTCGCCCGCGGCCCAGATGCCCAGCGGCGAGACGCGCATCAGCGAGCCGTTCGACTCGCTCCCGGTGGTGAGCAGGCCGAGCAGCCCCTGCTCGGTGGTGCGGCCGACGTCGACCGGGCGCGTGGTGAGCCAGTCGCGGTAGGCATCCAGCACCTTGTCGCGGTGGTACCTGCGCTCGCGCAGGATGCTGCGCGCGAGGATGAGAGCCATCTCGCTGTCGTCGGTCGGCTGGCCGGCGAGCAGGTGATAGGGCCCGCCGTCCGCCAGCTCGCGCACGGCGTCGGGGTAGAGCAGCGTGATCTCGGCGGCGCTCTTGCCCTCGACGCGCGAGCCGAGGCTGTCGCCGATCACCTGGCCGAGGAGACATCCCTGCGCGCGGGACACAGGGTCGAGGAAGTTGCGCGGAAAGCCGAGCGCGACGCGCACCGCGCGGCGCGGCTCGTCCTCCAGCTTCTTCCAGTCGAACCACGACAGGTGCTGCGCGGCCTGCGGCGCGCCGGCGAAGCAGCCCGAGACGCGCGCCGTGGAATTGCCGGCGAGCGCCACTTCGCGGCCTTCGGCGTCGAGCACCACGCCGCCCGCCGCCTTGATGAGCGCGAGGCCGGCGGCGATGTCGTACTCGGCCAGGGGGTGGATCGAGAGCGTGGCGACGGCGTCGCCCGCCGCGACGCGCGCCAGGCGGTAGGCGACGCTCGGCAGCGCGGCGTAGCGCGCGGGAAACACGGCGCGCGACCAGGTCTCGGGGCGAAGCGCGGAGGACGCGGTGGCGAGCACGAAGCTGCCCGCCTCGAGGCGCTGCCGGAAGAGATCGTTCGCGACGGGCCGACCGTTGCGCTGGATCGGCCCGCCTTCGGCCCAGGCGATGGTATCCAGGCCGCGGTCGGGCGAGTCGGGGCTGTGCACCACGCCGAGCACGGGAGCGTTGCCGCGCAGCAGCGCCACCGAGATCGCCGACCCCCGTCGTCCCTGCGTGTACTCGAAGGTGCCGTCGTGCGGGTCGACGAGCCAGGTCCAGCCCTCCTGCGCGCCGGTCACCGTCTCGCATTCCTCCCCGCAGAACGTGCACGGCACCAGGGCCTGCAGCTTCGCGCGCAGGCGCTCCTCGATCTCGCGGTCGATCGGCGCGCTGCCGCGCTCGCCGCGCGGGCCGCGCGCCAGGTAGAACTCGGCGCGCAGGCGCGCGCCCTCCGCCTCGACGATGGCGATGACTTCAGCGAGCGGCAGCCGCATATTTCGAAAGCAGGGGATCGGCGACCCCGAGCTCCTCGAACCCCTTGGCGCGCAGCAGGCACGAGTCGCAGCGCCAGCACGGCGCGCCATCCTTCCCGGGGTCGTAGCAGCTGCTGGTGAGCGAGTAGTCGACGCCGAGCTCGATGCCGCGGCGCAGGATGCCGGCCTTGGTGAGCTTGATGAGCGGGGCGTGGATCTGCAGCCGCGCGCCCTCGACGCCGGCCCTGGTCGCGAGCTGCGCCATCTTCTCGAAGGCCGCGAGATACTCCGGCCGGCAGTCCGGGTAGCCGCTGTAGTCGAGCACGTTCACGCCGACGAAGACATCGTTCGCCTGCAGCGTCTCCGCCCAGGCGAGCGCGAAGCCGAGGAAGATCGTGTTGCGCGCCGGGACGTAGGTCGTCGGGATCGACTGCGTCTTCGCCGAGAGCAGCCGCGCGCGGTCCTTCGGCACCGCCATGTCGGAAGTGAGCGCCGAGCCGCCGAACTGGCGCAGGTCGAATTCCACGATCTCGTGCCGCGCGACGCCCATCGCCCGGGCGATGCGTTGCGCGCAAGCGAGCTCGTAGACGTGGCGCTGGCCGTAGCGGAAGCTGAGCGCGCAGAGCTCGTAGCCTTCGTGCCGGGCGATCGCGAGCGCCGTCGCCGAATCCAGGCCGCCGCTCAGGAGGACCACGGCCTTAGTCAAGAATCCTCGCCCGGAGGGCTTTCAGGCGCGAGTGATGGAGCTTGGACTGGATCCTTCTTTCCTGCGAGCTGCGCGTGGGGCGCGTGGGTTTCCGGCGCTTCGGCACCGCCGCGGCGGCCTCGACAAGAGCGTGCAGGCGCTCGAGCGCCTCGGCGCGGTTCATCTCGAGGCTGCGGTGCTGCTGCGCCTTGATGACGACGACGCCGGTGCGCGTGATGCGCGAGTCGCCGCGGCGCAGCAGCCGCTCCTTCACCTCCCCGGGCAGCGAAGAGGCGCGGATATCGAAGCGCAGGTGCACCGCGTTGGCGACCTTGTTGACGTTCTGGCCGCCCGCGCCCTGCGCGCGCACCGCGCTGAGCTGGATCTCGCTCTCCTGGATGTGGATGCGGTTCATCAGCGACCAGTGTACATGCTGAGAAACCGGGCTCTGACCCCGATTTAATCGTGGTCTGTCCCTGATTTTACCAGCCGCTGCCGCCGCCTCCGCCGCCGCCGCCGCCCGAGGAGCCGCCGCCGGCCGAGCTGCTGCCGGGCGCGGTGGAGGCCGAGGCGACGGTGTTGCTCAGATCGGAGAACGAATCGCCGAAGCCTGAGAAGCTGCTCCCGCCGCCGAAGGAATCCGACTGGTAATAGTAGGAGACCGCCGCGGCCACGGCCGCGCTGCCGAGGGTCGCCGAGAAGCGCTCGGCCCAGGTCTTTTCCACGCCGAGGGCGACCGCGTACGGCAGGAACCGGGCGAATTCGCTGGCCGTCTGCGGCGGCGCCTTCATGCGCCTGAGCGTGTCGGCCTCGGCGACGCTGAGGTACTGGCGCAGGCCGTCGATCTCGTCCTGCAGCTTTCTTCCCGGCACCGAGTAGGCCGGCAGCAGCCGCCAGAAAAGGAGCAGCGTCAGCGCCATGGCCCCCACGACGACGACCAGCACCGCTGCCGGCGCCTCGAGGACGAGTCCCAGCACGCAGAAAGCCACCGCGATGACCGCGCCGGTGATGAACGAGCCGAGGTTGCGGCTGAAGAACTTCTCGCCGAAGTGCAGCGCCAGCATGCGCTCGCACAGCTCGCGCGTTCTCTGCACGCCCGGGCTGTACTCCTTGCCGATGGTGACCGGGTGGCCGGGCGCGAGCAGCATGTCGGAGATCGGCTTCTCGCCCGGGAGCCACTCGACCTCTCTCCCCGTGCGCTCGATGTCGTACACCCCGCCGTGCTCGCGGATCTTCAGGAAGCCGCGCGCGCCCAGGTCGAGCAGCGCCGCGGCGAAGCACTTGTTGTCGAAGCCCATCCGGTCGAGGTAGCGCACTGCGCCCGGCCCCAGGCCCGGCGGCGGCTCGTAGCGCGGGAATCTCGGCCCGGGCTGCGGATCGACGCCGACCAGCCACCAGCGCCAATAAAGAAAGGCGAAGAGGAGCGCGAAGCCGAGAAGCGCGGCGACGGCGCCGGCGTTGGCCGAGAGCCACCAGCCGGCGCGCGCGGCAAGCGAGGGCTGCGCGACGACGCCTTTCGGGAAGCCCACCACGATCGTCATCCCCTCGCGCGGGGCGAACGCGCGCGTGGCGCGGAACGCGGCGCCGCCCTCGCGCGCGAACACCTCGTAGCTCGAGCCGCGCGAGCCCTGCAGCCCGGTGTACGCCGCGAGCCTGAGCGCGCCCGCCGGCACCGGCGCCGGCAGCCGGACCTCGGCCGAGAGCCGGTCGAAGGCAAACGTCCAGCCGTTGCCGTTCACGTTCCAGTACAGCTCGTCGTGGTCGCTGAAGAAGCCGAGCTGGCGCGAAGTGCGATAGGTGATCTCGTAGACGTGCCGGCCGGGAGAGAGCATCGCGTCGGCGCTGCCGATGCGGATGCGCTCGCCGTTCGCGAGGCGCTCCACGGCGTAGTGCTCGCTCCGGCCGTCGCGCGTCACGCCGATCACGCGGAAAGGCACGCGCGCTCTCGCGCCGAGCGCGCCGCTGTAGCCGGTCGGGAAGTCGCGCAGGATGCCGCGGCGGATCTGGCTGCCCTCGGCCTGCACTTCGATCCTCTCGGTGACCGTCAGAATCCCATCCCGGTCGATGCGGATGCTGCTGTGGAAATCAAGAATTTTTTCAACCCCGCGGGCCGGCACGGCCGTCAGCAGGGTGATGAAAAAAATGCTTTTTAAAGAGAAACCCGTACCGGCTCCCGCGCGTCGGTGTGGAAGAAGGGCATCGGCTGGAAGCGGAACAGCTTCGCCACGACCAGGTCGGGGAAGGTCTCGATGCGCGTCGCGTACTGCTGCACTGCGCCGTTGTAGAAGCGGCGCGCGTACTGCAGGTGGTCCTCGACCTCGACCAGCTCGTCCGAAAGCTTGCGGAAATTCGCGTCGGCCTTGAGCTGCGGGTAGCTCTCCTGCAAGAGCAGCAGCTTCTTCAGGCTCTCGCCGAGCGCGCGCTCGTGGCCGAAGCGCTCGGCGAGCGCTCCGGCGCCGGCGGCGCTCGCGCGCAGCTCGGTCACGCTCGTGAGCAGCGCCTTTTCGTAGGCGGCGTAGCCGCGCACGGCCTCGACGAGCTGCGGCACCAGGTCGGCGCGGCGCTTGAGCTGCACGTCGATGTCGGCGAAGCCCTGGCGCGCCTGGTTGCGCTCGGCGACCAGGCGGTTGTAGATCCAGGCCGCGGCAACGAGGAACAGCGCAAGCGTCGCGATCACCGCGGCCGTCATTGGCTCACCCGGTTGCGGCCGGCTTTCTTCGCGCGGTAAAGCGCCTCGTCGGCCGCCTTGATCACGTGGTGCGGCGTGGGCGCGCTTTCGGAAGGCCCCGCGGCACCGATCGACACCGTGACCGACAGCATCTTCTCTCTCGTCCCGGCGCCGCGGCGCTTGCTGCCCTCGGCGGCCTTCTTCGGCCGGTCCTCGCCGCGGACCGCCATCCGGTAGCGCTCGATCGCGCCGCGCAGCGCCTCGAGCTCCGGCAGCGCCTCGGCGAGGCAGCGCTCGGGAAACACCACGCTGAATTCCTCGCCGCCGTAGCGGTAGGCGGTGCCGCCGCCGCCCACCTGCGCCAGGCGCGCGCCGACGAGCTTGAGCACCTGGTCGCCGATGTCGTGGCCGTGGGCGTCGTTGAACTGCTTGAAGTGGTCGACGTCGATCATGGCGATGGCGTAGCGCTCGCCGAGGCTGCGCAGGCGCTCCTCGAGAGCGCGCCGGCCGGGCAGCCCGGTCAGCGAGTCGCCGAAGGCGAGCTGGTGCGATTCCTGCAGCAGCGCGGCGATCAGGATGATACCGGCCGCGGTCATGAAGGCGGTGTAGGAGCTCGGCGCGCCGGCGTTTTCGGCGGCGATGAAGAAGGCGGCGAGCGCGCCGCAGTTGCCGACCTGCAGCGGCGTGTGGTCCGGCCAGGCGCGCGTTACCGCGGCGATGAAGGCGGCGGCGAACGCGAGCCGCCCGACGAGCGGCGTCGGCGGCGAGCGGAACAGCCACCAGTCGAGCACCGTGTTCCACCAGGTGCCGGAGACCGGGCTCCTGCCCGCCGCGGCGATCCACGCCACGAGCAGCGCTTCGCCCGCGAGCAGCACCAGCCAGCGGTACGCCATGCGGTAGCGGGCGCCGCGCTCGGGCCGGATCATCGCCATCAGCGCATTGAACGGCACGATCACCACCAGCGCGGTGTACACGGCTTTCGTCGGGGAGAGCTGGTAGGCGGCAAAAGCGGCGAGCAGCGACGCGAGGATCACGAACGAGCGGCCGCGGTTGTACCACCATGCGAGCAGCGTGCCGGTGGCGAGGACGGCGTAGGGCCCGGCCGTGCTCAGGCCGGCGAGCGAAGCCGGCAGCGGCGACAGCAGCGCCGCGGCGGGCGCCGTGGCCGCGATGATCGCCACCGGCACCCAGGCGGGGCGCAGCGCGGAATAAAATTCACGCATGAATGCCGCCGCCCGCCGATCTGCCGGCGCCGTCGTGTTCCGCCGCACCGAGCGCGGCCCGCGCCTGCTCGTGCTGCGCGCGTACAAGAACTGGGATTTCCCCAAGGGCATGATCGAGCCCGGCGAGTCCGAGCTCGACGCCGCGAAGCGCGAGACCGCCGAAGAGACCGGCCTCGCCGACCTCGAGTTTCCTTTCGGCGACGAGCATCAGGACACCCTCGCCTATTCCGGCGGCAAGGTGGCGCGCTACTTCCTCGCCGAGACTGACAAGGGCGTCATCGAGCTGCCGGTGTCGGCCGAGCTCGGCCGCCCCGAGCACCACGAGTGGCGCTGGGTCAGCTTCGACGAGGCGGAGGAGCTGCTGCCGCCGCGCCTCGGGGTCGTTCTCGACTGGGCACGCCGCCAGCTCGCTATTGGAAAGCGAAGGCGTTGGTGAGGTCCCCCACGTTGGCCCGCACGCCGGGCAGCGGCTCGAGGCCGAAGCGCCGCTGGACGAGCTTCAGCACCGAGGTGGTGTCGTAGATAGACTTGTCGACGAAGCCGCGCTTCGCGAACGGCGACACGATTAGCGCCGGGACGCGCGTGCCCGGGCCCCAGCGGTCGCTCCAGCCCGGGCCCGAGGGCGGCGGCGCGTGGTCCCAGTAGCCGCCGTTCTCGTCGTAGGTGACGATCACCGCCATCTTCGGCCACTGCCGGCTGCTCTTGAGGCGATGCAGCAGATCGTCGAGGTGCGCGTCGCCTTGCGCGAGGTCGGTATAGCTCGGGTGCTGGTTGAGCCGGCCGGTCGGCTTGTAGAACACCACCTGCGGCAGCGTCCCCTTGTCGATGTCGGCGACCAGGTCCTCGTAGTCCTTCAGGTGCCGCGCGCGCTCGGCCGTGCCGGGCGCGAAGCGCTCGAAGTAGTTGAACGGCTGGTGGTGCGGCTGGAACCTGAAGCTGCCCTCGCGCGCGTAGATCACGGCGCGCTTCTCTTTAGGATCGCGCCGGCCGTCGGCGGTGGCGGCGTTCCAGCCGCCGGCGTACCAGGCCCACGACACGCCCTTCGCGCTGAGCGTGTCGCCGATGGTTTTCCCCTTCTGCGGCGGCAGCGGATAGCGCGACGGGTCGGCAAAATCGAGGCTGCCGCCCGGCGCGGGCGGGATGCCGCTCGGCTGGTAGGGCGGCTGCACGGTGTTGACGGTGTAGCCGTCGGGCGAGACCGCGTCGTCGAGCGGCTGCGCCGGGCCTTTCAGCACCGCGCTCGGCGAGCCTTGCGCCTTCGCCAGATTCCCTTTCTCGTCCAGGCGCGCCCGCATGATCGGCGGCGCGTCCGGAAAACGCGGCGTACAGGCGCAGATCAGCCACTGGTGGTTGAGATAGGAACCGCCGAAGGCGGCCATGAAGAAGTGATCCGCGAGGGTGTAGTCCTGCGCCCACTTCCACAGCTTCATGCGCGAGCCGTCGAAGTAGCCCATCACCCAGCCGCCGACGTTCGTGATGGCGACGAACAGGTTGTTCCTGCCGCCGTTGATCTGCGCGCGGTTCTGGTAGTAGGCGTGGACCGGGCTCGGCAGCAGCTCGTCCCAGCGGCGGTTGAGCGGCGGCGCGTCGATGCGGAACGGGCCGTTCGGCAACTGCTCAGGAAAGCGTTCATCGGGCTTTCCCTCAGGGGTGAAGACCGGGGGGAGATGAGGAAGGGCGGTGCCGTCGTGATCGAGCTGCGTCTTCTGCTCGTCGGTGGCCTCCGCGATGCCGTTGGCGCCGGGGAACAGGCCGTACAGGTGGTCGAAGCTGCGGTTCTCGGCGTAGATGACCACGATGGTCTCTATTCTTTCCAGCCCGCCCGCAGGCGCTGTTGCGCATCCGGCGAGGACCAGGAAGAAAACGGCAATGAATTTATTCACCGAGCTTGTCCGGTCTGAAGCCGACGTCGGCGAGCCTGCCGCGCTGCGCGCGCCTGCCGATGTGCTCGGCTAGCTGCTTTGCGTCGAGGGTCGCCGCGGCGCGGTTTTTCCGCTTGATTCCCGACACGACCAGCGATTTGCCATCGGTGACTGCCAGCGAAGCCAACGAAATACCCTCGGGTAGAGACAGGAGCTGGACACCCACCCCGCCGTTCGGCCGCTCCGGGACCTCGTCGAGCGGAAATACGAGCAGCCGCGAATCGGAGGAAAGCGCGGCAACGAATTTTCCCTCCGAGAATTTCACCGGCGGGCGTGCCTGCGCGCCCTCGTCCACTTTCATGAAGTCCTTCCCCTGCCGCGTCTTGGTGACGAGGTCGCCGAGCTTGCAGACGAAGCCCAGGCCCGCCGAGCTGCTCACGAGGAGCGGCTGCGCGGGCGCGCCCGAGGCCATCCAGACGATGTCGTCGGAGGAGGAGTTGACCAGCGTGTTGACCGGCGCGCCGTCGCCGCGGCCCGAGGGGATGGCGGCGGCATCGACGGTGAAGGTCTTGCCCGAGGCGGCGAGCACGATCACCGGGTCGGTGGTCTTGCACTCGAGCGTCTGCAGCAGCGCGTCGCCGTCCTTGAAGGTGAGCGTGGAGAGATCGACGCCGTGGCCGCTGCGGGCGCGGATCCAGCCCTTCTGCGACAGGATCACCGTGACCGGCTCCTCGAGCACCGAGACCTCGAGCTGCGCGCGCTCCGCGGTCTTGATCAGGGTCCTGCGCTCGTCGCCGTACTTCTTCGCATCCTCCTGCAGCTCGGAAACCACCAGTTTCTTCAATTCCTTTTCGTCACCGAGGAGGAGCTTCAGCCCTTTTCTCTCGGCCTCGAGGGCCTTGCGCTCCTCGTTCAGCTTCGCCCCGTCCAGCCGGGTGAGCTGCCCGAGGCGCAGGTTGACGATGTCCTCGGCCTGGCGCTCGGTGAACCTGAATTTTTCCCGCAGCTTGTGCTTTGCTTCCGCCTGGTCCTCGCTCGAGCGGATCAGCTTGATGATCTCGTCGATCTTCGCGTAGGCCTTGAGCCGGCCCTCGACGATGTGCAGCCGCTCCTCGCACCTGTCGAGGCGGAACTGGGTGCGGCGGCGCACGGTGGCGACGCGGAACTCGCCCCACTCGCGCAGCACTTCGACGATGCCCTTGGTCTCGGGCAGGCCGTCGAGCCCCAGCCAGGTGAGGTTGACCGCGTAGCGCGTCTCGAGCGCGGTGTGCACGAGCAGCGCCGCCATCAGCTCCTCCGGATTCTGGCGCGAAGAGCGGGGCTCGATCACCAGGCGCAATCTGGACTTGCGATCGCTTTCGTCGCGCACGCCTCCCTGGTCGATCTGATCGAGGATGAACTGCTTCATCCTCTTCTGCTCCTGGCTGACTTCCTTCTTTCCGAGCCCCGGCTTGGGATTCGCAAGCGCTTCGATCTCCTCCGACACCTGCTTCACGGAGACGCCGTGCGGGAGCTCGGAAATCACGATCCGCCATTGCCCGCGCGCGAGCTGCTCGCGCTCCCACTTGCATTTCAAGACCAGGGAACCCCGGCCTGTCTCGTAGGCCTGCCGGATCTCCTCCGGCGGCGAGATGATCTGCCCGCCGCCCGGGAAATCGGGCCCGGGCATGCGCTCGAGCACGTCCTCCAGCTTCGCGCGCGGATGCCGGATGACGTGCGCCGCGGCGGCGGCGACTTCCTTCAGGTTGTGCGAGGGGATGCGGGTGGAGAAGCCGACCGGAATGCCGAACGATCCGTTCAGCAAGCCGAATGGCAGACGGGCGGGGAGCAGCAACGGCTCTTCGAATTTTCCGTCGTAGTTCTTGACGAAATCGACGGTGCCCTCCCCGATCTCGGCAAGCATCAGCCCGGCGTATCCCGACAGCCTGGCCTCGGTGTACCGGTAAGCGGCCGGGGCGTCCCCGTCCCTCGAGCCGAAGTTGCCTTGCCCGTCGATCAGCGGATAGCGCATCGAGAACGGCTGCGCGAGGTGGACCAGCGCCTCGTAGGTCGAGGAGTCGCCGTGCGGGTGGTACTTGCCCAGCACTTCGCCGACATAGCGGGCGCATTTCGCGAAGCCGGCCGCGCTCGCCTCGCCCATCGCGTACAGGATCCTTCTCTGGACGGGCTTGAGCCCGTCGGCGACCTCGGGCAGCGCCCTCGACTTGACCGTCGACACGGCGTAGCCGAGGTAGGCGTGCGAGGCGTGCTCCTCGATCGGCGCGGCCTCGTCGCCGCCGTCCGGGGCGAAAAGATCCGGGGTCTTGGTGTCTTCCATGGTCATCTACCTGAAAAGATCCAGCTGCTTGTCGGCCGTCGCGACCGCGATTTCAACGGCCTGCTTGGCCTTGGCGAGATCGTCGACAGCGCCGGTGCGGCCCGCCGCCTCCCACGTATAGCGTCCCCTGTCCGCGAGCGTGACTCTGCCGAGCTTCGCTTTGCCGAGCCACAGCACGTGGCCCCTGTACGCCCGTTCCCACGCCGGCTTTCGCCTGGTCCTTTTTCTCGTCGCCATTGTTGTCTCCGGGAAAACGTGGTCTGTCCCTGATTAGATATCGGCCTCCACCGTCTTCCAGTGCTGCTTCATCCAGTTCCTCCTGCCTTCGGCCTCGCCCGAGTCCATCAGCAGCTCGAAGGTCTCGCGCGCTTTCTTGATCTCCTTCGGGTCGAAAACCATCCTGACCAGGCGCCGCGAGTCGGGGTTCATCGTCGTCTCCCACAGCTGCTCGGGGCTCATCTCGCCCAGGCCCTTGAAGCGCGAGATCTCCCACGCGCCTTCCTTCACCTTCTCCTTCTTCAGCGCGCCGAGCGCCTCCTCCAGCTCGTCGTCGTCGAGGCAGTAGAGGCGCCGGGCGGGCCTGCCCTTGCCCTGCGCCGGGACTTCGACCTTGTAGAGCGGCGGCTGCGCGACGTACAGGTGGCCGCGCTCGACCAGCCGCGGCGCGTGCATGAAGAAGAAAGTGAGCAGCAGCGCCTGGATGTGCCCGCCGTCGACGTCGGCGTCGGTCATGACGATCACCTTGCCGTATCTCAGTCCTGACAAGTCAACTTCAACCTCAACCGAGTGCGGATCGACTCCGATCGCCGTGGCGATCGCCTGCAGTTCCTTGTTGGCCAGCACGGTGCGGCTGTCCTTGGACATGGTGTTCAGCACCTTGCCGCGCAGCGGCAGCACCGCCTGCGTCTCCTTGTCGCGCGCCTCCTTCGCCGAGCCGCCGGCCGAATCGCCTTCCACCAGGAACAGCTCGTTCCGCGTGACATCGCCTGAAGCGCAATCGACGAGCTTTCCCGGCAGCGTGGCGATGCCGGAGGATTTTTTCCTCTCGACCTTCTTGCCCTTGGAGAGCCGCGCCAGCGCCTGCTCGATCGCCAGCTCGACGATCTTCGCGCCCTCCTCCGGGTGCTCGCCGAGCCACAGCTCGAAGGCGTCGCGCACGCACATCTCGAGCAGCTTGGCCGCATGGCGCGTGGTCAGCTTTTCCTTCGTCTGGCCGTGGAACTGCGTGCGCACGATGCGCGCCGAGAGCGTGAAGCAGGCGCGCTGCCACAGGTCGTCCGGGATCAGCTTCACGCCCTTGGGCGCGAGGCCGCGCGTGTCCATGAACGCGGCGAGGGCCTCGAAGATCCCGGCGCGGAAGCCCGCCTCGTGCGTGCCGCCGGAGCGCGTCGGGATCAGGTTGACGTGGCTGTCGGCGAAGGTGTCGCCGTCGGCGACCCAGCCGATGGCCCAGCTCGCGCCTTCGCCCGGCTCGATCTCGGGAATGCTGGATTCCTCGAAGAAGCGCTCGCCGGTGAACAGGGGAGCGATCAATTCCCGCCCCTGCAGCACGAACTCGAAGTACTGCGCCATGCCGCGCTCGTACGTCCAGGTCTTCTTCTCCTTGCCTTCGATCTCGAGAACCATCGTCAGGCCGGGGAGCAGGTAGGCCTTGGAGCGCACCAGGTGCTCGAGCTCCGCGAGCGGGATGTTGGGCGAGTCGAAGTACTTCGGGTCCGGCCAGAGCTTGACTACCGTCCCGGTGCGCTTCTCCTTTATTTTTTCCGAGCGTAATTTGGTTTTTAGCTCGCCGCCCTCGAAGACAATCGAATATTTTTCATTATTTCTAAAAACCACAACCTCGCAGCGCTTCGACAGCGCGTTGGAAACCGCCACCCCGACCCCGTGCAGGCCGCCCGAGATGTGGTACACGCCGTCGCCCGAGCGCGAGAACTTGCCCCCGGCGTGCAGCATGGTGAAGGCGACCTGGACCGCCGGCAGCTTCTCCACCGGGTGCATGTCGACCGGGATGCCGCGGCCCTCGTCCTCGACCTCGATCGAGCCGTCCTTGTTGACGCGAACGCGGATCTTCCTGCCGAAGCCGGCGAGCGCCTCGTCGACCGCGTTGTCGATCGCCTCCTGCACCACGTGCAGGGGATGCACGGTGTGCGTGTACATCCCCGGCATGCGGCGCACGGGCTCGAGGCCCTTCAGCGCCTGGATCGCCGATGCGTCGTAGACCTGCTGCTTGGCCATTAGCTCTGCTTTGCTTCCTCGAGGTCGAAGTCGGCCTGCAGGCCCATCCAGTAGCGCGCCGGGTTGCCGAAGCGCTTGGCAAGCCGCAGCGCCGTGTCGGCGGTGATGCCGCGCTTGCCGAGAATGATCTCGTTGATGCGCCGCGGCGGCACGCCGATATCGCGCGCCAGCGCGTTCTGGCTCAAGCCGCTCGGCTTCAGGAACTGCTCGAGGAGAACGATGCCCGGGTGGAGCTGGCTGTGGTTTCTTTTCATTCTTATAACGCAGCCCGTTATATAACGGAACCCGTTATAGCGCAAGTCATGATAATTTCATAGGCTGCGCGCCATGCACCCCAACCTCGCCAAGCAGCGGCTGAAGGAAGGCCGCCTCGCGCTCGGCCTCGGCCTGCGCCAGGCGCGCACCGTGGACATCGCGTCGGCCGCCGCGACCTGCGGCTTCGACTGGCTGTTCATCGACATGGAGCACAACGCGATGAGCGTCGATGCCGCGGCGCAGATCGCCGCGGCGGCGCCCGCCATGGGCGTCACGCCCATCGTCCGGGTGCCGGGCCACGAGCACTACCACGCGACGCGGCTGCTCGACAACGGCGCGCAGGGCATCGTCGCCCCTCACGTCGACGACGCGGCCCAGGCGCGGCGCATCGCCGAGGCCTGCCTGTATCCGCCGCTCGGCAAGCGCTCGATTCCCGGCGCCCAGCCGCAGCTCGCGTTCAAGCCGATCGCGCCGGCCGAGGCGACGCGGCTGGTGAACGAGCAGATCCTGGTGGTGGTCATGCTCGAGTCGCCGCGCGCGATCGACAACGCCGAGGAGATCGCCGCGGTGCCGGGCGTGGACGTGCTGCTCATCGGCACGAGCGACCTGTGCGCCGAGATCGGCATCCTCGGCCAGGTCGGCGACGCGCGCGTCGAGGCCGCCTACCGCCGCGTCATCGACGCCTGCCGCCGGCACGGCAAGCATCCCGGCATGGGCGGCGTGTACGATCCGCCCCACATGGAAAAGTATGTCCGCATGGGCATGCGCTTCATCCTGGGCGGATCGGACCTGTCGCTGCTGATGGCCGCGGCGAAGGAGCGCGCGGGCTTCCTGCGCAAGGCGGCCGGCGAGGCGTAGGAAACATGGCCGAGAGATTGCGCTTGCTGCCGCCGATCGACTCGCGCGGCTACTACCTCCTGCTCGGCGTCGTCGCCATCTTCATCCTCGGCCCGCTCGGCGGGATCGCCGCCGCGTACATGAACTTCTCGCTCGGCTTTTTCGTCGGCGGCCAGGTGCTCGCCGGCATCCTCGGCAGCGTGGTGACCTTCGGCTACGGGGCGGACGGGAAGCACGGCGCGAATTACATGCAGTCGATGGCGGCTTCGGTCGCCGGCATGGCCGCGATGGGCGTGCTTATCCAGACGATGATCTGGCTCGGCCTGGCCGAGCCGCCGACCTGGCAGCTCATCGCCTACTTCCTGTGCATCGGCATGCTCGGCGTCGGGCTGGGCATGCTCTACACGCCGCTCGTCGTCGACCGCATGCAGCTCAAGTACCCGTCGGGGCTCGCGGTCGCCAACATCCTGCGCGCGCTTTCCGACCCGGCGGTGCTGCGCCGCTCGATCGCGCAGCTCGGCAGCGGCCTCGGCCTCGGCGCGGGTCTCACGCTCGCCGCCGAGAAGGCCGGCGTCGCCTTGCTCGGCGCCATCTCGTTTTCCGCCTCGACCTTCGGCGCCGGGATGATCGTCGGCGCTCGCATCGGCGTGCCGGCGATCGTCGTCGGCCTGATCGGCCTCGCGCTCACGCCGTGGCTGCGCGAGGCTGGCCTGCTCGGGCCGCACGATCCGTGGCGCAAGGTAGGCTTCCTGATCTCGCTCGGCACGATCCTCGGCGCTGCGATCGTCGACATCACGCTGGTCGTGCGCGAGGCGCTGGCGCGCCATCGCTCGAGCGCGCCCGCAGAGCCCGCCGCGACTGAAGAGTGGAAGCGCGTCGACACGCGAAAGCTCCTGGCATGGGTGGTGTTCTGGGGCATTGCAGTGGTCATCGTGTCGGCAAGCCTCGGCGTGCCGGCCGGTTATGCCGTGCTTGGCGTGCTGCTCGCTTCTGTCTTCGTGCTGGTGAACGGCATCAGCGTCGGCATCTCGGACTCCAATCCCATCTCCTCGGCGTTCGTCGTCGGCGTGACGGTGATGGCCCTCGCGGGGCTCACCGATCCGCTCGTCGGCCTCATCGCCGGCTCCATCCTCCTGATCAGCACGGTGGTCGGCGGCGACATGCAGCAGGACCGCTCGACCGGCTGGCGCCTGGGCACCAACCGCACTATCCAGTTCCGCTACCAGGTGATCGGCATCTTGATGGGCGCGGTGTTCGCCGTGGTGATCACCAAGCTCTTTCTCGCCGCCTATCCGGTGCTCAGGACCGACACGTTCATTCATCCCGAGCTCAAGACCGGCAACTGGCAAAGCGCGATGACCTACAAGTTCGCTGGCGTGCTTCGCGGGCTCGCTTCGTCCGAGACCACGACGCTCAAGCTCATGGGCCTCGGCATCGCAATCGGGCTGGTCATCCAGCTTGTGCGCCTCGCGCTGAAGCGCAGCGCGGCCTACCAAGTGTGGAAGGATCGCAGCGCGGCGACCAAGACCGCCGACTTCGTGATCGACACCGTCCTCCTGCCGGGTCCCTACGCTTCCAGCCTCGGCGGCTTCGTCGAGTTTCCTACCGCGCTCTGGTACGGCGTCGGCGGCATTTTCTCCTCGCTTTGGAATTCCACCATGAAACGCAAGGACACACGCGCGCCGGCGGACATGGACAGCATGTCGCTGATCGGCGGCGGCCTGATCGCCGGCGAGGCGCTCGCCTTCCTCACGCTCGGCATCATCGGCCTCGCTTCGCTCGCGCGCGAATGAGCCCCTTCCGCACGAGCTACCTGCGCTACGAGGAATTGACGCGCATCGTTCACGAATGGGCGCGCGCACAGCCCGATATAGTGCGAGTGGCGAGCCTCGGCAAGAGCCCGGAGGGAAGGGACCTGTGGCTGCTCGAGATCGGCGCCGATCCCGACCGGCTGCGCGCTGCCGCGTGGGTCGACGGCAACATGCACGCCACCGAAGTGTGCGGCTCGAGCGTCGCGCTGGCGATCGCCGAGGATGTCATCGCTGTGCACCGCGGCGCGGACCAGCTTGATCTCCCCATGCACGTGAAAGAGCGCCTGAAGAGCGTGCTCTTCTATGTGCTGCCGCGCATGTCGCCCGACGGCGCCGACGCGGTGCTGCGCGACGGGCGCTTCGTGCGCTCGAATCCGCGCGACCGGCGCCCTCATCCGCCGGTGGCGCGCTGGGTATCGGGCGACGTCGACGGCGACGGGCGCGTGCTTTCCCTGCGCAAGCAGGATCCTTCGGGCGAGTACGTGGAAGACCCCGATCTCCCGGGCGTGATGCTGCCTCGTCGCCTCGAGGACGCCGGCCCCTACTACAAGCTGTGGCCCGAAGGCACGATCGAGAACTTCGACGGCACGCACGTTCCCGATCCGCATTACCTGTCCGACAACGACGTCGACCTCAACCGCAACTTCCCGCATTCGTGGAGGCCCGAGCCAGAGCAGGTCGGCGCCGGGCCTTTCGGCGCGAGCGAGCCCGAGTCGCGCGCCGTGATCGAGTGGGCCACCGCGCACCCGAACATCTTCTCCTGGCTCAACCTGCACACCTTCGGCGGCGTGTACATCCGCCCGCTCGGCAACGCGCCCGACACGAAGATGAACCAGAGCGATCTCGCGCTGTACCGCCAGATCGGCGAGTGGGGCGAGAAGATCGGCGGCTACCCGATGGTGAGCGGCTTCGAGCAGTTCATCTACGAGCCGGAAAAGCCGATCTACGGCGATCTCACCGACTTTGCCTACCACGTGCGCGGCGCGATCGCCTACGCCTGCGAGCTGTGGGACCTTTTCGCGCGCCTGGGCATCGAGCGCAAGAAGCCGTTCGTCGACCACTACAGCCATCTCACGCGCGAGAACCTGCTCGCGCTGGCGAAGCTCGACCGCGAGCAGAACCAGGGCCGCATCTTCCGCGGCTGGAAGGCCTTCCGGCACCCGCAGCTGGGAGAGCTCGAAGTGGGCGGCACGGTGATGCTGGTCGGGTTGAACAACCCTCCCTATGAACTGATCGCCGAGATCTGCGAGCGCCAGTCGGCGGCGTACCTGCGCGTCGCCGCGCTCGCCCCGGCGCTCGAGATGGACGTGCGCGCCGCTGGCGGGCGTGTCGAGATCGAGGTCGGCAACGCCGGCTACCTGCCGACCTACATCCTCGACTCGGCGAAGAAGCTCGCGCTCGACGCGCGCGTCTTCGTCGAGGTCGAGGCCTCGGGCGGGCTCTCGATCGACGCGCGCGACGCGCGCCTCGAGGTCGGCCACCTCGAGGGATGGGGGCGCGGGCTGTACGCGGAATTCATCTTCTACCTGCAGAGCCGCGGCAGCGTCTCGCGGCGCACGGTATCGCTGCCGGTGCGCGGCAGCGGGCGGCTGCGCGTGCGCGCGAAGGGGCTGCGCGTCGGCGAGGTGGTGAAGGAGATCGCGGTGGAGGCCTAATTC
>Ga0209155_1000173_pt1 | contig 28139 bp, 22 predicted proteins | sample GraSoiAngelo_122_FD_185879 | JGI IMG/M metagenome (GOLD analysis project Ga0209155, IMG submission 185879) | Grasslands soil microbial communities from the Angelo Coastal Reserve, California, USA - 14_0927_02_20cm (SPAdes) (version 2) | ecosystem: Environmental > Terrestrial > Soil > Grasslands ... | reverse complement strand
AGAGATCAGCGCCATACCGATCTCGCCAGTTCGCGCCACGTGCGTGCCGCCGCACAATTCGCGGGCCCAATCATCGAAGGAAACGACCCGAACCAGGTCGCCGTACTTCTCGTCGAAGAGTGCGACGGCGCCAGTTGCGATCGCCTGCTCGAGCGGAAGCTCCTCCACCCGGCGCTCCAGGTTCGCGCGGATTTTGTCATTGAGCAGGCGAAAGACGCGATCGATCTCGTCGGGAGCCAGCGCACGCGGAAAACGAAAATCAAAGGTTGCAGAGTCCTGGTGAACCGACGACCCGGCCTGCGTCGCTTGGTCGCCCAGCACGTCGCGAAGGGCGCGATGCAGCAGGTGCGTGGCCGAGTGATGACGGGCGATCGCCTGACGGCGCTCAGCATCCACCGCGGCGCGCACCCGATCGCCGGGCTTGAGCCGATCGGGCGGCGCGGCGACCCGGTGACGAATCGCCTCACCCTGTGGCTGCACGTCGACGACGACGACCTTCGCGCCGTTCCAGGTCAGCCAGCCGGTATCCGCCGTTTGCCCGCCTCGCTCCGCATAAAAAGGCGTCTCTTCGAGGAACACATCGGCCTGCCCCGGGTCGCCAGCGACCGCGAAGACGTCGGTGATGGAAGTGTCCACGTCGAGCCGGTCATAGCCGACAAAGCGCGTCGCTCGGCCCGCCAGCGGCGCCGTGAATCCGCCGGTTGCCACACGGCTGCGCTCCCGCTGACCCTGCATCAATGTCGCGACCGCGGTCATGTCGACGGTGACCCCCTGTTCTCCGGCCAGCTCGGCGGAGAGTTCGACCGGGAAACCAAGGGTGTCGTGCAGGTAGAAGACCTCCTCCGCGGTCAGCGCCTTCCGATCGATCAGCCCCTGGAGGCGCTCCATACCCTGCCGCAGCGCGATGCTGAAGCGCTCCTCCTCCGATCGCACCACATCCGTTATCTGGCTGACCTGCTTACGCGCCTCGGGGTAGACATCGCCCAAGAGTCTGACCACGATTGGCACCCCCGACGATAAGTGAGCATTGGGACCGAGCCGTCGGGCATGAACCATGGCGCGCCGGATCAGGCGCCGCAGGACATAACCCCGACCCTCATTCGAGGGGATGACGCCATCCGCCGTCAGCATGGCGGTGCCTCGCGCATGGTCGGCCATGACCCGAAGCGACGTATCCACCTCGGGCTGCGTCCCATACGGCCGTCCGGTTTCCTTCTCCCAGTGTTCGATCAGCGGCCGGAAAAGGTCCGTTTCAAAAACACCGCGACGCTGTCGGTTGACGACGGCGGTGATGCGCTCCAGGCCCATCCCGGTGTCGATACCCTTGCGTGCCAGCGGCGTCCGGTGGCCGGCCTGGTCGCGGTCCCACTGGATGAACACCAGGTTCCAGATCTCGAGGAACCGGTCGCAGCCGGGGTGCTCGCAATTCGGACCGCAGTCCGGCATCCGACACCCATACTCCTCGCCCCAGTCGTAGTGGACCTCGGAGTCCGGACCGCAGGGCCCGGTTGGACCGGCCGCCCAGAAGTTGAATTCGTCGCCAAAGCGACGAATGCGCGCGTCCGGAATGCCGGTCTTCTTCCAGATCTCGTAGCTCTCGTCATCCTCGTTGTGAATCCCGGCCCACAGACGCCCCGGCTCGATTCGGAGTTCGGTGGTCAGAAACTCATACGCGTATGGAATCGCCTTCTCCTTGAAGTAGTCGCCGAAGGAGAAGTTGCCCAGCATCTCGAAGAAGGTGAGATGGTGGCCGTCGTGGCCAACGACGTCGATGTCCGATGATCGGAAGACTTTTTGGACGGTGGTGGCGCGTGGATAGGGCGGCTTCGCCTGGCCCAGGAAGACAGGCTTGAAGGGCACCATGCCGGCACTGGTGAACAGCAGAGTAGGATCGCCGAACGGGATCAGGGATGCGCTCGCCAACACCTTGTGGTCCCGCTCTTTGAAAAAGTTAAGAAAACGCTGGCGGATTTCCGCGCTCTTCACTCTTGGTCCTTGCGCGCACTGAATTGTACCGAGATCTCGTTTCTGCCTCACCGCGGGCCGCGGCTAACTGACGGGAAGTTCGCGCTTCAGCCGCTCGACCGCCGCCCGCTGCAGCCGCGAGACATGCATCTGTGAGATGCCGAGCCGCTTGGCAACCTCCGCTTGGGGCAGCTCGTCGACGAAGCGGAGATACATGATCCGCCGCTCACGCGGCGTCAGGTGGCGCATCGCCTGGTCGAGGAGATCCTGCAGTTCCACCTTGTCGAGGTTCTCATCTTCCAGCCCCAGTCGCTCGGTCAGTTGCAGGCCGTCGTCGTCGCGGGCGGCGGAACCGGTTGACTCGAAGGGGATGGTGCGCTGGGCGGGGCTCGCCTCCATCGCGGCCAGCACCTCTTCGGGTTCCAGCCCGAGCTCCTTGGCGATTTCGTTGACCGACGGCTGTCGGCCGAGCGTCGCTTGCAGTCGCTGCTGCGCCACATCGGCGCGCTGCATCGTCTCCTGCAGCCGGCGCGGCACTTTCACCGCCCAACTCTTGTCCCGGAAATACCGCTTGATCTCCCCCACGATGGTGGGCGTGGCGAACGTCGAAAACTCCAGGCCCCGCTGCGGCTCGAAGCGCTCGATCGCTTGCAGCAGTCCGATATAGCCGACCTGGACGATATCCTCCAGCGGCTCGCCCCGGTTGCTGAATTTCTTGGCCAGGAAGACCACCAGATTGTTGAACAGCTCGACAAGCTGCTGGCGGACCTGCGGATCCTTCGTCTTCTGATATCTAAGGAAGAGACGGCGAACGAGCTCACGGTTCGGTCGGACGGTGGACTGCGGGGAGGGTGGGCGTTCTACTCGATCAGGTATTTGACCATCCTCATCCGCATGCTGCCCGTCTGGTCATCCACCTGGTAGCGGAGTTCGTCGACAAACAGCCGGATCATATTCAAACCAATCGTTTCATAGTCGAGCTCCATCTCGCGATGGGGCTTGCGAACGGCCTGCTGCTGCTGCTGCTCGACGGCCCGCGGCGGAACACTCCGGACCTCGACCTCCAGTCGGCGCGGCCGGCTCTTGAAGATTAACTTCAGCTGGCCATTTCCGCTCCCCCACTGCTGGGCTGCCGCGGCACAGGCGTTCTCGCATGCCTGGGTGATGGCGATGTTCAGATCGTCGATCTCCTGGAGGGAAAAACCAACCACGAGCCCCAACGACGACGCCGCGCGCTTGGCGACCACGATGTAATCGGCGATGGCGGGCAGTTTCAGCTCGGTCAGATAGGCGCCGCCGTGAGCCTCCTGGCCGGGTGTCGCCGGTTGATGGCGAAGTCGATTCTCCCTCATGATTCCTCCCGGTGCTGGCTCGCCTGTGATCCGCCCCGGCGGCGGCCGAGCCCACCAAGGCGTTCGCGGATCCGGTCACGCCATCCGGTGATGGCGGCGCTGGTGGCGTTCATCGCCCGATCGGCGGCGGTGAACTTGTCGGTGACCCCGGTGACCATGTCATCGATCTGCTGCAGGCTGTGGCGCAGTTCGGGGAGGGCCAACCTGGCCTCATCAAGCGTCAGCGTCAGGATCGCTTCAATGGTCCGCAAGCTCCGGGTCATGTTCAGCAAGGTGAACGAGGCAAAGACGCTGAAAAGAAGAAACCCAACGCCGACCAGGAGCACGCCGACCTGCCATACCACTTACGCAATCCTCCCGACATTGCCCGTCACGGGATGTTGCCCAAGTTGTACCGCGTTTGTGGAGCGCTCAAACGCTCCTCTAGACCGCCTGCTCCCGTCGGGTCAAGCGGGTTCCCGCCCACTGCACAATCGCCAGGAGCGCCAGGTCGTTGAGGGGGTGCAGCTCGCCAAGCGCCAGCCGGGCGCCCACGCCGGCGATCCCAAGCGCCTCGCCGACCAGCACGGCCAGGGTGCTGAGGCCCAGCCGGACGACGTACTGGGGCGCCCTGGGAGCCATCAGGTAGGCCAGCTGCGTGCCCAGCAGGATGAGGAGTGTGGCCAGCACGAAGACCGGCGGGATGGGCACAGGCAACGCCGCGAGTGTAGCGGATGTCGTGGGGGATCTAAACAAAGAGAGGCCCGGCCAGCTGGCCGGACCTCTCCTGAAGCTCGCGTCGTTTATTTGCTGTGATGCCCGTTGTTCGTGTGCTTGTCGCTCGGCGTCGTCGCGCTCGGCGTCGTCGCGGCCGGCTGCTGCCACTTCTGCGACTGGCTGTTCACCACGGCCGGCGTGTTGCACGAGTTGCCCGGACGTGAGCAGGTCGGTTGCGGTGCGGGCGCCGGGTCGGGTGTCGAAATCGTGAGGCCTGCGAGCGAGATCGCCAGCGCGCCCCAGCCGTTCGTATCGTTGACGGTCACGCTGGTGAGCGTCTTGGTGCCGTCCAGGCTGATGGTGAGCATGTCGATGACGGCAGCCGAGCCATCAGTCGCGGTACCGCTCCAGACCTGCGCGGCAGCCGGATCGGCGATCAGGTTGACCGTGAAGCCGGCGCCGGTCCTCCACTCGCGGAGGTTGCCACCAACCATCAGGTCGGTGCTCGTCGTCGTGCCGTCACTGAAGGTCAGCGTCACGTTGCCGACTACAGTCTGGTCGTACCACAGGTAGGTGTTGGCAGAGTTGAGCAGCAGGTAGGCACCGGTCGCATTTGCCCAGGAACCGCTGAAGCTCACGCTCTGGCCGTTGCTCAACGAGACCAGGTTGCCGGAGCTCAGGTCGAAAGAATGGCCGCCGAGGGACGTAATGCCCGACGGCGCCCCAACGTAAACCCCGCTCAGCGGGACGGTCGCCTGGGCGCCCAGGGCCACCGGGGCGTCCTGTGCGTAGCCCATGATGCTCGACGCGGCGATCAAACCGGACGCGAGAATGAGACCTTTGGCGGACTTGGTGAAGATGGCGGCGTTCATGTCGCCTACTGTAAGTTGCGTACCTTACGCACTCGATGGCAATACCTTGCGGCCCGTAACGGGGCCGAAAAACCACGGTGACAGTTACGGCTGGAGCCCTATCGACCTTGTTTCAGCGGCGGACGCACCAATTCGAGGCCCAGTTCCCGCAGCTGTTTGGGGTCAGCCGGAGCCGGCGCGTCGGTCATGACCTCTTCGGCCTGCTGGTTCTTGGGAAACGCGATCACCTCGCGGATCGTCTGCTCACCGGCGGCCAGCATGACCACCCGGTCCAGGCCATAAGCGAAGCCACCGTGCGGCGGCGCGCCGTAACGGAAAGCGTCGAGAAGGAAACCGAATCGTCGCTCGGCGTCCTCGCGCGCCATGCCCAACCCGCTGAAGACCCGCTGCTGCATTTCCGGATCGTGAATCCGGATGCTGCCCGAGCCGAGCTCGGTGCCATTGAGGACCAGGTCATAGGCGCGGGCGCGCACCCGCATCGGCTCGCTGGCCAGCAGGGCCACATCCTCGGGCCGTGGTGAGGTGAATGGATGGTGGGCAGCGGTAACGTCGCCCGTCTCCTTGCTCCGCTCGAAGAGTGGAAACTCGGTGACCCAGACGAATTCGAAGGCGCGCTCGTCGATCAGCCCAAGGGATCGGGCCGCTGACTTACGGACCGATCCCAGCGCCGCCGCTGCGACCTCCGGGCGGTCTGCCACCGCGACCACCACATCGCCTGGTTGCGCCCCTGTCGCCTGCTCCAGGCCGGCTAGCTCCCGCTCGGTGAAGAACTTCGTAATCGGCGAGCGCCAGCCCTGCGCCTCCCGATGCCAGAAGGCGAGACCCTTCGCTCCGTCGCCGCGGGCGGCCTCGGTAAGGGCATCGATCTCCTTGCCGCCGATTGTCACCGGAATGCGAAGACCGCGCACCACTCCGCCGGCATCCAGCGCCTGCCGGAAAATCTTGAAGTCGGTGCCCGCGAAGATCGACGACAGCTCCTCGATCTCCAGCTTGTATCGAAGATCGGGCTTGTCCACGCCGTATCGAAGCATCGCGTCCGCGTGGGTGATACGGCGGATGGGTGTCGCCACGGCCACGCCAAGCACCTGCTTCCAGACGTGGGCAAAGCAGCGTTCTACGACGTCGAGCACGTCGTCCTCGGCGACGAAGGACATCTCGAGATCGAGCTGGGTGAACTCCGGCTGACGGTCGGCGCGCTGGTCCTCGTCCCGGTAGCAGCGCACGATCTGGAAGTAGCGGTCCATGCCGGCCACCATCAAGAGCTGCTTGTAGAGTTGCGGCGACTGCGCCAGCGCGTAGACGTGGCCCGTCTTCAGCCGGCTGGGAACCAGGTAATCACGCGCCCCTTCCGGCGTACTGCGGATCAGAACCGGCGTCTCGATCTCGACAAAGCCCTCGTCGTCGAGAAAATCCCGAATGGCCTTCGCCATCCGGTGTCGGAGCTGGAGATTCCGGGCCATCCGCTGCCGTCGAAGATCCAGGTAACGGTAGCGAAGGCGCAGTTGCTCATCGACCACGCCGTCCTCGTTGACGGCGAAGGGAGGCGGCAGCGCGCGGTTGAGGATGTCGACGGCCTGCGCCTCGATTTCGACAGCACCGCTGGGGAGCTCCTTGTTCTCCGTTCCCGGTGGGCGCCGCACGATCGGCCCCCGGACGTGGATCACAGTCTCCAGTCGCAGCTCTCCGCCCGTCGCATGCGCCTGAGCGTGCACCGGGTCGAACTTCACCTGGACGATCCCACTCCGGTCGCGCAGGTCGATGAAGATCAGGCCGCCGAGGTCCCGGCGGCGGTGCACCCAGCCATAGACGTCGACGGACTGCCCCGCCTGCTCGATCCGCGGCGCCCCGCACGGGGTTCGGGGTGTCAGGCTCACCCGGCGCTCAAGGCTTGCGTGACAGTTGGGACGACCTCGCGTTCGGCGACACTCACCTGCGTTTTCAGACGCATGTCGCGGACGACGGCCTCGCCTTTTTCTCGTTCCTCCGGACCGACGAGCAGAGCGACGCGCGCCCCTCGTTTGGCGGCTTTGCGGAGCTTGGCATCAAGCCGGGCCGCCCCGGGGTCGACCACCACCCGCAAACCACGCTCGCGCAAGGTCCCGGCCAGGTGGAAGACATAGAGCTCATCTTTGGGATCGACCGCCAGGGCCCAGACATCGGGCGCCGGAGGCGCCAGCGGCTTGCGCTCCTTGAGCACCATGGCCGTCCGGTCCAGGCCGATGGCGAAGCCAACGCCGGGCGTCACACGGTAGCCCAGGGCGGCGGCGAGGCCATCGTACCGACCGCCACCGCCCAGCGCGTTCTGCGCTCCGCCCAGGCTTTCGTGCTGATATTCGAAGACCGTTCGCGTGTAGTAGTCGAGGCCGCGGACCAGCTCGGGATTCAGGGTGAAGGGAATCGCTTCCGCGGCCAGCCCGTCCTTGACCGCCTGGAAGGCCTGGGCGCAGGGCTGGCAGAGGTGGTCCACCATGCGGGGGGCCTTTTGCTTGAGTTCCTGGTCCTGCGGTTCTTTCGAGTCGAAGAGGCGCAGCGGGTTCTTCTCGAATCGCGTGCGGCTTTCCGCGCTCAGCTTGGCCAGATGAGGGCGATAGTAATCGCGGAGCCGTTCCCGATACGCCGGACGGCAGACGTCGTCGCCGATGCTGTTGAGCAGCAGGTGGATCCCACCGATATCGAGTCCGCCGAACCACTTCCACCCGAGAACGATGGCTTCGACATCGAGCAGCGGGCTGGCGTCGCCGATCGCTTCGATGCCGAACTGACGAAATTCGTGGAAGCGACCGCGCTGCGGCCGCTCCGACCGAAAATACGGGCCCAGGTAATAGAGGCGCACCGGCTGCGGCTCCAGCTGCATGCCGGCATCGAAGTAGGCGCGGACGATCGGCGCGGTCCCCTCCGGGCGCAGCGTCAGCGATCGATCGCCCCGATCCTTGAACGTGAACATCTCCTTGCTCACGATGTCGGTCGCCTCGCCCACGGCGCGCACAAAGAGGTCGGTGGCCTCGAAGGTCGGCGTATCAATCCGGAGATAGCCAAACCTCTCCGCGAGGTCTTTGGCCGTCCCCGACATCGCCTCCCAGTAGGGCTGATCCGCGGGCAACAAATCCTGGGTCCCGCGGGGACGCTGCGCGATCGGGGGCATGGTTTCGACAGAATAGCGAATGCCCGGCGGGAGATCGATGCCGCGCGCTAGCTCGCGAGCTGGGCGTCGGCATTGCCGGCGTCGCTGCGAACCACCCGGTTGCGACCGGTCCGCTTGGCCACGTAGAGCGCCTGGTCCGCGGCTTGCACCAGCGCCTCGCGGGTGTCGCCGTCGCGCGGGAACACGGCGATACCCAGGCTGAGGGAAAGGTTGGAGACGGCTTTTCCGTCCAGTAACACGGCCTGACCGCCGATCGTCCGGCGAATCCGCTCGGCGATGGCGACCGCTGCCCGGCTGTCGGCGCCCCTCAGCACGAGCACGAACTCGTCGCCGCCGTAGCGTGCCACCAGGTCCTTGGGTCGCACGGCCGGCACCAGGATCTGGCGGGTGAGGTGGCGCAGGACGGCGTCTCCGGCGGGGTGCCCGACGGTGTCGTTGATTTGCTTGAAGTGGTCGAGGTCGCACATGATCAGGGCAAGCGGTTCGCGCGTCTTCCTCGAGCGCAGCAACTCGCGGTCGAGGTAGGCTTCCAGCTCGCGGTGGTTCGCCACCCCAGTCATGGCGTCGGTAGTGGCCAGCTGCTTGGTGTGCTCGTAGGCCGCTGCATTCTCGATCGCGATCACCGCCTGGTTTGCCAGGGTCTGGAGGACGCGGACCTCACTTCGCTCCAGCGTCCGCGGCGACCGCAGGTGGATCACGAGCACGCCGACGATCTCGCCCGCCAGGCACATGGGAACGGCAACCGCCCGCTGCAACCCCACCCGTCGGGCCGCGGAGAGCGGCTCTCCATGCTCATCGACCAGATCGAGCTCGAGGACCTGTTCCGGTCGCTCGACTCGCTTCGAGGCCAGGTCCCCGCTCTGCCGGACCGCGGCCATTTCACGCCGGGTGGTCGATCCGACGATGACGTCGTTGAATTGCTCGCGCCAGGCGGGCTTACGCAGGTGCAAGGAGGCATACGGGGCATCCAGGATCTCAGCCGTGGCGTGGGCGACCGCCCGCAGCAGGTTGTCGGTCCCAACCGTCACCGCGGTGAGGGCCTGCGAGATCTTCTCGAGGGCAATGATCGCCTGGTCGAGGCGATGGGCTTGCAGCTCGGTCTTCTTTCGCAGGTCCGCGTTCTCGATCATCAGCGCCATCTCGGTCGCGATCGTCTGCAGCAGGTCGACGTCCTGCTGTGGCAGCCGGTAGCCGGCGGCGATGCCGGTGACGAGGTAGCCGGCATTCCGTTCGCCCCGGACCAGCGGAACGACCAGCGCCTCCTGAATCCCGGCGAGCTCGCCGAAGAGGCGCAGGCCTCGCCGGGAGTCGCCGGAAAGCGTGGTTACGGTTTCGACGGCGGCGGTGGGTTGCAGGGCAAAACCCTCGGCAAGCTTCGCCGGGCTCAAGCGGCCCAGTTGTGCCGCGGCTTTCGGGCCGAGGCCGACCACCGACCGGACTTCGAGCCCGCTGGTCTCGTTTCGAGCGAGGAGCAGTGCCTTATCGAGCCCGAGTGCCTTCATGCTGACCCCCAGGATGGCTTCGGCCATCGCGGCGGGCTCGGTTTCCTTGCCCAGGCCCTGGCTCGACTGCGACAGCGCGGCCAGCCGGCGCATCTGCTCGTTCAGCGAGCGAGTCCGCTCTTGCAAGTCCTGGGTCATGGTGTTGAAAGCCGTCGCCAGCTCGCCGAGCTCATCGCGACGCCTGACGTCGAGCCGCTTGCTGAGGTCACCTCGGGCTACCGCTTGTGTTCCGGCGACCAGGGCCTCGATCGGCCGCGTCAGCCGGAGCGCGAGCAGGTACCCGATCAGGAGCAGGATCAGAACGACGCCCGCGAACAGCACCGTCATCTGAAACGCCGATTGAAGGCCCGCCTCCACAACGCTGCGCCGCGATAGCGCGACGGCGAGGTAGCCCTCCACCTGCTGGCGGAGGTAAAAGTTGGTGAACTGGAACTCGTACTCCTGGCCCGCGATGGTCAGGCTTCGCGTCGCCGCGCGCCCGGGCGAGGCCAGCGCCAGGTACGAGCGCAGGTGCTCGTCGAGGAGATCGCCTTTCACGTTGGCGAGGGTGCCGCCCAGCAGCCGTCCTTTTGTGTCCAGCAGCACGACCTGTGCCTGCGACTTGCTCTGAATGTCGCTGAGCACAGCGGGCAGGGCGGTCTCGACCAGCACGCCGCCGACGACGCGATCACCCAGCATCACGGGCCCGGCGGCGGCCAGAGACGACACGGGTGACCCACGGTAGCCGATGTACTTGTCTCCGAGTGAGTCGTACTGGCCCTTGAGCACCGGCTGGACAATCAACTCGCCGGACAGATCGGTGCCGCTCCTGAATACCAGGCCACTCGGGTTCGTCTCGTCCGGCTGGCTGATTTCGAGGATGGTGCGTCCGCGGGCATCGAAGATCATCACCGTGCCGAGCCGGTTGTTGACCTCGAGCGGCACGATCAGCTCGCGCAACGCCGCGGCGTCTCCGGCACGGACGGCCTGGTCGACACCCTGCGTGTTGGCAATCAGCCGGATGGCAGCGACCTGACGCCCCTGGAGCTTGACGGCAGCGTCGAGCGCCGCGTCCTCGGCATGCACGAGTTGATCAGCGATACGACGCTCGAGCGACGTCGCGACCAGGCTGGTTGTCAGATAGGTGCCGATGATGCCCAGGATCAGCATCAGCAGGAGGAACGGAAGGATGATCTGGGTCCGGATTCTCAGGGTCGGCATCGTCAGCCGCTTAGCCAAGACAGCTCCAGCTCTGGGCAGCGACCGTATACGCCGGGTTGAGGAAGACCAGCTGGTCGGTGCCGCTGTGTTGGGGCGTGAAGCTATCGGTGACCACGGCGTGGGAGCTCGTATCCCCCGCGGCAACCCGGATCGGAGCCTGCGGGTTCACCGTTCGGTTGCCCTGGCTGTCTACCCGGACCCACTCATAGAAGACCCATCCGCCGGCGCCATTGGTCGTGAAGCTTCCGGTCGCGGTCACGGAAGTCTGGCTGCACCGGTCCTTGTTGTTGCCGGTCTTCGGCGACTGCGTAACCCGCTCGCTGGCGGAAACGATCGCAAACCGTGCGGTGGGTGTTGGGGTTGGGGTCGGTGACGGACCCGGCGTGGGCGCCGGCGTGGGCGTCGGCGTCGGCGTTGGCGTCGCGGTGGGCGTGGGCGTTGGGACGGGTGTTGCGGTAGCGGTAGGCGTTGGTGATGGCTGAGGTGATGCGGTTGGGCTCGGGGTCGGCGCCGGCGTGGGCGTGGCCGCTGGCGTGGGCGTGGGTGCCGGCGTTGTCACCGGGCGCTGCGACGGTGGCACGATGACCGCGACCACCGGGTTGGCAGGAGCCACGGCGAGGGCGGGAGCCACGGCCAGCGCCTCGACCGCGTTGCCCTCGAGGGCCCGGTCCTGGAGCGCCTCTAACAGCACGGTGTTCTTGAGCGGCTTGGTCTGCAAGCCGGCATCGAGACGGAGGTCGGCGCTGAGATCGGGGACCTGAACCCAGGCCAGCCCATCCGTCGGTCGGAGCGCGACCAACGCCACCAGCCCGAACAGCAGGACGACCAGGACCACCAGCCCGAAGAAGCCGGCGAGCGCGCGTCCACCGTTCGAATGGGCACCCATCGCACTCCGATGCTAGGCAGGCGAAGTTACAGCGACCGTTTCTCCGCCCGCACGTTGGGGCTGTCCGCAAACGAGTTCGTAACGTTCGAGTTAAGCCCGACGTCAGGTGGCCGCGAGATTGCCCTCCCGGGCGACGGTGTGGACGTCTTTGACCGTTTCCAAGCGCTCCATCAACCGGCTCAACTGGGTGAGACTGCTGATCTCGACGGTGGTCGAAATCACGGCGGTCTTGTCGTCGTAGACCTGGACTTCGGCGCCGGTCAGATTGATCTTGCTCTCCGCGATGACGGTGGCGATGTCACGGAGCAACCCGGTCCGGTCCCAGGCTTCGATTTTGATCCCGACGGGATAGAGCTGGCGGCCGCCGGTGTCCCAATCGACCTGAACCACGCGCTCCTGGTTGGTCACGTTCATGACGTTCTTGCAGCTTGTCCGGTGCACCGTGATGCCCTTGCCCCGGGTGATATATCCGCTGATGAGGTCGCCTGGCACGGGCTTGCAGCACTGCGCGATCTGCGTGAGCACCCCGCGTTCGCCCTTTACCCGGATCTCGCCGGTGGGCTTGAACTGCGGGACCAACGGGATCAGGGGGAACTCCCCATTGCCGTCGGGCTGCTGACCGGCCGCCATGTACTTCAGCAACACGGAGTGCGGGCTGACGTCGCCGTATCCGATCGCCGCATAGAAATCGGGGAGGTCGGTGAAGCGAAATTCCCGGGCCAGCTCGAGGATCCGCTCGTCACCGATGGAGGCCAGCGCCCGCTGCTGCATGCGCCGGAACTCTTTGTCCAGCAGCTCCTTTCCCTTGCTGACGTTCTCCTCGCGCCGCTCTTTCTTGAACCAGCCCCGAATCTTCTGCGCCGCGCCGGCGGTCTTCACGAAGCCCAGCCAGTCGCGGCTCGGGCCGTGCGGTCCCTTCGAGGTCAGCACCTCGACGATGTCGCCGTTCTGCAGCGGATAGTCGAGCGGCACCATCCGGCCGTTCGACTTGGCTCCGATACACCGGTGGCCGACTTCCGTATGGATCCGGTAGGCGAAGTCAACCGCCGTCGCACCGGTGGGCAAAGCGATGACGTCGCCTTTGGGGGTGAAGACGAACACCTCATCTCTGAAGACGTCGACTTTGACCGCGTCGACGAATTTCTCGGCGTCGAGCACCTCCTTTTGCCAATCGATCAGCTGCCGCAGCCAGGCAAATCGCTGATCCATCTTGCGATCGTCCTTCCCGCCGCCTTCCTTATAGGTCCAGTGCGCGGCCACGCCCCACTCGGCGGTCCGATGCATCTCGTGGGTGCGGATCTGGATCTCCATCGGCTCGCCGCTGTGGCTGACCACGGTGGTGTGCAACGACTGATAGCCGTTGGACTTTGGCATCGCGATGTAATCCTTGAAGCGGCCGGGGATGGGCTTCCACAGCGAGTGGATCACGCCCAGCGCGCCGTAACAGTCCTTGATGGAGTCGGTGGTGACCCGGATGGCCGAGAGGTCGTAGATTTCATCGAAGTCTTTGCCCATCGCAAGTTTGTTGGCGATGCTGTACACGTGCTTCGGCCGGCCGGTCGTCTCGGCCTGGATACCGACCGCGGTCAACTCCCTTTCGAGAATTTCCTTGATGTCGTTGACGTACATTTCGCGCTCTTTCCGCTTGCGTGCGATCTTCTTGACGATCTCCTGGTACTCGTCGGGATGGAGCTGCGAGAAGGAAAGATCTTCCAGCTCCCACTTGATGTTCCACATCCCCAACCGGTGCGCCAGCGGGGCGTAGATATCCAGCGTCTCCTGCGCCATCGCCCGGCGGCGGTTCTCGGGAAGGTAATTCACGGTGCGCATGTTGTGCAACCGGTCCGCCAGCTTCATCAACACCACCCGGACGTCCTCGGCCATCGCGACCAGCATCTTGCGGACGTTCTCGGCCTGGGCCTGTTCCTGGCTGTGGAAGGAGATCTTCTCCAGCTTGGTGACGCCGGCGACCAGCTTGCCTACGGTCGGGCCGAAACTCTGCTCCAGGTCGGAGATCGTGAGATGGGTGTCCTCCACCGTGTCGTGCAGAATGGCCGCCGCGAGGGTGTCGCGATCGAGCTGGAGGTCGGCCAGGATGCCGGCGACGGACAGGGGATGCTCGATGAATTTCTCGCCAGAGAGCCGGTTCTGGTCGTGATGGGCGCTGGCGGCGGCATCGTAGGCGCGCGACAGCACATCGACGTCGTGCGGCGGCAGATAACTGACCTTGCTCAGAAGGTCGGCGAATTGCATGACCCGGTCCCTATTTGGTTGATGGCGAAATTATCCCCGAACTCTATAACTGCCAATCAGCCCAACTAACGGCCCGCCGGGCTCGATTGGTCCTAGTAGGCCTTTCCCCAGACCACCTCGACGGTCGCCGGACGGCCACAGACCGCGCAGGCCTGGCTTCCCGGTGGCAGCTCCCGATCGATCACGCGGGTGGTCGCCGTTGTCGCCTCTTTTACCGCTTGCTCGTCTTCGGCGCGCCCGCACCACGGGGTGATGACGAAGCCGATGGACTCTTCAAAGAAGCCCACCATCGCCGCCAGCGAGTCGAGCCGAACGGTATGGCCCTTGCGGAACTCCAGCGCACGCTTGAAGAGCGCTTCTTGAATGTGCTCGAGCATCGCGGGGATGGTCGTCTGCAGCTCGGCGAGGGGGACCGGCTTCTTCGCCCGGTCAAGCCGACGGACGACGGTGACCTGCCCGCTTGCCAGGTCGCGAGGCCCGATCTCGATACGCACCGGCACCCCTTTCAGCTCCCATTCATTGAACTTGAAGCCGGGGCGCTCGTCACGCCAGTCGACTTTGACGCGGATATCGTCGAGCGCATCGAGGATCCCCGTCAATGCTGAGGCGATTTGCGTCCGCTCGACGTCGCTCCGGAAGATCGGAACAACGATGACCTGCACGGGCGCGATCCGGGGCGGCAGCTGCAAGCCGGAGTCGTCTCCGTGCGCCATCACCACCGCGCCTACCATCCGGGTGGACATGCCCCAACTGGTCGAATGGGGGTACTGCTGCTCGTTGCTGCGCCCCGTATACGTGAGGTCGTAGGCGCGGCTGAAGTTCTCCCCGAAGTAATGCGAGGTGCCCATCTGCAGCGCCTTGCCGTCCATCATCATGCCCTCGATCGCGGTCGAGTACTGGGCACCGGCAAACTTCTCGCTCTCCGATTTGCGGCCGGTGAGGACCGGGATCGCGCACCACTCCTCGGCGATCCGGCGGTAGCAGTCGAGCATTTTCGCGACTTCTTGCTCGGCCTCCGGTGCGGTTTCGTGGAACGTGTGTCCCTCTTGCCAGAGGAACTCGCGAGTGCGCAAGAAGAAGCGGGGTTTCAGCTCCCAACGAAAGACGTTGTTCCATTGGTTGGTGAGCACTGGTAGGTCCCGATAGGACTGAACGTAATCGCGCAGGACGGTCGCAATCATCGTCTCCGAGGTCGGCCGCAAGACCAGCGGTTCCTCGAGGTCCTTGCCGCCACCTTTGGTGACGAGTTGAAATTCCGGGGCGAAGCCCGCGACGTGGTCCTTCTCCTTTTGGAGAAAACTGAGCGGAATCAGTGCCGGGAAGTACCAGTTCTCGTGCCCGGTTTGCTTGATGAGACGGTCGAGAGGATCGCGAATGTTTTCCCATAAGGCATAGCCATAGGGGCGAACGATCATGGTGCCGGCAACCGGAGAATTGTCCGCTAGCTGCGCCTTCCGGACGACGTCGTTGTACCAGCCCGGGAAATCCCCAGCCTGCTTTCGAATCTCCTTGACGAAGCCCGTCTCTTTTTCGTCGACAGCCATGGCCTGTGAGTATAAGTTTCAGCATCTCCTCCCCCGCTCGCTACACCGGCGGAGGGGGTTCCGCCTGGCCGGGGCAGGCCGCGCCCACGCCAATTCGCACGGTTTGTTCCGTCTGGCCCGCCTTGACCACGAGCGAGACGCAGGCAGGTTCGGACACGGTGTATCCACCGGCGTATACCAACCAGGCGTCTTGCTCATGGATCGGGTTGACGGTTCGAGTCGGCCGGCAGCCTGGCACGCGCAGGTGATCGGTTGCGGTTCCGGGAGAGCCCCAATTGATGCTGAGCCGGCCGCGCCAATCGTCGGGAACGATGAGATCGAAGGACGCGCCGCGACGGATGAAGAGTCCGTCCTTCGCGAACCGCCGACCGGCCGGATCTCCGGTTCGGTTCGCTTGGAGAGCGCGGGCCGTCGGGAGGGCAACCCGATCGAGCACGATGGCGTCACCCGCCGCGGGCACGGCCTCCGAGCCGATCACGTCCTGGCAGGCCAGCAAGCTTCCTCCATCGGAGGGACTGCTCGAGACTTGCGTTGTGCCGGAAACGCAGGCACTGGCGGCGATCACGAGCAGGCCGGCTGCGGCCATGCGGATCAGTGTCACGTTGTATCTACACCCGTCGAGCCGCGCTAGTTCCAGCGCTGCTCGTACGCTAACTGGCGAGTTTTTGCTCGTCCTCGCGGGCGATGGCGTCCAGCTCACGGAGCAGCGCCGGCACGAGTTCCTTCTCTGGGAAGGTCCCAACGATCTTGCCGTGCTTGAACAGGATGCCCTTGCCCTTACCTCCGGCGATGCCGATGTCCGCGTGCTGCCCTTCACCTGGGCCGTTCACCACGCACCCCATCACCGACACGTTGATCGGCCGCTTGATCTTCTTGAGTGCTTTCTCGACTTCCGCCACCATCGGCAGCATGTCGATTTCGAGCCGGCCGCACATCGGGCAGGCGATCAGGTTTGGCCCGGTCAGCTTTTCGGCGAGCGCGTTCACGATGCCGTACCCGACCTCGACTTCCTCGACCGAGTCGCCGGCGAGCGAGACGCGGATCGTGTCCCCGATGCCCTCCTCGAGCAGCACCCCTATCCCGACGGCGCTCTTGACGGCGCCGGTGCGGGGGGGCCCGGCTTCGGTGACTCCGAGATGCAGCGGGTAGGAGATCTTGTCGGCGATCGCCCGGTTGGCAGCGATCATCGTGGGCGGGTCCGACGCCTTCATCGAGACCTTGATCAGGTTGTAATCCAGCGACTCCAGGATGTGAATGTGGCCCAGCGCGGCACTGACCATGGCCGCCACCACCTCCTCGGTCGGCGGGCGAACGCCGGCGCCCTCCTTGGGGCGGCCGGGCAGCGACCCGGCATTGACGCCGATTCGCATCGGCACCTCCCGCTCTTTCGCCTGGCGCGTGATCTCCTTGACCTTTTCCGGGTCCTTGATATTGCCTGGATTGAGTCGCAGGCCATCTACGCCCGCCTGGAGGGCCATCAGCGCCAGCGGCGCGTCATAGTGGATGTCCGCGATGATCGGTAGCGGCGAAGCCTTTTTGATCTCGACCATCGCCTGCGCCGCTTCTCTCGTCGGCACCGCGACCCGAACGATGCGGCAATTGGCATCTTTCAGGCGGGCGATCTCATTGAGGGTCGCCTTCACGTCCCGGGTATCCGCCTTTGTCATCGATTGCACCACGATCTCCGCGGCGCCCCCGATCACCACGTCGCCGACCCGAACGGGAATGGATTTGCGGCGTGCTCTCATGCCCTCATCTCAGCACATCGTTATATGTCACGAGTCCGATCAATCCAAACAACAGAGCGAGACCGACATAGTGCACCACCTGTTCCCGGGCCGGGTCCACTGGTCGGCCCCGGATCAGCTCCAACACGAGAAACGCGGCGCGGCCCCCGTCGAGGGCTGGGAACGGCAGGATGTTGGCCAGGCCCAGGCTGAGGCTCAGAAGGGCGGCCACCTCGAGCACCGGCAGAATTCCCGCCTGCGCCGCGCGGGCGGTCGTCTTGACGATGCCCACCGGTCCCTCGAGACCCCGTGGTCCGAGCAGGCCGCCCAGACTTTTATCGGTGATCAGTAAATAGATGCCGCCCGCGATGCCGGCAATCGAATCACCGGTGTCCCGAACCGCACGGCCGGCCGATTCGACCGGGCCCGGCTTCCACGATCTGATAGCCGGATGAAAACCAAGGATGTAGCCGCCGCTGCTCGGATCCAGCTTCGGCGTCACGGTCAACGTCAGCGGCTGACCGCCGCGCTCGACGACGACGGTGACGGGTGCGTTCTTGGCAGCATCCAACGCGGATCGAAGGTCCTCGAATCGGCTGATCGGATGACCATTTACCGACTGGATCACGTCGCCGTCGCGCAGGCCGGCCGTGCTTGCCGGGGTGCCGGCATCGACCGAGCTGACCTGGATCGGCGTTTTGACCTCGGCCGCACCGACGGTGGTGTAGATGCTGAAGAAAATCAGGACGGGAAGGGCGAGGTTGAAGGCGGACCCGGCAACGATCACAATGAACCGCTGCCAGAGTGGATGGGCGTTGAAGCTGCGTGGCCCGGCGTCCATGCTGCCGTCCATGCCGGCCAGCTTGACGAAGCCACCCAGTGGGATCGCCCGGATGGCGTACAGCGTCTCGCCGCGTTGCCAGCCCACCAGCTGGGGGCCGAACCCGACGCTGAACTGCTCGACCTTGATGCCGGACAGTTTGGCCGTCAGGAAGTGACCGGATTCGTGCACGATGACCAGCCCGCTGAAGATCAGGATGACGAGGGGCACGAGGATGACGGGACTCACGCCGGCAGCTCGCTCCGCACTCTGCTCGTCCCACCTGAGGTGGTGCGCACCTGAGCCCGCGCCCAGCGGTCGGCTGCGATCACGGTGTCGAGGGTGAGCTCCTCATCGGGTGCTGCGCTTTCGACAGCCTGCCGCACCGACGGCACGATCTCCACGAATCGCCGCTGTCCCTTGAGGAACAGCGCTACGGCCTCTTCGTTCGCGGCGTTCAGCACGGCCGGGGCGGTTCCGCCGCGCTCGCCGGCCTCGCGAGCCAGGGCGACGGCCGGGTAGCGGATCGCGTCCAGCGCCTCGAAGGAGAGCTGACCCAGCGCCGCCAGGTCGGGCGCCGTCGTGACCCCGTCCAGCCGCTCCGGAAATCCCAGTGCGATCGCGATCGGGAGATGCATATCCGGAATGCCCAGCTGGGCTTTGACGCTGCCATCAACGAACTCGACCATCGAATGCACAACACTTTGCGGGTGAACGATGACGTCGATGGCGGAATAGGGGACGTCGAAGAGGAAGTGCGCCTCGATCACCTCGAGGCCTTTGTTCATCATCGTTGCCGAATCGATGGTGATCTTCGGTCCCATCTTCCAACGCGGATGGGCGAGTGCCTCGGCGATCGTCACGCTCTCGAGTGTTTCGAGAGGACGACGCAAGAAGGGACCGCCGGACCCGGTCAGAATCAAACGGCGGACGGCTGCCTCCTTTTCGCCCCACAGGCATTGCCAGATCGCGCTGTGCTCACTGTCGATCGGAAAGATCTGGGATCCGTGGCGCCGCATCCGTTGACGAACCAGCTCCCCAGCCATGACCAGGACTTCCTTGGTGGCCAGGGCGATGTCCTTGCCCGCGTCGAGGGCTGACAGGGTGGGCGCCAGCGCGGCGGCACCAGCGGCGGCCACCACGACCAGGTCGACGTCCGGGTCGCTGACCGCCTCGGCGATAGCCCGCGCCGCGCGGCCGGCGTCGCTCCCGCCCGGATTGGCCAGCAGTGCGTGGGCTTCCGGATGGCGGCGGGCCACCGCGTCCAGCGCCGCCGCGTCCGTACCGGCGATCACTGCATGCAGCGCGAAGCGATCCGGATGTCGCTCGACCAGGTCACAGACCTGGCGGCCGATGGAGCCGGTCGCACCGAGCAGCGCCAGGCGCCGGGGCGAGGGACGGGGAGATCTCATCTCTTTGGGCTGAAACGCGGGGCGAACGTGAGTCATTGCGCCCGGCCGCTCATGCCAGGTGCAGCGACGTCACGTAATAGTACACGACCACTCCCACGAGCAACAGCGAATCGATCCGGTCGAGAATCCCACCGTGACCGGGGATCAGGTGACTCGCATCCTTGACGCCCGCGGTTCGCTTGATCTGTGACTCGACGAGGTCACCAACCTGCGCAAAGATCCCAATCAGCAGCCCGATGATGAGGTTGTGGGGAAAGCTGATGTTGACAAGGAGCCCAACGATGGCGAAGAACACGGTGCTCGCCAGCAACTCGGCGACGGCCCCCTCGACGGTCTTCTTGGGACTGATGCGCGCAAAGAAGTGATGGCGTCCGAATCGCAGGCCGGCCACCATGGCCGCGGTGTCGCCGACCCAGATGGCGCCGAAGATGGCGATCACGTACCCGAAACCGAGATGGTTCGGATCAGGTTGGTGCAGGAAGTAGAGCGACAGATAGAAGCTCAACGTGAAGGCCAGATAGAGACTGCCTCCAACCGCCAGCGCCCAGCGTGTCAGGCTACCCCGCCAGTCACGGACCAGCACGAGCGTGGTGAGACCGAGAACGGTGGCGGCGGCCAGTAGCACGGCCAGGCTTGCCCCGGCGGGCAGACGGTCACGGAGCAGAAGGGCATAGCTCAGCGGGAACAGCAGCCAGAGCGGGGCGGGCGTCCCCATGGCGCGCGTCAGCTGCCAGTACTCGATCAGCGCGGCGCCCAGCACGACGGCCATGGCTGCGTACACCCAGACGGAGCCCGCGATCAGCGCCGCCAGCACCACCGCGATCAGGACGGCGGCCGTGCCGATGCGCACCGCCATGTTGGAGCGGCGCGCCGCGCTCAGCCCGGGGTCGTCCGATGGCGCGTCAGCGACCTCGATTGGGAACCTCCTCCGGGCGCGCGCCAAAGCGTCGCTGCCGCCGCTGGTAGGAGGCGATCGCCTCGTCGAAGTCGGCATCTGTGAAATCGGGCCAGAGCGTTTGAGTGCTGTAGAACTCGGAGTAGGCGGCCTGCCAGAGCAGGAAGTTACTGAGCCGCATCTCGCCGGCGGTGCGTATCACGAGATCGGGATCCGGTAAGCCTCGGGTGTACAGACGGCCGGCGAGGCTCGATTCCTCGAGCTGGGTCAGGTCTGCACCGGCGCGCGCCAGCTCGCGAACTGCGTCGACGATCTCGCCGCGGCCGCCGTAGTTGATGGCGATGTTGAGCACGGCCCTGGCGCCGATGCGGGTATGTTCGCTGGCCTGACGCATTTGTTCCTGCAGGGCCGGCGACAGCTCCTGAATGCGGCCGGAGAACCGCAGCTCGATTCCACGCCGTCCCAACTCCTCCACTTCTCGGCGAATGGTCTCGGAAAAGAGGCCCATCAAGGCGTCCACCTCATCGCGTGGGCGTAACCAGTTTTCCGTGGAGAAGGCATAGAGCGTCAGCACGCGGATGCCCCGCCGGTCGGCGGCCTCCGCCACGCGGCGGATCGCTTCGATCCCCGCCTTGTGCCCCATTACGCGCGGGAGCAGGCGCTCGCGGGCCCAGCGGCTGTTGCCATCCATGATGATTGCGACGTGTTCGGGAGAGGGCACCTGGCTCACTGGTAGTTCTTGAGTGTTAGACCTCCATGATCTCGGCTTCTTTGCGAGCCGCGACCTGATCGACCAGTCCGATGTAGCGATCGGCAAGCTTCTGCAGCTGCTCGCCACCTCGGCGGGCCTCGTCGGCTGAGATCTTTTTCTCCTTCTCGAGGGTCTTGATCCGATCCATCTGCTCCCGCCGGATATTGCGCACCGCCACATGGGCGCCTTCCGCGTATCGCTTGACCAGCCGGGCGTACTCCCGCCGCCGCTCCTCGTTGAGCGGAGGAATCGGCACCCGGATCAGCTGGCCGTCGTTGCCGGGGTTCAGCCCCAGCTCGGATTTCTGGATCGCCTTCTCCACCGCACTCATGATGGTGCGGTCCCAGGGCTGAATGACGATCATGCGCGCTTCCGGGACCGTAATCGTGGCAAGCTGATTCAGCGGCGTCGGGTTGCCGTAATACTCGACCTGGATCTTGTCCACCAGCGCCGGGCTGGCGCGCCCGGTGCGGATGGTGAGGATCTCCTTGGCCAGCGCGTCGAGGCTCTTTTGCATCTTGGTCTCGGCGTCTTTGAGGTTGGCCTCGATCATGCCGGCGATCCAACATACGTCCCGATCTGTTTCCCCGCCACCACACCTTCCAGGTTCCCTGCGTGAGAAAGGTCGAAGACGATGATCGGGATCTTGTTCTCGCGGCAGAGTGTCACCGCGGTATGGTCCATGACGCGCAGGTCTTTGTTGATCAGGTCGAGGTAGTCGAGGCGACCGAAGCGCTTGGCCTTCGGGTTTTCCTTTGGATCGGCGTCATAGACGCCGTCCACCTTGGTCGCCTTTAGCACCACCTCGGCCTCGATCTCGACGGCGCGCAGGGCAGCCGTGGTGTCCGTGCTGAAGTAGGGATTGCCGCTGCCCGCGGCGAGGATCACCACCCGGCCCTTCTCCAGGTGACGGACGGCGCGGCGGCGAATATACGGTTCGGCAATCTGGTGCATGCTGATGGCGGTCTGCACCCGGGTCGGCTGGCCCATGTTTTCCAGCGCATCCTGGAGGGCGAGGGCATTGATGACGGTGCCGAGCATGCCCATGTAATCGGCGGTGACCCGATCCATGCCTTGCTTACTCGCGGCATCGCCACGGATGATGTTGCCGCCGCCGACCACGATGGCGAACTGGGTATCGTACGCATTCTTCACCCGCACGATGTCGCCGGCGATGTCGTGGACCACGTCCGGGTCGATGCCGAAGGCTGCCTTACCGGCGAGACCTTCGCCGCCCAATTTGAGCAGCACCCGTTTGTAGCGCGGCAACGCCGACGGCTTGATCACAGCATGAACTGGTTCGACTAGCTGGCCTCTCCGACCTTGAAACGGGCGAAGCGGGCAATGGTTATGTTCTCGTTGAGCTTGGCGATGGCCTCTTTGACCATCTGATCCACGGTCCGCTTGTCGTCCTTCGCCCAGGCTTGGTCCAGCAGGACCTCGCGCTTGTAGAAGTCGTTGAGCTTGCCCTGGATGATCTTCTCGACCACCTGCGGCGGCTTCTTCTGGTCACTCGCCTGCGCCGCGAAAATGGCCCGCTCCCGGTCCAGTACGTCCTTCGGAACGTCCTCGCGCCGAAGATAGCGCGGCTCCGCGGCCGCGATGTGGACCGCGATCTCATGCGCCAGATGACGGAACTCGTCATTCCGGGCCACGAAGTCACTCTCGCTGTTCAGCTCGACGAGCACGCCCAGCTGGTGGTTGTGATGGACGTAGGTCGCGATGATGCCTTCCTTCGCGGTGCGGGCGGCCTTCGCTCCGGCCTTGGCGATGCCCTTCTGGCGAAGCCAGTCCTTGGCCTTCTCGATGTCCCCGGCAGTCGCTTCGAGGGCACGCTTGGAGTCCATCATCCCGGCGCCGGTGGCGTCGCGGAGTGCCTTGACTTGATCAGCAGAGATAGCCATGGTTACTTCTCGTCGTCCAGGGCCTCGTCCTCATAGAACTCGGCCTCGTCGATGGTCGGCATGCCGGCGAATCCTTTTTCTTCCTCTTCCTCTTCGGCTTCGCCAATCGCGAATTCGGTCACCGGGGCTTCGGGCGCGGCCACAAGCTCCTCCGGACTGATCAGTTGGCGCGCTTCGAGGGCCGCGTCGGCGATCTTCGAGGTGATCAGCTTGACGGCACGGATCGCGTCGTCGTTCCCGGGGATCACGTGATCGATCTCGTCGGGATCACAGTTGGAATCGGTGATGGCGACGATCGGGATCGCGAGCTTGCGGGCTTCGGTGACGGCGATGTGCTCCTTGCGCGGGTCGACCACATAGACCGCGCCCGGCAAGCGCTTCATCTCGGCCATACCGCCGAAGAAACGCTCCAGTCGCTGGTACTCCTCTTCCAACTGGGTGATCGCTTTCTTGCTGCCGGTGAATCCGCCGTCATTGCGGATCGCGCGCAGGCTGTTCAGCCGATCGATCTGGCGCCGCATGACGGTGAAGTTCGTGAGCATCCCGCCCATCCAGCGGTGGTTGACAAAGGGCATCCCCGAACGGCGCGCCTCCAACTCGATGGATTCCTGCGCCTGCTTCTTGGTGCCGATGAAGAGCACCATCCGACCATTGCCCACCACGTCCTTCACCCAGGTGGAGGCGTCGTCGAGCAGTTTGACCGTTTGCTGCAGATCGATGATGTGGATCCCGTTGCGAGCGGTGAAGATGTACCGCTTCATCTTGGGGTTCCAGCGGCTGGTCTGGTGCCCGAAGTGGACCCCGGCCTCGAGGAGTTGCTTGAGCGTAACGAGTGGCATGCGAAACGACCTCCTGTTTCTACTTCCGCCTCCGTCATCCGACGCGCGGACCTCTTGCGAGGCAACCCGGCGCCGTCAGAAGGCGTGCTTAATGCTCGGGAAAGTATAGCCGCTCAGTCGGAATCTGAAACGTGCCTACGCGGCCGGGACGGTGGGCTTCCGGGAGCTTGGGCGACGACCGCGGCCGGCCGACGTCCGGGCGGCGCGCTCCGGCTTGCAGGTGGGATAGTCGCTGCAGCTCTTGAATTCTCCGTAGCGGCCGGTACGCATCACCTGCGGCTTGCCGCAGCGCGGGCAGGGATCATCGAGGAGCAGTTCACTGGCTGCCGGTGGGGTGACCGTCCGCTTCCCGCCCTCGATGTAGCGGCAATCCGGGTACCCGGAGCAACCGATGAAGCTGCCAAACCGGCCCTTCCGGTTGAGTAGCGGTTTGCCGCACGTCGGACAGACTCGATCCGGGACGATGTCGGCCGGATCGATCTCGCGCTTGACGTAGCGGCATTTTGGATAGCCGGAGCAGGCGACGAAGGGACCGCGTTTCCCGGTCCGCTTCACCAGCGGCTTGCCGCAGCGCGGACACGGTTCGCCGGTCGGCTCCGGCGGCGGCGCCTTTTCCTGGCCCTCTCGGCCCTTGATGTAATCGCATTCCGGATACAGCGAGCAGCCGATGAACTCGCCCAGCCGGCTCATGCGATAGACAAGCCGCCCGTTTCGACCCTCCTCCTTGCACTTCGGGCAGTCCTCGCCTGTTTCGCGCATCGGGACTTTGACCCGGGCGGTCGCTTCCGCTTTGGTCAGGGTCCTGGAAAACGGCTTGAAAAACTCGCGGACGATCGGCACCCATTTGCGCCGGCCCTCTTCGACATCGTCAAGCTCCTCCTCCATCCCGGCGGTGAACTTGACGTCGACGATGTCGGGGAAATGCTCGATCAGCCAGCCGTTCACGGTCTTTCCCAGCTCGGTGGGAAACAGGCGGCGCTCTTCCTGCCGGACGTAGTGACGGGTCTGGATCACCTCGACCGTCGGCGCAAATGTGCTCGGCCTGCCGACCCCGAACTCCTCGAGCGCCTTGATCAACGAGGCTTCGGTGTAGCGCGGCGGCGGTTGGGTGAAGTGCTGCTCCGGCTTCAGCTCCTGCAAGTTCAGTTGCTCGTCGATCGCGAGCGCGGGCAGTTCCTTGTCCTCATCGTTGTCCGAGTCCCGCTCCCAGACACGCGTGAAGCCGTCGAAGACGAGCACCGAACCGTTCGCCCGGAAAACGTAATCGGCGGCGCCGATATCAACTCGGGTTTGCGCGAAGCGTGCGGCGGACATCTGGCTGGCGGTAAATCGCTGCCAGATCAGGCGATAGAGCTTGAGCTGATCCGGCGTCAGGAAGGACCGCATCGAGTCCGGCGTCCGCTCCACATCGGTCGGCCGGATCGCCTCGTGCGCATCCTGCACCGGGCCCTTCGCCTTGAATTCCACCTTGTCGCGGCGGGCGTAAGTGGGCCCGAACTGCTCGGTGATGAAGTGCCGCGTTGCGGTGGCGGCCTCATCGGAGATGCGGAATGAGTCGGTGCGCATGTAGGTGATCAGGCCGACCGGTCCCTGTGTCCCGAGCTCCACCCCTTCGTAGAGTTGCTGGGCGAGGCTCATCGTCCGGTTCGGCTTCAGCCGCAAGCGGTTGGAGGCGTCCTGCTGCAGCGTGCTGGTCTTGTACGGCGGCGGCGCGTTGCGGGTGCTGTCCTTCGTCTCGATGGAGAGGACCTTGTAGCTGGCGCCCTCGAGCTGCCCGATGATCTCGCGCACCTGGCCCTCTTTCGTCAGCTCCAGCTTGTCGTCACTGCCCTGCTTGCTCAGCAGCCGGGCGCCGAAGATCCGTTGCGGAAGGTCGACCTTCGAGAGCATCGCATCGAGCGTCCAGGATTCGACCGGGACGAACTTGTCGATCTCCTCTTCTCGCTCGCAGACCAACCGGACGGCGACCGACTGCACCCGGCCGGCACTCAGTCCTTTGCGGATCTTCTTCCAGAGCAATGGACTCAGCTTGTAGCCGACCAGTCGATCGATCACCCGGCGTGCTTGTTGGGCGTCGACCAGGTCTTGATTCATCGGCCGCAGCGCGTTGAGTGCCTTCTCGACCGCGCTGGGCGTGATCTCGTGTAATTCGATACGCTGCGGATCCTTCAATTGCAAGACGTGCGCGAGATGCCAGGCGATCGCTTCGCCTTCGCGGTCCGGATCCGATGCCAGCAGGATGTTCGACGCACCTTTGGCGGCGGCCTTCAACTCCTTGATCGTCGGTTCCTTTCCCGGAATGGTGACGTACTCGGGCTTGAACGAATGCTCGATGTCGATGCCGAGCGTGCTCTTCGGCAGGTCGCGGACGTGGCCCATCGAGGCACGGATGTCGTACTTGCCGCCCAGAAAACGGCCAAGCGTCTTTGCCTTCGCAGGCGATTCAACGATGATCAGTGGATTTGCCATTTCAGTCTTGAGCGCGGCGCGTGACCGCACCGCAGTCGCCGATTATATAGCCGCCAATTTCCAGCAACGTCAAGCGCCGATTCACTTCTTTGATGTCCAGGTTCATCATGACCGCCAGGTCATCATGATGGCGCGGTTCTACCCAATCAAGCAATTCCCAAACGGCAGACAGCTCCGGATCTTGCGGTACCGAATCCGCGCGCGCACGCGCACGCGTACGCGCGTGTGTATGCGCACGCGTGCGCGCGTATGCGCGCGCGAGCTCCGGAAATTCATCGAGCACGTCCTCGACGGTTTGCACCAGTTTGGCCCCGTCCTTGATCAGCTGATGGCCGCCGATCGCCAATGGGTTCTCGATGCTGCCGGGGACGCAGAACACCTCGCGACCCTGCTCGGCGGCCATCCGCGCAGTGATCAGCGCCCCGCTCCGTTCGGCTGCCTCGACCACGACCACGCCGAGGCTGAGGCCGCTGATGATCCGGTTGCGGACGGGAAAGCGACCGGGCAGCGGCAACGTCCCGTCTTCGGCCTCGGTCACCAGCGCGCCGGTCTGCGCGATTGCCTGCGCCAGCTCGGCGTGTTCAGGTGGGTAGATGCGATCCAGTCCGGTGGCCATGACGGCAACGGTCGGCGTCGGGCCCTCTAGCGCGCCACGGTGTGCCGCGGCATCGATGCCACGCGCCAGTCCACTGACCACCACGACGCCCGCGTTCGAGAGCTCCCGCGCCAACCGGTGCGCCGCGCGACCGCCGTAGGGTGTGGCTCGCCGCGAGCCGACGATCGCGATCATCGGGTCGGTCGGTAGCCGCCCGCTGAGGTAGAGCCGCGGCGGCGGATCGTGGATCTGCTTGAGCAGCGCCGGATAGGTTGGATCCGTCAGCCAGACGGTCGTCACGCTCCCTCCCCCGCTTGCGGGGGCGGGTCCGGGCCCGCCGGCCCACGCGAGCCGCGCTTTAGTGCGATGCGAGCGTTTGAGGCGTCACGGTGGGGGCCGCTCATCCACTCTCGCGGTACTGCAGGGCCTCGGCGATGTGCGCCGGCTCCATGTCTGGTCTCTCGTCCAGGTCGGCGATCGTGCGGGCGACCCGCAACACCCGGTGGACCGCGCGACCGCTCAATTGCAGGCGATCCGCGGCGGTCTCGAGCAAGACGCGGCTGGTGGCGTCGAGCACGGCGTCTCGCCGCAGCTGCGTCCCGGTCAGCGCCCCGTTCAGCGGACCCTGCGGGCGCCGGCCGCGCTGGCGTTCGCGGGCCTGGATGACGCGCTCCCGCACGGTGGCGCTGTTTTCGGCGACGACCTCGGCCCGCAGCAACTCGCCGGCGGCCTGCCGCGGCACCGTGACCTGCAGGTCGATCCGATCGCGAATCGGCCCGGAAAGGCGCGCCCGATATCGCTGCCGCTCGAGCGGCGTGCACTCGCAGAATCGTTTTGGGTCGCCGGCAAAACCGCAGGGGCAGGGGTTGGCCGCTGCGACCAGGATGAACCGACCCGGCATCACGGCATGGCCGCGGATCCGCGCGACGGCCAGCTTTCCTTCTTCGAGCGGTTGACGGAGCGATTCGAGCGCATCGCGGCGGAATTCGGTGATCTCATCCATGAACAGGACACCCCGATGGGCTCTCGTCACCTCACCGGGCCTCGGCGCCGCGCCGCCACCGCCGACCAGCGCCGCCGGCGAGATGGTGTGATGCGGGGCGCGGAACGGTGGGACGTCGAGTAGGCCGGCCCCCGGCGGCAGCATCCCGACGCAGGAGGCGATCGACGTGACCTCGACGGCTTCCTGGTGCGTCAGGGCCGGCAGGATCCCCGGCAACGCTCGGGCCAGCAGCGTCTTGCCCGCACCGGGCGGACCTACCAATAAAAGATGATGCGCTCCGGCGGCGGCCACCTCGAGCGCGCGTTTCGCGTG
>Ga0209155_1000169_pt1 | contig 28396 bp, 25 predicted proteins | sample GraSoiAngelo_122_FD_185879 | JGI IMG/M metagenome (GOLD analysis project Ga0209155, IMG submission 185879) | Grasslands soil microbial communities from the Angelo Coastal Reserve, California, USA - 14_0927_02_20cm (SPAdes) (version 2) | ecosystem: Environmental > Terrestrial > Soil > Grasslands ... | reverse complement strand
GTACTGTTCGACCTCCTGCCACAGCGACCAGCCCTTCGGATGCCAGAACACCATGCCCGGGGCTTCCTCCTGAAGATGGAAGAGATCGAGCTGCGTGCCCAGCCGCCGGTGGTCGCGCTTGTCCGCCTCCTCGATCATGCGCAAGTACGCGTCCTGCTCCTCCTTCTTGGCCCAGGCGGTCCCGTAGATCCGCTGCAGCATCTCGTTCTTGGAATCTCCGCGCCAGTAGGCGCCGGCGACCTTCGTCAGCTTGAATACCCTGAGCTTGCCCGTGGAAGGAACGTGCGGGCCACGGCACAAATCGATGAAATCCCCTTCCCGATACAGCGAGACCTCTTCGTTCGAGGGAATCGACGCGACGATCTCCGCCTTGTAGCGCTCGCCGATGGACTTGAAATATTGAACCGCCTTGTCTCGCGGCCAGACCTCGCGCCTCACCGGGAAGTTCTTTTTCGCCAGTTCCGCCATACGCTTTTCGATGGCCTCGAGATCTTCCGGAGTGAACGGCCTCTTGAACGAAAAATCGTAGTAGAAGCCGTTTTCTATCACCGGCCCGATGGTCACTTGCGCTTCGGGAAACAAGTCCTTCACGGCGTAGGCGAGCAGGTGCGCAGTGGAGTGCCGCAGGATCTCGACGCCCTCCTTGTCGCGTTCGGTCACTATGGCGAGCTCGCAATCGTTCTCGAGACGGAAAGAGGTATCGACCAATTTTCCGTTCACCCTTCCCGCGAGCGCGGCGCGCGCCAGTCCCGGTCCGATCGCCTGGGCGACTTCGGCAACAGTGACCGGGCCGTCGAATGACTTGACGGCGCCATCTGGCAGACGAATCTTGGGCATCAGCGTGTTTTCTATATCCGTCTGCGCGTTGAACGGCGCATCGCGTCCGTTCCGACGCGCAGAGTTAAAACGGCAGCCATCGAGGCTGCCGTTTTAACAGTTGGTAGGCGCGATTGGAATCGAACCAACGACCTCATCCATGTCAAGGATGCACTCTAGCCAACTGAGCTACGCGCCTGAGACGTGCCGGATTCTAGCCCAACGGTCCCGCCCGGACAAACCTGTGACACCCGACAATCAACCATGCCAACGTTTCGATCGCGAATCGTAGCTGTAGGGCATGGATTTGAAGACCACGTTCGGACAGGAAATCACATACTCACCGCTCGAAACAAGGTAACCCATGGGCGCTCCGCTCGGACACGTGCTCACCGCCAGGATGTGCTTGGGTACGAGCTTGTCTAAAGCCTCTGGATAGGCACCGCTCTCGCGCTTGTACGCCGAAAGCGCGGAGATCATCCCCACGCCGCGGGTCTCGACGGTCAACATGTCTTTCTCGCCCCCGGTGTAGAGGTCGATCGCAACATACGCCGCCGCGAGAGCGACCGCGATCACGACGAGCAGAACGATTTGGTTTACACCCGCTTGACGATTTGCCGCCTTCATCCCCTGTCCTCCTTGCTAATTGACATCAAATGACCCGCAAATATTACCGCAAGCCGAGCATCTCCGCCGCGTGCTTGCGCGTCGTCGCGGTGATCGCGACCCCGCCCAGCATGCGCGCGATTTCCTCGATGCGTGATTTCTGGTCGAGCACCGCGACCCGGCTCCGCGCGCTGCCGCTTTCGGAGCCTTTCGACACCGACCACTGCTCGCGGGCCTGCGCGGCGACCTGCGCAAGATGGGTAACGCACAGTACCTGACGCTCCCCGCCCAAGGTTCTTAGCTTCCTGCCAACGACTTCGGCCACGGCCCCGCCGATCCCCGCGTCGACCTCGTCGAAAATCAAGGTAGGTACGGCTGCCGCCCGGCTCGTGATCACCTGAACCGCGAGGCTAATGCGGGACAGTTCCCCTCCGGAAGCCACTTTGGCGAGGGCGCGCGGCTCGGCGCCCGGGTTGGTCGCCACCAGAAACTCGACCTGTTCGTTTCCCGCGACGCTGCCGTCGGGCAAAAGCGAGCGCAGCTCCACCTCGAACCGCCCGCCGGACATCGCGAGCTCCTTCATCGCGGCGTTCACCTCGCGGCCGAGTTTCGTCGCGGCCTTGCTGCGCTCGGCCGAAAGCCGTGCGGCAAGCTCGTCGTAGCGCGAGCGTGCAGCCTGCTCCTGCACGGCGAGGGCTTCGAGATCCGCGGTCATTTCCAGATCCTTCAGCCGTACCCGAAGCGAAGCCAGAAGCTCAGGCAGCGCCTCCGGCCGCGCGCGAAACTTGCGCGCCGCATTGTGCACCGCCTCGAGGCGCTGCTCGATTTCGTGGAGGCGCCCCGGATCGAGCTCGATGCGATCGGCGTAATGCCTCAGCGCATAGGCGGCTTCGCGCAACTGTGCTTCGCCTGATTCGAGCACGGTAATAGCATCGCGCAACGATCCGTCGAATTCGGTGAGCGGGCGCAGCCGTGAAAGCACTCCAGACAGCACGCCGAGCGCCGCGTTCTCCGACTCGGAAAGCGAGTCGATAGCATCCCGCACCCCCTGCATGAGGGTCGCCGCATGGGCGAGACGTCCGTGTTCCGACTGGATCGTCTCCCATTCGCCGGGTGCAAGCTCGAGCCGCGAGAGCTCCTCGAGCTGCCAATTGAGCTGCTCGCGTTCGGCATCGCGCGCCGCCGCATTGTTCTCGTGGTCGAGCCTCGCACGGCGAAGCCTTTGCCATTCGCGATGAGCTGCACCCGTTTCCTCGGCGAGCGACGTAAGCCCGGCGTGCGCGTCGAGTACCAGGCGCTGTGCCTCGGGCCTGAGAAGGGACTGGTGCGCATGCTGACCGTGGATGTCGACGAGCCGGTCTCCCGCCTCGCGCATCTGGTTGATTGTCGCAGCGTGGCCGTTGATAAATGCGCGCGAGCGCCCGTTTGCGTCCACCACGCGGCGTAACAGCAGCCGGTTCGGGTCGCCCTCGAGCGCATGCGCGCGCAGCCATTCCCCGATTCCGGGCAGCGAATCGATGGCGAATTCCGCGGTCACGTCGGCGCGTTCGGCCCCGGAGCGCACCTGTTCGCTTCCCGCGCGATCGCCGAGCGTCAACGACAGGGCGTCGATCAGGATTGATTTTCCGGCACCGGTTTCACCCGTGAGGGCCGTGAAACCCGGCCGAAACTCGAGTTCCAGGCGATCGACGATCGCGAAGTCCCGGATCGACAGGTGCTGGAGCATTCGGCAGCTAGAGCACTTCGCTCCAGTGCAGCTTCTGCCGCAACATCGCGAAGTAGCTGTAACCCGGAGGGTGGACGAACTTGACGGTATGCTCCGCGCGCCGGATAAGGACGCGGTCGCCCTCCTGAAGGTCGCATTGCAGTTGCCCGTCGAAATGAAGCCGCGCATCGATCGAGCGCTTCAGGGAGATCTCGATCACGGTGCGGTCGCTGACCATGATCGGCCTGTTGGACAGCGTGTGAGGACAGATCGGCACCAGGGCGAACCCGGGTACGCTCGGCTGCAGTATCGGTCCGTCGGACGAAAGCGCGTAAGCGGTCGACCCGGTGGGCGTCGCGACGATCAGGCCGTCGGCCCGCAGGTCATAGACGAACTCGCCGTCGATGTTTACCACGAATTCGATCAGCCGACCGACAGATCCCTTGTTCACGACTGCGTCGTTGAGAGCGAGGGTCGCGAGCGTGACCGCGCCATCGCGGCGCACTTCGGCCGCGAGCATGGTTCGCTCCTCGATCGCGTGGCGGCCGGCGAGAATGTCGGCCATGGCGTCGAGCATCTGGGGCGAAGCGATGTCGGTCATGAATCCGAGGCGGCCCTGGTTGACGCCCACGAGCGGCACGTGGTGACCCGCAAGGTTCCGTGCCGCATTGAGCATGCTGCCGTCGCCTCCCTGCACCACCACGAGGTCGGCGCGGGCGCCGATTTCATCGTAGTCCGCTATGGGAAAACCGTTGACACGGTTCGTTGCGGCGGTTTCCTTCTCCACCAGCACTGCGCGCCCCTGCTTGCGCAGGTACTCGCCCATCGTCACGAGCGCCGTGGCGACATCGGGGGAGTGGTAGCGGCCGATCAACGCAATGGTGTTGAAAGCGGACATACCGTCATTAAATCATGATGTAGAATCGCGGGCTATGCTGGACCGTCGCGCGCAAATCCTGCTCAAGACCCTGGTGGAGCGCTATATCGCCGAGGGCGAGCCGGTCGGCTCGCGCGCGCTGTCGCGCTACTCCGGTCTGGATTTGAGCCCGGCCACGATCCGCAACGTGGTGGCCGACCTCGAGGAACTCGGCTTCGTCGCGAGCCCCCATACCTCGGCGGGACGGATTCCCACCCCCCGCGGGTACCGCTTCTTCGTCGACACCCTGCTCACGGTAAAGCAGCTCGACCGCGTCGAGATCAACCAGCTCGAAGACAATCTTCATCCGGACCACCCGCAGCGCCTCATCAGCGCGGCCTCGCAGCTCCTGTCCGAGCTCACCCACTTCGCGGGCGTCGTGGTCGCCAGCAAGCGCAAGACTCCTGCTTTCCGTCACATCGAGTTTCTGGCGCTTTCGGACAAGCGCGTGCTGCTGATCATCGTAACACCAGACGGTGACGTGCAGAACCGGATATTATTCACGGAAAAGGCGTACACGCCGTCCGAGCTGACCACGGCGGCAAACTTCCTTAACCAGAACTACGCCGGCCTTACGTTCGACGACATCCGCCGCCGCCTGCGCGACGAGCTGAAGCAGCTCCGGGAGGATATGACGTTGCTCATGACCGCGGCCCTCGATGCCAGCAGCGAGGCCTTGTCCGAGTCGACGGAGAACTATGTCATATCCGGCGAGAGGAATCTCCTCGACTCGCACGAGCTCGCTTCGAACATGTCCCGGCTGCGGGAGTTGTTCGAGCTCTTCGAGAAGAAGACGCTGCTCGTGCAAATCCTCGAGTTGAGCACCCATGCTCAGGGAGTGCAGATCTACATCGGCGGCGAGTCCGGCATCGCGCCGCTCGACGAATGCAGCGTAGTCACTGCGCCCTACGAGTCCGATGGGCAGATCATCGGTACGGTCGGGGTGATCGGGCCGACGCGCATGGCCTACGAGCGTGTGATCCCGATCGTCGACATCACCGCCAAGCTGCTGTCGAGCGCGCTGTCGAGCCACTAGATCGGGAGTCGAGAGTCCGGGAGCGAAGCAGGATCAGCTGCCCTTGTTCCAGACTCGGACTCGCCCGCTCTCGGCATGCGCTATCTCCCCGAGCCGAAACAGGAGCACAGCGCCATCGCCAAGACGGCGGTGCTGCTCGTCAATCTCGGCACGCCCGATGCCCCGACACCGCAGGCGGTACGCCGATATCTGAAGCAGTTTCTGTCCGACCCGCGAGTGATCGAAATTCCTCGGGCGCTTTGGCTGCCGATCCTGCACGGCTTCGTACTCAACACGAGACCGAGGAAATCGGCACGGAAATACGCCAGCATCTGGTCCTCGGAAGGCTCCCCCCTGAAGGTGCATACGGAGAGGCAGGCGCGATTGCTGCGCGGCTATTTCGATTCGCAGATCCGCATGCCGCTCTCGGTCGATTTCGCCATGCGCTACGGCGAGCCCTCGATCCAGGGCGCGCTGGCTCGCCTGAAGTCGGAGGGCTGCGAGCGCGTCCTCGTGCTGCCGATGTATCCCCAATACGCGGCCAGCACGACCGCAAGCACGCTGGATGAGGTCGGAGGGTTTCTGCGGCGAGCCCGTAACGTACCGGAAGTCCGCCTGGTGAAGCACTTTAGCGAGCACCCCTCATACATCGCCGCACTGGCAAATCTCGTGCGCGAGCACTGGGGCCAGTCGGGACGGCCGGACATGCTGGTCATGAGCTTCCACGGCTTGCCACGTTACACGCTTGCTCGAGGGGATCCTTACCATTCCGAGTGCCAAGCGACCGCGCGCCTGCTGGCCCAGAAACTCGAGCTTGCCGAGAGCCACTGGGAAATCGCCTTCCAGTCCCGTTTTGGGCGGGCGGAATGGATAGGGCCCTATACCGTATCCACCCTCGCCGACTATGGCCGGCGGGGCGTGCGCCGCTTGGACGTGATCTGTCCCGGTTTCGTTGCGGATTGCCTCGAGACGCTCGAAGAAATCGGCATCGAGGGCCGAGAGATCTTCCTCGGCGCGGGAGGCGGGGAATTTCACCTGTTGCCGTGTCTAAACGAGCGTGCCGACTGGATTCGTGCCTTGGCCGAAATTGTGCGGCAGCATCTCGCCGGCTGGGTAATCGAATCCCAAAGTCCTGGGCTCGAACAGAACCTCGCCGAAGACAGCCCAAGCCGGGCCGACAGCTCTTGAAATCTCCCCTGAGGGCCCCAGTTAGAGTCGTTAGCGAAAACGGACACGTCTGTGTCCCTTGAGACGTCGAGGCACATCTTGCGGAGAATCTATGCCTGAACCGGACCAGCCGAGCCCGCAGGTTTCGGGCGACACGTCGGGCGATCAGGACGCGGCGATCGCCAAACCGGCGGATGTCGCGCTGGTACCCGATACCTCGGAGCTGCTGCGACAAGCGGAGGCGAAGGCCCAGGAGCACTACGACGCTTGGCTCCGAGCCAAGGCGGAGGCGGAGAATATCCGCAAGCGGTCGGCGATCGAACTCGCGAACGCTTACAAGTACGCGATCGAAGCCGTCGCGGCGGACCTGCTTCCCGTGAAGGACAGCCTGGAAGCGACGCTCGCGGCCGAATCGGCCGCGCTTGAAACGCTGAAAAGCGGAGTCGAGCTTACGCTGAAGCAGCTGAACGCCGTGTTCGCGAAGGCCACCCTCAAGGAGATCAATCCCATCGGGGAGAAGTTCGACCCCCACCGGCACCAGGCGATCAGCATGCTCCCTTCGGAAAAGGAACCGAACACGGTCATCAACGTGCTGCAAAAGGGCTACAGCCTGCACGATCGGGTGATCCGGCCGGCGTTGGTCACCGTGGCCAAGCCCAAAAACGATCAAGCTTGAAGTTGGGGGATTGATCCCCATATCGAAGTTAAGGTTATTTGCGAGAAAATTCAAAAGGAAAGGCCATGGGAAAGATCATTGGAATCGACCTCGGGACGACCAACTCCTGCGTCGCGATCATGGAGGGCGGCAAGCCCAAGGTGATCGAGAACTCCGAAGGCGCCCGTACCACGCCCTCCATCGTCGCCTACATGGAGGACGGGGAAATCCTCGTCGGCGCACCAGCCAAGCGGCAGGCGGTAACCAATCCCAAGAACACTCTCTATGCGATCAAGCGCCTCATCGGCCGCAAGTTCGAGGAGAAGGAGGTGCAGAAGGACATCGCCCTGATGCCGTACAAAATCGTCAAAGCCGACAACGGCGACGCCTGGGTCGAGGTCCGCGGCAAGAAGATCGCCCCTCCCGAAGTGTCTGCGCAGGTGCTGCGCAAGATGAAGAAAACCGCCGAGGACTATCTCGGCGAGGATGTCACGGAGGCGGTGATAACCGTTCCCGCCTACTTCAACGACTCCCAGCGCCAGGCGACCAAGGACGCCGGCCGCATCGCGGGACTGGAAGTCAAGCGCATCATCAACGAACCCACCGCAGCCGCGCTCGCGTTCGGGCTGGACAAGAAGGAAGGCGACCGCAAGATCGCAGTCTATGACCTCGGCGGCGGCACGTTCGACATCTCGATCATCGAAATCGCGGAAGTCGAAGGCGAACACCAGTTCGAGGTGCTTTCCACGAACGGCGACACGTTCCTCGGCGGGGAGGATTTCGACCAGCGCCTGATCGACTACCTCTGCGACGAATTCAAGAAGGACCAGGGTATCGACCTGCGGAAAGACGTGCTCGCGCTGCAGCGCCTGAAGGAAGCCGCGGAAAAGGCGAAGATCGAGCTGTCCTCGAGCGCGCAGACCGAGATCAACCTGCCCTACATCACCGCCGACAAGAGCGGGCCCAGGCATCTCGCCATCAAGGTCACGCGCGCCAAGTTCGAGAGCCTGGTCGAGGACCTGATCGAAAAGACGGTGGAGCCCTGCCGCATCGCGTTGAAGGATGCGGGTCTCAAGGTCTCCGACATCGAGGACGTGATCCTCGTCGGTGGAATGACGCGCATGCCCAAGGTCCAGGAAACGGTGAAGGACTTTTTCGGCAAGGAACCGCGCAAGGACGTCAATCCGGACGAAGCCGTCGCGGTCGGCGCCGGAATCCAGGGCGGCGTGTTGAAGGGCGATGTGAAGGACGTCCTCCTCCTGGATGTCACGCCCTTGTCGCTCGGAATCGAGACGTTGGGGGGTGTCTTCACCAAACTCATCCAGAAAAACACCACCATCCCGACCAAGGCGCAGCAGGTCTTCTCCACTGCCGATGACAACCAGTCGGCGGTGACGATCCATGTGCTGCAGGGCGAGCGCGACGTGGCCTCGGGCAACAAGAGCCTCGGCCAGTTCAATCTGGAAGGCATTCCGCCCGCGGCGCGCGGAATGCCGCAGATCGAGGTCACCTTCGACATCGACGCCAACGGCATCTTGCACGTGTCGGCGAAGGACAAGGCCACGGGCAAGGAAAACAAGATCACCATCAAGGCAAACTCGGGGCTCAATGAATCCGAGATCCAGCGCATGGTGAAGGACGCAGAGGCGCACGCCGCCGAAGACAAGAAACAGCTGGAGATCGTGACGTCACGCAACCAGTTGGATTCGCTGCTGCACTCGGTTCAGAAGTCGTTGAAGGAATACGGCGACAAGCTCACCGCGGAGGAAAAGGCGAAGATCGAGGCCGCGGTCAAGGACGCCGAAGAGGCGATGAAGTCCGAGGACAAGGAGAGAATCGACGCCAAGGCACAGGCGCTTGCGCAGGCGGCGCAGAAGCTCGGCGAGAAGATGTACGCCGAGGCGCAGCAGGCACAAGGCGCACAGGGGGGCGGCGACGCAAAAGCATCGAAGCCGGCGGATGAGGCCGACGTCGTCGACGCCGAGTTCACCGAGGTGAAGGACAAGAAAGGTTAAGCGCCGCGCGTGACTCACGCGGCCTTAACTGGCCGAGTTCGAGCTGACGCGCAAGCGCGCAGCTCAACTCGGCCTTTGCGTATCTAGCAAGGGAAGAGCCGAGCGATGGCGAAGCGTGATTACTACGAGGTGCTGGGCGTCAATCGCGACGCCGACGAGGAGGCCATCAAAAAGGCATATCGGCGCCTCGCGATGAAGCACCATCCGGATCGCAATCCCGACAACCCCAAGGCCGAAGAGCTGTTCAAGGAGGCCAAAGAGGCCTACGAGACACTGACCGACGCCAACAAGCGTGCCGCCTATGACCGCTACGGCCACGCGGGTGTCGATCCGCGCGCGGGCATGGCCGGCGGCGGAGCGGCCGGTTTTTCGGGGTTCGCCGACGCGTTCGGCGATATCTTCGGCGATATCTTCAACCAGGCTCGCGGCGGCCGTTCCTCGGTGTACCGCGGAGCCGACCTGCGCTACAACCTCGACGTCGCGCTGGAGCAAGCGGCACGCGGCACTGAGACCCGCATCCGCATCCCGACCTACGAGGATTGCGAGACTTGCAAGGGTTCGGGGGCGAAACCCGGGACCAAGCCGCGAACCTGCCCGACCTGTGAAGGGCGTGGTCAAGTACGCATGCAGCAGGGGTTTTTCTCCATCCAGCAGACGTGCCCGAAGTGCCAGGGAACCGGAAAGGTCATCACCGAGCCCTGCCCGACCTGCCACGGTGCCGCGCGAGTGAAAAAACAAAAAACGCTCTCGGTCAAGATTCCAGCCGGCGTAGACGACGGCGATCGCATTCGCCTTTCGGGCGAGGGCGAGCCGGGGGTCAATGGCGGACCGGCGGGCGATCTTTACGTGCAGATCCAGGTCAAGCCCCATCCTGTTTTTCAGCGTGACCACGACGACCTGCACTGCGAGATGCCGGTCAGTTTTGCGACGGCGGCGCTCGGCGGAGAAATCGAAATTCCCACGTTGGACGGTGCGGCGAAGATCAGAATCCCCTCCGAAACTCAATCCGGGAAGATATTTCGGTTGCGCGGCAAGGGCATTCGCGGCGTGCGCAGTCGGGAGCACGGCGACCTACTTTGCCACGTCGTCGTCGAAACGCCCGTAAACCTGACCGACCGACAAAGGGAGCTGCTGCGCGAGTTCGAGACGATCAGCCAGAGAGACAGCGACAGACACAACCCCCGCGCCAAGTCCTGGATGGACAAGGTCAAGGAATTCTTCGCTCAATAGCGACGGCAAAGGGAGCCGACCCACGCTTTTGCAGTGTAGAATCGCCGGTACCGGGGATCCTCACAAGGAGGCTGGATGAGCCGTGTGACATTCATCGCGTTTCTAGCGGCGTTTTGCGGACCGGCGTTCGGCGCGACGCCAGGCGTAAGTTCCAAGACCATCCTGCTCGGCCAGTCGGCCGCGTTCTCGGGCCCGGCCGCGCAACTGGGCATCCAGATGAACATTGGAACCAAGGCATATCTCGACTACGTGAATGCGCGGGGCGGGGTCTTCGGCAGAAAGATCGCTCTCAAGACGCGAGACGACCGGTACGAGGCGACCGTGTGCGTCGAAACCACGAAGAAACTGATCGAGGAAGACAAGGTGTTCGCCCTGATATCGTACGTGGGCACGCCGACCACGGGCGCAGCCTTGCCCATCCTCACCGAAGCCAAAGTGCCTCTGGTCGGGCCCTTCACGGGCGCTGAATTGCTGCGCACTCCGGTGAACCGCTACGTGTTCAACGTGCGCGCGAGCTACTACGACGAGACCGAAAAGATCGTCGAGCAACTCGTGTCGACCGGCAACAAGAAGATCGCGGTGTTCTACCAGGACGACAGCTACGGGCAAGCCGGCCTGAAAGGGGTCGAGATCGCGATGGGGAAGCGCAATCTCAAGATCGCCGCTCTCGGCAAGGTCGAACGCAACACGATCAAGGTGGAGGATGCGGTCAAGTCCATCAACTCCGCCCAACCCGACGGCGTCGTGATGATTTCGGCGTATACCTCGATCACGGAGTTCGTCCGGCAAATGAAGCGTCTGGGGAGCTCGACCCAATTTCACAACGTTTCGTTTGTAGGAAGCCAGGCGCTCGCCGACTCGCTCAAGGACGACGGCTATGGAGTCGCAATCTCGCAGGTCGTTCCCTTCCCCTGGAGCCCGAGTGTACCGATCGTCAAGGAATACCAGGAAATAATGGCGAAGTCGGGGAACAAGGACTTCAATTTCTCGAGCCTCGAGGGGTTCATCGTCGCCAAGGTGATGGTCGAAGGGCTCAAACGCGCCGGCAAGGACCTGACGCGCGAAAAGCTCGTCGCAGCGCTCGAAAGCATGAACAATGTGGATCTGGGCGAATTTGTAGTCAATTTCTCGCCGACCAGCCACAGCGGCTCGAAATTCGTCGATCTGACGATGATCGGCCGCGGCGGCAAGTTTCTAAAATAGACGGAAGTGCCGAGAGTTCAGCGGCCGATTTTCCGCGAACGAGGATGAGGAGCAATGACGACAACCCGCGCATTGACCGCGGCAGTTGGGGCTCTGGCCTGCTTGTTCGCTGGCAGCGTAGCTCACGCCCAGGGCGTAACCAAGACAAACATCCTGATCGGCCAATCGTCTCCGTTTTCCGGCAGCAACAAAGAGCTCGGCGACGACATCCGCGAAGGACTGCAGGCCTACTTCAAGCGGACCAACGAGGCGGGCGGAGTCAACGGGCGCACCCTCGAGCTCATCGCGCTGGACGACGCCAACGACGCCAAACGCTCCGGCGAGAACGCAAGGATCCTGATAGAACAGAGAGGCGTGCTCGCGCTGATCGGCTATGCCAGCGCCACCCTGAGCCTCCCCGCTCTCCCGTTCGTCGAAAAGAGCAAGATCGCATTCGTCGGTCCGTTCACCGGCGCGGAGCCGATGCGCGCGTTTCGCCGCAACGTGTACAACATTCGCGCAAGCTACGCCGACGAGCTCGAGAAGATCGTCGATTTTTATACGATAACTGGAATGAAGAAGTTTTCCGTCATCCACTACGACGACGCCATAGGCAAGGAAAATCTCACCGCCGTGGAACTCGCTCTGACAAAGCGCGGACTGAAACCGTCGTCGATCGGGACTTTGAAGCGCAATCAGACGGACTTGGGTGCCGCCGTTTCCGATGTAATCAAGGCGGCCCCGGACGTCGTCATTGCGACCACGCTCTACAAGACCACGGGCGACTTCATCAAGTCAGCAAGAAAGGCAGGATCGGGTGCCCAGTTCGCCAGCATTTCATTCGTCGGCGCGAGCGCGCTGGCCGGCGAGCTCGGCGAACAAGGCATGGGCGTCGTCGTTTCGCAGGTGGTGCCGCCCTACACCAGGAACTCGATCCCCATCGTGAGGGAATACCAAGCGGCGATCGAGAAATCGCTCGGCAAGAAGGAATATTCCTTCACTTCGCTGGAGTCGTACATCGGAGCGAAAGTGCTCGTCGAAGCGATTCGACGCGCCGGCGCCAACCCTACGCGCGAAGGCCTGCTCAAGACACTCGATTCGATACAGAACTTCAACGTCGGAGGATACCTGGTCGATTTCAGCCCGTCGAATCACAATGGCTCCAGGTTCGTGGAGTTGACCGCCATCGGCAAATCTGGAAGGTTTGCGTACTAGCTTCGCTGAGGATTAGTTTCGCCGCCAGCTAGTGCCTTGAGGACCGTCCTCGAGCCCGATTCCCTTCCGAAGCAGTTCGTCGCGGATCTCGTCGGCACGCCGAAAATTCCTCGCACGGCGCGCCTCGTCGCGCGCGGCGATCAGCGCCGCAATTTGCACGTCTGAGATCCCGCCACCGGGCGCCACCTCGGCACGCAGGAAAGCCCCGCTGTCCCGCGCCAGCAGGCCGAGGTGCCCGCCGAGCGCGCGCAACTGGCGCGCGAGCGCCGTTGAGCGCGTGCGGTTGACTTCGTTGGCGAGATCGAAGAGCACTGCCACGGCTTCGGACGTATTGAAGTCGTTGTCCATTGCCTCGCGGAAGCGCTGGCCGTGGATTTCCTCCCAGTCGGGGGCCGCCGCGCCCGGGGGCGCGCCTTTCAGGGCGGTGTAGAGCCTCGCCAAAGCGTGCCGCGCGTCTCCCAGATGTTGGTCGGAGTAGTTGAGAGGACTCCGGTAGTGGGCGCGCACGACGAAGAAACGCAAGACTTCCGGATCGTGTCGCTTGAGGAGCTCGCGGATGGTGGCGAAGTTGCCGGTCGATTTCGACATCTTCTCGTCCTGCAGCTGAACGAAGCCGTTGTGCATCCAGTATTTGACGAAGGGTTCCGTGTCGCTTCGATCCAGGACGCCTTCGGACTGTGCGATTTCGTTCTCGTGATGCGGAAACTGCAGGTCCTGTCCGCCGCCGTGAATGTCGAAATGCGCTCCCAGCAGTTTCGTGCTCATCGCCGAGCACTCGATATGCCAGCCGGGACGCCCGTTGCCCCAGGGCGACTGCCAGAAGGGCTCACCCTCCTTGGCGCGCTTCCACAGGACGAAATCGAGCGGGTCGCGCTTGGTGGTGTCGACCTCGACCCGCTCCCCGGCACGCAGATCTTCGGGCGATTTCCCCGAGAGCTTGCCGTAACCCGGAAACTTCCGGACCGAGAAATTCACGTCGCCCGTTTCCCCGCGATACGCGATGCCTCGCGCCTCCAACCTCCGGATCATCTCCAGCATCTCGGTGATGTGACCGGTTGCGCGCGGCTCGATGTCGGGTTTCTGCACTCCCAGCGCCGCCGCGTCTTCGTCGGCGTAGCGAATGAAGCGCTCGGTCAGAGCAGGAACGGGCTCACCGGTCTCCGCCGAGCGGCGGATGATCTTGTCGTCGATATCGGTAATATTGCGCACATAAGTCAGCGGATAGCCGCGTGCGCGCAACCAGCGCTGTACTATGTCGAACGCGATCATCATCCGTGCATGCCCGAGATGGCAGTAGTCGTAGACCGTGATCCCGCACACGTACATTCTCACCCGTGCCGGATCGAGGGGAACGAAGGCTTCCTCCGCGCGGCTGAGGCTGTTGTAGATTTTCAGCATGGCAGCGAATTCGAGCCGCGCCCGTCTCGTGCGAGCGCCAATGACCCGCATGTCATGATCTCTGAGCAGATCGAGAATTCCGGCGGCATCAAGTCGGACGGCGGCGCGGCTGCCGGAGAGAAAAGGGACAAAATCGAGGAAATTCCCGCAAGGGGCTGATTATTGTAGATTTTACGAGCTTCTTGATAGAATGAGGTGTGCCCCTCGGCTCGAAAAAAGTATAGCACAATGAATTTCATGGCTCGCTCTTTCAGGCAGCTTGCGGTTCCGCTTTTCGCCTTGGTAATTTCCGCGTTGCCTGTTCGCGCGGACGAGCTTCAGGATATCGACCGCCTCTTGAAGCAGGGCCAGCACGCTCAAGCCCTCGAGCGGGTCAATCAATATCTCTCACAAAAGCCGAAGGACGCCAAGGGCCGCTTCATCAAGGGATTGATCCTGGTAGAACAGAACAAAGCGGCGGAAGCGATCGAGGTCTTCACCGCACTCTCGCGCGACTACCCAGAGTTGCCCGAGCCCTATAACAATCTCGCGGTTCTGTATGCCGCTCAAGGCCAGTACGAAAAGGCGCGGCAACAACTCGAGATGTCGATCCGCACGCACCCGAGCTACGCGACCGCGTACGAGAATCTCGGTGATGTGTACACCAAGCTTGCCAGCCAGGCGTACGACAAGGCCCTGCAGTTCGATTCGTCCAACTCCGCGGCAAAGAACAAGCTCTCGCTGATTCACGATCTGATATCGAGCCGCCCTGCGCGCAGCGCGAGCGCCGCTTCGGGAACGCCGACGGAGCCGGCGCCGACGCCGTCGGCAGCGAGGACCGCGCCGGCAAAATCCGCCGAGACCAAGCTGGCCGCAGCAAAGGCGAAATCCGTGGCAACAAAGCCGGCTGAGAAACCGGCGCGCGCTCAAGGCGGCGGCGAGGACGTGCTGCAGACGGTGCTCGCCTGGGCGAGCGCGTGGTCCAAGCAGAACGTGGAAAGCTATCTCGCCTTTTACGCCCAGGATTTCAAAACGCCGAAGGGCGAAGCGCGCTTGGAATGGGAAGCGGCGCGCAGACAGCGCATTTCCAGCCCCCAAAAGATCGAAGTCGTCGTTGAATCGCCCAAGGTCAGGCTCAAAGACCAGAACAATGCGGTCGTCAGCTTCCGGCAGGCGTACCGCTCGGACAATCTAAATATCAGGAGCAGCAAGACGCTGGTCATGGTACGGAACGAGGGGCGCTGGCTCATCCAACAAGAGCGGGCGGGAGGCTGATGTCGAGGCAGACCCTTACCTGCGTTCTCGTCGCGGCCGTCACGTTCGGGGCTCCCTCCACCCTGTCACCGGCAAAGGGTGCGCGCATCGATGTGACGGCAGACGCCCTGCTCGCGGCGGTCTACGAGGAAATCGTTCGGGGACATCTCGATGCGGCGCTTCAGAGCATAGACGGACTGATCCGCGTAAGACCCAACTTTCGCCTTGCTCACCTGATCAAGGGCGATTTGCTGCTCGCGCGCGCCCGGCCCATCAACACGATCGGCGCAGCCCCCAACGTACCCGAGGCGCACATGGACGGACTTCGTGCCGAAGCCTTCGCCCGCCTGCGAGCCTATCGGGAGCGCCCGCCGGCGGACCGTGTACCGCGCTACCTGCTGCAGCTGCGCGAAGATCAAAAGTACGCGGTCGTGGTCGACACGCGCCGCTCGCGACTCTATCTGTACCAGAACGACGGCGGCACGCCGCGCTTCGTCGCCGACTATTACGTGAGTTCGGGAAAAAACGGGGCGCTGAAAGTCCGAGAAGGAGACGAGAGGACGCCTATCGGCGTATACCACGTCACCGAGAGCCTGCCCCGGCAAAAGCTCTCGGACTTCTACGGCAGCGGCGCCTTTCCGATCAACTACCCGAACGAGTGGGACCGCATTCAGGGACGCAACGGCCACGGCATCTGGCTGCACGGGACGCCTTCGAACACCTACAGCAGACCCCCGCGCTCGAGTAACGGCTGTGTCGTCCTCGCCAATTCCGATCTCGACGCGCTCGCGCGCAACCTTCAGATCGGCGTCACACCGGTCATCATCAGCGAGGACATCGAATGGCTGAGCCCCGAGGATTGGGCGAACGAGCGGACGTCGTTCGGGAAGCAGTTGGAACAATGGCGGACCGACTGGGAAAGCCTCGACACGGAACGCTACCTCACGCATTATTCGAAGAGCTTCTCCGCGCCGAACCAGGACCTGGACAGCTGGAGCCGGCACAAGCGCCTCGTGAACGGCGGCAAGACCTGGATCAGGGTCAAGGTGAGCAACGTCGACATGTTCCGCGACCCGGGCAAGGACGGCCTGGTGCTCGTGACCTTCGACCAGGAATACAGGTCGAACAATCTGTCGAATACCGTGAAGAAGCGCCAGTACTGGCTGCAGGAAGGCGGGCGCTGGCGCATCGTCTACGAGGGAACGGTCTGAACCGAGCTTGTCCCCTGCGCCGCCGGCCGAACGGAATCCACCTCCTAGGAGCATCAACATGCACCGCATTTCGACGTTCGTCCTGCTGCTGCTCGCGATCCCCTGCGCGTGGGCACAGAATCCGCGCGCGGAATTCAAGACCAGCATGGGCAGTTTTGCGCTCGAGCTCTATGCCGACAAGGCTCCCAAGACGGTCGCAAACTTCATCCAATACGTCAACAGCGGCTTCTACAATGGCACGATATTTCACCGCGTCATCGACGGTTTCATGATTCAGGGCGGCGGCTTCGAGCCCGGAATGCGCGAGAAGACGACCCGCCCTCCCATTGAAAACGAGGCCGGACTCGCGCTCAAGGCGGGCCTGAAGAACGAACTGGGGACCGTTGCGATGGCGCGCACGCCCAACCCTCATTCCGCGAGCGCGCAATTCTTCATCAACGTCAAGGACAACGGCTTCCTCGACTATCGCGACTCGTCCCCCCAGGGCTACGGATACGCGGTGTTCGGGCGCGTGGTCGAGGGGATGGATACCGTAATGCGGATCGCCAAGGTGCCGACCGCGACCGCCGGGCAACACGGAAACGTCCCGCAGAAGCCCGTGGTGATCGAGTCGGTGAAGCTGAGCGCGGTCAAGTAAGGGAAACGCCATGGTAAGGCTGCACACGAACTTCGGCATCATTGCGCTCGACCTGGACGCCGAGCGCGCGCCGGAAACAGTCAAGAATTTCCTCGCCTACGTCGAATCGGGGTTCTACTCCAACACCGTGTTTCACCGCGTCATCGACGGCTTCATGGTCCAGGGCGGCGGCTTCGAACCGGGAATGAGCCAGAAGTCGACCCGAGGAACCATCAAAAACGAGGCCAGCAACGGCCTCAAGAACGAGCGCTATACGATCGCCATGGCGCGGACCTCCGAACCGCATTCGGCTTCGAGCCAGTTCTTCATCAACGTCAAGGACAACGGCTTCCTCGACCACACGGCCCCGAACGCCCAGGGTTGGGGCTACTGCGTGTTCGGCAAGGTCGTCGAAGGCCGGGACGTTGTCGACGAAATCAAGCAAGTCAAGACCGGAAAGCGCGGCGCTCACGCCGACGTGCCCGTCGAGGACGTGATCATCGAGCGGGCGGAAGTCGTCTAGAGGTCCTTTGGCAGTTTTCTTCATCTCCGATCTGCACCTGAGTGCATCGCGGCCGGAGATCAATCGCGTCTTCTTCGAATTCCTCCGAAGTCCGGCACGCAGGGCGGAATCGCTTTACATCCTCGGCGACCTGTTCGAGTACTGGGCCGGAGACGACGATCTCGGCGAGCCGTTCAACGCGTCCGTCGTCGCGGCGCTTGCGGAGTGTTCCCGCGCAGGCCCCTCCCTGCACGTCATGCACGGAAACCGGGATTTCCTTCTCGGCGCGGACTTCGCCGCGGCGTGCAACGCCGGCCTGATCGGCGATCCGCACAACCTCGATCTGTTCGGGACGCGCACGCTGCTCATGCACGGAGACACGCTTTGCACGGACGACGTCGACTATCAGAGGTTTCGCGCCGAGGTGCGCACCCCCGCCTGGAGGAAGGAATTTCTTTCCCTGCCGCTCGCCGAGCGCAAGGAGCAGATCGGGGCGCTGCGCGCGCGGAGCGAGACGGAAAAGCGCCGCAAGCCGCCCGAGATCATGGATGTCAACCCCGGCGCGGTGGAAGCGATGTTGCGCGAGCACGGTTGTCCGCGCCTGATCCACGGCCACACGCACCGGCCCGCTCGGCACGAGCACCGCGTCGACGGCAAGGTCTGCGAGCGCTGGGTGCTTCCGGACTGGTACGAGTCGGGGGGGGTTCTCGTGTGCGACGAGAGAGGCTGCCGGACTCAAAAACCCTGGGGCGAGAATATCCGATCGTAGCCGCGAACGCCTAGTCCGTGATCGCCTGGTAGACGAGCTGTTTCACGAGCTTGCGGAAATACGCCCGCTGCGGACTCGCCGCCTGCGTCATCAGCACCGCAGTCACCTGCTCCTTCGGGTCCACCCAGAAATAGGTGCCGGCGTAGCCGGCCCACATGTACTCGCCGGCCGATCCCGGCACGCCCGCGACGCCGTCGCCCACGCGCACCGCAAAGCCGAGGCCGAAGCTATAGCCCTTGGTGCCGAGCAGCAGCTCTCCCGGCTGCATCGGCTGCTGCATGAAGTTGCCCAGATGATCCGAGGTCATCAGCTTTACCGTCGTGCGGCTCAGGATGTGCGCGCCGTCCAGCGTACCGCCGTTCATCATCATCTGGCAGAAGCGCAGATAGTCCGCCGCGGTGGAAACGCCGCCCGCTCCGCCGGAGTCGTTCTTCGGTGGCGCGGACACGTCGATCAGGGGAAAGGCACGGCCGGCAAAACGGTCCTTCTCCAGGGACTCCGCAAGGCGCGGCATCTTGGCCGCCGGCACCCAGAAGCCCGAGTCCTTCATCCTGAGCGGCTTGAACAGACGCCCTTCGAGGAAATCCGCCAGGCGCTTGCCCGAGGCGCGCTCCACCACGCGGCCCAGCATGTCCACTGACAGACTGTAGTTCCAGGTCGTGCCCGGCTGGAACGCGAGCGGCACCGTCGCCATCCTCTCGATCTCCTCGGCGGGCGCGACGTTGCGCGCTTCGTAGTCCATGTCCTTGCGGAACACGCCGATACGCTCCAGGCCGTCCTTGACCGGCGCATTCTGCGTGATCTCGCCGTACGCAAGGCCCGAGGTGTGGCGCAGCAGATCCTGCACCGTCATCTGCCGCTCCTGCGGCACGAGGGTATAGGTCGTAGAGCCCGAAACATCCTTGCCCGGGACGCTCACTTGCAGCTTGTCGAAACCCGGCAGGTACTTGCTCACCGGATCGGTGAGCTGGATCACGCCGTCCTCGACCAGCATCATCGCCGCCACCGATACCAGCGGCTTGGTCATCGAATAGATGCGGAAGATCGCCTCCGGGGTCATCTTGGCCGACGCGGTCTGCATCCCGACCGCATCCTGGTAGACGAGTTTGCCCTTCCTCGCCACCATCACCACCGCGCCGCGGAAACTGCCGTCGGCGACTTCCTTCTTCAGCGCTTCCCCGATCTTCGCCAGTCTCGGTGCCGACATTCCCACCTGCTCCGGCTTCGCGACCGGCAGGGGCTGCGCGCCGAGGCTCCAAGCGCAAAATGCGAGCACCAGACCGGCGAGCACCGCGCCGGATCGATTGAACGGTGTCATGACTCCTCCTGTTCTGTTCGGATACTTTCCAGAATCAACGCCCGCTTGGCGTCTTCATATCGTAACGCGCCCTACCCCAACCCCCGGGCGAGATCGTTCTGCAGATCCCGAACCGACTCGAGCCCGACAGCGACGCGCAGCAGGCCTTCGGTGATCCCGGCGCGCGCGCGCGCTTCGGCGCTTATCCGCCCGTGCGTAGTGGTGGCGGGATGCGTGATCGTGGTCTTCGTGTCGCCCAGGTTCGCGGTGATCGAGATCATGCGCGTCGAATCGACAACGCGCCATGCCGCCTCGCGCCCGCCTTTCACGACGAACGAGACGATGGCGCCTCCGGAGCGCTGCTGGCGCATCGCGAGCGCGTGCTGCGGGTGGGACGCGAGCCCCGGGTAGTACACGCGCTCCACGCGCGGATGGGACTCGAGCCACTGGCCGAGCTCGAGCGCGCCCCGCGATTGCGCCTCCATCCGGATCCTGAGCGTCTCTATACCTTTCAGCAGCACCCAGGCATTGAAAGGCGAGAGACTCGGCCCCGCCGTCCGCAGAAAGGAGAAAACAGCGTCCATCACCGGACCGCTCGCGCCCAGCACCGCCCCACCCAGCACCCTGCCCTGGCCGTCAAGGTACTTGGTGGCCGAATGGATCACCAGGTCAGCGCCCAGCTCGAAGGGCCGTTGCAGGGCCGGCGTGCAGAAGCAGTTGTCGACTGCGAGCAGCGCTCCTCCGTCCCGGGCGATTTGCGCAAGGGCCGAAATATCGAAAACTTCGGTCAGCGGGTTGGACGGCGTCTCGAGGAACAGCAAGCGCGTGTTCGGTTTCATCGCGGCGCGCCATGTCGAAGGCTGAGTGCCGTCCGCGTACGCCGTCTCGATTCCGAACTTGGAAAGGACGGTGCTGAACAATTGCACGGTCGCGCCGAAGACTCCGGAGGAGCACACGATGTGATCTCCGCCTTTTAGCGTGGCCATCGCGGTCGCCAGAATGGCCGACATCCCGGAGGCGGTCGCCACGCAGGCCTGCGCGCCTTCGAGGGCCGCGAGCCGCTCCTGGAACGCGGTCACGGTGGGATTGGTGAAGCGCGAGTAGATGTTCCCGGGCGCGTTGTTGCAGAACCGATCCGCGGCTTGCGCGGCGTTCTCGAACACGAAGCTCGAGGTGAGGTAGAGCGCCTCGGAGTGCTCGTTGAACTGGCTGCGATGGATACCGGAGCGCACCGCCAGCGTTTCGATGTCGTAATCCTGCATGTGCAACCCCAAATAAAAAAACCCGTCCAGCTTTCGCTAAGACGGGTCTTCACCACGCTTTAGCCGTATTTATTACGCGCCCGCAAGCTGTCGATCAAATCGGCGCAGTGCGCACCTTACTATCCCGGCGCGGGGATGTCAAATCGTTACGCGGCGTTCAAGTCGAGCTGGTTGTCCTCGGCGTCCTCCACGCTTTCCTGACGGCCGGCGTCGCGCTGGCGTTCAATCGAAGCGAGGTACTCGCTGGTGACGTCTCCGGTGATGTACACCCCGTCGAAACACGAGGTCTCGAACTGCGTCAGCTTCGGATTGACCGCGCGCACCGCGTCCTTGAGCGCGTCCAGATCCTGATAGATGACCGCATCCGCCCCGATCTCGCGCGCGACCTGCTCCTCATTCCGCCCGGTGGCGATGAGCTCGGCACGCGTCGGCATGTCGATGCCATACACGTTCGGAAATCGCACCGGCGGCGCCGCAGAGGCGAAGAACACCTTGCTCGCGCCCGCTTCGCGCGCCATCTGTACGATTTCGCGGCCCGTCGTTCCCCGCACGATCGAATCGTCAACGATCAGGACGTTCTTGTCTTTGAATTCGAGGCCGACGACGCTCAGCTTCTGGCGTACCGATTTCTTACGAATCGCCTGGCCGGGCATGATGAAAGTGCGGCCGATATAGCGGTTGCGGATGAAGCCCTCGCGGTAGGTGACGTTGAGGCCGTGGGCGAGCTCCAGCGCGGCGGGTCTGCTCGTGTCCGGAACCGGGATCACGACGTCGATTTCGAGATGGGGCATCGTGCGCCTGATTTTTTCCGAAAGCTTCCGCCCCATGTGCAGCCGGCTCTCGTACACGGAAACCGCATCCATGACCGAGTCGGGGCGGGCAAGGTAGACGTATTCGAAGATGCAGGGCGCGAGCACGGGTTTGGCCGCGCATTGGCGGCTGTTGAACGTTCCGCCTTCATCGATGAAGATGGCTTCGCCGGGCAGGACGTCCCGCACCAGCTCGAAGCCGAATGCGGTGAGCGCGACGCTTTCGGAGGCGACCAGATACTCGGGTCCCTCGTCGGTGTGATTGCGGCCGAACACGAGCGGACGGATTCCGAACGGGTCGCGGAACGCGAGCAGCCCGTGGCCCGCGATCAGAGCCACCACGGCGTAGGCACCGCGGCAACGCCTGTGCACGTTCGCCACCGCGGTAAAGATGGTCTCGGGGTCGAGCTTCTGGCCCTTTGCGGCGAGCTCCAGCTCGTGCGCGAGCACGTTGAGCAGCACTTCCGAGTCGGAGTTGGTATTGATGTGGCGCAGATCCTGACGGAACATCTCCTGCTTCAGTACCTCGGAATTGGTCAGGTTGCCGTTGTGGCCGAGGACGATCCCGAACGGGGAATTGACGTAGAAAGGTTGTGCTTCCCCGGCGTTGAACGCCGAGCCCGCGGTGGGATAACGGCAGTGTCCGATGCCGGTGCCGCCCGAGAGCGAGCGCATGTTCCGGGTGCGAAACACGTCGCGCACCATCCCGGGACCCTTGTGCATGTGGAACGCCTTGTGCTCCGACGTGACGATCCCGGCCGCGTCCTGGCCGCGATGCTGCAGCAGCAGCAGCCCGTCGTACAGCAGCTGATTGACCGCCGTTTTCGCCACGACTCCGAGAATGCCGCACATCTGCGCTATTCCTCTCGACTCATCGGTACTTCAGGCGTTGCGCCAGGCGCGCGGGCATATAGGGCCGCAGCGCGAGTACCGCGGTCTCGAACGGCCCCGAGAGCGCCGCCTCGCGCCAGAAAGATTCGCGCGGAAGCGGCGTCAGGCCCGCAAGCAACACCACGACGAGCACGATGATCAACCCTCTTACCAGGCCGAAGACCGACCCCAGCGCGCGATCCGCCGGAGCCAGACCGGATGCGCGGACGGCCGACGAAAGCGCGAGCCCGACGATCCACCCGACGATCAGAACCACGCCGAACACGATCAGGAAGCCTATCAGCGCGCCCATCAGCGGACTCAGGCTCTGCGGCAGGAAGCCGGCGACGTGGCTGCCGAACAGCGTCGCCAATATGAACCCGCCGACCCACACTCCGAGCGAGACCATCTCGCGCGCCAGGCCGTGGAGCAGGCTGATCCCGATCGACACGACCAGGACGATCAGTACGCCAAAGTCGAACCATGTCATCGCTGTGCCACCTGCCCGACTTCGAGGCCGAGGGATTTGAGTCGGTCCCGGGCTTTCTCCGCGGCGTCGCGGCTCGCGAAAGGTCCCGCGCGCACGCGCGTTTGCTCGCCCTGCTGGCCTTTGACGCTCTCGGTGTAGCTCTTGATGCCTGCGGAAGCCGCCCGGTCCTGTACCTGCTTCACGTTGTCGGGGTTGGTAAAGGCGCCGAGCGGGACGATGAACCCCTCGTCGTCCAATAGCGCCTGGGCGCGGCGGGCCTCGGCGAGCTGGGTCTTCGCGCGCTCCTTGTCCGCGCTCCTCGCGGCCTCCTTCTTCGCGGCACGGGGCCGCGAGGGCGGTTCAGGCGCGGCTTGCATCGCTTTGTTCGACGGATCCTTCTCAGCCCGCGTCGACTCTCCCTTCAGCGGCGCCGCCGGGGACTGTAGCGGCGGGAGAACCCGGGTCTTGAACGGCCCTCCGTCGGGGCCGGGAATTTGCAGCGTTAGCGCCTGGGGCACGGGCCTGGGCTGCTGGTCCAGAATGACAGGCAGGACCACTACGATGAGCACCACCAGCGCGATTGCGCCGACCAGCCGCCGGCGCGCGCGGCGCTTAAGCAGGTTGGCGTCGTCTGCCAATGGAAAAGACCCCAAATAAGCTGCGAATTCGGACCTTCCTCAAGACCCCTGCCGCGCCCCCCGAATTTCGATCCGGGCGGCCTCGAGCCCCTGCATGACGTCGGCCACGGTGTGGAACGATCCAAAGACTACGATTCTATCATTTTCGTTTGCCCGCTTCCGCGCGGCGGCATAGGCTTCTCGAGGGTTGCTGAAGCAAAGCACCCCGCCCGCTGCACCCGCGCTTGCAAGAGCATCGGCCAGCATTTGCGCGCCAGCGCCGCGCGGCACCGAAAGATCGGCTGCAAACCAAGCTGAAATCCTGGCTTTCAGCGCCCGGCAGACTCCTTCGATGTCCTTGTCCCGCAGCATGCCGAAGACACCGTAAGTCTCCGGATAGAAGCCCATCCCGGCGAGGTTCTCCGCGAGCACGCCCGCGGCCTGCGGATTGTGCGCGACGTCCAATACGACCGTCGGTCGACCCGGAAGTACCTGGAACCGCGCCGGAAGCTGCACTTGCGCAAGACCGTTGCGGATGTCCTGCATGCCGACCGGAAGCCGCGCGTGCAGCGCATCGAGCGCGGCGAGGGCCGCGCTCGCATTCGCAAGCTGACGTTCGCCCCTGAGCGCGGGCGGCGCTAGCCCGCCGCGGCGCACGCCCCGCCCCCAAAACATCCATTGCTGCCCTTGTTTCCGATAGCCAAAATCCCGGCCGATCAGCCAGAGGTCGACACCCACGGCGCCCGCGTAGTCGAGAACGCTGCGGGGCGGATCCGGATCTGCGACGATCGCGGGTTTGCTTCCACGGAAAATCCCCGCTTTTTCGTGCCCGATGCGCTCGCGCGTGTCGCCCAGGTAATCCATGTGATCCAGATCGACGGATGTCAACAGCGCGCAGTCGGTATCGAAGGCGTTGACCGCGTCCAAGCGCCCGCCCAGGCCGACCTCCAGTATCACGGCGTCGAGCGCTTCCGCCGCGAAAATCTCCCACGCAGCGAGAGTACCGAACTCGAAGTACGTGAGCGTGATCTCGCGGCGAGCACGCTCGACCGTTTCGAACGCCGCACACAAGCGCGCGTCGCTCAAGGGCACGCCGTCGATGCGAACGCGCTCGTTGTAACGAAGGAGGTGCGGAGAAGTGTACAGACCCACCCTGTATCCGGCGGCGAGCAGAATCGCTTCCAGCATCGCGCAGGTTGAGCCCTTGCCGTTGGTGCCGGCGACGGTGAGAAGCGCCGCCGAACTCGACCTTCCGAGAGCGTCGCGCACTTTTGCCACGCGTTCCAGCCCGAGCTGGACGGATTTCGGATGGATGTGCTCGATGTAGTCGAGCCACTCGGGGAGGCTCCGGCCGGGCATGAAACGGCGACCAGCGATCAGTTTGCCGGGAGGGCCTGCCGCTGCAGGAGGGCAAGAAGATTCGCGAGCTTGTCGCGCATCTGGCGCCGGTCGACGATCATGTCGATTGCACCCTTCTCCAGCAAAAACTCGGCGCGCTGGAAACCTTCGGGGAGTTTCTCGCGCACGGTCTGTTCGATGACGCGCGGCCCCGCGAAACCGATCAGCGCACGCGGCTCGGCAATCACGATGTCGCCGATCATGGCGAAGCTCGCCGACACCCCGCCCATCGTCGGGTCTGTGAGAACCGTGATGAACGGGAGCTTGCGCGCCGTGAGCTGCGTCAAGGCCGCGGTGGTCTTGGCCATCTGCATCAGAGAGAACAACCCTTCCTGCATGCGCGCGCCGCCGGTCGCCGTGACGCACACGAGCGGCAGTTGCTGGTCGAGGCAGGCGTGCACGCCGCGCACGAAGCGTTCCCCCACGGCCGACCCCATCGATCCGCCCATGAACTCGAACTCGAATGCGGCGACGATGAGAGGCACGTTCTTTATCGCCCCCTGCATCACCACCAAGGCCTCGGTTTCGCCGGTGGTTTTTTCCGCTTCCTCGAGTCGATCGGGATAACGCTTGTCGTCCTTGAATTTCAGGCCGTCGACCGATGCGACCTCGACGCCGATCTCGAAGCGCCCTTCCGGGTCGAGAAGGAGGTCGAGCCGTACCCGTGCCGAAATACGGTTGTGAAAGCCGCATTTGGGACAGACATTGGCGTTCTTTTCGAGATCGGTTGCATACAGGACCGCCGCGCAGGAGGGGCACTTGCTCCACAGTCCTTCCGGGACGTTTTTCTTCGCGCCGGTACCGGTGCGGTTGATCTTGGGTGGAAGCAGCTTTTGGAGCCAGCTCATGCGTCGATCGCCTGGCGAATTTCCTTGAGCAAGGTCGCGGCCTTCTTCACGCAGGTCTCGGGAGAGGCTTGCTCCATTTCCCGGATGATTCGGCTGCCGATCACGACGGCGTCGGCGATCTGGGCCACGGCACGCGCGGTCTGTCCGTCGCGGATGCCGAACCCGACCCCGACCGGAAGCCTGGTCTTGCCGCGGATCTCCGGCAACTTCGCGGCAACGTCGTCCAAATCGAGGTGCTTGGCCCCGGTCACGCCGCGCAAGGACACGTAGTAGATGTAACCGCTGGCGAGCCTCGCTACCTGCTCGATGCGCGCCCCGGTGGAAGTCGGTGCAAGCAAGAAAATCATATCGATACCGCGGGCGCGGAGCAACTTCGCGAACTCGACGCTCTCCTCGGGCGGGTAATCGATCACCAGGACTCCGTCCACTCCCGCCCGGCGCGCGGCATCGGCGAAGCGCTCCGATCCCATCGCCTCGATTGGGTTGGCATACCCCATCAGAACGATCGGGGTCGACACGTCACTGTCGCGGAATTCGGAGACGAACGCAAGTACGTCGTCAATCCCGATATGGTTCTTCAGGGCCCTTTCGCTTGAGCGCTGGATCACTGGCCCGTCGGCCATGGGATCGGAGAAGGGCACGCCAAGCTCGATGACGTCGGCTCCCGCCGCAACCAGCGCGCGCATGAGCGGCACCGTCACCTCGGCCCGTGGGTCTCCGGCCGTGACGTAGGGAATCAGGGCCTTTCGGCGCTCGCGTGCGAGGCGCTCGAAAGCAGATTGGATTCTCGACACCGCGGCCTTCATAGCGCCGCAGCGCTACGAATCGAGCCCGTTACCGGTCCGATGTCCGATTTGCACAAACGGGCCACGCGGCGCTTCGCCAGCGCGCAATATTCCGGATTGATCTCGAAGCCGACGAAGCTCCGTCCGTGCTTGAGCGCGGCAACCGCCGCGGTGCCGCTCCCCATGAACGGATCGAGCACGAGACCCTCGGAGGGGCAGCTCGCGAGGACCATACGCTCGACGATCTCGAGCGGCTTCTGAGTAGGATGATCCTCGCGTTCGGGATCCTGCCGGTGAATCCGCGCCACGCTCCACACGTCCTTCGGGTTGTAGCCCACCTCGAGCCATTTCTTGCCTACGAAAATCGAGCGCGTTCGCGCCCGCTTTGTTTCCGCGTCGTAGGGAATGCGCACGCCGTCGATATCGAAGAAGTAGTCCTTCGACCGCGCGAACAGGCCGATCGTGTCGTGGACGGAGGAGAATTTCCGTGTGCTTCCCCCCATGCTCGGCACTTTTCGGTCCCAGACGATCTCGTTCACCATCGTCAAGCGCGTCTTGAGATAACTGAAAACCTCCGGACTGTGTTGCCAGGTCAGAAAGACATAGAGGCTGCCGCTGGGCTTGAGCTTCGGGATCACCGCATCGATCCAGCGCCGGCTGAAGGCGAGATAGGCTTCCCCGCTCAGGCAGTCCGAGTCGTTCCCGTAGTCCTTGCCGAGGCCGTACGGGGGATCGGCGACGATGAGATCCACGCTCGCATCGGGGACGCGAGCGACGCAATCGAAGAGATCTCCGTTGAGGAGCGTTGCGCGCGGGTCGCTCAAAACTGGATTCCGGATTTTGCCGCCACGGTGTGCATGTCCTTGTCGCCCCGTCCCGAGAGATTGACCAGCAGGATCGCGTCCCTCGACAGCGCGGGCGCGAGCTTCGCCGCGTGGGCGAGCGCATGCGCGGATTCGAGCGCCGGAATGATGCCCTCGCAGCGGCACAAGTCGTGGAACGCGGCGACGGCTTCGCCGTCGTCGATGGTGACGTATTCGGCTCGTCCGGTATCCTTGAGCCAGGCGTGCTCGGGGCCCACACCCGGGTAATCGAGCCCCGCCGAGATCGAGTGCGTCTCGATAATCTGACCGCGTTCGTCCTGAAGCAGGTAAGTGCGATTTCCGTGCAGCACCCCCGGCCTGCCCGCGCACAGCGACGCCGCATGCTTGCCGCTGGCTATGCCGAGTCCACCCGCCTCCACCCCGATGAGCCTGACCGCACCGTACGGGATATAGGGATAGAAGATGCCCATTGCGTTCGAGCCCCCGCCAACACAAGCGATCACCGCGTCCGGTTGCCGGCCGCACAGCTCGGGCATCTGCATCAGACACTCTCGCCCGATGACCGACTGAAAGTCGCGCACCATCATCGGATACGGGTGCGGGCCGGCGACCGTGCCGATGATGTAGAAGGTGTTGTCGACATGCGTGACCCAGTCGCGCATCGCTTCGTTCAGCGCGTCCTTCAGCGTTTTCGATCCCGATTCGACCGGCACGACCGCCGCCCCGAGAAGCTTCATGCGATAGACGTTCTGCACCTGGCGCTTGATGTCCTCCGAGCCCATGTACACCACGCATTCCATGGCGTAACGCGCCGCCACGGTCGCCGCTGCGACGCCGTGCATCCCGGCACCGGTCTCGGCGATTACGCGTCGTTTACCCATGCGTCTTGCGACGAGCGCCTGCCCGACGGTGTTGTTGATCTTGTGAGCGCCGGTATGGTTGAGATCCTCGCGCTTGATGTAGATT
>Ga0209155_1000168_pt1 | contig 28464 bp, 28 predicted proteins | sample GraSoiAngelo_122_FD_185879 | JGI IMG/M metagenome (GOLD analysis project Ga0209155, IMG submission 185879) | Grasslands soil microbial communities from the Angelo Coastal Reserve, California, USA - 14_0927_02_20cm (SPAdes) (version 2) | ecosystem: Environmental > Terrestrial > Soil > Grasslands ... | reverse complement strand
TTGCCGTGGCCGACGGCGAGACGCTCGGGCTTCAGACCGCGCAATTTCCGCGCGCTTTCCGCCGCAACTTCACGGCTCCACGAAAACAAAGCCGGAAAAGGAAAGAGAAGTTTGAATGTTCCGGCGGCAAGCACTCTAGTCTGCGTGGTAAAAGCATCTCCGGCAATGAGAGAGCCATCCCGCATGTCCAGAAACGCAAAATGGCCCGGCGTGTGACCCGGTGAAAATATGGCTTGAAGCGAACCTATGCAATCGCCATCATTCAAGAGTCGCGCCGGTTGAGATTTCACGCCCGGAAAACCCATAAGCCTTTTGCCCGTTTCACCCGCATCGAGCGAAAAATCTTTCAGCAAGAGCCTGGACTCGCGCTGCCCAATTGCAAATTCCATGCCCTGATATTCACTTACGAGCGCGTCCAAGGACCCTACGTGATCAATGTGAGCATGCGTGAGAAGGATACGCCTGATTGGCGCACCCAAACTTTGTGCCGCCTTGCAGACGCTGGGAGCTGACCCGGCAACGCTGGTATCGATCAGCGTGAGTCCGTCGTCTTCCCTGACCAGGAAACAATTGACCATGCCGAAGCGAGTCAGGCGGACAAGGTTTTTCGTCTCTTGGACAAGCTGCACACGGCTCCTCGGGAAAATCAGTAATGGAAACGGTAGCGCAGTTGGACAAAAATCTCTCGCGGATTCAAGTAGTGCGTGCCTCCAAAGGTAAAGCTGTTGTCGAGCGGCACCCGGCGATTGGCGACGTTCAGGGCTTGAATGTTCAGAGAGAAGCGCTCGCCGAAACTCTTCCCGAGCGAGAGGTCAAAGGTGGTATGCGGTTGAAGATGATCGCCGGGGACGCTAGGGTCGCCGTTGGTAAACCCGGAGGCGTAGTAAACGTCGGATGCCGCGTAAGAATGAAACGGCAGTTCGTATCTTGCGCCGAGGTGCAGAGTGTTGCGCTGGTCATGATCGAGCAGAGCGAAGCCGTCGCCGAAGTAGAAATCAGTCAGGCCGCCGTTGATGTTGCCGAAGGCGAGAGCGAGCTGATTGGAATACGTGAGATAAACCTGCGCCCGATTGCGGATGCGAGGAGAGCGCAGCGTAAGCTCCCAGCCGTTGATGCGCGCGCCCTGAATCGTGACCGGGAAAAACAGGTCGGAATTGTTGAAATTATTGTGGTCGAAGAAATTCTCGGCGCGAGTGAGAAAATTGCTGGCGTCCAGCGTCCAGCCGTGGAATGGAATGGTAACGCCGAACTGGTGCTCTTCATCGCGTTCGCCGTGGAGCGGAACGAAGCTCAAGTTCTGATTGTTGGCGGCTTGCAAAAGCGGGCCGGAAACGGTCAGCAAAGGCGGCGCCTGGTAAAAATGACCATAAAAGGCGCGGAAAACCCAGTTGAGCCTGGGAATCCGCAGCGAAGCGCCAACGCGCGGGCTGGAAGCATTCTCAACCACTCCGCTGGAGAAATGTGTTTGGCGGAAACCAGCATTCAAGCTGAGCCAGGATGTGGCCTTGAACTGTTCTTCGGCGTAGACGGCCGAGAGCGATCCATCAGGATTGTGGCTCTCGGGTGGATCCACGTTCTCGCACTGCGCAGGGTCGTGGCAAATTAAGCCAAAGAGTTGATCGTCCTGTTGAGCGAAGCCGTAGAGTCCAGCGCGAAAATTGCTTCGCGCTTTGATCCACGAAAGCGTGGCCTGGCCACCTTCGTATTTCGAGCGGCGGTTTTCGTTCGCGGAACTGGGGAAATCCTGCACGGGACTTTGATAATTGGCGCTGTTGGAGTGGAAAAAAGGCGAGACGGTCAGCATGAGCCCGGGATTAAAGGTGCGGACCCAGGAAAATGCAGCGAACGAGTCGTTCTCGCGGTTGGCGTCGTGGAGAAACTGCCCTTGCGCGGCAGGGTCGTTTGGATCGAAAGGGACTTGATAGAAGTCGCGGCGCGCTTGAGCGACGAGGCGCAACTGGTTGTGAGAATCGGCGTTGTAAATCAACGAAGTGAAACCACCGAAGCCATTTGCGGCGTCATGAATCACGGCAGTGGTCGGAGTTTGCAACCCGAGATTGCTACGGTTTCCGCTGAGGCTGGCGTAATAGGCGAAACGATTTGTGTGCCCGCCGAAGTTGAGCTGGTCGTCAGTCTGATAGAAATTTCCGGCAGAGAGAACAAGCTCGGCTTCGTTGTCACGCTCGAATCCCGTGCGCGGCGCGACGTTGAAAATGCCATACGTGCGGTCGCCGTAGTCGGCCGAGTAACTTCCGCGTTGCGCCTCGAGGGTGTCAATATCCTTGGGATCGACTTGCGGACCGAGGTTACTGGCGATATTGGTGTTAGGGATGGAAACGCCGTCGATCAGCCAGGTAACTTGATGGCCGCCGCGAATGTGCAACTGGTCATGGACGACGTACGAACCCGGAACGAAATCAGTAATCAGCGCCAGGCTGTTGGTTCGCGAAGCCCCGGGCGTGTTCCTGATTTCAAGCCGGTTGACAAGAGTGGTGGGCGTGATCGATTCGAGCTGTGCGGACCCAGCGTCGGCGGAGACGGTGATGGATTCCGCTTGGGTGCTGAGCTTTAGCTCGAAATGCAAAATTGGCGCGGTGCCAGAGAGCACAACGATCGTTTGTTCTTCACTGGCGAACAAAGCGGCCGAAGCCGTCACGCGATATTCGCCAAGCAGAACCGCATCGAAGTGGAATTCACCATTTGCATCGGTTTGTGAAGTTTGAGTGTAACTGGAAGTCCGGGCCTTCAAGGTGACGGTAACGTTCGGAACCGGCCGGTGCTGCGGATCATGGACGATGCCGCGAACCGTGCCGAAGACCGTGGCGAAAGCCGCGCCGGCGAACGGAAGAAATAAAAGTACGAACCACAAAACCCTGCGCATTGAGAACTCTTTCTCCTGAAAAGGATGAATCGCGCGGCAGCCAAGCCGCGGCGTGAGTTGATCAGCAAACGTCAGAGAGACGGCGGCGCGTCAGGCAGCCGCGAAAACGAAGCGAGGAGGAGGAGACAGGGGATCGATGGAACGGGGAAAATCCAAGGGCCTTGACAATTCGATTGCCGAACTGATCGTTGTTGACCGTGCCGCCGATACGCCCGTGGGTAGCACAAATGCAATCGAAGTGAGTAACGAACGCTCAGAATCATGGCAGCAGGACATAGTGCAAGCCATCATTCCGGACATTTCGTGTCCGCAATTCATGTGATGTGAGGGCGTTGCGGGAGTTTTCTGATGGTGATGCGCAGGAACCTTGCATTGGCCGGAGGTGCAGCAGGCGGACTCATAGGACGACCACGCGGCACCGGCAAGAGGCGCGTACAACAAAACGACCATGAGCAAGCAGATGCTGGCCGCGACGGAACGACGGCGGTTTTGACGCGCAGTTTGCATGTGGCACGCGAGCCGGTATATGTCGTCAAACACTATAGCGTGAACCGCCATAGTTTGCAAGCCTATTCGACGACGCGGCTCGCTTCCCTCACACTATACGCCAATCGCGCGAGTCTCTCACGCGCGGCACCGCTCTTGGGCATCGCATTACTCCTGCGGAACGCTCTAACTTGACTTGAATTCCAGAGCGTCGCAGACTCGAATCATGGCACACAGTTACATACGATTTGATTTTGGCACTGACGAGGAGAAGGCGCAGCAAGCGCGGCACAAGCTGGACGGCTGGCGGCAGGCTTTTCGGCTCGACAAGAAATTGCAGTACAAGCTGGACCGTCCCGACAGCGCGGGTGTCGAAACTGTGAGCAAGCCCGAACCCGAACCTGAAGCAAAGGCGGCGCCAGTCAAGTCCAAAGGAAAATCAGCGGAAAAGGCCAAGGGCAAGGCGGCTTCCGCTAAATCGAGCGCACCTGCTGCGAAAAAATCAGCGGCAACAGTCAACGGGAGAGTCGGCTTGCTGGTGAGGCTGTATTTTTCTTCGCACGAAAAGCTTTCGGAACAACGATGGCTGGATCGCATTCCGTCCGAGGAGCCGTTCAAGGGCGCATCGCCGAGAGTTATCCATCACGGCGATGCGGAATTTGAGACGACGGACAAGCAATTTGAGACTTTGGTGTAAGCAGTCTTTAGGCGGCTTTACCGGAATCACAACACGAGGCCAAATTGGCTGCATACGCCGAAAGCACTGGATTTGGCCGGAAGCGCCGATTCGGGCCGGGCATGACGGAAATCCGGTATAATTGAATTCCGCGAAGGCACCATTCCGAACTCCAACTCGAGGGCAGAGCGAATGGCGTTACAAACGCGCGTCAAATTGGCAAAGCTTGACGCCCCCAAGGTTCACGGCCTCGATCACGACACGCTGATTCGAATTTATCGCACGATGTTCCTTTCGCGCCGGCTGGACGACCGCGAGATTCAGCTCAAAAGGCAGAACAAAATCTATTTTCAGATTTCCAGCGCCGGGCACGAAGCGGTTTGCGCGGCGATGGGCTTGTTCCTGCGGCCCGGAGTGGACTGGATTTATCCCTACTACCGCGACCGCGCACTGTGCTTGATGCTTGGCATGACGCCGGTGGAAATGCTTCTTGCGGCGGTGGGCGCGAAGGACGACCCAAGCTCGGGTGGGCGGCAGATGCCTTCGCATTGGGGCCAGCCCAAGCTCAACATCGTGAGCAAGTCTTCTTGCACGGGCACGCAATTCGTGCAAGCCGTGGGCGCGGCCGAAGCGACGCTTTATTACGAAGGACGCCCCAAGGCGCTGGTGCAAGCGAGGAAGGCGCCCCTCGGCGAGTACGTGAATCACGAGCACGACGAAATTGTTTACGTTTCAGGCGGAGACGGGGCGACGAGCGAGGGCGAGTTCTGGGAATCGTTGAACGTGGCCTGCGCGAAGAAGCTTCCGCTGTTGTACCTCGTCGAAGACAACGGCTATGCCATCTCCGTTCCAATTGAAGTGCAGACTGCCGGAGGCAGCATCTCGAAACTAGTGCGAGGATTTCCCGGGCTGCACGTGGCGGAATGCGACGGGACTGATCCGATCGAAAGCTATTCCGTATGCAAGGAAGCGGTGGAGTATTGCCGCGAGCGCCGCGGGCCCGCGCTGATTCATGCCCATGTCACTCGCCCGTATTCGCATTCGCTTTCCGACGACGAAAAACTGTACAAGTCCCCCGAAGAGCGCGAGGAAGAGGCGCGCCGCGATCCCATTTCCAAGTTCGCACTTTTTCTGGTGCGCGAAGGCATTCTGGACCAGAAACAGATCGAGACCCTGGAAGCGGAAATCGACAATGAAGTGCGCGATGCCGCCGACCATGCGCTGGCCGCGGAAGAGCCGTCGATAGATTCGATTCGAATGAATGTGTATTCGCCGGACGTGGATCCAACGTCCGCTGCATTTGAAGCGGAACCTCAATTGCGTGGCGCGCCGAAGACCATGGTCGAAATAGTCGCGCTGACGCTCTCCGACGAAATGGCGCGCGACGAGCGCATTACCGTTTTTGGGGAAGACGTGGCCGACGCCAGCCGCGAAGACAATCTGAAGCACGTAAAGGGGAAGGGCGGCGTCTTCAAGGCTACCGCGGGATTGCAGCGCAAGTACGGCCACGACCGAGTGTTTAATACGCCGCTAGCGGAAGCCAGTATTGTCGGACGGGCGGTGGGGATGGCTACGCGCGGTTTGAAGCCCGTGGCGGAAATCCAGTTTTTCGATTACATCTGGCCGGCCATGATGCAGATTCGCGATGAACTTTGCGTCATGCGCTGGCGTTCGAATGGAGCGTTCAAGGCGCCGGTGGTGCTTCGTGTGGCGATCGGCGGGTATTTAACCGGCGGCGGTGTGTATCACAGCCAAAGTGGCGAATCGATTTTCACGCACTGTCCTGGGCTGCGCGTGGTGATGCCTTCGACGGCGCTCGATGTAGCGGGTCTTTTGCGCACCGCGATCCGCTGCGACGACCCGGTGATGTTCCTCGAGCACAAACATCTGTATCGCCAGCCATACAACCGCTCGGAAAATCCCGGGCCGGATTTTACGATTCCTTTCGGCAAAGCGCGAATGGTGAAGGAAGGCGCCGACCTCAGCATCATTACTTACGGCGCTGTTGTGCATCGTGCGGAAGTTGCGGCGGCGCAGTTGGAGCGCGAAGGCATTTCAGTCGAGATCATCGACTTGCGTTCGCTATCGCCGTATGACTGGGAGGCGATTGCCGCGACGGTCCGCAAGACGCACCGGGTCATCGTGGCTTACGAGGACATGTTGAGCTGGGGCTATGGAGCGGAAATCGCTGCCCGGATTGCGGATGAACTTTTCGAGGACTTGGACGCTCCGGTGCGTCGCGTTGCCGCGGTAGATACCTTCTGCGCGTACCAGCCGAAGCTGGAGGACGTGATTCTGCCGCAGACAAGCCACATTGCGGCAGCCGTAAAGCAGCTTCTGGAGTATTGAGCCGTTTGGAATTAGACTATTGCCGCGAGGAAACTTTTTCGACCCCATTTGCGTAATTAGGAACAGGGAAGCCATGAGAAATCGCTCTGTGGGGGTGACCCAATGACTTGCGTAAACTGCCAGAAAGATATCGCCGTCGGTTCGCGGTTTTGCTACAACTGCGGGTCCAAGCAGCCGGAAACTCCTTCGCCGGGCTTGTCACCCCCAACGGGCGGCAAGAAGAAACTGATGCGCTCGAGCACGGACAAAAAGATAGCGGGCGTGTGCGCCGGCCTGGCCGATTATTTCGATCTCGATCCCACGATTGTCCGAATCCTGTGGTTCCTGGCGGTATTCTTTGCCGGGACGGGCGGACTTGCTTACATCATTCTGTGGATTGTGTTGCCCGTGGCTCCGGCTGGAGTAATACCAACTTCGGCGACCGTGACTTCTTAGACTACCGGCAAAAATCATGTCCGAGATGAATTCGGGGCGAATTGACGGAACTCGCTTCTGGATCGCCCGAGGTTTATTCCGCTCACCGGATCGGATTTCTGTGAACCAGGGCGAGGGGCCAACGCGCGATGGCGGCGATCATCAATGCAACCGTGGCGACGAGGATGAGGCGCTTGTGCGCAGGCGGATTGAAGCGGGCCCGGAAGGCGAAAAAGACCAGCGTCGCAAAAACCAGCATATCCGTGATGGGGATGATGTAAAAAACTTTCGGATCCATGTGTGGATTGCCGCCACTGCGAACGAGCGCATCTGTGGCCGCCAATACTCCAAGGATTACCATGAGACACGCCAGGAGGAAGCCTGCAATGCCGAGGCGGCGATGGATGTCCACGCGGCCGGCGGAAACCAGCGAGGCTTGCGTCACGAGCAAGAGGACCCAGCAGGAAAATGCCGCCCCGTGCAGGTGAATGATCAGGCTGGGCAGCGGCGCTTGGAACACTCCTGCGAGGTAGTAAGTGCGCGCAAAACCCACAAAAACCGTTGCCAGGATAAGCAAGGCCATCGCCGAAAAGAATAGATCCTCGTAACGGCGGCCTGCCAGACCAACGGAAGGTCTCGCGGGATTGCTCGGATGTGCTACGGCTGTGGCCATGGTTCCTCTTTGACCGACTGTTTTGACCGAGATTTCTGGGAGCCCTGAGGGAATTGGCTGAAGTGTAGAACGAATTGATGTTGGATTTCCAGCGAAATCTGGTGTTTGGACGGGTGACAGAAATTACCGCCGCCAAGAGGCGGTTCGCAACGGCGACTTTGCTAGATTTTCATTCAAAAATGACTGCAGAGATGCCACGGTGAAAGTATATTCGCAACGCGTTCTTTATTTTAGACGCTAGGCGGTTGCAGCCCTGCTTTTGGCGCGCGTGTCGGACTGGTCCCTGAAATTCCAGAGTTTGTGATTGACGCTCACCGATGCCACGTCATCGGGCGAAAAAGGAATCTCCTTGTACCCGCGGACCTCGATAATGCAGCCTTCGCTTATGACCACTTGCTCGAAAATTCTTGCATCCTTCAATTGCACGGAAACAACCTGATAACCGAAGCCAGTCTCTTCCGCGTTTTTCAGGTGTTCTGCACACCCACAAGGAATAGGCACCAACCGTTTCATTTACAAACCTCCAGCCGAGTCAGAAGTATCGGGGGAGCGGAATAGTACGATATGGCGGAGGAACTGTCTACCACCGCAGGGACGAAGAACAAGCGAAGTTATTAGACTGAGGGCAAGGATCACGTCCCTATTCATATTCATGAAAGGGGTGCGGTTACAGCCCTTTAAGAAAATTAACGACCAGTCTACTCACTTTAGGGCTTAGGCCTTTAGCCCTTGCTCTGCGCAACTTCTCCTCATCGTGATTCGAGAGAGTTCGGGGCTCGCGACCGTACATGCGATTCAGGCGGACCAAACCGACTGCCAGTTGTGCGGCTTCCGACCTGACCTTCTTGTCCTTGTGACTTACAGATTCAATGAAAGCTTGCAGAACTTCTGCGCTATCTCCGTGATTACGAATTCGAAAAAGAGCATGTAAAGCGTGCTAATTTGACTTACGTTTAATTTGCCTTCCTTAAGTGCGGCGAGTAGAAACACGTATGACTCTCTTCCGTTTTTCAACTCCGGTGCCCAGTCGATGATTTCAGTACGATCTAGCTGCCTTAATAAACTATCGGGCGAAAAAGGCATAGGTCACCGTATTGTGGCCCCTAGTTTTCGAAGAACCGTTACTTGCCTTTACTTTCGAACAGGGGCTGGTCAACAGACAATCGGCCTGCGCCGACCGTGGCGAGTGCGAAGCATGCGGCGAGCATCGCGAGCGGGAATTCGTAATTGTGCACTGCCAGGTAGCCCCCTGCACTGTGGACCTTCCAAATGGCCACGCCCATTTCGATGGCTAGAAGCAGCGCCGTCACTCTTGTAAACACTCCCAAAGCCAAAAGAACGGCGCCAAACACTTCCATCACGCCCGAAATGTAAACGAAATATCCCGGCAAGCCGTGCTCCACGAAGAAAGCCTGCATGCCTGGGGCGGAGTGCGCCACCTTCGGGTAGCCGTGGGCGAAGAAAATCAGCGCAAGAACCAGTCGAAGGACCAGTAACCCTATTGGCTGAAGCGAATTGAGAAACTTCATTAGCAAATCCTCCGCGATTCGTGACGAGAATTTGATTCGAATGCCTGGGGATTCTAGCAGAAAAGCAAAGCCGTCACGGTCACGCCTGAGGTTGCCAGCGTTTCAGGTACAATCTTTAGTGAACCACCAAGAGTGACGGAGAATCATGCCGAAAGTCATAACGATTGGTGTCGCTGTCGGCGGAGACAAGAGCGTCGCATGAAGAGAAGACTCCTGATTGCCGTGCCGCTGCTGGCGCTAGTGGCGCTGGCCGCCTGGATGCTTCGGCCGAAGCGCGAGAACCAGGGCGAAGCCTTTGTCAGCGAAAAAGTCGCTCCTCTCTTGAGCGGGATCGCGCAGGTCCGCGAACAGGTGGGAATGCTGCATTACGGCGAGCGCGTGGACGTGCTCGCCAAGCGCAATGACTACGCAAAAGTGCGAACCAACGCAGGCGCGGTTGGCTGGGTAGACAGCCGGCAGTTGATGGAACCGGCCCTGTGGCAGCGCAGCATCAAGCTGCTGGACCAAACGCGCGGAATGCCGGTGCAGGCGCGCGGGCGTACCAAAGTCTCCACCAATTTGCGAGTGCAGCCCGGGCGGACGGAGCCCCGGCTCTATCAATTTGCGCGAAACGTTCCCGTCGAGATTGTCGGGCGCTCCACGGCAGATTGGGTGCAAGCATCGGACGAAAGAGACAATTCGAATGAGCCGCAGGGAACGAAGAAAGAGGATTGGTTTCTCGTGCGTGGCGTGGCCACGCGCCCGCCCGGAGACCCCTCGACGCAATCTGCCGAGCCCACAAATACAACGCAACCCGGCGACCAGACCGTGCCCATCGCCGGCTGGGTAGTGGCCCGCTTCATCGAAATGGACTTGCCAGATCCGGTACGCGAAGGAGCAGCTTCCGCAAATATCCGGCCGGTAGCGTGGTTCGAACTGAATCGCGTGAGCGACCCTTCGGGCGACAAGCCGCAGTATCTTTTGGCGGCGGCGCGCGGGCCGGAAGGCCAGGCCTGCGACTTTACGACTTTGCGCGTTTACACGTGGTATGCCAAAAAGGACCGGTACGAAACCGCATTTATCGAAAACAGGCTTTGCGGCCAGTTGCCTATTCGGCTTGGCACTGGGCCCAACCGCGAACCCGAGTTTCGCTTGCGCGTGATGGACGGGAACAAACAGGAACGCGTTTACCGTTTGATCCAAACAGTTGTTCGACGTGTCCGCCAGCCAGGTGAAGCTTCCGGAAAGCATGGCTCGGCGAAGATGACGCGATGACGCTGCACATCAACGAGGTGGAAGTGCGAGCCGTGCTGACGATGCCGCAGGCGCTCGATGCCGTGGAAGAGATTTCGCGCAAGCAGTCGACGGGAGAAGTTGTAGTGCATCCCCGACGGAGGTTCGAACTGCCCGGAGGAGGATTTTTTCACTACATGGCCGCGGCGGATTACTCGGCCGGCTTCGTTGCCATGAAGCAGTACACCTACGTTCGCGGCAAACTGCAATTTCTTGTTCCACTTTACGAGATGGCCACGGGCGACTTACTGGCCCAGATCGAAGCGGATTACATGGGGCAGTTGAGGACCGGCGCGGCTTCCGGCGTAGCCACGAAATATCTGGCGCGCAAAGATTCTCGCATAGCCGCGATCGTCGGCACCGGCGGCCAGGCGAGGACGCAGCTCGAAGCGGTTGCCCTGGTTCGCAAGCTGAAATCGGCGCGCGCCTATGGCCGCGACTCCGCAAAGCGCGAGAAGTTCTGTGCCGAAATGTCCGAACGAATTGGCATTCCCGTGCATCCTTGTTCATCCTCGGCAGAAGCGGTACGCGGCGCCGACATTATTTCTACGGCCACAACTGCTTCGCAGCCGGTCGTGCGCGGCACGGATTTGGCGCCTGGAGTCCACATCAATGCCATCGGCGCGAACCACGCGCACAAGCGCGAGCTGGATGATGAAGCCGCCGCCAGCGCGGACGTGATCGTCGTGGATTCCGTCGAACAGTCGCGACAGGAAGCAGGCGACCTGATCATCGCTTTTCACGGCGACGAAATTTGCTGGACCGGAGTCAAAAAACTTTCTGAAATCGTGGCGGGGAAAGCGAGCGGCAGAACCAGCGATTCGGAAGTCACACTTTTCAAATCGAATGGGATTGCGTCATGGGATCTCGCCGTGGCGATGAGAGTCTACGCCATGGCGCGAGAGAAAGGGCTGGGCAGGGAATTACCCCTGTGGAGTGAAAGCTTGAATCGCTAGGGAAACCGCCTAATGGCCTTTTACGCCGAAGCTGCGGCGCAAGGCATCATGCAGCCGGGACTTCACGTCGCCGGGCAATTCGATAGGTTTCGAATCGCAGAAAAGTTGCACGGTCATCCTGGTTTGATCGACCACGATTTTGCACTCTTCACAGTGTTCGAGATGCCGCTCGAGTTCCTGCCTCATCGATAGATCGAGATCCCCATCGATATAGTCCGAAATCTCGCGAATGACGTTTTTGCAGTTCAATTTGCAACACCCTGGCGAAAATAGCGATTCAGCTTCTGGCGGAGCTTGAGCCGGGCCCGCAACAGCCGTGATTTTACCGCAGGAACGGAGATTCCGAGCGCTTTGGCGGTTTCTTCCGTGGAAAGTTCTTCGACATCGCGCAACACGAAAACAACGCGAAAGTCCGGCTCCAGGTTGTCGATGACCTCGGAAAGGATTTCGTGCATTTCCGTCTGGGCAAATCGTTGTTCCGGGCTTGGCCCCCAATCCTCAATCTCCCGTGGCATAAGGTCTTCGTCGCCTTCCACCGGCTCGTCGAGCGAAAACTGGTTCGGGCGGCGTTTGCGCAGGCGCATCAGCGCTTCGTTCGCGGCGATGCGCACCAACCAGGTGTAAAAGCGGGAATCTTCTTGGAAATCCTTGAGATGCGCGTAAGACTTAAGGAAGGCGTCCTGCATGGCGTCTTCGGCGTCTTCGCGATTTCGCGTGATGTTCATGGTGAGCCGGAAGATTTTCGCTTCGTAGCGGTTCACAAGCTCTTCGAAGGCGCGCGCGTCGCCGCGCTTGGCGGCGGCCACCAGCAAGTGTTCGTCCTCGCGCGCAACCGTGGAGGGTAGTCGATGAGGATTTGGTGCGTTCAATGGTATCGGCAGCCCGATCGGCGGCTGCATCCTCGCTTTCCCATCCATAAAGGTAGCACAGAGCATTGAACACTTCCTCAGTCCAAGTGCTTGGATGCTCCGGCCGGCTATGAGATTCAGGAAATAGCAAAAAGTTACGTTGTTGTTGTACTCCGAGGGCCGCAGGGGAATAGCTAGAAGCTAGGCTCCATGTTCAAAGAGGGCAGTGATGACCTGGCGGCCTATGCCGAAAAGTGCGCTGGCCGGTTCGACGTTAAGTAGTAAAATCGAAGGCCACAGTCATCTTACAAATGCGAACACTTCCCGACCACCTTCGAAAAGGTATGAAGCTTGTGATTGTCGGCTGCAATCCGAGCGAGTCCTCCGTCCGCGTAGGCCATTATTACGCCGGCCGCGGCAACGAATTCTGGCCCATGCTTTATGAAAGCGGTGTCGTACCGGAGCCTTTTGATTATCACGACGACAAGCGAGTGATAGAATTCGGCGTCGGGCTTACCGACCTGGTGAAGCGTCCCACCAAAGGTATCGAAGAACTGAAGCGCGAAGACTACGCCGAAGGACGAATCGTTCTCTCGCAGAAGCTTGAGGAATTCGCTCCTCATGTCGTGGCATTTAATGGCAAACTGACCTACGAGCAGTTTGCGCAGCGAAAATGCAAATTTGGCATTCAGAAGGAGATGCTCTACGGAGCGCGCGTGTATGTTCTGCCTTCCACCAGCGGCGCGAACGCCACCGGCAGGAGCGAGAAGGTGCGGCACTTTAGAAAACTGGCGCAACTCGTTGCGCGCATCGGCAAAGAACACGAAACCAAGGCCCACTGAACGGAGTTCCCCGTGAGCAATCCTCCACAACCTGCGCAAGCCGGAGCGCTCATCCTTGAACAGAGGCACGAAGGCATTGCCGTACTGGTGATGAATCGCCCCGACCGGCTGAATGCGCTGAACAACGAGCTAGCCTCGGCGCTCAATGACGCGCTCGGACGAATCGCGAAAGATCCGAGCGTCAATGTGGTGGTGGTCACCGGAGCGGGACGCGCTTTTTGCGCGGGCGGCGACCTGGGCGCGCTGGGCAAGGGCCGCCAAACCGGCGCGACACATGAGTTGGAGCCGCTGCTGCGCGCCGGCATGCAAATGGTCCTCAAGATGCGCACCATGCCACAGCCAGTGATTGCCGCGGTGAACGGAGCTGCCGCCGGTGCGGGCATGAACATTGCTCTCGCTGCGGACATTCGCATTGCCGCGGAAGAAGCGACCTTCGGACAAAATTTCGCAAGGGTTGGATTGTTTCCCGATTACGGCGGAACTTATTTCCTGCCGCAACTTGTTGGACCAGCCAAAGCTGCCGAACTTTTTTACACGGGTGACATGATCGATGCGAAAGCGGCGCTTGCGCTCGGCTTGGTAAATCAGGTCGTTCCGGCCGCCCAGCTCGAAACAGCTGTGAAAACGTTGGCGCAAAAAATCGCGCAAGGGCCGTCGCTGCCTATCCGCGCGGTGAAGAAGGCGCTTTTTGCGAGCCAGGAGAAGGAACTTGCGCAGGCGCTCGACAACGAAGTGCGCGAGCAGGTTCGTTGCTACCTGTCCGATGATTGCAATGAAGGAATTCGAGCGTTTTTCGAAAAGCGGCCACCGAAGTTTCAGGGAAAGTAGCCTTCCTGATTCTATCCTCCGACGATCATGACTAACGGCCACGAAACGATTCAGTTGCGGCTCGAAGATCGCGCGGCGTGGATCACCCTCGACCGGCCGCCGCTGAATATTCTCGACACAGCGATGATGCGGGCGCTGGATGCGGCGCTGAAACGCGCTGTCCCCAAATGCGATTTCGTGATTTTTCAAGGCGCGGGCCAGAAGGCTTTTTCGGCGGGAGCGGAAATTGCCGATCATGCTCCCAAGCGCGTCAGTAAAATGCTCTCGGCGTTTCACGCTGTTTTTCGCAGGCTCGCTGCCGCGGACCGCGTGACGATCGCTGCTGTTCACGGATACTGCCTTGGCGGCGGGATGGAACTTGCGAGCTTCTGCGATTTTGTACTTGCTGCGGAATCCGCGGAGTTTGGCCAGCCGGAAATTAAACTGGGCTGTTTTCCTCCCTTGGCGATAGTCACGTTGCCGCAGCTCATTGGGATGCGCGCGGCAGCACGACTTATTCTAACTGGAGAGCAAATCGGCGCGACGGAGGCCTGCCGGCTCGGTCTGGTTACGCGGGTGGTTCCTGATGTACAGTTCCCTGCTGCTGTGGACAGTTTGCTCGAGGAGCTGTGTAGGTTGAGTCCGAGCGTCCTCCGGCTAACGCGAAAGACACTCCATCGTCTCCATTTTGCGGATTTCGCGAAGCAACTCAAAGAAGCGGAACGCGTATACTTGTCTGTGCTGATGAAGAGCCATGATGCGCGGGAAGGAATACTTGCTTTCCTCGAAAAACGCAAACCGAATTGGAGGGGCAAGTAGATGGATGAATTGGAAATCACGCCAACGGATGTGAAAGCGCGGATGGATCGCGGAGAGCAATTGGTTCTCATTGATGTGCGCGAGCCCTGGGAGCATCAAGTTTGCCGGATCGAAGGCGCGAAACTCGTGCCGCTCGGTTCGCTCGCGGCGAGCCTCCAGACACTTCCGGACGTGGACGAAGTGATTTGCTATTGCCATCACGGCATGCGCAGTCTAGACGCGGCGGCTTGGCTGCGGTTTCAGGGGATCGAAAAAGCGAAATCCTTGTCTGGCGGAATCGAGCGATGGTCTGTCGAGATCGATCCGAGAGTTCCGCGATATTAGCTGGAACCTTGCTGAAATAGGGCGCAGCCCGCCGCGGCGGGCGCGACTACAAGAAAACGTGACCGGGAAAGAAGTCCTTGCTAAAGATGAAAATCAAATTTCTGCAGAAGCCGACGTGAACTACTTGCCGAAAAGCAAGAGGTCTCTTGCTGGAAATGGGCGTGGAGTTTGAGTCACGCGATTTGGATAAGGAGCGACTGAGCGAAGCAGAGCTCGAAGAACTGATCGGCGACCGCGATTACAAAGAATTTCTGAATACGCGAAATGAGCTTTACCGAGCACGGAATATGAAAGAACATCCGCCTTCGCGCGCGGAGGCCATTAAACTGATGGCGAAAGAGCCGAATCTCATTCGCAGGCCGATAGCGCTTCAGGGATCGCAGATGGTGCTCGGATTTGACGAAGCAGCTTACCGGAAAATCATAAAGTAATTTTCAGTGATCGTGAAACAGCGGCCCCTACGAAAGCGAAAGAGCAACGGATGGATGTAAAAACGATTGCCGTGATCGGCGCGGGCACGATGGGGCGCGGGATTGCCTACGCCGCTGCTTTCGGCGGGTACACCACGGTCCTCGAAGACGTATCGCGTCAGGTGCTAGAACAAGGCGTTGCCTGGATTCGCCAATCCTTCGAAGAAGGGGTGGCGCGCGGCAAGGTTGAAGCCGGCGTGCGCGACAAAGCGCTATCGCTGATCTCGACTGCGAACAACGTCGAAAACGCCATCCGCGATGCCGACCTGATCATCGAAGCCGTTCCGGAAGAGCTGGAGATGAAGCTGGAACTTTTTACCATCTTCGACAAGTTCGCCAAGGCTGGCGCCATTTTCGCAAGTAACACTTCCTCGCTTTCGATCACGGATTTTACGGACGTCACGGTTTCGCGCGATCGCTGCATCGGGATGCACTTCTTCAACCCTGTGCCAAAAATGAAACTCATCGAAATTGTGAAGACGCCGCACACGTCCGATGACACCGTGGCTACTTGCCGCGAAGTCGCGCGGCGCATGGGCAAGGAAGTGGTGATCGTCAACGAGGCGCCCGGATTTATCACCACGCGCGTGAACGCGCTGATCGGCAACGAAGCGTTCAACATGCTGGAAGCCGGAATCGCCACGCCCGAGGACATCGACAAAGCGATGAAGCTGGGGCTGAATCATCCCATGGGACCGTTCGAGCTGGTCGATCTCGTGGGACTTGATGTGCGGCTCAAAATTCTCGAGTATCTCCATCAAACGCTGGGCGAAAAGTACCGTCCTAATTCCTTGCTGCGGCAATACGTTCAGGAAGGACGATTGGGCCGCAAGACGGGACGCGGTGTTTATGAATACCCGCAACAAAAAGCCGTGGAGAAAAAAGCGTAATCGCGCCTGAGAGAACGGACTGATTCCACAATGAAATCATTCGCCGAGAGAATCGTCATCCAACAGGGCGACCTGACGGAAATGGACACAGACGCCATCGTCAACGCGGCCAACAACGATTTGTTTTTGGGCGGAGGCGTAGCGGGAGCGATTCGCCGCAAAGGCGGCGAAGAAATCCAGCGCGAATGCGATGCGATCGGCAGCATCCCGATCGGATACGCGGCCATCACCACGGGAGGAAAACTGAAGGCGCGATTCGTGATTCATGCCGCCAGCATGGAGCTTGGCGGAAAGACGAACGCGGATTCGCTGCGGCGCTCCGCGGCGCACTCTTTGAAAATTGCCAATGAGCGCGGCTTGAAAACCATCGCGTTTCCCGCAGTTGGGACGGGCATCGCAGGATTTCCGCTGAAAGATTGCGCGGAAATCATGCTTCGCGAGACGGCGCAGCATCTGCGAGGAGAGACCTCCCTCGAAACAGTCTACTTCGTGCTTTTTGACGAAGCGGCACAGGGAGTGTTTGAGCGAGCCTGGAAAAAAATCCAGGCGGAGCCCGCTTCCGGTTCAGCGGGAGCGAAAGGCGCGTGACGCCGCTCGCCGAATTACTTGCCGACCGCATTCGCCGCTTCGGCCCCATTACGTTCGCGGATTACATGCGCGAATGCCTGTACCATCCGGTGCACGGTTATTACAGCAAAGCAGAATCCAAACGCTTTGCCGATTATTACACCAGCGCCGATGTGCATCCCATTTTTGCCCGCCTCCTGGCGCGGCAGTTCGCCGAGATGTGGGAAACTCTCGGCCGCCCGGAGGAGTTTACGCTTGTCGAGGGCGGAGCGGGCGCGGGGCGGTTTGCTTCGCAAGTTCTCGATTTTTGCGAAGCAAAGCTTCCTGTTTTTTATGATGCCCTGAGGTACGTCGCTGTGGAGCGTTCCGCTGTACGGCGCGAACAGGCGACGATACATGCGAAGCGCCACGCGACTGCCGGACACTTCGTGAGTTCTGCTGAAGTTCCGGCGCACATCGCGGCAGGGTGCTTCTTCTCCAACGAGTTGGTGGATGCACTGCCAGTGCATCGAGTGGTGATGGACCGCGGCACGATGAACGAAGTTTTCGTCGCTCATCACGACGGGGAGTTCGTGGACGTCGTAGCGCCGCTTTCGACTTGCGCCATCTCCGAATATTTCGGCGTGCAAGGCATTACCCTGCACCAGGGCCAGCACGCCGAAGCGGGATTGGAAGCGTGCGACTGGATCAGCGAAATCGGCCGGCACCTCGAACGTGGTTACGTGCTCACGATAGACTACGGCCATCCCGCGGCCGATCTGTTTGACGATCACCACATGCGTGGAACGTTGCTTGCGTATCAGAACCATAGTGCCAGCGAAGATTTCTATGCTGCACCTGGCGAACAGGACTTGACGGCGCACGTCAATTTCACGGCGCTCGAATTGTGGGGAAAACGGTCAGGCCTTGAAACGGCGGGGTTCACTTCACAGACGGCCTTTCTGCTGGTGCTCGGGCAGGGCAACGAGTTTGCCGACCTTTACGATGAAGGGCAATCCGAGGCGGAGCGCACGAAAGCGCGGCTGCAACTCAAGACGCTGATCCATCCCGAAGGAATGGGGGAACGGTTCCAGGTGCTGGTTCAGAGAAAAGGGGTCAGCGCCTCGCAATTGACCGGCTTTGCAGGAAGTTCGCCAAGCATTTCTAGTTGAAATGGCACCCTCCCCCACCCCGTGTTTTCCATCAAGTGTTGATTCTAAAGATGCTTATGTTGCACCAAAATTGTGCAAAATGTGGCATCTCGCCTTGCTTTGTTATGTCTTCATGTTCGCGGAACCTCTACGCCAATCGGGAGATTGGCGTTCCCAGCTTGGAGAAAACAAAAAAGGCGGCAGAAAAGCCACCACAGCAGGAAAAAAATCCACACTCTTACCTGCAAGCTAGAGTACCAGATGATATAAGGCGAGTCAAGGAGTTTTGTATGTTCATCAATCCCGGTCCGTAGAGCAATTTCTTTAGACTGTGTCCTGAAGGAGCCGAGTATCGAGAAAAGCGTCGAACACGCCATAAGCGGTTAGATCCTTGAGGACCCCGAGGACCGCATGGATCAGGTGGGAGGCTCCTCGCCACTCTTCTTCGGACGTGGGGCCAAGCATGTCATCGGCGTTCAGAAAGTACAGGAACACAAGAGTGCTCTTTATGCCGTTCATTTCTCTCAAGAAGTACTGATAAGCAAGCCGATTTGCGTACTGATAAAAGAAGCTGCTCCAATCGGACGTTGCCCTAGGTGCATAGAACTGCCTCGCCGCCTCCAGGCTCTGCTTAATTAACTTCCGAGATTCTGGCGACGCGTTAGTCGCCGGTGATGCAGCTTCAGGAATGTGCGCCTTGGCTTCTATGAACACCGGGCTTTCCTCAGAGGTGATTCCGATAGCGTCCCACACTGGTCCGCGTGGCGGCCAAAACGAACGGAGCGGCTTCCTGAGCGCGGGTTCGGCAATGCCTGCCTTCTTCAACGCAACACTGTCTCGGTATTCTTGAAATGAGTCTGACCCGAGCGGCGAGTGCCAAGTCAATGAGGTTGGCTGCGAAATTGCGCCGCCGCGTCGAAGCGCGCCCAGAAGTAATTCCGGCTTCCGATTGACGGCAACTTGTAGCCACCTCTTGCTTCCTCTGGTAGCGAAATCTGCCATCTGCCATCCTCTACCACTCACCGCAGTCTAACTCTTGTTTGGTCCTCTCACCTATGGCTGAGGAGGAGTGGGCTTCTTGAGGACGGGTTTTTCGCCGGAGGCGGGCGTGGGGGCCGCCATGGCGGGTTTTGCGGGTTCTTTGGTGGCAGGGGCGGCGACGGAAGTGCCGCCACCTTCGGAATACGCTTTTTTCAGATAGCGCTCAGCGGTTGACTGCGCGCTGCCGGTGTCGTCATTGGTTTGCTTGGCTTTGCTGTATTCGTTGACGGCGCGTTCGCGCTGACCCAGCAAATCAAAAATTTCTCCGAGATAAATGTGGCTCCAGACTTCCGTCCATTTTTCCGATGGCTCCGGAACGGTCTGCAAGGCTTCGCGGAAGGCGTTGGCGGCGGCCTGATAGTTTTTCTGGTAAAAGAAGGCCTCACCCATACGGAAATTCGCCAGCGGCCGGTTGGGCTGAATGGAAAGCGCCCGCTGATATTGTGCCACGGCGTCGTAGAACTTTCCTTGTTCGGCCAAATCTTCGCCTCGCGCGATGGCGGCACGAGCACGCAGCGAAGTGCTCCCCTTGAGGATGAGATTATTGGGATCGATTTTGATTCCGTTTGGTTTCGGGCGGCCGAAGGTTTCGACGGTGAATCCCGATTCGGTGCCGATCACGTCGATCGTTTTCAGTTCCGGATTTCCTTCGGTATCGATGCGCAATTCCACGGGCATGCGAAAAGTGTCCAGCGGCTGCTTGATCTTACCGTTGACGCGAAAGCCCTTGGGCGTGCGATACACTACGTACTCCAGGGTGAACTCCGGCACGCCCGTGGAATTCAGCCATTGAGCGAAAAACGCCTGCAGGTTGGGAGGGTCTTGCTGCGGCTTGACGGCGCCTTGCACGCGGCGCTCGGCGATCTTTTCAAAATCGTCGATGCGCGCGCTCTTCTCCGCAAATTGAAAGTAGAAGTCGCGCAAGGCGGCTTTGAAGGCCACATCGCCTATTTGCGCGCGTAACATGTGAAAAAGCAACGCCCCCTTGTTCATCACTACGGAACGGTAGTCGGGAGAGTAGGGGGCCAGCCGCGCCGCCTGCGCTATGGGTGCGGCATCTTCATACATCAGCGCGCCAACGGCAAATTCGTCCACGGCGCGGAGTCCCGCTTCCTTGCCAGCGTTTTGCTCGGCGTAGAGCGCTTCGGAATAGCGAGCCAGGCCGTCGCTAATCCAGACGTCGCCTGGCGTCGCGGGCAAAACCTGAACTCCCCACCATTGCGAAGCCACCAAGCGCGAAATGGTTCGGTCGCTGCCCTTGGGATCCCAGGCGCGCTGGCTCAGGAGCAAAACTCCCGGCGCCGCGAAGTCGCGGAGAGTCCCGTCGGGAATCTGGATCAACGTGAAGGAGGGATCGGGAATAGGCCCGAACATGTCTGAGAAAATGATCGCCGAGCGGGCGACGCTGGCTGCAAATTCCGCAGCATTCGCGGAAGACGCCTTCGGGGCGTAGACAGCAACGTTGATGCCTTCGGCTTGCTTGGGATTGAGCTGGAGTTTGCCGACTACGAATGTGCCATGCGGCGCGGGATTCTTGCACTCAAAGATGTAGAGAAGCCGCCCGCCTTCCACGGCATTCTTGCCGGCCATGGGCGATGGAGCGAAGGCTTTGCCGGTTCCCGCGACGGCGAAGGTATCTGGAACGTTCAGGCGAAACGTCGCGGTATAGCGATTCGAGGGAAAATTGGTGAGCGGGAACCACCTGGCCGGGAGCAGCAGATAGGCGCCATCTTTGTTGATCAGCGCGGCGCGCACACCCGGCACAGGACTGTTCTCTTCGTTTACGAGCAGCCCCGCGTAAGTGTACGTGAGGGTGACGTGGCCGTCGGTGGCGACGGGCGTGGGCAACTGTGCGATAACGACAAGCGGGTTCTGACTGTCGCGCTCGAAAGTGAGGGGCTTGCCGTCGGGCCCTTTTACGTCTTTCACGATCAGATTGGGATGCAACTCCACGCGCACGCTGCTGGAGGCCTCGACGGCTTTGAAATCGACTTTTGCAGTCGCTGAAATGGATTGCCCAATGGCGTCAAGGGACGCGGAAACGTCATAGCGGTCGGCGAGGAAAGTCGCGGCACGAGGAACCTGCGCGTGGAGAGGCGCGGCTGCACAGCAGAGATACGTGAGCGTAAGGACACAAAAAACGCTCGAAAGTAGTCGGCGAAGGGCCATCGGACCCCTTTCAAATGTCTTCAATTTTGCACCAATGTACACTAATAGGATACCAAACCCATCACTTCGCGTTGCTTTGGGCTGCGGCAAGCAGCCTGGCAATCTCATCCGCTGCCCGTTCGACGGCTCCAGGCGGCCCGAGAAGGCGGCGCACCTCAGCTAAGCCACGGGTCATTTCGTCCATTCGCCGTTGGCCTTCTTCGGAGGCGGAGAGCACCTCTACCGCTTCCGCAGCGACCCGCTGGGGCGTGAAGTCGTGCTGGATTAACTCAGGCACGACGGCGCGGCCAGCGATCAGATTGACCATGCTGAAAAACTTGGTGCGCACCAGCGGTTTTGCGAGGCGCGCGGTCATCGGAGAGAGGCGATACACGACAATCATCGGCTTGCCGAGCAACGCCGTTTCCACGGTTGCGGTACCGCTGGAGACGATGGCCAAGTCCGCGGCGGACAGGGCGTTGTACGTGTCGTTGCTGATAAAGCGCACATGCCAGCCGGAAGGGAATTGCGCCTCCAGCCGCGCAGTATCCAATCCGGGCGCAACCGCAATGACAATCGCGAGTGGGCTTGGCAACTTTTGGCGAATCTCCGATAGAGCGTCAACCAACACCGGCAAATGGTGCGCGATTTCTCCTTGCCGGCTGCCTGGCAGAACGGTCAATATTTTGCTTCGTTTTTCCAGACCGTATTTCTTGCAAAATAATTCCCGCGTCAGCGTGGCGTTTACGTTTCCGACCAGCGGATGGCCGATGAATTTCACGGGCACACCGGCGTCGGCATAAAACCTTTCTTCGAAGGGAAAGATGCAAAGGGCGTAGGCGAACCGCCTGCGCACCAAATTCACGCGCCAGGGCCGCCATGCCCAGAACTGCGGGCAAATGTAATAAACGTTTCGAATGCCCCTGGGGCGCAGCTTGCGGGCCAGGCGAAGGTGAAAGCCGGGGAAGTCCGTCAGGATGGCGAGGGGAGGGCGACGGCGCTCCGCTTCGTCAACGAGGCGACGCATGGCGCGGAACAGTGAAGGCAAACGCTTGAGCACTTCGGTGATTCCGACCACGGAAACTTCTGAGTAGTCCGTGATGATCTCGACGCCTGCAGCGCGCATTTGCGGCCCGCCCATTCCGAAAATCGCCACGTCCAGGCGCTGCTTCAGCGCTGTCGCGAGCCGCGCAGCGTACATGTCTCCGGAAGCTTCGCCGGCGGAGAGAAGGAGCGGTATGGGCGGCATGTGCGGATGGCGCAGAGTCAGTCGCTGGCCGGTAATACGGAAGGCTCCGCGGAGCGGCTGGCCTCGATGGGAAGGTGCAGTTCCTGTTCCTTGTATTGCAACTGGTACAGCCGGTAGTAAATTCCGCGCTGCGAGAGGAGCTCTTGATGGGCGCCCTGTTCGCGCAAGCGCCCTTTGTGAAACACGAGGATGCGGTCGGCATGCTGAATGGTGCTGAGACGATGCGCGATGACGAGCGCGGTTCGGCCGGACAGCAAGCGATTCAAGGCTTCCCGAATGAGCAGCTCGGTCTTGGTGTCCACGCTGGAGGTGGCTTCGTCGAGGATGAGGAAGCGCGGATTGTGGGCCAGAGCGCGAGCAAAATTGATGAGCTGCCGCTGGCCGACGGAAAGAGTTGAGCCGCGCTCGTTGACGTTGCTGGCGACGCCTTCCGGAAGGGAGCGGATGAATTCGCCGAGGCCGATTTCTTCGACGGCGCGCTCGACGGTGGTGCGGTCGATATTTGGAGTGCCGAGGCGAATATTGGTTTCGATTGTGCCAGTGAAAAGAAATGGATCCTGGAGCACGATACCGAACTGTCGCCGCAAATCCTGCAATTCGATGGTGCGAATGTCCTTGCCATCCAGGAGGATTTGTCCCCGCTGAACGTCGTAAAAGCGCAGCAGAAGGGAAATCAGAGTGGTCTTGCCCGCGCCGGTGTGGCCTACGATGGCGATGGTCTGGCCGGGCTCCACGCGGAAGGAGACGTCGCGCAGGACCCAATCTTCGTCGGCAGGGTCGGGGATGTTGTTCATTTCAGAGTTTGTACTTACAAACCCTGAATCCCGGCGATAGCTGAACCAGACGTTGCGAAATTCGATTTCGCCGCGCGGATGGTCGAGCGGAATGGCGTTGGGGTCGGACTCGACGAGGACCGGCTCATCCAGCAATTTGAAAATGCGCTCGGATGCCGCCATGGCGGACTGGAGGATGTTGAATTTCTCGCTGAGATCCTGAATCGGCCGGAAAAAGCGCTGCGCGAACATGGTGAACGCGGTGAGGACGCCGAGAGTGATGCCGCCGGAGAGAATGCGGTTTCCGCCGGACCAATAAATCAGCGCAATCGTGGCGAAACTGAGAAACTCGACCGCGGGATAGAAGAGAGCGTAAGCGAGAATGGCGTCGCGCCAGGCCAGCATGTTGTCGCGATTACGCTTCTCGAATTCGTCCATGGCCTTGCGCTCGCGATTGAAGAGCTGCACGACGCTCATGCCGGAGATATATTCCTGGAGGAACGCGTTGATGCGGGCGATGGCGGTGCGGATGCGGCGATTAGCGTCGCGCACGAATTTGCGGAAAATCATGGTGACGATAAGGATGCCGGGGAGGACGGCAAGAGTGTCCAGAGCAAGGCGGCGGTCGATCTTGAAGAGCAACACGGCCATGACCACGAGGAGGAAGAAGTCGTTGATCATGGTAACGACGCCGGCGGCGAAAAGATCGTTGAGGGCGTCGACGTCCGTGGTTACGCGCGTGACCAGCCGGCCGACGGGATTTCGGTCAAAATAGCTCATCGGCAGGCGCTGCATGTGGCCGAAAATTTCGCGGCGCATGTCGTACATGGTTTGCTGGCCGACGCGCTGCATGATGCGGATCTGGATGTATTGAGCGAGGAAGTCGAAAACAAGAACGGCGAGCAAGACCAGGCTAAGCCAGCCGATGCCCGACCAGGCGGACGCTTCGGTGATCAGGCCCTTGAGCTCGGGAACAAAGTACTTGTCGATGCCTTTTTGAAAAATAAGGGGCGGTGCGAGTTCGAGCGGGGTGACGATGGCGACCATGACGAGAGCGAGGGCCACGCGCCACTTGTACGGCTTCATGTACTGCAGAAGCCGGCGCATCAAGCGCGAATCGTACGCTTTGCCGAGGGCCTCTTCTTCGTGCAGGTTGCTCATGCGCGTTCGAGCTCTTCTTCCAGCAACTGTTTCTGGTACAAATCCGCGTAATAACCGCCGCGAGCGAGCAGTTCGTCGTGCGTGCCGCACTCCGCGATGGCGCCTTCGACCAGGACGACGATTTGGTCGGCGTCGCGAACGGTGGAGGTGCGGTGCGAAATCAAAATCGTGGTGCGGCCCTGCATGATTCCGCGCAGGCCGTTGAGGATGCGCTCCTCGGTTTGGGTGTCGACGCTAGAGAGCGCGTCGTCTAGGATGAGAATGCGCGGATCGCGGACAACGGCGCGGGCGATGGCGGCGCGCTGCTTCTGCCCACCGGAAAGAGTGATGCCGCGCTCGCCGACCATGGTGTCGTAGGATTTGCCGAAGTCCTGGACGTCGCCATGAAGACTGGCGATTTCGGACGCTTCGCGGACGCGCTGCTCGTCATATTCCGGCAGGCCGAAGGCGATATTGCCACCTACGGTTTCGCCAAACAAGTAAGTGTCTTGCGGCACGAAACCGATCGATTGGCGCAAGGTGGTGAGAGGCCATTCGCGGATGGGACGGCCGTCGACCAAGACGCAGTCGTCCGGTGCTTCCCAGAGACGCGCAATGAGAGCAGCGAGAGTGGTCTTTCCGCTGCCGGTGGGGCCGACAATAGCGAGCGTGGAGCCGGCGGGAACTTTCAGATCGATGTCGCGAAGGACGGGATGCTGACCACTGCCGTTCGATTTGGAGGCGCCATTCGCTCCAGCTCCGGAAAGAGTCGTTGGGTAAGTAAAGGTGAGATGGCGGAATTCGATTTCGCCGCGCGGCTTGGCACCTTCCGGAACTTTCGATTGGCGGTCATCGATATGGGGTTGGGCGGTAAGAATGTAATTGAGCCGGCCCATGGAGGCGGCGCCGCGCTGAAAAATATTTGTGACCCATCCGAGAGCAATCATCGGCCAGACGAGCAAGGCGAGGTATCCGTTGAAGGCAATCAGCGCGCCGAGGGAAATCTGGCCGCGGAAAAGCTGATGACCGCCCTGCCACAGCACGATCAAGAAGGTCGTGCCGATGAGCGCCTGAAGCGAGGGCATAAACATGCTCCAGGTGCGGATGAGCTTAATGTTGCGCGAGACGTATTCGAGGTTGGGCCCATCGAAGCCGCGGATTTCAGATTCTTCCTGAGCGTAAGCGCGAACGACGCGCACGCCGGCAAGGTTTTCCTGAACGCGCGCGGTGAGTGTGGCAAGCGCCGCCTGGATTTGTTCGTACAGGTCGTGAATGGTTTTGCCAAAGAACCAGACGGCGACGGCCACCACCGGCGCGGGAAGCAGAACCCAGAGCGTCAGGGAAGGGGAGAGCGTGACCATCACCAGGATGGCCATGATCATGGTGATGATGGTCGTCGCGGTGTACATAATGCCCGGGCCAAGCACCATGCGGACAGCGTTCAGGTCGTTGGTGGCGCGGGACATCAGCTCGCCGGTGCGATTGCGCACGTAGAATTCGGGCTCGAGGATCAGCAGGCGTTTCAAGAGGTCGTTGCGAATGTCGAACTCGATGTCGCGGGAGACGCCGATGAGCGTCCAGCGCGCTGAGAAAGAAAGGACGCCCTTGATCGCGACGCATAGAACGACGATGAGGCAGTAGATGCCCAGCGTACGGCGGCTACTGGGGGCGTAAAAGGGAATGGAACTGCTGAGCTTTGACGCGTTCAGGCCCAGGACAAGGGGAGCTCCCACCTTTGCGGAATGCTCAAAAGGAACCGCGTTGCCTGCGAGCGTATCCGTCATGACCCCGGTGGCCAGAGGAAGGATATTGCCGACGACGCCCATCAGCACGACGGTGAGGAGACCGAAAACGATTCCGCCGGTGTAGCGCCGCAGATAGGGCATCAGCCCGCGCAAGCCTTTACTGGGAGGAGCTTCGCGCGAGGCGTCTACTGCTCGCTTACTTGCGGCTGACGGGGCGGCGCTCATCGCAGCACGGACCTTGCATCCTGGATGGACGGCGATTCGAGCAGGAAGTGCTCGTAGGCGCGGTCGAGAGACTGATAGCGCTTTGTCTGCGGGTTCCAACGCACGCCGATCGGCAAATTGTGCGAATCGGTGGTGCCTTTCAGAGGCGTGAAATATAGTTGCAAGCCCTTTTCATCATTTTGCTCGTACTGCAGGCGCCAGCCGGTCACGGGAGTCAGCGGCGTCAAGCCCAGAAATCCCTTTTGGTTTTTCAGGTGTTCATCGCAGCGCAGCACTTCCGACCATTGCCCATCGGTATTTTCCGCCACGACGACGCGGGTCACGATGGTACCGGGCAAATTGTTAGTCGGTGTTTTCGGCACGACATTCGCGGCCAGAAATTCCTGCTTCCCGTTCTTGGCGAGATCCCCGAACAGCAGCACTTGCGACTCGCTGCCTAGCAGGGACTGGGACGCCGACTGAATCTCTTCGGGTACGACTGGTTCCGCGGGCTTGGTTGCTACCTGACTCGCAGACTTGGAAGCATCCGTACCACCGCATCCGCCCAGAAGAATGGCCAGGGACAGAAAACTCAGCGAAAAAATCAGGGGGATTCTCCACCTGCGGGCCGCGCCAACGCCAAGACCCACTCTAAGGAAGGACGGACTGATACCCGCCTCGTTAGCACACGAACAGTCACCTTGCGAAGTTTTCTCCATGAGAGATTTACGGTCGTGGGCGACATTTCAAAGCTCGCCCGGGCTTCCTATCCTTCTCCGGTATGCAGGGCACTTCCATCACTGTGCGGCACAGCCGGACCTGCTTCACCAGAAGCTTACTCCAGCAATTCTAACCGTTGCCTGCCCCTTGGGGGAAGGACTCCGCGAATCGGGCTTGTCCAAGATTGGAATGAGCTAGCGTTGCGCCAGAATCGCGTCCAGGCGCGCTTCAAAGTTTTCCTCTCCTTCAGACCAAAGCTCGCTACGCTGCACGGGCAGCGCCCGCTCGATTGCTTCCACCCAATTGAACAATTGTTGGATGTTTTCGCGTGTCTTGGCGTGATATTCCTTCAGATTGGCGCTCACCGCCATCCATTGCCGGAAGGTGTGCTCCATCGGATGATCCGACGAATTGAAAGGATTCGACGCCGCTCCGGGAGCAAGCAGTCCTCCATGCCCCGTGAAAAAGTGCTCGAAGCCCAAATCGGCCATGAAGTGACCGGCTGTGGATACAAGCCCACCGTCGTACTCCGGGCCGTGGCAGGTCAGCACCAGCGGTTCCGGCTTGCGCTGCCACCTCAGGGTCTCGATATCGAATCCCCACAAGTCCCATTTTGCGCTGACGATATACGCGGTGTCCGCGTTCAGGTGCTGCAACGCCAGCGCCGCAACCTCTGCAGGCCCGGCCTTCATCGGGCGTAAATCCCATTCCGCAACAGGTGTTTCCGTCGCGTCCACAGCCTGAACGATCAGCTCGGTAAACATAGGATGTTCGGCCGATAGGGGCGCGGTTGCGAGAAACCGGGCAAATTCGGCAATCATTGTTTCCAACGAAAAGTCGCGCGTCCACACGCGCAGGTAAGCATGATTGGCCATGGTGGTTGGAACCTTTGGGATTATACCGGGCTAAGCAGGGAAGTAGCGAACCAGCAGCGGGTTGATGTTGGGCAGCTTTGCGTTTCAGCTTCCCATGTTGGCGCTCTTGGCGCGCTCGGGCGGCTCCGCTGGCGGCACGAAACCTTGCGCCATTTCTCGCAGACGCTCCCGCAAGGATTCTCCCACGCCTTCGAACACCTGGCCGCACGCTTCGCGAAGTTTTACTTCCGCCTTCGAGGCAATGTTCGAAATCATCTCCCGCGAACGGTGATCCAGAGAGGCCACGGTCGCCAGCATCCACTGGTTAGAAACATTATCCAGGCGGCCCTTGTATTGTTCCGCCGCTTGCTCACCCATCCGGTCGTAAATTCCACGCATCTCTTGCTGATGCGCAAGCGTCATCGCCTTCCAGGATTCCAGCAACGGCCCAAATCCTTCTGAAACTTTCTTCTGAGCTTCCGCCACGCCGGCGTCGAGCGCGCCGCTCATGGAGGATTGGAAGCGCCGCAGGAAGGCATCCTGTTCGGCGGTCGTTTGTTGCGCGAACTCCATGCGTGCCGCGTCCAGTTGCTGCCGCGCTCCTTCCGTGGAACGCCGAACCTCTTCGTTGTATCCCTTCAGCTCTTCACGGCCCGT
>Ga0209155_1000166_pt1 | contig 28508 bp, 27 predicted proteins | sample GraSoiAngelo_122_FD_185879 | JGI IMG/M metagenome (GOLD analysis project Ga0209155, IMG submission 185879) | Grasslands soil microbial communities from the Angelo Coastal Reserve, California, USA - 14_0927_02_20cm (SPAdes) (version 2) | ecosystem: Environmental > Terrestrial > Soil > Grasslands ... | reverse complement strand
CCCGCTCCACGCGCGGCGGATGAAGTCGATGTCTTCGACGGGATCGCAGCGCGTGCACATGGCCCACAACACTTGCTCGAGGTTCGTGGGATCGATATCGTCGTCGACAACCACCACGAAGCGGCCGAGGTAGGAGCCCGACTGGCAGCTTGCGGCGAGCAGCGCCGCCTGCTTCGCATGGCCGGCGTAGGCCTGCTTGATCGAGATGACGTTGAACATGCGCGCGCAGCCCGGCTCGTGCACCCACACGCCGCGCACCCCTGACAGGCCGGCGCGCTCGACCTCGTCCCAGATCATGCCGGCCTTCATGACGCTCTTGGAGTACGAGAAGTCGGAAGGCGGCACCATCGGGCAGGCAAGGCCGAGGATCGGGTCGTTGCGGTGATAGATGCGCTCGACGCGCACCACCGGCTGCTCGCTGCGCCCGCCGGCGTAGTAGCCGGTGAATTCGCCGAACGGACCCTCGGGCAGCGTGTCTCCCGGGTGCAGCGCGCCTTCGAGCACGATCTCGGCGTGCGCCGGCATCGGCAGGCCGTGGAGCTCGCTTTCGACGACCTCGTACGGCGCGCCGCGATGCCCGGCCGCGTAGTCGTATTCCGACAAGCCGAAGCGGATCTCGTTGCCGCCGGCGAGGAACAGCAGCGGATCGTGGCCGCAGCTGATCAGCACCGGGCAGGGCTTGCCCTGCTTGAAATACTTCTCGCGGATCTGGCGCCCGTGCTTGCCGGGCGACATCCACAACCCGACCTTGTCCGGGCCGTGCACCATCGCGCGGTAGGTGCCGCAGTTCACCCAGTTCTCCTCCGGGTCGCGCATGATCACCAGGTCGTCGGTGCCGATGTAGCGCCCGCCGTCGTGCTCGTGCAGGAGCGGCGCGGGGAATTTCAGGACGTTTACATCACTGCCTTTCAGTACGTTTTCCAGGACCGGCCCGTCGTTTACTACGCGCGGCGGAATCGGCTTGTGCACCTTCATTCGATCGCGATAGGCGCGCACCACGTCGAGCGGATGCGACGGCACCGGGAAGCCGAGCGTGATCGCCATCCGGCGCGCGGAATTGGTGAGGCCCGACGCCGCGCGGCAGCCCGGGTAGCCAGGGATGTCCTCGAACAGGATCGCCGGCGGATGGTCCTGCCGGTAGACGATCTCGGCGAGCGTGCCCATCTCCAGTTTCCAGTCGGCACCGCGGATGCGCAGCAGCTCGCCCGCGCGCTCCATGCGCTCGATCGCCTCGCGCAAGTCGGCATGCGGGCGATCGTAGTCGTTCCACAGACGCAGGGGTTTGTTCATCTCATCCGACGCCCCGCCTTTCAATACGTGCCGCGGAACGCGTCCTGGTTGCGCTGATAAGCCGTGTTCGTCTGCTGCGGGTTGCGGTTGACCAGCGGCCGCGCGTAGAGCGGGTGCTTCAGGCTTCTCACTTCGTGCTCGATCTCGAACAGCGGCTGGTTCGATTTCGGATCGACGATTCTCTGGAAGCGCCACTCGTGCTCGCCGGTCTCCATGGTGATGAGGCCGCGCTCGAGCAGCTTCTTGTAGGGCGTCGAAAAGTCGGCGATGTAGATCTCGATATGGTGACCGTCGTAAGGCGGGATCGGCGCGCGCGTTTCGGTGTACCACAGGCGCTGGCCGCGCCCGATCGGCACTTCCGCCGAGGGCGCCCCCTGGCGCTTCACGACTTTCGACGGCGCAGCCAGGATCTCGGTGTAGAAGCGCGCAATCCCGTCGGCGCTGCCCGGCGGCACGTCAAACTCCACGTACACGATCCCGAGCTCGGTGTCGCCGAACTCCGCTCCCGGCGCATGGCAGCGCACGCGATTGCCCCAGGGACAGGTCGCTTCCACCGCAGCGTCCTTCTCCTGCCACGAAAATTTGCTGCCCTTCAGACCGGGAGCGACTCGTTCCATGCGCTTCTTGAGAGCGTCGAGCTCCGGCACCACGAAGCCGATCGTGCCGCGCAGGATCTGCGGGTCGCGGCTCGGCATGTGGATCTGCGTGCGGCCGTAGTTGACCCACATGTTCTCCAGGCCGACAAAAATATACGGGTCGCGCGTGCCGCCGAGCGCCACCACGTAGAACAGCGTCGTCGGCCGCTGGTCGGGCTGCGTCACGTTGACGTGCTCGAGCAGCACGATATTGCCGACGTCCTCGGTGGTCCGGTCGAAATGCCTGGTTTTTGTGTCCATGCTGAGCTCCTCGGCGCGCTGTCTATGGTATCAGGCGTCCCATACCCGGGCAGCGAACTCCGGATAATCGGCTGCGATTTCCTTCGCCACCCGGCCGCGCAGCAGCGCCAGCTGCACCGCGGTCGGGCCGGGGGTGGTCGAGACGCGAGCGGGCGAATCGAAGCCGAAACCCGTTTCGGCGTGGATCTCGTCGACGTCATGTCCCGGATGCACGCTTTCCAGGCGGAAGCGCCGCGCCTCCTTCTGCCAGGAAAAGAGCGCCATGCCGGTCAGCAGGGCGAAAGGCTCGCCGCGTGCCGAGACGAACTCGACGCGGGGCACCAGCGCGCGCCGCGAGTGCTCCTCGCGGAAGAGGATCGTGCGCGGGATCACCGCGTACATGAACGCCGAGCCGAAGGAACCCGGAAAGCGCTTCTCTCCGGCGCGCACCAGGTTGATATTGGCCTCGCCGTCGATCTGCGCGCCGCCGAGAAAGAACACGTCGATGCGCCCCTGCCCGGCGAGGTCGAACAGCTCGCGCGAGCCTTCGGTGAAGGGGTTAGCGCGCCGGCGCTGGTGCAGCGAGACGCGCAATGACGGTTTTTCGGCTTTTAAGAGAAAAGCTCCGGTCGCAGGGATCGGGGACGCGGCGCCGATGGCGACGTGGCGCGCCTCGCCGATCAGCCGGGCAATCACGCAGGCAAGGAGTTCTTCTTTCTTGTACAAACGAATTCGTCCAGGTAGCGCTGGAAGCCTTCACGCGTCCTCGCGGCGCGCGCGTAGTGCGCGAGGTGCGCGTCGTCGATGCCGTATACCTCCGCGACGCCGAGCGGCCAGGCGCCGCGCTCCGCTCGTGCCACCGCCGTCACGTACACCGAGTTCAATATTCCAGGGGCGAGAAGTTCATCCTCAAGCATGTCGCCGGGGCGCTTCTCTTCATAGGTCACGTAAGTTGCTTTTGCGGCGTGCGCGATGGTGGCGAGCTCCCTGCGGCGCCCGATCCACACGTTGCCGGCTTCATCGGCCCAGCGCGCGTGGAACAAAGCAACGTCGGGCTGAATAGCAGGGACGAGCAAAATGGGGTCTGTCCCTGAATTCAGTGGATTGTTGACGACTTTCCAGTCGTTTCGGTGCTTGAGGAGATCCGAGCCGAGAACGCCGCGCAGCGGCATGAAAGGCACGCCCTTCTCGGCTGCCTGCAGCGCGGTGTGGATCGCCGGGCAGGTTGCATCGCGTATCTCGATCTCGCCGTTCTGCGCTGCTTCGGTGAAACGCGGCGCGAGCCCCGCCTCGCCGAGCGACACGGCGCTCGTCTCGATCTCGGCGACGCAGCCTGCGCCGATCAGCAGATCTGCAGAAAATCCCAACACGGGAACCCCCAAAAGCTTGAGTCCCCGAGCCCGCCGACGGATCAAGGCCCGCACCACCTCCATCGCCGGCAGCGAGTAGTCCGGCGGCAGCCCGATCAGCGCGCCGTCGGGGATCTCCTGCGCAACGGACTCCCCATCCGGGAGAAAATGCGTCAGGCGGTACCCCCGACCGTGAGGCCCTCGATTTTCAAGGTGGGCTGGCCAACGCCCACCGGAACGCTTTGCCCCTCCTTGCCGCAGGTGCCGATGCCCGAGTCGAGCGCGAGATCGTTGCCGATCATGCTGATGCGCGTCAGCGCGTCGGGCCCGTTGCCGATCAGCGTCGCGCCTTTCACGGGGTGCGTGACCTTGCCGTCCTCGATCAGGTAGGCCTCGGCAGCCGAGAACACGAACTTGCCGTTGGTGATGTCGACCTGCCCGCCGCCGAAGTTGGTCGCGTAAAGGCCTTTCCTGACGCTGGCGATGATCTCCCTGGGATCGTGCGAGCCGGCGAGCATGTAGGTATTGGTCATGCGCGGGAGGGTGACGTGGGCGAAGGACTCGCGCCGAGCGTTGCCGGTGAGCGGCATCTTCATCAGGCGCGCATTCAGGCTGTCCTGCATGTAGCCGCGCAGCACGCCGTCCTCGATCAGCACCGTGCGCTGCGTCGGATTGCCTTCGTCGTCGACGGTGAGCGAGCCGCGCCGTCCGGGCAGCGTGCCGTCGTCGACCACCGTGACGCCGGGCGCGGCTACGCGCTGTCCCATGCGCCCGGCGAACGCCGAGCTGCCCTTGCGGTTGAAGTCGCCTTCGAGACCATGGCCGACCGCTTCGTGCAGCAGCACCCCCGGCCAGCCGGGACCGAGCACCACGGTCATCGTTCCGGCCGGTGCGGGCCGCGCCTCCAGGTTGGTGAGCGCCTGCGACACCGCGTGGCGCGCGTATTCATCGAGCCTGGCCTCGGTGAAGTGCGAATAGTCCCCCCGTCCGCCGCCGCCCGCGGAGCCGGTCTCGCGCCGGCCGTTCTGCTCGGCGATCACCTGCACCGACAGGCGTACCAGCGGCCGCACGTCGGCGGCGATGCTGCCGTCGGCGCGCGCGATCAGCACCACCTCGTACTCGCCGCCCAGGCTCGCCATCACCTGCGTGACGCGCGGGTCGAGGGCGCGGCATTTCCTCTCCAGCTTCTCGAGCAGCGCCACCTTGTCGGCGGAGTCGAGGGAGGCGGTCGGATCGATCGCGCGATACAGCGGCACGGGAAGAGATCCCTGATTCGACTTGATCCTTCGGCTCTGGCCCGCAGCGGCAATCGCGCGCGTCGCTCGTGCGGCATCCTGCAGCGCGTTGAAGCTGATTTCATCGGAATAGGCGAAAGCGGTCCTCTCGCCGGAAATGGCCCGCACCCCCACCCCCTGCTCGATGTTGAAGCTGCCCGACTTGACGATGCCTTCCTCCAGGCTCCAGCCCTCGAAGCGCGAGTGCTGGAAATAGAGATCGGCGTAATCCACTTTGCGGGCGGCGAGCGTGCCGAATACCCGCTCGAGCTTGCCGGATTCCAGCTCGAAGGGGGCAAGCAAGGTGCTCTTTGCAGTTTCGAGGATCAATTCAGTCTCCTGTTCGCAACGGCGGGCAGCGACGCGCGCACCTCTTGCACTCGCCCGGTGTCGATTTCGGCGAGCAACACCCCTTCGCCTTCGGGGCGCACCGCCAGGACCTGGCCCCACGGGTCGACGATCATGCTGTGCCCGTAAGTACGGCGGCCGCTCGCATGCAACCCGCCTTGAGCCGGCGCAATGACGTACGCCTGGTTCTCGATGGCGCGGGCGCGCAGCAGCGTTTCCCAGTGAGCGGCACCAGTGGGCACGGTAAAGGCCGATGGAACGAACATGGCGTCGAAATCGCCGAGCTCGCGGTACAGCTCGGGGAAGCGCACATCGTAGCAAACCGACAGCGCGAGACGCCCGAAGGGGCTTTGCACCGCGACCGCGCTCTCGCCCGCCTCGAGCGTGCGCGACTCGTCGTAGCGCTCGTCGCCCGCCTCGAAGCGGAACAGATGCATTTTGTCGTAGCGTGCCACCCGCCTCCCGGTATCGTCGAACACCAGGCAGGCGCTGCGGATGCGGCCCGGGTCCGCACAGGATATGGGGGCGGTGCCGCCGACTATCCAGACGCGGTGGCGCCGCGCGGCGGCGGCGAGAAAGCTCTGGATCGGGCCCTCGCCCTCGGGCTCTCGTACTCTGACCTTGTCGGCTTCGTGCCGGCCGATGAGATAGAAGTTCTCGGGCAGCGCCACCAGCCGCGCGCCGGCCGCCGCTGCCGCGGCGATCAGCCTGTCGGCCGACTCGAGGTTCGCCATCACCTCGGGCGTCGAGACCATTTGCAGCGCGGCGACTCGCGAGCTCGGCATGGCTATTTGCTGTCCGGCACGACTTCGTCGTTGACCCGCGTGGCGTTGACGCCCATCTTGGCGACCTTCGGATCGACCCAGGAGCCGGTGATCGAGTAGTCGAAAGCGAAAATGTGGCCGAGCGGGTCCTTCAGGATGCGCTGCGCCAGCGCGGCCGGAAATACCAGCAGCGGATTGAGGAACGCCAGCACCGTCGACGCCGAGTCGCCCAGGCTCGGCACCACTCGTACCCGCAGGTTCTGCGTCTCGTTCGCGAGGTCGACCTCGCCGTTCATCTCGACCTGGGCGGCCGAGCCGCGCATGCGGAACTCCCTGATCGCCATCAGGCCGCGGTTGATCTGCGCGTCGGCGGCGATGCGATCGAACTGGAAGCCCTTGGAGAACACGTCGCGAAAGTCGAGCGTCAGGCGCCGCGGCAGCGCCTGCAGGCTCATCAGGGACACCAGCTTGCCCAGGCCGGGATCGACCTCGAGGAACTGGCCGTCCTCGGCCTGCATCTGCACGTGGCCGGACAGGCTCGGGTAGTCGATTGCCAGCGGATCGCCGTTCCACGCGAGCGAGCCCTGCAGCCTCGCGTTGCCGCCCTTGACGAGGTTGGCATAGCCCACGCGCTCCAGGAACTTGCCGCAATCGGCGGCGGCGAGCTCGAAGTCCGCCGACGTGCGCGACGGGCTGCCGGGACGCCAGAGGCCTTTTCCGGTAAGCGATGCTTCGGGAGTCACCCACGCCAGCTTCTCTAGCCGCCAATCCTCCCCTGCGGGTTGCGCCACCACCTCGACGCGGCCGAGCTCCTTCTGGTGGTAGATGAAGCGCTCGGTGATGAGGTCGACCGCGGGCAGATCCTTGGGCTGGATGAGCTCCTGGGGCTTGGCCCCGGGGTAGTCTTCCGGGACCTGCAGATGCGTAAGGCGCGCGATCAGCTGGCCGCTACGGTAGGACAGGTTCCCGGCGAGTTCCCTGGCGGTGAGCATCGCGGACCAGCCGGCGGCATCGACGGAACCGCGCATCGAGACCTCGTTGATCCGCTTGCCATAGACGTCCAGCGCGCCGACCTTCACATCCAGATCGACGGCAACCGCGCCGCCGCCGTCACCGGCCGCCAGCGCGATCCAGCGGTCGATGTTGAGCGCGGCGAGCGAGCCGTAAATTCGCGTGCCCGGCTGCTCCGGAAGCTGCACCGGCTGCCCGGGGCTCGGCGTGAGCCAGATCGCCGCCTTCTGCACGACCATCGCCTCGCCCTGGCGCCGGAGGTCGAATTCCGCGGCGGCCAGGCGCCCGAGCCTGAGCGAAATGCGCTCGCGCGCGCCGCCGTCGGCTGGGATCACCTCGATGTGCAACGGCAGCGCCTCGGGCGCGCTTTTCGCGAGCGGCGCGGGCAGCACGCTCGAGATGCCGCGCAGGGGCGACTCGACGCTGATCCGCGTGCGCCCGTCGCGCACCTGCAGCGTTGCGCTGTAGCCCGCCGCGCCGCTCAGGTAGCGGCGCCACGGAGAGTCGAAGACCGGCCGCACGCCGGCGAGCGTCGCCTCGCCTTTCGCCACCACCTCGATACCGCCCCCGCCAGGGCGCGAACCGCCGCTGACGGCGAGCGGGCCGCCGAACAGGCGTCCCCGCACGTCGTTCACCGCGAGCGTGGACTCGGTGAAGCCGACCTTGCCGGTGGCGTGCTCGACCGGCGGCAGCTGCGGATGCAGGGTGAGGCTGTTGTTGGCGAACTGGTACTCGCCCGCCAGCTTCGTCGCGGCGAAGTTCCCGATCGGCAGCTCCAGCTTGAGGTGGAGCCTGCCCTTGCCGAGCGCGCTCATCTGTTCGGTGAAGCCGCCGGTCATGCGCTTTACCGGCGTCGCGTCGATGAATTTGAGAAAGTCGCCGGTATTTCCGTCCGCCTGGCCGCTGATGACGACCAGCCGCTCGCGCGCGGCCAGGCTCGGAATACCGACGCGCACGTTCTCGAGTTGCGCGCCCAGCAGCGTGCCGCGGCGGCCGACGATCTCCATCCTGTCGCGCTCGAACAGCAGCTCGCCGGCGATGTCGTAGACGAGCGGCCAGCCGTTGGCGTAGTTCAGCACGCCCTTTTCGACGCGCGCTGAAACCAGAAATTGGCCCTTGGCAGGGTCGGCAAAGGGAAAATCGCGCAGCTCGCCCCGCAGGCGCAACCGTACGTCGCTTGCCTGCCCGGAGACGATCCCGGCCGCGAGCCAGTCGCGCGTCGCCTTGCCCATGATCTCCGGCAGCGGCAGGTAGCGGGCGACTTGCGCGCCGTCGGCGCGGTTCAGCTGCGCCGAGAGGTCGATCGTGCCGGGGCCGCTGCCGGTGTAGGTATAGGCACCGGAGGCGTTGCCGCTGAGCTGAGCGTTGGAAAAGTTGAGCGACGAGAACCGCACTGCGACCTGGCGCTCGCCCTGGCGCTCCCAGTCGATGCGCCCGTTCAGGGTTTCGAGCGGGATGCGCGGCTCGGGAAAAATGCGCGGAAAATCGAGCTCGGCCTTGCGCGACGCCAGGGACACGCTGCCCTTCGCCTCGCTCGCCTCGATGCTTCCCGACAGTCCCGAGAATCCCGGCACCTCGCCGCGCGCGTGCATGCCGAGATCGGCAAAGCGGGCACGCACCGAGATGCGCTTCGGCGCGGCGAGATCGCCGCCCCACTCGAGCTTCGTATCGAGCAGCCGGCCGCGCGGCGCCAGATCGGCCAGGAGCCGGCGCACGTCCGCGGGCAAGGGCAGCGTGGCCGCGAGCTGCGCGAGCGGCTCGAGCTCGACCACGTTCGCCGCCGCCGCGCCCGAGGCGTCGGCGCCGGTCGCTCCCGGCTTCAGGACGAGCTGGAAATCGGTGGCCGGGATGGCCAGTCCGTTTTCAGCGCTGAGGGCTACCCCGCGACCGCTGAATTCATAGCCGTCGCGGAGCGTGCGACCCTGCAGGCGCCCGCGCACGGACACGAGCTCGAGCGGCGCAAGATTATGCGCCGGGCGCGCGCTGACGTTGGAGAGCGCGACGTCCGCCGTGCCCTCTTTCACGCGGCCGTTTTCGAGCGTGGTCCAGACGCGGATCGCGCCCTGCCCTGCGCGCACATCGAGCGGGTAGTCGAGCCACGCCCGCCAGGCAGCGAGGTCGGTGTAGCCGAGCTGGGCGTAGAGCCGGCCGTTCCAGGCCGCGGGATCGGTAGCGCTGCGGCCTTCGAGCTGGGCGCGCAATTCGACGCTCGAGCCCAGCTCCTCCGGCGGACGCGCCGTGAGCCCGATAGAATGCCGGTCGCCGGAATTTCGCAGCCGCAGGTTCAGCGCGGAAAGCGCCAGCGGCGGCGCGGCGCGCTTCTCGTCGCGCCACTCGATCTCGGCGTTGCTGATGACGATCTCCTCCTGCCCGAGCAGCCAGTCGGCGAAGCGGCGCTCGCCGTCGGCCGCGAGCTTCATGCCGGCGACGTACAAGGCGCCGTCCGCGTCGCGGCGCACGTCGAGCCGCGGCCCGTCGACGGCGAGCGAATGCAGCCGAATCTGGCCGTACAGCAGCGAGCGCCAGGAGACGACGTTGCGGATCGAAGGCAGCGCCAGAACCTCGCGGCCCTGGTGGTCGTAGAGGTGCACGTCGGAGAGGCTGATGCGCGGGCGCAGGCCGAGCCATCCTGCCTCGATGCCGCCGATCTTGACCGGCAGGCCGACGCTGCGCTCGATCGCCGCGACGATGTCGCCGCGATAGCGCTCGATGTCCGGCAGCAGCCAGAAGCGCAGCGCGAGCACCAGCGTCGCGAAGACAAAAAACGCGATCCAGGCGAGCGCTTCGATGGCGCGCCACAGCGGCTTCATGGTGGAATTGAGTTTCAGGCTTCCATTTTAACCGTAGATGTCGGAACCGATTGAGGAAATTGCCAGTTCACGGTACGCCGCGCGGCTCCTCGCGGCGCGTCCCGAGCTCAGCGCCGAGCTCGCCGATCCCGCAGCCTTCGCGCGCGACGAAATGGCGCACGCGCTCGCGGGCGCGCAGCACGATGACGAAGCGGGCCTGAAGCGCCGCTTTCGTCGGCTGAGGCAGCGCGTCTTGCTGCGCGTCATGGCGCGCGACCTGTCGCGGCGGGCAAATCTGGACGAAGTTTGCGGCGCGATGAGCGATCTTGCGGAGCTCGAGATTTCGACCGCGCTGCGCTGGCTCGGCGCCGAGGGCCTGGTGGTCGTCGGCATGGGCAAGCTCGGCGGCCGCGAGCTGAACGTCTCCTCCGATATCGACCTCGTGTTTCTGTACCCGGGGTCGGCGGACCAGCAGGAGCGCTACGAGACGGCCGGCAGGAGGCTGATCCGGCTGCTCGCCGAGATCACCGAGGACGGTTTCGCTTTCCGCGTCGACATGCGGCTGCGGCCGTTCGGCGATGCGGGCCCGCTCGCCTGCAGCTTTGATTCCCTGGAAACCTATCTGATCGCGCATGGGCGTGAGTGGGAACGCTATGCCTGGCTGAAGGCGCGAGCGCTGACCGGCTCGCATCACGCGGAGCTGATGAGGATCGTGCAGCCCTTCGTGTTCCGCAAGTACCTCGACTATGCAACGCTCGGCGCGATGCGGCGTTTACACGCCGAAGTGCGCCGCGAGGTGGCGCGGCGCGAGCTTGCCGAGCACGTCAAGCTCGGTCCGGGGGGCATCCGCGAAATCGAGTTCGTGGCGCAGGCCTTGCAGCTCGTCCGCGGCGGGCGCGACCCGGCGCTGACGGTGCGGCCAACGCTCGAGGTGCTTTCGGTCCTTTCAAAGAAAAATCTTCTTCCTGAACAAGCCGCGCGCGAGCTTGCCGACGCCTACGTCTTGCTGCGCAACGTCGAGCACAGGCTGCAGTACCTCGACGACGCGCAGCGCCACGACCTGCCAGCAGACGAAGAGGATCGCGCGCGCCTGGCAAAGATGTCCGGCTTTGCTTCCTGGGAGGCCTTTTCCGCCCGCCTGCAGTCGGTGCGCGATGCGGTCTCGCGCCATTTCGACAGCGTGTTCGCCGAACGCGATGCGCCAGCCGCTGCGTGGCCCGAGCATCCGCGTCTCGACGCGCTGCGCTCCAGCCAGCGCTACGCGGCGCTCCCCGCCGACTCCAGGCGCCGGCTCGACGCGCTGGTGCCGGCGCTCGCGAAGGCAGCCGCCGCCACCGCCGATCCGCAGGCCACGCTCGCCCGCGGCGTCGATCTCGTCGAAGCGATCGCGAGCCGCGCCGCCTACCTCGCCCTGCTGGCCGAGAATCCGCAGGCGCTCGAGCGCGTCACGCGGATCATCGGCGCCTCGAGCTGGGCGGCCGAGTTCGTGACGCGCCATCCGCTGCTGCTCGACGAGCTGCTCGACGATCGCCTGCTTTACGCGCCGCCCGAGCTCGACGCCTTCGCGCGAGAGCTGCGTTCCCGGCTCGCCGCGCACCAGGGCGACGCCGAGCGCCGCATGAACCTGCTGCGCGAGATGCACCAGGCGCAGGTGTTCCGGCTGCTCGCGCAGGATCTGGCCGGATTGCTCGGCGTCGAGCGGCTCGCCGACCACCTGTCTGCGCTCGCCGACCTGGTTCTGGAGATCTCGCTGGAGCAGGTCTGGAGCGAGCTCGGCGGCAGGCATCTCGAAGGCGCGCCGCGCTTCGCGGTAATCAGCTACGGCAAGCTGGGCGGAAAGGAGCTCGGCTATGCCTCGGACCTCGACCTCATCTTTCTGTACGACGATGCGCGCGAGCAGGCGCCGGAGGCCTACGCGCGGCTCGCGCAGCGCTTCAACAACTGGCTTACCGCGCGAACCCCGGCCGGCGTGCTGTTCGATACCGACCTGAGGCTGCGGCCGAGCGGCGCCGCCGGGCTGCTGGTGTCCCCGATCGAGGCGTTCGCGCGCTACCAGGAGCACGACGCCTGGGTCTGGGAGCACCAGGCGCTCAGCCGCGCGCGCTATTCCGCCGGAGACTCGCGGGTGGGACAGGTTTTTGAATCGATCCGGGAACGCATCCTGCGGCGCTCGCGCGAGCCGGCCGCGTTGGCAAAAGAAATTCTTGCGATGCGCGAAAAGATGCATGCCGCGCACCCGAACAAATCCGGCCTGTTCGACATCAAGCACGATGCCGGCGGCATGATCGACATCGAGTTCACGGTGCAGTACCTGGTGCTCGCCCGCGCGCATGAATTTCCTGCGCTTACGAGAAATCTCGGCAATATCGCGCTGCTCGGCATGGCCGCCGAGCTCGGCTTGCTGCCGAAACAGCTCGCCGAGCGCTGCCGGAGCGCCTATCGCGAGTACCGCCGCACCCAGCACGCCCTGCGCCTGAACGGAGCGCGATACGCGCGAGTGCCGCACGCGCAGGTGGCAGCGCACGTCGCTGCGGTGCGCGAGCTATGGCAGCATATAAAATAGCCCTTTAGACCAGCAGGGAGACCAACTGATGCCGCAAGCCAAAGGCTCGGGCGGGCCGCTTTCCATGGCGGACCGCGACGGCTCGATCTGGTACGACGGCAAACTGGTGGAGTGGCGCTCGGCCACCACCCACGTCCTGACGCATTCGCTGCATTACGGGCTTGCGGTGTTCGAGGGCGTGCGCGCCTACCAGACCGCGATCGGCACGGCGATCTTCCGCCTGAAGGAGCACACCGATCGCCTGTTCAATTCCGCCCACATCTACATGATGCAGCTCCCGTTCACGCGCGAGCAGCTGATGGAGGCGCAGCTCGAGGTCGTGCGGGCGAACCAGCACGACGCCTGCTACATCCGCCCGATCGCGTTCTACGGCTCGGAGAAGATGGGCGTGTCGCCGGTCGGCGCTAGAGTGCACGTCGCCATCGCCGCCTGGCCCTGGGGCGCCTATCTCGGGCCCGATGCGCTCGCCAAGGGCATCCGCGTGAAGACCTCCTCATACGCGCGTCACCACGTCAACGTCACCATGGCGCGCGCCAAGATGTCGGGCACCTACCCGAACTCGGTGCTCGCGACCCTGGAGGCGACGCAGCACGGCTACGACGAGGGGTTGCTGCTCGACGTCGAGGGCTATGTCGCGGAAGGAGCGGGAGAAAACATTTTCCTGGTCAAGGATGGAAAAATCTGGGAACCCGAGCTCACCTCTGCGCTCACCGGCATCACCCGCTCCTCGGTGATCGAGCTGGCCGAAGGGCTCGGCTACAAGGTCGGGGCGAAGCGGCTGACGCGCGACGACATCTACATTGCCGACGAATGCTTCTTTACCGGCACTGCGGCCGAGGTGACGCCGATCCGCGAGCTCGACGGCCGCACGATCGGCACAGGCCGGGCCGGGCCGGTCACCCAGGCAATCCAGAAAGCATTCTTCGACGTGGTGAACGGCAAGGACGACAAGCATCGCCATTGGCTCACTCCGGTGGCGGCAAAAAAACGGTGAGCACCGACAACGCCCGCCTGGTCGAGGTGACGCAGAAGGACCTGCCATTGCATTGCCCGCTGCCGGGAGCGCCGCTCTGGTCGCGCCATCCGCGCGTATTCCTCGACGTCGCCAGGGAGCGCGAAGTGCTCTGCCCGTACTGCGGGACGAAGTACGTCTATAAGGGCGCACCCGTAAGAGGTCACTAAGCGTTTGCCACGCATCCTCGTCGTCGCACCAAGCTGGATCGGCGACGCCCTCATGGCGCAGCCCCTTCTCGCCCGCCTGCGCGAGAAACTGCCCGGCGTCGAGATCGATCTGCTCGCGCCGGAGTGGGTGGCGGCGGTCGCGCGGCGCATGCCCGAGGTGAGGGAAGTGATCGCGGCGCCTTTCCGCCACGGCGCGCTGCAGCTGCGCGAGCGCTGGAAGCTGGGCCGCACGCTGAAGCTGCGCGGCTACGACCAGGCCATCGTGCTGCCGAACACCTGGAAGTCGGCGCTGGTGCCTTTTTTCGCCGACATTCCGCTGCGCAGCGGCTACGTCGGCGAATCGCGCTATGGCCTGCTGAATCTGCTGTACAAGAAGCAGGCGGCGGCGATGGCGCTGCATTACGCGCGCCTGTCCGAGCCGCCTGGCAAAGCCCCGCAGCAGCCGCTGCCGGCGCCGCGGCTGCGCGTCGCGCCGGGCGAGGTGGCGGCCGCGACGCGCCGCTTCCGGCTCGAAGGTCCCTATGCCGTGCTGTGCCCCGGCGCGGAGTACGGGCCGGCCAAGCGCTGGCCCTACTTCAAGGAGCTGGCGCTGTGCCTCGGCATCGAGGTCGTTCTCCTGGGCTCGGGCAGCGACCGCGAGTCGGGCGCCGGCATTCCGGGAAACAACCTCATCGGCAAGACGACGCTCGATGAAGCCATCCACCTCATCGCCGGCGCGGCATTCGTCGTCAGCAACGATTCCGGCCTGATGCACATCGCCGCGGCGCTCGGCCGGCCGCAGGTGGCCCTCTTCGGCTCTTCGGACCCGGAGCATACGCCGCCCGCTTCGCCTGCCGCGCGGGTCGTCTGGCTGCACCTCGATTGCAGCCCCTGCTACGCACGCGTGTGCCCGCTCGGGCATTTCCGCTGCATGAACGACCTGTCGGTCGAGCGCGTGCTTGCCGAAGTGCGCGCCCTGTGAGCAGCAAGATCTTTCCGGCTGCGCAGGACGCCGAGAACGCTTTCTATGAGGCGCTCGAGCGCTGCGACCTCGACGGCATGATGGCGGTGTGGGCCGAAGACGAGGACATCGTCTGCATCCATCCCACCGGCCCGCGCCTCACCGGGCAGGACGAAGTACGGAGGGGCTGGGCCAGGATCTTTGCCGGCGGGCCCGGCGCCCGCGTGCAGACCAGCCTTCAAGTGGCCATTTCCGGGATGATGCTCGCGGTGCACAGCGTGCATGAGAATTTCACCGTCGAAGGCGACCCGCGCCCCCGCCCGCCGGTCATCGCGACCAACGTCTACCTGCGCACGCCGGCGGGATGGCGCATGATCGTGCACCACGCCTCGCCGGCCCCGGCGCAGCTCGAAGCCGCGCCGCGCGACGCGCCGCCGAAGATTCTGCATTGAACGGCTACACGGCCCCCTGGTGGCTGCCGGGCGGGCACCTGCAGACCATCTACCCGGCGCTGCATCCGCCGGCCCGCGTCGCATTGCGACGCGAGCGCTGGGAAACGCCGGACGGCGATTTCATCGACGTCGACTTCGCCGGCGAGCCGGCCGCCGCGCGCCTGCTGGTGCTGTTCCACGGCCTCGAAGGCTGCTCCGACAGCCATTATGCGCGCGCGCTCGCCGCGCACGCGCTCTCGAGCGGCTGGCGGCTGGCGATGCCGCACTGGCGCGGCTGCTCCGGCGAGCCGAATCGCAAGCCGCGGGCCTATCACTCCGGCGACAGCGAGGAAGTGGACTGGATCTTGAGGAAATTCTCTTCACCGGTTCACGCTGTCGGTATTTCCCTGGGAGGCAATGCGCTTCTCAAATGGCTGGGCGAGCGCGGCGACGCGGCGCTCTCGATCGTGCGCCGCGCAGCCGCCGTTTCCGCGCCGATCGACTTGAGCGCCGCGGGGCGAGCGCTCGATCGCGGCATCAACCGCGAGACCTACACGCGCCATTTCCTCTCCACGCTGAAGCCGAAGTCGCTCGCCAAGCTCGCGCTGTTCCCCGGGCTCTTTGACCGCGCCAAGCTGCGCGCGGCGCGCACGTTCCGGGAATTCGACGACACCGTGACGGCGCCGCTGCACGGTTACCGCGACGCCGACGACTACTGGCGCCGCGCATCGAGCGGGCCGTGGCTTGAGCGCGTGCGCGTGCCGACGCTCCTGCTCAATGCGCGCAACGACCCCTTCCTTCCGGAGCACGACCTGCTCGCCGCGGCGCGAAACGCCGCTCGATCGCTGGTGCTAGAATTCCCGCGCACTGGCGGCCACGCCGGATTCCTCGCCGGCCCCTTCCCGGGCAGGCACGACTGGCTGCCGCGCCGCCTGATCGAATTCCTAAGCCCGTGAACGTTCCTGCCGAAATCTTTCGCACCTACGATATCCGCGGCATCGTCGGCCGCACCCTGACGCCGGCGATCGTGCGCGAGATCGGCCGGGCGCTCGGCGCGCTCGGGCGCGAGCGCGGCGCGCCGACGTTCGCGCTCGGGCGCGACGGCCGGCTGTCGGGACCCGAGCTCAGCGCCGCGCTCATCGAGGGCCTGCTCAGCGCGGGCGCCGACGCCATCGACATCGGCATGGCGCCGACGCCGGTGGCCTACTTCGCCGCCCACCACCTGGGCTGCGGCAGCTGCGTCGCCATCACCGGCAGCCACAACCCGCCCGATTACAACGGCCTCAAGATGGTGGTCGCGGGCGATACGCTGTGGGGCGAGGACGTGCAGGAGCTGCGCCGCAGCATCGAAACGGGAAAGCTGAGCAAGGGAAGCGGCAAGCGCAGCACCGCCAACGTCCTCGATGCGTACGTCGAGCGCATCGCGGGCGACGTGAGGCTGGCGCGGCCGTTTCGCATCGCGGTCGATTGCGGCAACGGCGTCGCCGGCATGCTCGCGCCGCGGCTTTACCGGCGGCTGGGCTGCGAGGTGGAGGAGCTCTACTGCGAAGTGGACGGGCGCTTTCCGAACCACCACCCTGATCCTTCGCAGCCCAAGAATCTTCGGGAGCTGATAGAGAAATTGAAGACCGGAAAGAGCGAGCTCGGCCTCGCCTTCGACGGCGACGGCGACCGGCTGGGCGTGGTCACCAAGGACGGTGAAATCATCTTTCCGGACCGCCAGCTGATGCTGCTGGCGAAGGACGTGCTCAGCCGCAATCCGGGGGCCGAGATCATCTACGACGTGAAGAGCACGCGGCTGCTGGCGCCGTGGATCGAGCGCCACGGCGGCAAGCCGACCATCTGGAAGACCGGCCATTCGCTGATCAAGGCGAAGCTGAAGGAAACCGGCGCGCTGCTCGCAGGCGAGATGTCCGGCCATACGTTCTTCAAGGAGCGCTGGTACGGCTTCGACGATGCTCTCTACGGCGGCGCGCGCCTGCTGGAGGTCCTGTCCAAGGAACAGGACGCCAATCGGGCGCTGAAGAGCCTGCCCAATGCGCCCTCCACGCCGGAGCTGCACTGGAAGCTGGAAGAAGGCGAGCCGCACGCGCTGGTGGCGAAGCTGCAGGCGTCCAAGCCCTTCCCCGGCGCCGAGCGGGTGCTCACCATCGACGGCGTGCGGGTGGAGTATGCTGACGGCTTCGGGCTCGCCCGGGCCTCCAACACTACGCCGGTGATCGTGATCCGCTTCGAAGCCGACAACCTCGCCGCCCTGGAGCGCATCAAGAGGGATTTTCGGGCCGCGCTGCAGCCGCTCAAGCCGAATGCGCCGCTGCCTTACTAGCCTTCTGTTCCTGATCCACGTCCCGGTGATGGCCGCCTGCCCGGCGCTGCTCGACCGCTCGGTGGAAAGCATCGACGAGCGCCCGCGCTCGCTGTGCGAGTTCGCCGGCAGCGTGGTGCTGATCGTCAATACCGCGAGCCGGTGCGGCTATACCCCGCAGTACCAGGGGCTGGAAGACCTTTACCGGAAATACCGCTCGCGCGGGCTGGTGATCCTGGGCTTTCCGTCGAACGACTTCGGCGGCCAGGAGCCCGGCTCCAACAAGGAGATCGCGAGCTTCTGCGTCAACCAGTACGCGGTGGACTTCCCGATGTTCGGCAAGTCGAGCGTGCGCGGCGCGGCGGCCAATCCGCTGTTTGCCGAGCTTGCCAAAACGACCGGCAAGGCTCCGCAGTGGAACTTTCACAAGTACCTGATCGATCGCGGCGGCCGCCAGGTCCTGAGCTTCGAGACGCGGGTCGAGCCGACCGACCCGCGCCTCGTCTCCTCGATCGAGAAATTCCTCGGCGGCCGCTAGACCGCTACTTCGCGGTCTGCTTGTCGTGCTTCTCGCGGTAGATCTTCTTGCTCTGGCGGTCCTGCGCTTTCTCGATGCGGGCGCGCTCCTTCGCTGTCACCTTGCCGTCCGCAAGCGCCTTGTTTTCCATCTTCTGCACGCGCGCCTGGCCTTTCTCGAGCCGCGCCGCCTCTTTGTTCGTAAGCGCCCCGGACTTCTCGCCCTGTTCGATGCGCCGCTCCTGGTTGGCTTGCCGCTGGTCGATGCGCGGTGTGCTGCTCGTCTGCCCGAGCGCAGGCGGCGTGAACGCCGCGAATGCGGCGACCGTAACGAAATTAACGGGTTTCATGCGTCATCTCCTTGTTGGTGGTTGCTGCGGAACGGTTTAACGCGCGAAACCCCGCGCCGATGACGCTACTTGAAAACGGGTCCGATCAGCTTAAGGGCGTCGGTCACCAGGCAGTCCGTGCCCCAGCCCAGCAGTCGCCGCGCGGCGACAGGGTCATTGACCGTCCAGCAAAGCAAGCCATAGCCCGCTTTCTTGATCGCCCGGGCCTCGTGCTCGCCCAGATGCCGCTGATTGCAATGCAGAGCTACGCAGTCGAGCGCGCGCAACTGGCCCAACCAGTCTGCGGGCACCTCGTCCACGAGGAGACCGCGCGGCAGCTCCCGGGCCGCTGCCCGGGCGGCTTCGAGCGCGACGCTCGAGAAAGACGACAGCACCGGCTGCAGCGGCGCGCCGCGCCAGAGCTCGCTCGCCATGCCTGCGACGGCTTCGCCCGTGGCGCGCGAATGCCCCTGGGCCGGTTTGATCTCGACGTTGGCCCAAACCCCGAGCTCGCGGCAGAGCCGGGCCGCGTCCTGAAAGCGCGGGATATCGAGCTTCTCGAGCTCCCGGTACGGCGTGACCGCGACCTCGCCTTTGACCCCGGTCGTGCGCTCGAGCGTCTCGTCGTGGATCAGGACCGGCGTGCCGTCGCCGGCCAGCATTACGTCGAACTCGACGCCGCGAAAGCCGAGCGACGCCGCGAGCCGAATTGCGGCGAGCGTGTTCTCGGGGGCGAGCGACCCGCCGCCGCGGTGGGCGACGATTCTGGGGTAGGGCCAGCGCACTAGGGCGAGCGCCAGCAACGCAACTCGGGCATCAGGAAGTTTGCGCCCTTCACCGCCGCCGCCCGCCGCGGCGATCCGGCGCGGCACAGCGCATAAGCCGCGAGCGCGCCCGCCTGCCCGGGGTTGCGCTCGGCGGCCTCGGCGAACAGCGCCGCAGCCTGGGCATAGTCGCGGTCCGCGAGGGCCCGAACGCCAAGCGGGTAGGCGTACTCCGGGCGCAGGCTGCGCTCAGCGCCATCGTTCGCCAGGCGCCGATTCACGATTTCCTGCTCGGTCACGTCGCTATCCAGCAGCCACAGGACCGGTATGTGCAAGTCCGTATGTCGCAGCAAGGTATCGACGTCGCGCAGGCTCTTCACCGGGTCGGCTGGAATCTCCCCATTGAGCACCGGCTGCACGGCGAAATACGGCAGGCTCTGACGGATCAGTTCGGCAGGCCAGTGCGCTGCAACCCAGGTCGAGTCTTCAAAATGCCGCAGCGCGCGCTCAGGTTGCAGCCATTGCCGGTATTCTTCAAGGGGCCGATCGAACACCACTTCTGCGGCCAGGCGTTTGGGATGATCATCGGTCAGTTCAGGCGTTGCGCCATACCAGCCGCGCAGCGCCGCGGCATCGGCGAGGAACGTTGCCCCCAGCTGGGCCGGCTGCTCGAAACCGTTGGCCGCCAGACGAGGCGCCGCGACCGGGTCCCGCCATAGCCGCGCAAAGCGCTGCGCGCTCGGGCGGTGTTTGAACTCCCGGCCCCCCATCAGGATCCAGTCGTAGCTAGAGCCAACCCACAGCGTGCAGTCGGGGAACGCGTGGCAGAAAGCGGCAATGACCGCGCGGGCGCCCGAGGGGTCGAGCTGCTTTACCGGCAACCAGTAGGTCGCGAGCCCGCCCGGCGCAAGGCGCCCGGCGAGCGCCGTGAAGTATTCGCGCGTGTAGAGATTGACCACGCCCGCGATCACGGGCGGGGGAGGCTCCGCGGTGATGATGTCGAACTGCTCGCGCCGGGTGCGCAGGTAGTGACGGCCGTCTTCCCTCACGAGGCGCACGCGCGGATCCTGCAGCGGGTCGCGGTCCCCGTGGATGAAGCGGCTGGCGGCGAGGATCTCCGGAGAAACGTCGACGACAGTCAGTTGCGTCAGCCGTGGCTCGCTCAATAGAGCCTGCGCGGTGTTCCCAGCCCCGTAGCTGATGAGCAGCGCGCGCCTCGGTTCCGGGTGCAAGCTTAGAGGCAGCCAGGCGAAAAGCTGCATGTAACGGAGCGTGTAACGGTCTATGGCGGTCATCGAATAGCTGTCGGTCAGCAGCCGCCAGGCCGCGGCTCCGCCAAAGCGCTCGTAGCGCAGAATCTGCAGCGTCGTCGTCGGGCCCTCGGTGACCTGCACGACCTTCGCGTCACTCCTCAATCGATAGGGGAACGCCGCCTCGGCGAGATGCATCTCCATGCGTCCGAACGGAAAGAACAGCAGTCCGGCCGCGGCCGGCACGACCGGCCACAGGCTCCGCCACACGGCGCGAGTGTCGATCAGCAGCACGGGCAGCAGCGCGTAGCCTGCAGCCAGGAGGAACAGGCTCCCTTCGATGCCCAGCCGGGGCAGGAGAACCAGGCCAGCCAAAGCAGCCCCTGCCGCCGCGCCGAGCGTATTGGCGGTCGTAAGCCGGCCGATCGCCGGTTGGGGATTTTCCGATCCGGCGCGCAGCTCCGCGCCGAGCAGCGTAAATAGGGAACCCGAAAGCACCGCCGCCGGCAGCATCAGGGGAATGGCGTAGTGGACGAGCTCGGGCGGTCCGGGGATATGCAGCGGCCCGGCGACCAGGTAACCGGCGACCACGGCCAGGCTGCTCCCGGCCGCGACCCAGGCGAAGGACGCTCGGGCAAGCAGCGGCGCGAGCGCGCCGCCCAGCGCGATTCCGAGCAATACGATCGTGAGCATGAGGGCGAAGGCGGTATCGCTGCCCGGCGCATACAGGATCAGCAGGCGAAACCAGATGACCTCCAACCCCAGCGCCAAAGCACCGGCGGCTGCGGCTGCGGCAAGCAGCCGGGCTGGCGAGCGAAAGATCGTCGCTACGCCCGGTGCAGCGGCGCGGGGAAGCTGCGGATACTGCAAGGCGAGGACCGCCGCCAGCAGATTGAGGCACGCGGCGATCAGCGCCGTTCCGCGCAGACCCAATTCGCCGATCAAGTAGTACTCGGCAAGAAGCGGGGCCACGCAGGCGCCGAAGGTATTGGCCGCGTACAGGATGCCCAATGCCCGGGTCGTGTCCTGGTGCGCGAGGATTCGTACTCCGAACGCGAGGGTCATGCCCATGGCGGTCGTAGGCACCAGCATCGCCGCAAGCGCCAGCAGCAGGCGCAGCCCTGCAAGCGCCGTGGAATGTTCCACCAGAGGCGAGAGCCACTGGCCGATCAAGGCCTCCAATCCGGGCAGGGCCCAGACGAGCAGGGCTCCCGCGACCGCGACTGTGATCTCGGCCGCTGCAAAGGCGCGCGCGGGGCGCCGGATCTGCCGCGCCCAGCGCGCGGCCAACACGCCGCCGAGCGCCATCCCGAGCATGAAAGCCGTGAGCACGAGCGCCCCCGTCCACACGGTATTGCCGACCACGCGGCCAAGCGCGCGAAACCAAAGCACTTCGAACAGCAGCGCCGCCGCGCCGGAGGCGAAAAACGCGAACGGCAACCTGAGCGGCTCTCTGATTAGCGCCAATCGATCCCTTTCGAGGGAGATACTCGCATGAACCGTGGCGTCCTTGCTCGGGGCGCTGCCTGCTTTCGGCGCCGCGTAAACTAGCGGGCATGGACCGTCTTGACCCAGCCGCGATCGTGGTACCCGGCGTCCAGGTGCGCGTGCTCGGGCGCTGCACCTCGACGAATTCCGTTTTATTGAAAGGTCCCTGTACCGGCCCGGTGCTGCTCGCGGCCGAGGAGCAGACCGCGGGCCGCGGGCGCCGCGGCCGGCGCTGGCACAGCGCGCCGGGCGCAGGCATCACGTTTTCGCTCTCGCGCAGCCTGCAGCGCCCGGTGCGCGAGGTGGCGGGCCTGTCGCTCGTCGCCGGCGTCGCCCTGGCGCGCGCGCTGCGCGCGCTCGGCGTCGCGCAGGCGGCGCTCAAATGGCCCAACGACCTGGTGGTGAACGGCGCGAAGCTGGGCGGGATCCTCGTCGAGACGCGCAGCCAGAGAGGCGCGACGCACGCCGTGATCGGCGTCGGCCTCAACTGCCGGCATGACGCCGGTCTTGAGCTTCGCCTGCGCCGCAGGCTGGGGGCGCTGGATCAATTCATCGAGGAAATGGACCGCAACGAAATCATCGCTCGCATTGCGCGCTCGCTCGTCGCTGCGCTCGACGAATTCGAAACCAAAGGTCTGGACAGCGCACGGCGCGACTGGGAGGCGATGGACGCGCACGCCGGCCAGCGCCTGCGCGTGCGGCTCGCCGACGGCCGCGTGATCAGCGGCGTGGCGAGCGGCCTTGCCGACGACGGCGGGCTGCGGCTGCTGACGCGCGACGGGCTGCGCGCTGTGCGCAACGGCCGCGTGCTCTCCGCGAGGCCCGCGTGATCCTCGCCATCGACGCCGGGAATTCGCGCGTCAAGTGGGGCTGGCATGACGGCGCAGACTGGGCGAGCATCGCCACCGTGTCGCTCATCGAGTTCGCCGCCTCGACCGACCACATCAACCCGTTTTCGACCACGCACGAGGACCCCGAGCGCATCGTCATCGCCAACGTCGCCGGCGAGGGCGCGCACCAGCTGCTCGTGAACTGGACCAGCATCTTCGACGCCGAGCCGCTGTGGCTGCACGGCGAAGCGGAGCGCTGCGGCGTGCGCAGCCACTATGACCGCCCGGAGCAGCTCGGGCCCGACCGCTGGGCGGCGCTGGTGGCCGCGCGCGCCGTGCATACGGGGCCTTGCCTGGTCGTCAACGCCGGCACGGCAACCACCATCGACATGCTGTCGGGCGATGGCGTGTTCCTCGGCGGCGCGATCTCCCCGGGCATCGACCTGATGCGCTTCGTGCTGCACGAGCACACCGGCCGCCTGCCGCTCCAGGAAGGCAGCTACCGCGACGCGCCGCGCAATACGCTCGACGCGATCGAGACCGGCTGCCGGCACGCGCAGGCCGGCGCCGTCGAGCGCATGCACCGCGCGATGGGCGGAAATCCGCTGTGCATCGTGTCGGGAGGCGCCGCTCGCTCGCTGCTCGAGCTGCTGCGGCTGCCGTCGCGCTACATCGAGAACCTGGTGCTAGACGGCCTGGCGCGCATCGCTCTGAGCGAGCGCGCCGTGACGCGATGAGGACGCTGTTCTTCCTGCTGGTTCTCGCCAACTTGGCGTTTTTCGCCTGGTGGCGTTTCGCCGCGGCACCCGATGCCGGGGGCGACCCGCTGCCGATAGGTCGCCAGATCGAGCCGGAAAAGCTGAAGATCATCTCCCCGGCCGACCTGCCGGCCACGCCGGTGGCGCAAAAGCCCGCTCCTCCTCCCCCCGCGCCTGCGCCTCCCCCGGTCGCCTGCCTCGAATGGGGCAGCTTCACCCTGGCCGACGCAGGACGCGTCGAGAAGGCGCTCGAGCCGCTCGCGCTCGGCTCCCGCCTGACTCAGCGGCGCAGCGAGGAAACGACAAGCTGGTGGGTATTCATTCCGCCGCAAAGCAGCCGGCAGGCCGCCCTGAAAAAGACCGCCGAGCTGAGGGCGCTCGGCGTCAAGGACTACTTCATCGTGCAGGATGACAGCGATCACCGCTGGGCGGTGTCGCTCGGCGTGTTTCGCAGCGTGGAAGCGGCGCAGGCGCGGCTCGCCGCGCTGCGCGGCCAGGGCGTGCGCACTGCCGAGGTCGGACCGCGAGACACCGTCGCGGCGAAGCTCTGGTACCAGGTGACGAGCGTCGACGCGCCGCTGCAGGCGCGGCTGAAGGACCTCGCGCGGCAGCTCGAGGGCAGCGAGCTGAAGGAATGCCCTTAGCGCTTCTGTAGCGCGCTCTTATCCGATGGGGTGCGTGCCGCCGGGCACATGCTTTGCGACCAGCGACAGCAGCCGGTCGGCGCGCACCGGCTTGGTGACATAGCCGACCGCGCCGAGCTCCTTGCCGCGCTGGTCCCCCTCCTCCATCGAAGTGAGAAAGATCACCGGGATGTGAGGCAGCGACTTGTCGGCTTTCAGCGCGGCGATGAACTCGAAGCCGTCCATGTGCGGCATGTTGACGTCCGAGATGATCAGGTCCGGCGGGCTGCGCAGCACCATGTAGCCGGCGCTGATCGCGTCGCGCGCGACGTGCACGTCGTAGCCGGCCGCGCTGAGATGCATCCGGAGCAGCTCACGGATATTTTCGTCGTCGTCGACGACGAGAATGCTGGCAGCCATCGAGGCGCGATTTCGATGCTCCTAGCGTCTAATTTCCCACTCGCCCTCGCCGCGCCGGCAAGCGACGCCTTTCACCGTATCCTGCCGCGACGCTGCCGAAACAACCGTCGAGAATTCGCGGCACGGCAGCTTGCCTTCCTGGAAGTTGCGCGTCGGAGTGAGGCGATAGTTGACGCCCGTCGCCTTGTTGGTCCACACCACCGTTTTCTTCTCGCCGGCGAGCTCGAGCGCGTGGCCCCAGCAGCCACGGTCGCCTTCGTCGATCTTCTGTCCGATCTTGGCGCCGATCACCGCGCCGAGCACGGTGCCGACGACGATCGCGACCGGGCGGTCTTCCTTGTTGGCGGCGCGCGAACCGACTACGCCGCCGAGCGCGCCGCCAAGCACCGCGCCGACTGCGGCGCTATTGCACCTGCCCTCGATGATGCCGTAGTCCTTATCCCATTTCTTGCCGGTGTAGCCGACATAGTTTGGGTCGTTTTTCTTGCGCCAGCCGTGGGCAGGTGCCCAGGGCGGCGGGTCAGCGGGCGAAGGGACCGGAAGCAGACCGAGCGACAAGAGGACAACGAACGCGAGGCGTGTTGAGCTTTTCATTGATCCCTCCCGTGCTTCGTCAGGTGGTGCTGGTGGCCCGACTCGAACGGGCGACCTACTGATTACGAATCAGTTGCTCTACCAGCTGAGCTACACCAGCTTTTTCCGGCCCCGTCATAGCGAGATCGCAGCGCAACGGCGATTATAGCGGCGGATTCAGCGCGCGCCCGGGACGCTTCGATCATCGCCCCAGTCGACGGTCAGTTCCGCCCCCGCGCCGGTGCCAGTGAGGCCAAGCACCGTCTTTACCGCCAGGAGCAGATCGTCGACCTCGAACGGCTCGGTGAAGTAGCCCTGGACGTCGCTCTGCAATGCCTTGAGAAGCCTGTCGCGCGCAGCATCGGGAGCCAGCACGATGACCGGCACGTCCTTCAGCACCGGGTGCGAGCGCATCTTGGCGAGCACCTTGAGGCCGTCTACGTCGGGCAGCGCGGCGCCAAGAAGCACGACATCCGGCACCGGCGGCTGGTGCAGCTCGCTAACGAGCTCCGCTCCGCTGCCGGCCGCGCGCGACACGAAACCCTCCAGCGTGAAGTACGAGCGGAGCAATTTGACGAACTCCGGCGCACTGGCGACGGTAAGAACGTGGACTTTGCGCCCGGCTTCGCGCTTGGGCGTGGCGGCGCGTCGCGCGAGCGCCAGGTGGTTGCCGGCCCGGGACGCATTGCCCGTTCCGCCCTTGAAGAAGTCTCTGGCATCGACTACGGAGATCTTGTACCTATCCGCAGCGCTTTCCAGATGACCGGCGGTGAGCAGCTTGCGCAGCGCCTCACGAGCAGCCTCGGCCTCAAGGCACACGGCGCTGTTGACGACGGCGGCGACTGAGCCTCGATCGTCGGCCAGAACCAGCACCTCGAGCTCCGCGGCGGAGAGAGCGGTGCCCGGCGCGCACAGCTCCGCCTTGCCCTTCGCGGTGAGCACCAGGACATCTTCGTCGATTACGGGCAGCGCTTCCTCGCCGGCCATGCGGTCATTCTGGGCGCGATAGCCAGCGCGCCGCAGGGAGTATTTCCTGCAGCGAGCTGCGCGTGATGTATTTCACGCAATGTTGCGCCGCGTCGCGCCGCCTGGTCCGCGATTACCGCCGCCGGTCGCGCGCTGTTGCCGCCTGCGTCGACGCTTCCGTAGCATGCACTCTAGATAAAGGGAGGCATCATGCGCAGCGCAACAGGCTTCACTCTCATCGAGGTGATGATCACGGTCGCCATCATCGCGATTCTCGCCGCCGTTGCTATCCCTTCGTACACCGACTACATCACGCGCAGCAAGATCCAGGAAGCGACCAGCAGCTTGCTCGCAATGCGGACCAAGATGGAGCAGTACTTCCAGGATCAGCGCACCTACGTCGGCGCATGCGCTGCCAACACGGTCGCTCCGCTGCCCGCCGGGCTCAAATACTTCACCGTCGGCTGCAGCAACCTGTCCTCGACCACCTACACGGTCACCGCGACCGGCGTCGCCGGCACCGACATGGCCTTGTTCTCCTTCACGATAGATCAGGGAAACAACCGAGTGACCACAGGCCAGCCCCCCAGCTGGACCCCTCCCGCCACCAACTGCTGGGTGATGAGGAAGAACGGTACATGTTGAGACACGGTCTGCGCGGCTTCACCCTGATCGAGATCATGATCTCGCTCACCGTGCTCGGCATCCTGCTGATGATCGCGCTGCCGAACTTCAGCGAGTGGCTGCAGAACCAGCAGCTGCGCGCCGCCAGCGAGGCGACCCTCAACGGGCTGCAGGTCGCGCGAGGGGCTGCGATCCGCCGCAACGTCCTCGTGCAGTTCCGGCAGTCTGCGCCCCCCACCACGGCATGGACCGTGAGGGAAGTAGCAACCGGTGACCTCGTCCAGAGCCGGTCGCATGAGGAAGGGTCGCCAAACGCGGTGATCACCGCAATCCCGCTTGGCGCTACGACCGTGACGTTCGCGCCGCTGGGAAGCGTGGTCGCAGATCCAGCTAGGGTGACGCAGTTCGTCATCGAGAACCCCGCCGGCGGCAGCTGCCAGCCGGCCGGGCCGATGCGCTGCCTGCGGGTGACGATCTCCGGCGGCGGCAGCCTGAGAATGTGCGACCCGATCGTCGGCGTGACGGACCCGCGGGCATGCTGAGGACACAAAGCGCCATGCGAACTCACTCCCAAGCACCGAAGCGCGAGGACGGCGTCATGCTGCTCGAGGCGCTGATCGCGATCCTCATTTTCTCGATCGGCATCCTGGCGGTCGTCGGGCTGCAGGCGGTCAGCATCAAGAACGTCACCGACTCGAAGCATCGCACCGAGGCCGCGTTCCTCGCCAACAACCTGCTGGCGCAGATGTGGACCGACGCGGGCAACATCGCGTCGTACGCCTATCCGGGAAGCGGCGGCGTTCCGACCCGGCTGACCGGTTGGGTGGGCCGGGTCAATGCCCGGCTGCCTGCCGCGGCTGTGCCGCCGATCGTGACCATCACCGGCGCGAGCGCGACAGGCGCCACGGTGAGCATCCAGGTGCGCTGGCAGCTGCCGGAGGAGCAGTCGCAAGGGCTGCCGCCGCACAACTACACGGTCATCGCCTCCGTCTACACGAGCTGACCATGCGCGCCCTCATCGCCCGGCGTCCGTCCCGCGGCTTCAGCATGGTCGAGCTGATGGTCGCCATGGTGATCAGCCTGATCGGCGTGATCATCATCTTCCAGGTCTTCGAGGTCTCCGAAGGCGTGCGGCGCACTTCGACCAGCGGCGGCGACGCGCAGCAGAACGGCGCGGTCGCGCTGTACTTCATGGAGCGCGACCTGCGCAACGCCGGCATGGGCATCAACGACACGGTCTATGCGGGCTGCAACATGATCGGCTCCGACTCGGCCCGCACCACCCCCACCTTGCCGCCAATGATCCTGGCGCCGGCGTTCATCACCGCCGGCGTCGACGCCCAGACTCCCGACCAGCTCGCCGTTTTCTACGGCTCGCAGAACCAGATCGCGAATTCCACCACGCTGGTGGCCAACATGGTCTTGCCCACCTCGCCGCTGACCGTGCAGTCGCGCTTCGCTTTCCGCCCCGGCGATCTTCTGCTGCTGCTCGAGCCCGGCAGCGGGAAGAACTGCGCGTTCATGGAAGTGACCTCGCTTCCCGCGACACCGAGCAACCAGGTGAATCATGATCCCGGTGCCTACGGCGCTTCGTTCACCGCCCGGTTCAATCCTGCCGCAGGAATGGGCGTCACCTACGGCGGCGCGATTACGGCCAATGTCACGCGCGTGTTCAATCTCGGCAATCTGCACGACGACGTCAACTTTCCCGCATCGCAGAACGTGACGCTGCCGGTCTACAACCTGTATTCCATAGATAACAATACGCTCACCGTATCGAATGCGTTCGTCATCTCCGGCGGCGTGCCGGCCGTGAGCTCGGTCGCCGACAACATCGTGCACATGCGCGCCGACTACGGCGTGGATGACGGCGTCAATGACGGCTCGGTCACCTACAACACGGTCTACGCTCCAAACGACGGCATCGTCGATCGCTACATCTCCGCGGCGCCGAACTGGTCGCAGGTCATCGCGGTGCGGGTCGCCGTGGTGGCGCGCAGCGCCCTTGCCGAAAAACCGGCTGCCGGCCTCGGAGCGCCCTGCGACACGACGACTGTGGCTCCGACATGGTCCGGCAATACCGGGGCCGCCCGGTCGTTCGACCTGTCGACCATTCCTTTGCCGGCAGGGGTGACCTGGCAGTGCTTCCGCTACCGCGTGTTCGAAACGACAGTGCCGCTGCGCAACTGGATCTGGAAGTCGAGCTGACATGAAACGACACGCCCAAATCAGTCTGCCGATGCGCC
>Ga0209155_1000164_pt1 | contig 28595 bp, 19 predicted proteins | sample GraSoiAngelo_122_FD_185879 | JGI IMG/M metagenome (GOLD analysis project Ga0209155, IMG submission 185879) | Grasslands soil microbial communities from the Angelo Coastal Reserve, California, USA - 14_0927_02_20cm (SPAdes) (version 2) | ecosystem: Environmental > Terrestrial > Soil > Grasslands ... | reverse complement strand
GCGGGAATCTCGCGCCGGACGGCTGCGTGCTGAAGATGGCGGGGCACGAGCGGACGTTCCATCGCGGCCCCGCCCGCGTCTTCGAACGCGAGGAGGACGCCTTCGCCGCGGTCCGCGATCGGCGCATCCGGGCCGGGGACGTCGTCGTCATCCGCTACGAGGGCCCGCGCGGCGGTCCCGGGATGCGCGAGATGCTGGGCGTCACTGCTGCGCTCGTTGGCGAGGGCCTCGGCGAATCCGTTGCGCTGCTCACCGATGGCCGGTTCAGCGGCGCGACTCGCGGCCTGATGGTCGGGCACGTCGCGCCGGAAGCGGCCGTCGGCGGGCCCATCGCTGCCCTGCGCGAGGGCGATAGCGTGGTGTTCGACGTGGAGCGGCGCACGCTGTCCGTCGAGCTTTCCGCCGCCGAGCTGGCAGCGCGGATGCGCGGCTTCCAGCCGCCGCCGCCGCGCTACACCTCCGGCGTTTTCGCCAAGTACGTCGCTCTGGTTTCTTCGGCCGCCGAAGGCGCGGTCACGCAGGTTCCCGCTGTTTCCGCAAGTTCCGCAAGCAGCAGTCCCACGCAAGCAGAAGCGAAGGAAGTGAACGATGGCCACCATCTACACGGATAAGGACGCAACCCTCGACCTCGTCCGCGGCCGCAAGGTCGCGGTGGTCGGATACGGCAGCCAGGGTCACGCGCACGCGCTCAACCTCAAGGACTCCGGCGTCGACGTCCGCGTCGGACTTCCGGAGGAGAGCAAGTCGCGCCAGAAGGCGCAGGCGGCGGGCCTGTCCGTCCTCACCGTGGCCGAGGCGGCGCGCGAGGCGGACCTGATCATGGTGCTCGCGCCCGACGAGAAGCAGAGGAGGATCTACGAGGAGGACATCGCGCCTCATCTCACGGCGGGCAAGGCGCTCTTCTTCGCCCACGGATTCAACATCCACTACGGGCAGATCAAGCCGCCGCCGGAAGTCGACGTCGTCCTCATCGCTCCCAAGGCGCCGGGGCACATGGTGCGCAGGCTCTTCGAGAGCGGGCAGGGGACGCCGGCGCTGATCGCCGTGCAGCAGGACGCGAGCGGCCAGGCCAAGGCGCTCGGGCTCTCGTACGCGCGCGGCATCGGCGCGACCCGCGCCGCGGTCCTGGAGACCACCTTCCGCGAGGAGACCGAGACCGATCTGTTCGGCGAGCAGACGGTGCTCTGCGGCGGCATCTCCTCGCTGGTCGTCGCCGGGTACGAAACGCTCGTCGAGGCGGGGTACCAGCCGGAGAGCGCGTACTTCGAGTGCCTGCACGAGCTGAAGCTGATCGTCGACATGATGTACGAGGGCGGCCTGGGCTGGATGCGCTACTCGATCAGCGACACGGCGGAGTACGGCGACTACAGCCGCGGGCCGAGGATCGTGAACGAGGGCGTGCGGGCGGAGATGAAGAAGATCCTCCGCGAGATCCAGACCGGGCAGTTCGCGCGCGAATGGATCCTGGAGAACCAGGCCGGGCGGCCGTCGTTCGACAAGCTGCGCGCCGAAGCGAAGGCGCATCCCATCGAGGAAGTTGGTCGCCGGATCCGCGAGCTGATGAGCTGGCTGCGCGATGCGAAGAAGGACTCCAGCGAGGCGCCGCGCAAGCCGCGTCCCGCTGCACAGGCGTAAGAGCCGGAGGCAGGGTGGAACGCGTCCAGAGTACGGAGCTCGAAGGCCGGTCGACCGCCGGATCCAGAGGAACGACGGCGGCCGGTCCTCCGCGCATGTGGCTGAACGGCAAGCTCGTCTCGCCTTCGGAGGCGCGGTTGGACTTCCTCACGCCCGCGCTCCACTACGGAGTGGCGGCCTTCGAGGGGATCCGCTGTTACCGCACGGTGCGAGGGCCGGCCATCTTCAGGCTCGAGGAGCACGTCGAGCGGCTGATCCATTCGGCGCGCGTCCTCGGCTGGCGCGAGCTGCCGTTCGGTCTGGAGGAGCTGACCGCAGGCTGCACGGACGTGGTCCGCGCGAGCGGATTCGAGGAGTGCTACATCCGCCCTCTGATCTGGCTCGCGGAAGGCGGCTGGAACCTGACGGTCGACGGCGGCAAGGCGTACGCGGGCATCGCCGTCTGGGAGTGGAAGGCGTATCTGGGGGCAGAGGCGCTGGAGCAGGGCGTTCGCGCCAACGTCTCCACCTTTACCCGTCACCACCCGAACGTGATGATGACCAAGGCGAAGATCAGCGGGAACTATCCCAACTCGGTCTTGGCGAAGACCGAGTCGCTGCGCCTCGGATTCGACGAGGCGATCATGCTCGATGCGCAGGGCATGGTGGCGGAGTGCACCGGCGAGAACATCTTCGTGGTGCGCCGCGGGCGCCTGGTCACGCCGCCTCCCGGGGCCATCCTGGAGGGCATCACCCGCGACTCGATCATGACGCTGGCGCGCGATCTGGGCCACGAAGTTGTCGAGCAGCCGGTCTCCCGCGACCAGCTCTACATCGCCGACGAGGTCTTCGTGACCGGGACCGCGGCGGAGGTGATCGGGCTGCGGGAGATCGACTTTCGTCCGATCGGCTCCGGCCGCGGAACGCCCGTCACGCGGGCGCTGCAGCAGGCGTACCACGCGGTGGTGCGTGGAGAGCATCCCCGCTCTGCGTCCTGGCTCACGTTCGTGAGCTGACCGGGTCGACAACGGCGCCGGACCTGCTAGGTTCGGCGCCCCGTTTCCGGAGGTGCTCATGCGGTACGCGACGCTGCTCCTGATCCTCGCTTGCGGCTGCGCCACTACGACGTCCACGACGGGTGCGCCATCGGGCGGCACCGCCGGCGGAGCGGACGCCGGCACCGTCTCCTCCGACGCCGGCATGCTCGGGGTGTTCGACGCCGGCGGAATGTACGGCGACGCTGGCGCGATGGGCGCGCCAGACGCCGGGATGCCGGGCACGACGCCGTCGGTGCTGACGGCGAGGCTCGAGCCGCGCAGCAGCAGCAACGTGTCGGGCATCGCGCGTGTCACTCCGGGAGGATCCGGCGTCGTGGTCCTGGTGGAGGTGCAGAATGCCACGCCCGGCGAGCACGGGGTGCACATCCACGAGAACGGCGATTGCAGCGACCCTGCTGCCCAGAACGCCGGCCCTCACTTCAATCCCAAGTCGGCGGCGCACCACGGCGGCGCGAACACGCCAGTCCGCCACGGCGGCGACCTCGGGAACATGAAGGTCAGCTCCAGCGGCCGCGGCCTGCTGGCCGTGACCGTGTCCGACCTGACGATGGACAATGCATCCGGCCGCGCGGTGGTCGTCCACGAGAAGGCGGACGATCTGCAGTCGGATCCGGCAGGCAACTCTGGAAATCGCATCGCCTGCGGCGTGCTCCAGGCCAGCCAGTAAGACGCTCAGGAAGAAGGTAACCGACGCGATGCGGGGCTAGTTGCCGGCGCCATCCTCGCGCTGACGTGTTGACGCGCGCTGCTGTGCGCGAATCAGCGGTGTATTCGGCCACTGCGTATGCTGTGGTGGCCCTACTCGTCGGCCTCGCCGTGCCCTCGCGCATGGTCGAATTGCGTATCCGCTAGTTGCCGCCGCCCATTCCCGGTCTGACGTGCTTGACTTTCTGGGACTTTACGATCGTCGCTGCATTCAGAAGCGCATCGACGGGACCGACTCCCTTCATGTTCTTCACGCCCTGGGTCATGCCCTCGACAAAGAGAGGGCAGGCCCAAACTGGAATTTCGCCAGTCGTCATCTCAATCGGCCGTCCAACAACGATCTCGACGGTATGACGAAGGCCATCCTTACCGAGATAAGACCAGGTATCTCTTGCGATGGGATCACGGATCGCGTCTGCTTGTTCCTTTGGCATGTCGCCTCAGAATCCGCCGTTACCTAGATAAGCTTGGTTACAGAAGGAAATGCATTGGGCGAGCCGCTCGGACACTTGCTGCATACACAAAGCGTATGCCTTTCTTGCTTCGCATTTGCCGAGATTTGGGGACACCATATACGCAGTCGTGCAAGCTCGCCGCGGAGACCCTTCTCGCCGGCGACGACGTCGCTACTCAGCGGTCACTCCATCATCTCCACAAAGAGGACACTGCTGGAGCCGCGCCAACGACGGGAACCATGCCGGCAGGGGGACTTTCGTGAGTGCCCAACCTGACACAGATTTCCCGCAAGCCCGACACCTCACCGATGACACGAACCAGAGGAAAGCCCCTGCCATCGCCATCACACCGGCGAGATGCAGCCAAAGCGGATGCGTCCCCGTCGAAATTGCGTAACTGGCGACCCATAGAAGGGAGGCGATGCCGATCCCGAGGCCAAACACGGCAACCTTCCAGCGTTGGTGCGTTCGATGGAGCCAGTTTGGCGAGTGAGCGCCGTTCATCGGTCATCCCCCACAGCGCACACTCAATTGCCGGGCATTGTGAAGTCAATGGGCAGAAAACGAGCCGGTTGGGCCAGAATGATGGCCGCGCCGGCCCGCCGATTCGTGGGGAACGCAAAAAATCCGCTACCGCAGTAAGCCGCTCCAGAATGGATGCGTGCAGCCGCCTTCGCCCGCGTGGCCGATGACGGTCCCGTCCGGGCCCATGGAAAGCCCGGCTGCCGGGAACTTCAGCGACCCGCATCGGTCGCCCGCGCCGGAGTACAGATCGAGCGTGTCGTGCGGGGAAACGTCGTCGCGCGGGATCAGCGCGTATGCGCGGCCCTGCCGGATGATCTGCAGATCGTAGTTGCGATGTGACGAAAGCCAGGAGGGCGGATTGTCTGCCGCGCCCACGCCACTGCGCACCGTCGTGACCCACGACCCGTCGATCTGGATCCCTGCCCCGCCGCCCACCAGCGGCCGCACCATCGGCTTCGACTTCCCTTTCGGCGACAGATCGAATGGGGCAGAGATCGCGGACAGGTTCAGGTCGTACCAGCGCGCCGCATATCCGTTCCCGTGCGCGATCACGATGAGCGCCCGCCCTTGCGCGTCGATCACGCCGGCGGCCGCGTTGTTCGCCTGGCCGACCTCGATCGACGCCGCGCGCGCGCCCTGCGTGTCGAACCGGTATGCGTTCAGCTTCGAGCCGCAGCGCTCGAGCACCAGCGAGCCGCCGAGCGAGGAGTAGAACGCCTCCTCGGAACACTTGTCTGACAGGGCCGAGCGGCGCACCGCCTGGCCGTTCACCGACCAGGCGACATGCTGGTTGCCCTGTGTGCTCTGGAAGCCGTCCTGCTGGCCAAAGACGTCTCCGCCAACGCTGGAAAAGCTGCCGCGTTCCGTGCCGCCCGGATTCCAGACGTGCCACGTGCCGGTCCAGTTGTCGCCCATCGATCCGGGATGCGCCTCTCCGGCGACGTTGCCGCTGAGATCTCCAGTGGCGTTCCAGCACACGTCCTGGCGGCCGTGAGGCGTCGTTACGGTCACCGCGGCGCCGAGGTTGTCAGGCATCACCCCGCTGCAGTCCAGCGCAGCCGCTGCGCCGCCGTCCGCTACGCCGGCATCCGTGCTGCCGACGCCACCGTCCGCCGCGACGCCACCGTCCGCCACGACGCCGCCGTCCGGCGGAACGCCGCCGTCATTGGCGAAGCCCGTCGAAGGACTGATCCCATTTTGCTCGATAGGGCCGCACGCGCAAGCGGCAGCCAATCCGAGGAGAAAAGATTTCCACATTCATGCCTCCGGGTGGGCGGAACCTGCTCATCCGCGCAGCGGCCCGCGAGTTTCACACCACCACTCCCCCGACCGTGCGACACACGGACGCGAGGGCGCTCGCGCGAACGCCCGACCCTTTTGATCCCGCACCGTCGTCTCTAGCCTTGCCTTACCCGGAGGGACCTTGACGCCAGACGTCCGCAACCTGCTACGCCATCTGCGCGTGCCGGGGCTCGCTTACCGCGACTTCAGGGCGGCAGCGCCCGCACCGGTCCGTCGGACGGAGCAACGACAGGGGGTCGTCACAATCGGGCTCGTCTCGCTGGTTCCTTCCGTCGGGCGCACCGCTCTCTGCGCGAATCTCATCCGGGCCTTCGCGCAGGCCGGTGCGCGTGCCGGCGCCGTGGACGTCGATCCCAAGGGCGCGCTCACCGCCTGGTTCGGATCCGAAGGACGCGATCCTTCCGGCTGCATCGAGCATCTCGCCCTCGAGCGGGACGTCCTGCTCGTCGATACCGGCTCGCCTCCTCCCGCCGATGTGCTGAGCGAGGCCGACGAGCTCCTGGTGGTCGCTCGCCCCGACGCCACCTGCCTTGCGGCGGTGCCACAGATGGAAGCGCTCCTGGTGCGGACGCGGATGCGCTCCTGGCGCAAGCCGCGCGCCCGCTGGCTGGTCAATGCATTCGACGGCCGGCGACGAACCGATCGCGAAGTCCTCGCGGCGATGCGGCGTGCGCTCGGTCCGCGCGTGCTCGCGACCGTCATCCAGGAAGACCGTGCCCTCCACGACGCATTCCTCGAGCACCGCGCCGTCCGCGATCTCGCGCCTGCCGCGCAGGTGGTGGCGGATCTGGACGCCTTGGCGAAGGAGCTCCACCCGGGGGGGAGGGCCACCGAACGGCATGCGTGGATCGAGTGACATCCCGCGAGCCTTGGCCGCCATCTTCGCCGGGCTCTGCATCACGCTGTTCGTCGTCACCCCGCTCGATCTGCGCACGCAGTTCGCCCTCGCCGGTTCGCTCGTCGTCGCCGCGCTGATCCTCGGCCGCTCGCAGGGTCGACTCGCCACGCTCTCCCTGGTGCTGCTGTCGGTGGCGACCACCGGCCGCTACCTCTGGTGGCGCCTGGGAACGACGCTGTCGTCGGACTGGTCCTTCGACGCCGTGCTCAGCGGCATCCTCCTCGCGGCGGAGCTGTACGCCTGCGCGATGTTGTTGCTTGCGTATGCGCAGTCGATCGCCGGTCTCCGGCGCAAGCCGGTGCCGATGCCGCACGATCTCGCATCGTGGCCGAGCGTGGACGTCTTCATTCCCACCTACAACGAGCCGCTGGACATCGTACGCGCCACCGTCCTCGCCGCGGCGTCGCTCGACTGGCCCCGCGACCGCCTGCGCGTTTGGGTCCTCGACGACGGCCGCCGTCCGGGATTCCGCGAGTTCGCCGCCGAGGCGGGCGTCGGGTACGTCACGCGACCCGACAATGCCCGCGCAAAGGCCGGCAACCTGAACCACGCCTTGGGCAAGACCAACGGCGAGTTCGTCGCGATCTTCGACTGCGACCACGTGCCCGTCCGGTCCTTCCTGCAGACCACGATGGGATGGCTCCTGCGCGATCCCAGGCTCGCGCTGGTGCAGACGCCGCACCACTTCTACTCGCTGGAGCCGTTCGGCCGGAACCTGGGCACCGCTCCGCGCGTGCCGGGCGAGAGCGAGCTGTTCTACGGCGTCATCCAGCCCGGCATCGATACCTGGAACGCGTCGTTCTTCTGCGGCTCGTGCGCGGTCCTCCGGCGCAGCGCCCTGGACGACGTCGGCGGCATCGCGGTGGAGACCGTCACCGAGGACGCTCACACCGCCTTGAAGATGCACCGGCGCGGATGGCGGACGGCCTATCTCGACGTTCCCCAGGCGGCCGGTCTTTCCACCGAGACCCTGGCGGCACATGTCGGGCAGCGGATCCGCTGGGCTCGGGGAATGGCGCAGATCTTCCGCGTGGACAACCCGATGTTCGGGCGCGGGCTCAAGCTCTCCCAGCGTCTCAGCTACTTCGCCGCGATGCTGCACTTCTTCTCCGGAGTACCGCGGCTGGTGTTCCTCTTGGCTCCGGTCGGCTACCTGGTGTTTGGCTGGCACATCTTCAACGCGCTGCCGCTCGCGGCGGTGGCGTACGGCCTGCCGCACCTGATCCATTCCACGGCGTGCAACGCGCGCATCCACGGCCGCTTCCGTCATTCGTTCTGGTCCGAGGTCTACGAGACGTGCCTCGCCTGGTACACCGCCATTCCCACCACGCTGGCGCTCATCGCGCCCCGCACCGGGAAGTTCAACGTCACCGCGAAGGGCGGCCGCGTCGACGTCCCGTACTTCGACGGCCGCATCGCGCTGCCCTACATCCTGCTCGCGGCCGTGAACCTGACCGCCATCGCCGCCGGAGCCTGGAAGCTGCGGATGGGTGACGGCGAGCTCGATTCGCTCGCCATCAACGCCGCCTGGGCGCTGCACAACCTGATCGTGCTCGCGGCAGCCATCGGTGCGGCGTGCGAGCGGCCGCAGGTCCGCGCCGCGCAGCGCGTGCCGGCGCGGCTCCCGGCGATGCTCCGCTTCGCCGACGGCACGACGGCAGCCGCGGAGACCCGCGACCTTGGACGCGATGGCGCCAGCGTCACCTTGCGCGCGCCAGTCCCCATGTCCCAGCGCGAGCAGGTCTGGCTTTCTCTCTTTTGCTTCGATGCGGAGCAGCCGCTCCCCGCCGAGGTACTCGACGCCGGGGGCCGCTCCGTTCGGGTGCGCTTCACGTCGCTCTCCCTCGAGCAGGAAGCGCATCTCGTCCGGGCCATCTTCTCGCGCGCGGATGCCTGGCTGGGTTGGGCCGACGGCCACCGCCGCGACCGGCCCCTGCTCACGTTGCTGTCCATTGCCCGCCACGGAGCGGCCGGAGTCGGCCGCGCACTGGCGCTGTCGATGCGCCCACCTCCCCGCGCGCTGCCTTCGCGCCTGCCGGTGCCGGCCCGGGGGCACGCATGAGGCTCGCGACCGCCGCCGCCGTACTGCTCTGCGCCGGAGCGGTTCGGGCGGAGAGATTCGTGGAGCTCGGTCCGACGCGTGCGCAGCGCGATTCCAGCGTGCCCGCGCTGGACTTTCCCTTCACGGCCCGCGCCGACGAGGAGCTGACGGGCGCGGCGGTCCGCATCGCGTTCGCCGGCCCGATCGAGTCGATGGAAGTGCTGGTGAACGACGAGCGGGTCGCCCTCCTCACCGGAGACGATCCCCGCCCGCCGGACATCCCTGTCGCCCGCACCTTGCTTGCCGACCGCAACACGCTTTCGTTGCGGCTGCGCGATCGCGAAGGCCGCTGCGTCGCGAGGCAGGGTGCCTGGGCGGCGGTCCGCTCGATCGGCGTCGTCCTGCAGGCGAACCCGGTGCCTCTCCCCAACGAGATGGCGTTGCTCCCCTTGCCGTTCTTCGACCGCGGATACGACACGAGCGCGACGGTTCCCGTCGTCCTCGGCCATGCGCCTTCCCACGATGAGGTGCGGCTCGCTGCCATGGTGGCAAGCTGGTTCGCGGTAGACGCGCCGATCCCTCTCGCCTTCGACGCGCGTGTCGGCACGCTTCCCGACTCGCGCGCGATCGTGCTGGTCGCCGGCAGCGCCGATGCATCGCGCCTGGGCATCGATCCGCCGCGTGGCCCGTCCATCCGCATGATCGACCATCCCGGCCATCCCGAGTCGAACGTGAAGCTGCTCGTGATCGGCGGCCGCACTCCCGAAGAACTGCGGGTTGCTGTCGAGAGCCTCGTCGCCCGCAGCGCGCGCCTGGCGGGACCGGAGGCGATGTTGCCGCGACCTCCGCCGCAGCCGCCCGCGGCGCCCTACTCCGCCCCGCGCTGGGTACCCTCCGGACGGCCGGTGCCGTTCTCGCAGTATCCGTCGGGCAGCGTGTTCGCCCACGAAGGCAGCACCCCCGCAACGCTGGCGGTCCGGTTCCGCGTCGCTCCGGATCTGTGGATCTGGCCCGCCGAGTTCGTGGTGCTCGACCTCGGCTACTCAGAACGGATCCCGCGCGGCGCGCTCCCGCCGCGGCTGGACGCGGAGATCAACGGATACTTCCTCGCCACGTTGCCGCGGGCGTCGCCCGGGAAGCCGCAGCGAGTCCGGCTGCGCATTCCCCGAGAGCACATGCGAGGGTTCAATCAGCTCCTCGTCCACGTCCACTATCCCGATCCCGATCCATGCGCCGCGGTCCCCGCGTGGACGTCCGGTGAGTCGCCGCGGGTCGAGATCGCCGGCGACTCCGTCCTGCACGTGGAACACCTGAGCCATTTCTCGAACCTTCCCGACGTCTCGGCCTTCGCGTTCGACGGTTTTCCGTTCACGCGCGTGCCGGATCTCGGCGACACCGCCGTGGTGCTGCCGGAGCGGCCGTCTCCCGCCGAGCTGTCAATGGCGCTCTCGGTGCTCGGGCAGCTCGCGCAGATCACGGGCAGGGTGGCGACGCGCGCGACGTTCCCTCCCTCGTCCGAGATGCCGCGCGACCGCGACGTCCTCGCCATCGGTACACCCGACGACAACGCGCTGATCTCCCGCTGGTCCGTCGCCTTGCCCATCGCGCTGCAGGGAAAGTCAGCGCGGGTGCAGCGCACGTTCCGGCCGCTCGACCTGCTCGGCGGGCCGGAGCCGCTGCTCGACGCGCAGCGCGCCGGGGACCTCCTCTCGCGGTCGGCCGATGTCGCCGCCATCGCCGCCATCGAGTCTCCCGTCTCACCCGGCCGCGTCGCGGTGGTGATCACGGGGACGGCGATGCCGCGGTTCGCGGACTTCCTCGGATACGCGCAGAGCCGCGGCCGCGGCGGCGATCTCCTCATGCTCACCAACGGCGAGCGCGCGATGTTCCGCATCGGCGGTGCCTTCGGCCGGGGCGAGCTCGATACCTGGACCCGGGCGCGCTGGTTCCTCGCTACGCATTGGCTGGCGTTGCCGCCGGTCCTGCTGGTCGGCGCGGTATTGCTGGCGGCGCACGGCCGGCGCTTCCTGGCGCGGCGGATGCGCGCCCGGCTGACCGTCGGGGAGGCCGCATGATGGCCATGGTCGCCGGAGCGTTGCTCGCTGCCTCTCCCTGCGACGCTTCGTGGCCGTTGTGGACCCGGTACTCGGAGCGGTTCATCGCAGGTGACGGCCGCGTGATCGACCGCAGCGCATCGGAGCGGAGCACATCGGAAGGGCAGGCCTACGCGCTCTTCTTCGCCTTGGTCGCCAACGACCGGGCATCGTTCCAGCGCCTCCTCACCTGGACGGAGCAAAACCTCGCCCGCGGAGATCTCGGGCGCAACCTCCCGGCCTGGCACTGGGGAAAGCGGCGCGATGGCACCTGGGGCGTAATCGACAAGAACTCAGCGAGCGACGCCGATCTCTGGATCGCCTATAGCCTGCTGGAAGCAGGACGGCTGTGGGCGGACGCCAGGTACACGGCGCTCGGCCGGCGCGTTCTCTCGAACGTCGCCTCCAGGGATCTCGCGGAGGCCCCGCAGTTCGGCACGATCCTCCTTCCCGGACCGAGCGGCTTCTCCGTCAGCGGGGGGTTCCGGATCAATCCGAGCTATGCCCCGCCGCAGCTCCTGCGCAGGTTCGCGCAGCTGGGCGCGCCTTGGGATCGCGTGCTGCAAAGCTCGGTGCAGATGTTGCACCTCTTCGCCCAGGGTGGCGCTGCTCCCGACTGGGCGTTCGCCAAGGCGGGAACGCTCGTCGAAGACCCGGTGCACGGCAGGGTCGGCAGCTACGACGCCATCCGTGTCTACCTCTGGGTCGGCACGATGCCCGACCGCGATCCGCAGCTCGATCGCATTGCCCAGGGCCTGCTGCGCGAATTGGAGAAGACGGCGGCGTTGCCCGAACGCATCGACGCGCGCACGCTCGTCGCGCGCGGGTCGGCTCCACCGGGGTTCTACGCCGCGCTCATCCCCATCGCGCCCCCCGACGCGCGCCGCGCGCTCGAGGCGCGCGTCTCCGAGGCCCGCAAGGACGGCCTCTACGGCGACCCGCCGGCCTACTACGACCAGAACCTCATCCTGTTCGCGCAGGGATTCAGCGAGTCGCGCTACCGGTTCGGCGGCGACGGCTCGCTCGCACCTGCCTGGGAGACCCGATGCCTCGGGCGCGCACGCTGATTGCCATCCTGGCGATGGCGTCCGCGGCGCTCGCGGACGACCTTCTCGGCGGCCTCGTCCGCAACGCCTGGTACTGGCAGGCGCGGGCCCGCTCCGACAAGGCCGACGATGCCTGGAAGCAGGTGCTGGAGGTGGCGCCGGACAATGCCGAGGCGCTCGCGGCAGTCGGCGGCTTCAGCGCCCGCGCCGGCCGCATGCAGCAGGCGCGAGAGATGCTCGCGCGGCTCGAGAAGGTGGCGCCCAACCATCCCGACGTTCCCGTGCTGCGACGGCAGATCGAGCTCGGCCCCCGTTTCGGCGCCTTGCTGCTGGACGCGCGCAAGCTGATCCACGAAGGCCACCCGGCTGCAGGAGCGGCGAAATACCGCGAGCTGTTCGGCCCGGCAGGGCCGCCTGGAGATCTCGCGCTCGAGTACTACCAGACCGCCAGCGGCGCCCCGGAAGGGTGGCAGGAGGCCCGCGACGGCTTGCGACGGCTGGTGCGGCGCGCGCCCGCGGAGGTCCGATACAAGCTCGCGCTCGCGAAGCTCCTCACGTATCGCGACGAGACCCGCCGCGAGGGAATCACCATGCTGGCGGCGCTGGCGCGCGACCCGACCATCGGCAAGGACGCCGCCGCGGGCTGGCGGCAGGCGCTTCTCTGGCTCACGCCGACCGAGCGCGACGTCGCCCTCTACCGCGACTGGCTGAGGGGACACCCGAAGGACATGGAGGTCAAGCTCCACCTCGAACGGGCGCGAAACGCGGCCACGATCCGCGAAGGATTTGCCGCGCTGGACCGCGGGGACATGCGCGAGGCGCAGAGGTTGTTCGATCTGGCGGGCAAGGATCCCGACGCAGTGCACGGCCGCGCGCTGATCGCCGGCCGCCGCGCTGCCCAGGCTAAGAAGTCAGGGTTCGCGGCGCTCGACCGCGACGATCTCACTGCTGCCGAGTCCTACTTCCGTTCGATTCCCGCCGATGCCGACACCCGGCTCGGTCTGGCGCTGATCGCCCAGAAGCAGGCGGCGCAAGCGCAGCGCAACGAGGACTTCCCCAAGGCGCGCGAGCTCCTCGAGCGCGCCCGCAGGCTGGTTCCCGACCGGCGCGACGTCTGGGAGCGACAGCTCCAGAGCGTGGTCTTCTGGTCCCGGTTGCGCGACGCGCGCATCGCCCGGGAGGAGGGTCGCGACAACGATGCGGAGGCCGCGCTGCGGGCAGCCATCGACGGCGGTGTGCCACAGGAGCGCTGGCACGCGCGCCTGGCGCTCGCCGACCTCATGCTCGAGAGCGGCCGGCCCGGCGAAGCGGAGACGAATCTGCGCGAAGTGCTGGTTTCCGTGCCGGACGAGACCTCCGCGCTGCGCGCTCTCGCCGGTCTGCTCGTGCAGCAGCGCCGGTTCGAGGAGGCGATTCCCGTCAACGAGCGCCTCGCCAAGGTGGCGCCGCAATACTCCTATCGGGCCGGCTGGCTGCGCGCGGAGATGCTGCGCACCGAGGCGGCGAAGAGCCGGCAGGCGCACGAATTCGCCCGGGCGCGCCAGCAGCTCGGCGAAGCGCGCGAGGCCGATCCGTCGGACGTCTGGGTGCTGCACGATCTCACCAACGTCCTCTTGCAGTTGAATGCCCTCCCCGAAGCGCAGAGCGCGGTCGCCGCCTTGTTGCGCTTTGCCCCGGAGCTGCCGGAAGCGCGGGTGGCGCAGGCGCGCGTGCTCGCTGCCGCCCACCAGGATATCCAGGCCCTGGCGATCCTGCGGTCCCTGTCGCCGCCTCCGCGCGATCCGGCAGTGCTGGCACTTCGGCGCCGCCTGGAATTCCAGGTCCGCATCCCGCCGGCGCTGGAGCTCGCCATCACCGGAAGGCGGGACGAGGCGGTGCGCGAGCTGGAAGCGATGGAGGCGGAGGCCAAAGGACAGCCCGAGCTCGTCGCGCAGCTCGCCGTCGCCTGGTCGAAGATCGGCGACCGCGCAAAGGCGTCGGCGCTCATGCGCGACGCCATGGCACGCGGTCCGGCGGCGACGCGCGCCGCGCGTCTGGAGCTCGCCTCGACCCTGCTCGACTCGGACGACGACGCCTTCCTCGGAGAGATCCTGCGCGGCCTCGATCGGGATCCCTCGCTGACGCCGGCAGAGCGCCGCTCGCTCGGCGACCTCCGCGTCGCGCATGCCGTTCGGCTTGCCGATCGCCAGCGCGAGCAGGGCGATCTCCGCGCAGCGGAAGCTGCTCTGTCCGCGGCGCTGCGCGACTATCCGCGCGACCCCCTACTGCTCGCTGCGCTGGCGCGGACCCGGGAGCAGGAGGGAAACATGGACGCGGCGCACGGCCTCTACCTCGAGGTGCTGCGCGCGGTTCCGAACGACGGCGACGCGCTGCGAGGCGCAGTCGACACGGCGTTGGCGCGGGGCGACGTGGACGAGGCGCGAGGGCTGCTGCGCGGCGCGACCGCTCCCGGGCAACCGGACGATCCCAGGCTTCTGCAGCTCGCCGCCCACCTCGAAGAACGCGAGGGCGACGACGCCGAGGCCATGCGCCTGCTCCGCCGCGCCTCGGCACTGGCGCGCAGCGAGGTGTTCCGGACCACGCAGATTCCGCAGGAAGGAATCGGCCGCGGGATGAACCCGGAAGGAACGCCGCGGCTCGCCGCGCGGACCGATCCCGAGGTCCTGCACTCGGAGATCGCCCGCGACATGCAGCGTATCGAGAGCCGCCATCGCCCCGCCATCGGCGGCGACGTCGGATTCCGGCAGCGCAAGGGTGAGCCGGGCTTGAGCGCGCTCAGCGAATATCGCGGCGCCGCGAACGTCGAGGTGCCCATCGCGCTGTCCGGCAGGCTCACGCTGCGCATCTCCGAGGTCCAGCTCGATGCGGGATCCGTATCGGCCTCGGCGGGATCCCGTTTCGGAACCGGAGCGGTGGGCGGCGCCGGCCCGCAGCGGGCGCTGGGAACGGAGCTCCATGCGACGTTCGAGAGCCGCCATCTCGTCGCCGATGTCGGTGCGACGCCGCTCGGGTTCCCCATCCTCGCGGCGGTGGGCGGCGTACGACTGCGCGGCAACATGGGTCCGCTCTTCGTCGCGGCAGAGGGGTCGAGCCGCAGCGTCACCGACAGCTTCGTCTCCATGGCGGCGGCCCGCGATCCGGCGACCGGGACTTTGTGGGGCGGCGTGCTCCTGCAAGGCGGCCGGCTCGATCTCTCGGTGAACGGCCGCATCGGGTCGATCTACGCGTACGGCGAAGGCGGACGGCTGATCGGCCTGCGCGTGCTCGAAAACCGGCGCTTCGCCGGAGGCGGCGGAGCGGAGCTGGCGCTCGGAGCGGGTCCGCTGGGAGAGTTCCGGCTCGGTCCGGCCTTCACCGCGCTCGCGTTCGAGAACAACCAGCGCTTCTTCACCTTCGGCAACGGCGGCTACTTCAGCCCGCAGCGTTTTTTCCACGGGGCCGGCGTCCTCCGCTGGCAACACCCGGGAGCGGTGAGGTGGGACGCCGCGGCGGAGCCCGGCTACGATTGGTACCAGGAAGCGCACGCGCCGATCCTGCCGTTCGATCCGAACAGCGGGTTCTATGCCGGCAAGACGGAGGGCGGATTTTCGTTTACGGGGCGCGCCTTTCTCGGGATCGGCCTCGGCGGAGGATTCGAGCTGGGCCTCTCTGGCGCGGTGCAGCGAGCGCCGGAGTTCCAGGAAGTTCGCGCCGGCGTCGTCCTGCGCGCCGCCGGACTCTGACGGTTAGGCGCTGCCGCACCGAAGGTGCGGCTTTGCGCCTACGCTGGAGCGTATTCATTCTCCGGCGCGCGCGCAGAGTGCGCATTAATATGCGCGCTCGATGTTCCTGCGCGTCCCCATCGCCGCGCTTCTCGTCGCCGGATGCATCGGCGGCGTCGATCGGGCGCAGTGCGCCATCGATCCCGACTGCGCCCAGCCCGCGTTCTGCGCGCAGGGCACATGCATCGAAGGGACGAGGACTTGCCCCGTTCTGCAGCCCACGTTCTCGAGCATCAACTTGCACTTCATCCAGGTGGGCTGCGGCGTCCGCCAGCTGAATTGCCACGCCACGGACTCAGCGAACGTGAACAGTGGGCCGAGTTTCTTCGGACACCCGTATGCGAACCTCGTCAACGCGTCGGCCGCGAATCAGCTGGGAAGCGCCCCCGGACTCGTGCTGGTGAAGGCCGGCGATCCGCAGGGCTCGTTCTTGCTCACCAAGCTGCGCCTGACCTCGGCACTCGATCCGACATACGGAGGCGGCCAGCCGGCAGACGCGCCGGGCTCGACCTGCGCGGATGCGTTGGTGGCGATCGAGCAGTGGATCCAGAGCGGGGCCCCGGACAACTGAAATGGCCGACTTCTCGCGAAGATCGATGATCCGCACCGCGGCGCTCGTCTCCCTGGCGGCGAAGGTCGGCTGCGTGCGCCGCATCTCGCCCAACCGTTCCCTCAGCGTTCCCGCGCCGGTCGATGGCGACGTGACGATCCCGCTGGCGCAGGCGTCCGAGTTGTCGACCGCCGGCGGCGCCGTCATCGCCCAGCCGCTGGGCGAGCCTGGGGGATATCTGATCGCGAATACTGGTACCGGTTTCGTCGCGCTGGGAGCGACGTGTCCGCACGAGGGTTGCTCCGTCGCGTGGGTCCCGGAAGATCGCGAGGCCGAATGCCCTTGCCACGGCTCCCGCTTTGCCGGAGACGGGACCGTCCTGAATCCTCCCGCACAGAGCGATCTCGCAACCTATCCGGTGGCGCCCGACGGGCAGGGGAACCTCATCGTTCAGCTCTTCGCCGGCACGGGCGCCTTGAAGGATCTCCGCGTCAGCGACGGGGAGTTCAGCTTTGCGATCGCGGACTTTCCCGCCCTGGCGACAGTGGGAGGCATCGTCGCCGGCCGTCCGACCGGATTCCCCAGCCCGCTGCTCATCACCCGCCTCCCCTTGGAAAACAGGCCAGATGCGGTTGCGGCGATCGACGCCATCTGCACGCACCTCGGGTGCACCGTCCTGCCCGGAGCCGGCGAGCTGGACTGTCCGTGTCACGGCTCGATCTTCAATCTCGCCGGCGGATTCGTGCAGGGCCCGGCGGGAGGAGGCCTACTCCGGTACGTAGTGGCCTTCGACGGCACGACGGTCACCGTATCCACCACGTTCCGCGCCTGAGGGAGGTTACTGGGGCTGGTTCTGTCCCCGGATCTCGCCGGCCGGATTCGAGCTGGTGTGGATGTTCGTGTACGTGCCGCGGGCGCGCATGGCGGAGAGCATCGAGTTGATGTCGCCGGCGACGATGGTCTGGCTCGGCGTGGTCCCCGCCCGCACGTCGGAACCCGTGAACGACCCGGTGAAGGTTCCCGACGTGGCGGCCGGCGGCGTGAATGGCACTACCACCGTACCGCCTTCGGTCGAGGTGCCGACATGGATGTGGCCCATGGTGGCGTTCCCCGACAGACCGCTGAACGTGACCGTGTAGCTGACGGTCGAGCCGCTGACTGTGTACGTCGCGCTTCCCGTCGCCGACGCGTTCGGATGAGGCGAAGCCGGAACCTCGTTGGCGCTGCTCATTGTCGCGGTGAACTTCGTGGCTGGCCCTGACGACCCTCCGCAAGCCGCCAGCGCGCAGGCTGCAGAAATCAATGCCGTTTTCATGGTCTCTCCTCGGGGTGCGAACCGCCTCGGACACTTGGAGTGCGCGATGGGTCCGCAGGTTCCCAGGAAAAGCTAATGCGGCTCATTCTGGCGCGGATCTCGCCATTCGGATACCGCCCCGGCCGGCTAGTGAAGCGCAGTGCCCGAGACCCCGGCCTGGCCGGTTTGGGCGATCCAGCCGTCCACCCGCTTCTCCAGCACGTCCAGCGGCATGGCGCCGCCGCCCAGCACCTCGTCGTGGAAGCCACGGATGTCGAAGCGCGCCCCCAGCTGCTTCTTCGCGCGATCGCGCAGCTCGAGGATCTTGAGCTGGCCAATCTTGTATCCCAGCGCCTGCGCCGGCCAGGCCATGTACCGGTCGGTCTCGCTCTGCACCGTGGGCTCGTCGATGCCGGAATTGGCGTGGAAGTAGTCGACCACCTGCTGGCGCGTCCAGCGCTTGAAGTGGAAACCTGTGTCCACCACCAGCCGGATCGCGCGCAAGAGATCGTCCTGCAGGTGTCCGTACATGCTGTACGGATCCTGGAAGAAGCCCGCATCCTGTCCCAGCCGCTCGGAGTACAGGCCCCATCCTTCGATGAACGCGACGTAGAACGCGTGCTGCCGGAAGGGGGGCAAGCTCGGCAGCTCCTGGGCGATCGACACTTGAAGATGATGCCCGGGAACGCCTTCGTGGTACGCGGTGGTCTCGATGTCGACGGTCGTTCGCTTCTCGAAGTCGCCGGTGTTCACCATCACGTGGCCCGGTCGCTTGCCGTCCGGCGTCCCGTCGACGTATTGCGCGCCCGAGGCTTCCTTCTCGCGGTAAGGCTCGACCGGCATCACCTCCACCTTCGCCTTCGGCAGCCGCCCGAAGTACTGCGGCAAGCGCGCCGACATCTGGTCGATGTACTTCCGGTACTGCTCGAGCATCTGCTCGCGCGACTTCGGATGGAGATCCGGGTTTTTCGCGATGGCGGCGTCGAACGACTTCAGATCCTTGTAGCCGAGCCGGTTCGCGATCTTCAGCATCAACGCCCGGTCGCGAGCGACCTCTCGCAGGCCGAGCTGGTGGATCTCCTCCGGCGACATCTTCGTCGTGGTCGACTGCTCGACGGCGTACGCGTAGCGCGCGGCGCCGTCCGGCAGCGCCCAGATGCCAGGCTCCGCGCGGCCCTTCGGGACGTACTCCTCCTGGACGAACTTGGTGAAGCGCTGGTACGCGGGCCGGATCCCGTCGCGGATCGCGGCCAGCATTTGCTCGCGGATGCGCGTCTTGTCCGCCTCGGGGAAGCCCGCGGGGATCTTCTTCGCCGGCTCGAAGAACGGGTTCGCCTCCGGCTCGGCGTCGGCGATCTTCGCCGACTGCCGCGCCACCTGCTCGAGCAAAATCCGCGGCGGCACCAGCTTGTCGTCGACGCCTTTGCGCATCAGCTCGGTGATTTGCGCGAACGCGATGGGAAGCAGCCGGAGCCGGGCGATGTAGTCGTCGTAGTCCTTCACCGTCTCGAAGGAGAGGACGGAGACGAGCTGCGGCGCGTTGATGTGGATGCCGCCGAACTGCGAGACGGGCATCTCCCAGTCCTTGAACGGCACTCCCTCGAGCTGCACCCGGATCTGCCGCACCATCAGCGCGTGATTGAGCGCCTCCTGCTCGGGAAATCCCTGCACGCCGACGGCGAGGAAACGGGCGAGGAACTGCGTCTGCGCCTCGATGTCCGTGTAGATCGCCTTCTCGGAGAAATCGGTGATCTTGTCGTTGTAGCGCTTGTCGCCCAGGACCGATGCGTACTCCGGATTGGTCCGCATCGTGTATTCCCAGTGCTCGGACAAGAGGTCGGCGAGCTGCTGGCGCCGGGAATCGACGGTGCCGGGAGCGATCTGGGCGACGAGGACGGCGACGAGGACGAAAGCGCTGGGCATGAGGTCTCGATACGAAGCAGCCCGCCCGGCATTTCGCCGATGCACACTCGCGGACGACGGGCCGGCATGGAACTGGAGTTTCACCGCCAGTCATTTATTGGGTGTCGGGCGCAATCCTCGCGCCGAAAGGGAGGGGCGAATGACCTGGAAGTCGATCTTCGCGGTGACGCTGGGGGCGGCGCTTTTCGCGAGCGCGGCGGCAGAGGCTGCTTCCTGCAAGAAGGACGCAGACTGCAGCTCCGGGCAGGTGTGCTCCAACGGCACCTGCGTCAAGCGCGCATCGAGGGCCGCCTCCGACGCGGCGAGCTCGGTCGCCCCGACGGAATCGCTGATCGCCGGGACCAGGCGCACGCCCTACATCGGCTGGGGCGGAGTCGGGTTCTACAACGTCAGCGCGGGCAACAGCTCGGGCGCCTTCGGCCTGCACGCCGGCGGCGCGGTCAGCCTGATCTCGCTGACGCCCGAGCTGCCGCTGATCGCCTGGGGGGACGTCGCCCTGGGATTCCCGACCGGAGGCACGATCTTCCCGATCAAGCTCGGTGCCGGAGTGCGCTACGACAGGGCCGGCCCTGTCCAGCTCCTCGGCGGCGTGGCCTTTGCGTTCATGCCGAATACCTTCAGCGGCGCTCCGACTCCGGTCGGCGTGGGCCTGATGGGAACGGTGCTCTACCCGCTGCCGCAGCTGCACCCCAATCTCTCGGCGCAAGCGCAGATCGGATACGACTTCCTCAGCGACGGCTTCGGTTTGTTCGGTCTGACCGCCGGCGCGGGATGGGCCTTTTAGCCCTTACTCGGCCGTTGCCATCTCGGGGTTGATCCCGCCCACCCACGACTGCGCCACGCTGGAGGAACGCTCCGGCGGCAGCAAGCGCGGCGGGATGGCCAGCGGCGGGGGCAGCGGACAGACCGTGCAGTTGCTGCGCACTGGAATCACCAGGTGTTGCCCGAGCCGCAAGACCGATCGCCCCTGGATGCGATTCGCCTTGCGGATGGCTACGACGCTCGTCTTATAGCGCGCCGCGAGCTGTCCGAGCGTGTTCCCCGAACGCACCAGGTGGAGGACCACGTTGTCGTCCGGGCCTAGCGCGAGCAGCGGCTGGATTCTCCGGCCCAGCTCCTGCGAACGAGGCGCGTAGAACCGGACGTGGAAGTGATCGCGGTGGCTCCGTGCGTGCCTGACGATGCGCCCGAAGATCTGCCCGAGCCATCGCGCATCCTCGCCGATGGCCAGCGCGTATCGGATCAGGACCGCCTGAATCCGCCTGTCGACGAGGATGAGCTGGACGTCAGTCTCGGTGATCAGCGCCCGGAGCAACGCCCAGTTGCGCGCCGGATCCATCACGCTCTCGCGGGCGACACCGCGCGGCGGGATGCGATCTCCCCGATAGAAGAGCCCGATATCCGCATCGCGGCCGCTCTGGTGCGATCGGTGCGGCCTCAGATTTCCGCCATCCTTGGCTCCCACGTGGCTGAGCCGGGCGGGCGCCGAGGCGGGGAACCGGCGGTGCACGGACCGGAAGACCTGCGCCAGCGCGTCGATCGTCTCCCGCGTCGCGTACGCGACGTTCGGCCGCTCGACGATCCAGGCTGGATCCTGCGGCATCTGCACGGCATTCAGCACCCGCCCCCGGTCGGCGAAGCCGATGGACACGCTGCCCAGCGAGGCCAGGTCGTCCCGGAACTTTCGCGCCAGGTCCTGGTCCGTCAGCTCCCGGGTATAGAGGAGGGCAGGGCCCACCGGCTCTGCCGTCGCTGATTCAGCCTCCTCTGGAGCATCCCCTTCCGTCGCGGTGACACCTTCCTGGGCGGAAGCGGCGGCGGCCGTGAGCGCAATGAGCGCAGTAAGGGCGAGTCGCATTGCGGCATAGCATACCGGATAAACCCCGCCTTGCGTCCAGCTTCTCCTTCATCGCCGCTGTTGGGCGATGAACGCGCGAATATTTTCCTCAAGAACGTCAAGGGGAAGCGCGCCGCTCCCGAGCACTGCGTCATGAAAGGTGCGCACGTCGAACTTCGCTCCCAGCTCCTTTGACGCAAGCGCTCGCAGCTCCTTGAGCTTGAGCTCTCCGATCTTGTATGCGAGCGCCTGGCCAGGCATGACGATGTAGCGGTCGATCTCGACCACGATGTCGTGCTCGGTCTTGGCGGAGTTCTGGCGGAAGTAGTCGATCGCCTGGTCCCGGCTCCAGCCCAGCGCGTGCATCCCCGTGTCCACCACGAGACGGATCGCGCGCCACATCTCGTAGGTGAGCTGACCGAACTGCGAGTACGGGTCCTGGTACATCCCCAGGTCTGGTCCGAGGCTCTCCGCGTAGAGTCCCCAGCCTTCGACGAAGGCAACGTAACGCGACGTCTTGCGGAACTCGGGCACCGACGTGAGCTCCTGGGAGATGGCGATCTGCAGATGATGGCCCGGCACCGACTCGTGGAGCGTCAGCGCCTCCATCTCCCACTTCGGTCGGGTATCCAGCTTGTACGTGTTGACGAAGTAGCTTCCCGGCCGATGCGCCTCCGGCGAGCCCTGGCGATAGTACGCGGTCGTCTGCGAAGGTGCTGAAAAAGCGGGGATTTCCACGACTCCATAGGGCAGCCGCGGGAGCTTGCCGAAGAGGCGGGTCAGCTCCGGATCGATTCGCTTGGCGATGTCGCGGTACTCGCGGACCAGTTCCCGCGCATCGGTGAAGTAGAAGCGTGCGTCGGTCCGCAGGAAAGTGGCGAAGTCCGCGAGCGTCCCCTTGAAGCCGACGCGCGCCAGCACCTTCTCCATCTCGCCGCGGATCCGCTTCACCTCGGAAAGGCCGAGCTGGTGGATCTCGTGCGGCGTGAGCGAGGTGGTGGTCTCGCGCCGGACGCGCTCGAGGTACCAGTCGACGCCCTCCGGCAACGCCGAGAGCGCAACGGTTTCGCGGGCGTGCGGCAGGTATGCGGAGACGAAGTACTCCCGCAGCTTCCGGTACGCAGGGACGATCTTCTCGCGGTAGATGCGCACGGCGTCCGTGCGCGCCTCTTCGGAAATCCCCTCCGGCAGCTTGGCGAACGCCTTGAGCAGAGGGGCCTGCAGGGGATCCTCCGGCGTTTGCGCATCGAGCTGAGCGGCGACGTCGCGCAGGACCACGCGAGGGGAGACGACGCCAGTCTCCACTCCGCGCCGCAGTCGCGCCTCGACCTGCGCCATGCGCTGCGGAACGGCGTCGAGGCGCGCGACGATGTCCTGGTAGTCGCGCGCGGTGCGCGCCGGCATGATGTCCAGCGTGCTCGAGAGGTACTGCGGTCCGGCGAGCTGCGTGATGGCGAGCAGCTCGCGGGGAAAGCGCTGCGCGGCGAGGTCGTCGTCGACGTCGCGGCGGAAGAGGTCGTAGTTGACCTGATCCTGCGCGTCGACCTTCCTGCGGTCGATGGCGGAGAGCGCCTGGCCGAGCGACACCGTCTCGTGCTTGCGTCGCTCGATGGCCTCGAGCGATTCGTCGGTCCAGCGGTTGTTGTAACCGGCGACGCCGCGCGAGGTCGCGAGCTCGGGATGCTCGGCGTTGTCGTACTGCCACGCCAGATCGAAGAGCCGGTGGAGCTTCTGCGGGTCCTTCGCCTTGCTGCGGGCGAGCTCGGCGAGCGATTCCTGGAAGGGTGTAGCGGCGGCGAGAACGAGAACGAGAGCGAGCATCCGCGCACCCTACTTGCGCGTCACCCGCCGCATCAACCCTTCCTGCGCGACACTGGCGACGAGCCGTCCCGCGCGGTCGTGGATCAAGCCGCGGGCGAGCCCGCGCGCGCCCTGGGCCGAAGGGCTGTCCATCGTGTAGAGCAACCACTCGTCGACGCGCGCGGGCCGGTGGAACCACATGGCGTGATCGATGCTCGCCAGGATGGTCTCTCCGCGCATCCAGCTGACGCCGTGGGGACGGAGAGCCGTCGGAATCAGATTGTAGTCGGATGCGTAGGTCAGCATGCAGGTGTGCAGCAGCGGATCGTCCGGCATCCGGTCCACGGCCCGGAGCCAGAATGCCTGGCGCGGCTCGGCGACGCGCGGTTTGAGCGGGTTCCATGGATGGACCGGGCGGAACTCGATCGCCCGTGGCCGCAGCAGCGTCTCACGCAAGCGCTCCGGCAGCTCCACGCCTGACTCCGCCAACCAGCGATCGCGGGTCTCTTCGCTGGTGGGCAGCGACTCGGGCGGCGGCACCTGCGGCATCTGGTCCTGGTGCTCCAACCCGGGCTCGGCGACGTGGAACGAAGCGAGCATCGACAAGATGGGCTGGCCGTGCTGGATGGCCTGCACGCGTCTTGCCGTGAAGCTGCGTCCGTCGCGGATCCGATCGACTTCGTAGACGATGGGCGCGGCCATGTCGCCCGGGAGCAAAAAATACGCGTGCAGCGAATGCGGGGCGCGGCCCTCCACCGTGCGCGTCGCCGCCACCAGCGCCTGTCCGATGACCTGGCCGCCGAAGACGCTCTTTCCGCCCAGATCGCTGGACTGACCGCGGAAGAGGTTCACCTCGAGCGGCTCGAGATCGAGCTGGCGGATCAGGTCGGCGAGCGCGGGGTCCATCGGAACATTGTCCTACGATAGTTGACACCGGGCGACTTCCAAGGAAAAGGAGAGAACCCGACAGTTCTGTGGCCACTCCTGCAGCCCCACTTTCATGGAGACGTCGATGCGCACTCGGATGTTGGCGGCGGTGTACGCAGTCCTCGCTGCCTGCGCGGGAAGCGAGCCTCAGCCGACACTCACGATCACTCCGTCTGGAAACCAGACCGCATCCGGTCCGGTGACCATCACCGCCGGGCCGGTGGAGCTCGCCAACGAAGTGACGTGGTCGACCACCGTTCCCGGAACGATCTCCGGCGACAAGGGGCCGTCGGTGGTGTACCACCCGCCGCCTTCGACGCAGCCGGTGACGGTCACCGCCGCGGCGCGGGGGCAGACGAAGACCGTGACGTTCACCACGCAGGGCACGGCGCTTCCGGGGCACACCGTCACTGGCCTGACCGGGAACGTCGACGTGACGTACGATCAGTACGACATCCCGCACATCTTCTGCGCGAACCAGAACGACTGCTACGCGGTGCAGGGCTACATCCAGGCACAGGACCGGCTGTTCCAGATGGATCTGTTCCGGCGGATCGCGCGGGGAAAGCTCGCCGAGCTGGTCGGTTCGGTGCAGCTCGGACAGGACAAGCAAATCCTCACCCTGTTCGTTACGCGGGACGCCAATCGGATCGAGAACAAGCTGGTCGCAGCGCTGGACGCCTCGACGAGGGCCAAGCTGGACGCCTTCGCCAGCGGGGTGAACGCCTATATCGCCTTCCTCAAGCAGAACGTCGCGTTGATGCCGCAGGAGTATGCCCAGATCTCGGCGGCCATCACGCCCAACGACATCCTCGATTGGTTGCCCGAGGACACGCTCGCCGTTGGCCGGCTGCAGCAGTTCCAGCTCTCGGAAACGATCGAGGAGGAAACTGCGTATGGCCTCTTTGGCCAGACGTTTTCGGTCATCCATCCCGAACAAGGGCGGATCAACGCGTACATCCGCCCGGTGCAGCCGATCCAGGGCTTCACGCTCGCGCCGGATGACTCCTCGGTACCGCACATTCCCGCTCGGCCAGCGCCGGGAATGAATGGCGACCTCACGGCGTGGCTGCCTGCCCTGGCCGAAATCCACGGCCGCATGAGCGAGATGAAAGCCACGTTCGGCTCGATCCGCGAGGGAGCGGGCTCGAACAACTGGGCGGTTGATGCCGCGCATTCCGCGAATGGCCAGGCGCTGGTGGCGAACGATCCCCACTTGTCGCTGCAGTATCCGCCGTTGTTCCATCTGGCAGGCCTGACCGCGAGCGACAGCAGCGGTCTCAATCTCCTGGGCGGCGCCTTTCCCGGCATTCCCGGCGCGCTGATCGGCAGGGGCAAGCACGTCGCCTGGGGGGCCACCGTCGTGGGCTACGACGTAACCGATCTGTACCAGGATACGCTCGCCAGTTGCGGATTGCCCGTGCCGTGCGTGAACGGCGTGCCACTTGCGGTGGCCACGTATTCCATCAAGGTCCGCGGCGGCTCGGACGTTCCGTTCCAGGTCCTGATCGTGCGCCAGCACGGTCCGATCATCGCGCAGGTAGACTCGACGCACGTCATCAGCATGCGCTGGACCGGCCACGAGACGACCCAGGACATCAAGGCATTTCTCGATCTCGACAACGCCGACGCTGTGGGCGATCTCTCGGCAGCCGGGAACAGCGCGTTTGCCGCTCTGAAAAACTACTCTGTCGGCGCGCAGAATTTCGTCCTGGCTGACGACGCCGGGAACATCGGCTACGACCCCCACGCGATCGTACCTTTGCGTCCGTGGGCCACGACGCGCTTCCCGTGGCTGCCGCTTCCCGGTGACGGAACTGCAGAATGGGGCGCAGGCAGCGGCGCGGACTGCGTGACGGCGCCGGCGGTTCCCGGGCCGTGCTGGGTGCCGGACAACCAGCTGCCGAGGGGAGTCAATCCCTTCAAGGGGTACTACGCAACGGCGAACAGCGATCCGGCAGGGTACACCGGTCACACATTCAGCCCGTTCGGAAGCTCTATCGACTCGTCGTTGTATTCCTACCTCAGCTTCGATTGGTCCGATCCCACCGACGTCCGTTACGCGCGCATCGCGGACGTTCTGCGCACGAAGACCACCGGCGGCGGCAAGGTCTCGCTGGACGACATCCAGAAGCTCCAGAGCGATCATGCCGTGCTTCTCGCCAAGCTGTTCGAGCCGCTCTACCCGTCCACGGCGGTGGTCAACCAGGTGAATTACACCAGCGCGCGCGGCCTGCTGACGCAATGGGGAAGCGATAATTACGACTGCCCCACGGGTTTGACGGGAATGGATCCGAAGAGCGCGGCCGTCACCGATGCCACGCAGCTCAGGGACTCCGCTGCCTGCCTTCTCTTCCACACCTTCCTACAGAAGTTGCTGCACAGCGTCTTCGACGACGACTTCGCCGTGGTCTCGGCGGCGACGGGCCAGTCCTTCTCCGGCGATACCGGCGCGGAGATTCGCGCCATCCTCTACATGCTCCAGGCGGCGACGCCGTCGTCGGACACGCATTTCTGCGACGACGTCGACAGGACCTTCGATCCGTCGAAGACCAAGGCCCATACCTGTCAGGAGCAGGCGATTACGGCGCTCCTCACCGCTTACGGCACGCTGCAGACGGCCTACGGCACCGACACGACGAAGTGGCTCTGGGGCAGGGTGCATACGCTGACGACGCAGAGCGCGGCGGCCCCGCTCATCGCCGGCGCCTTCTCGGGCGGTCCGTATGCGCGTCCTGGCGGCGCGCTGACGGTGGACGTCGGCAATCCGAATTCTTCGCAGTCCAGCCCGCTGGCGTTTGCCTATTCGAGCGGATCGAACCTGCGGTTCATCTCCGTCATGGATCCGGCCGCGGCCAACGCGCAGGTGAAGATGCAGCTTCCGGGTCCCGAGCGTGACGCCCCCGCCGTGCTCACGAACACGCTGACGCTGCTCAACATGTACGTGCTGAACCAGTACTTCGACTTCCTCTACGGACACCAGGTCGACAACAAGGGCCTCTCCACGCAGAGGTTCACCGCCCCATGACCATGCCCAAGACGCGCGCTCTCGTCGTACTCGCCCTCGCGGCCGCCTGCGGCGAGCCTGGGAACGTTCCGCAGACGGCGGCACAGCCCGCCGTCACGGCGGTCTTCGATCCGACCACTGCGAGCATTCCGCTTCCGAACGACCTCGCGCGGGCGCCGGCTCCTCCCGGAACGCCGGCCCTTCCCGCGGCGCAGCAGGAGCTTCTCACTCTCTTCAACTCCCAGGGAGGCTTTCCCAGCGACCAGGAGCTGCCGGTCACCATCTCGCTGGTCAAGACCACCGTCGGACAGAGCGGAGTCGCTACCAAAACTGCCCCCACCTTCGACCCGGCGAGCGTGAACGCGGGGAACCTGGTCGTGTTCCTGAAGACGGCGACGTCGGGCGGGCTCGTCGCCATCGATCCGATCACGGACGCCAACTACGTCTCTGCCGGAGATCATGGCGTCCTCAGCATCCACAACCGCAATCGCGCGCCTTGGGCACCCGGCCAGTACGTCGTCGGCCTTCGCGGCGGGCCCAACGGGGTCAAGACGAAGGAGGGCGAGGAGATCCACGCCGCGCCGACGTTCTATTTCGTCGCACAGGGGCACAAGCTGGTCACCGATCAGGATCTCGCGGCCATTCGCGCACAGACAGGGTCGGAAGCAGAAGCGCAGGCGGCAGCGGCGCAGCTCAATGCGCTCATCGACGCCTACACCCTGGGCGGAGTCTATACAGCGGTGAACCAGGTCTTCCCGCACGAGGAGCTCGCGGCGCTGACGGCCTTCACCGTCGCGCCCGTCACCGCGACGGTGGTCGAAGTGGATCCGGGGCGCGGGATCGTCCCGCTCCCGATCGATCTTCTCCGCGATCCATCGACGGGGAAGCTGACGCCGCTCGCGGCGTGCACCCTCGCCGGGGGAACACTGAGCGCGCAGGGCGCGTGCTCGAGCGCGGCGGCAGCCGGGTTCGCGGCGCTCGACGGTTTCTCGACCACCGGAATGATCCTGGCGCAGACTTCGGACCTGATCACCGCCAGCACGGTGACCTCGAGCACGGTGCAGCTCTGGGAGATCCCGACGTCAGGCGCGCCCGTGCAGGTCAGTCCGACGACCTACATCACCGAGCCGGTCGAGGTGACGCAGTCCGGTTTCTCGCCGGCCATCGCGCTGCAGCCCGCCGGCGCCACGGCGGCGGACCCGACGTCGGTCTTTCGCACGCGGCCGCTGAAGGACAACACGGATTACGCCGTGGTGATCTCCGACGGCGTGAAGGACAAGACGGGGGCGTCCATCGGACCCGGCACGGTGGCGCGGATCGTCCGCTTCACCAATCCCATCTCGGTGAGCGGAAAGTCGCAGCTGATCGGCATCGATGACGTCACCGCCGCGGCCTTGGAGAAGATGCGGAATCAGTTGCCGGCGGTGATCAACGCCAGCGGATTCGGATCGGACCATGTCGCGATGGCGTACGTGTTCCACACGCAGACGATCCTTTCGACAGCGGTTCAACTCGGGGCGCTGCCCTATACGAAGCCGGCCACGACGGGCGGGCCAACCGCGACAATCTCGAATCTGACGCCGGCCGCTGCATTTACGAAGTACGGTGTCGACCCATCCGTTCCCAGCTCGAACATCAATGAAATCCTGGAAACGAAGATCACTACGTTCAATCTGCTCGACCCGACAACGGGCGCGTTTGTTCCCACGGGTACGACGACGGATGAGACGATCAACGTCCTGATCGCCACCCCGAAATC
>Ga0209155_1000158_pt1 | contig 29006 bp, 35 predicted proteins | sample GraSoiAngelo_122_FD_185879 | JGI IMG/M metagenome (GOLD analysis project Ga0209155, IMG submission 185879) | Grasslands soil microbial communities from the Angelo Coastal Reserve, California, USA - 14_0927_02_20cm (SPAdes) (version 2) | ecosystem: Environmental > Terrestrial > Soil > Grasslands ... | reverse complement strand
AGCTTCGTGCAGGCGGACTGCGGCGAGGCTCGAGGAGAAGCCGTCGCGGCAGATGAGGATGAGCCGGCCTTCGCGACCGGTGAGCTCAGCGCCATGCACAGAAGGCCAGGGATGGCGCCGCCGCGCGCGATCACTTCGCCGTCGGCGAGCGTCCACCCCTCGGATATCGCCGCGGCGGCTTCGACCGGCGAGAGGCGCCGCAGCCGTGCCTGTGCTTCTGCGAGGACAACGTCGATGCTCCGGCGACTCTTCTTATCCACAAGAATGTTCCGTGTGAATGATTTCACGCCGGCGGAGCTGCGTACCCTACGCGCGCTCAAGACGCCGTACGGCGTCCAACGCCTCCTTGATGACCTTCCCTATCACCTCGGCACGACCGCGTGGTCGCCGCGACGCGTTCTGCACGAACGGACGGCGCACTGTCTCGAGGCGGCGATCTTCGCCGCGGCGGGGCTCCGCGTACTCGGTTTTCCCCCGCTCCTCCTCGACCTCGAGGCCGAACATGACACCGATCACGTTGTCGCCGTGTTCAAGGTTCGCGGACACTGGGGCGCGATCGCCAAGTCGAACTACGCCGGCCTCGCATGGCGTGAGCCCATCCATCGCACGTTACGCGAGCTCGTGATGAGCTACTTCTACGCGTACTTCAACCTCCGGCGCGAGCGAACGCTCCGCACGTTCTCGCGGCCGGTGAATCTCGCGCGATTCGACGATCGTGCCTGGATGACTACGGACAAAGAGGTCTGGTTCATTCCGGAGTACCTCCTCACGATCTCGCACACGCCACTTCTGCGGCCGTCGATGGCAAAGCGCCTGACCCGACTGGACAAGCGATCATTCGAGGCGGGGCTCGTCGGGCATCGCTGGAAGTAACGATCCGCAGACACCGCTCCGCAACTTTCACATATCGCTGACCGGGCCCATGCGTTAGACGTGTCGTGGGTAGGGTTCGCAACCTTCTATTCGTCTTTGCGCTCGCCGGTGCGCTCATGCCGACCTACGGCTCGTGGGCGGCGACATGCACGAGCAGCGTGGGACCAGGCATCGCGCCGCCGGCTCGCACGCCGAGCGGCATGGCGGGCTTCCACGCGTCGTGGTACGGACAGAGCGGCTACATGTCGCTGTGCATGGGAACGAAAGCGACCGCGACGGTCGCCTTCTACAACAGCGGATCGCGCGGTTGGGTCGCCGGGCGGATGGGCGAGACAGCGTATCTCGGCACATGGACGCCTGAGCCGGGTCAAGATTCGGCGAGCATTCTCGGTGGAGATGGAACGATGGGCTCGCCGGCGACGGGATGGCCGCGCTACAACCGATTGGCGATGCAGCCCGCGCCGTACGTCGGGCCAAATCAGATCGCGTGGTTCCAATTCCAGGTCGTCGCGCCGCCGGTGCCGGGTACGTTTCGCGTCGCCCTTCGTCCGCTCATCGAAGGCGCGCAGTGGATGGAGGACTTCGGCGTGTTCTGGGTGGTCACCGTGCTGAACGCTGACGGAACGGCACCGCCTCCGCCGGTTGTACCCCCCGCCACGACGACGACCACCGTCGTCGCGTCGTACTACGGTCCCGGCCTCTACGGGAACCGGACCGCGTGTGGACTGACGCTCACGACAACGCTGCAAGGCGTCGCCCACCGCACGCTCCCGTGCGGCACGCTCGTGCATCTCAAATACGGCATGAACGAGGTGACCATCCCGGTCGTCGACCGCGGTCCCACGATCCTGAGCCGCGAGTTCGACCTGACCTACGCGACGAAGCTCGCGCTCGGCTGTCCGGACATGTGCACGCTCTCCTGGATCCACTGAGCCGCGCGGCTCGCTAAAGTTCGCCCATGCTCGAGGCGCGAGCGATCTGCGATACCTGTGGTCACACCCGCGACTGGCACGACCGGGACGCGGTCCGTGCCCGCCTTCGTGCCGATCCGCCGATCGAACGACCCTGCTACCGCGAGGTCGGTGGCGCTCCGTGCCGCTGTGGCGGATTCCGTGAGTCGGGCAGTTTCGCCGTTCCCGCCGGGTCGCAAGGCAGCCTCGGTGCGGCGCCACGATCCCGCTTTCTGCAGAGCGGGATCCTCACGCTCCTGCTCGTCGTCATGGGACTCGCGCTGCTCTACGCATACCGCTCGCAGACTCCGACGGTGCCAGATGTGGACCTCACTCAGGCGCTTCGGGACATCAACGCGGGTCAGGTACGAGCGGTGACCATCGCCGGATCGAAGGCGACACTTGAGCTCAGGAACGGCTTGACGGAACGAACGACGGTCGCCCAGCCGGACACCATCCTCGCTCGCGCCATCACCGAATACAACGCGGCGAACCCTTCGCAGACCATCGAGCTCAGGTACACGTCGGAGAGTCAGCCTGTGAGCGTCATCGGATCGATCATCCTGAGCTTGCTGCCGGTGTTGCTCATCGGCGGGTTCTTCTATTACGTGATGATGAAGGCGCGCCGGTCCTTGTAGAGCGGCACAGCTCGTGCTCGATGTTTCATGCGATGACGCGTTTTCGTTCCGCGACGCTCCCCGGCGGCGAGACCATACCCGTGCTCGGCCAGGGCACGTGGCGTATGGGAGAAGACAAGAGCAAGCGCCCGAGCGAAGTCGCCGCGTTGCGCACCGGGATCGATCTCGGAATGAACCTTATCGACACGGCGGAGATGTATGCAGATGGCGGCGCCGAGCGCGTCGTCGGCGAGGCGATCGCGGGCCGCCGCGATCAGGTGTTCGTCGTGACGAAGTTCTATCCCCAGAACGCCACGCGCGAGCGGATGGCCGCGGCCTGCGACCGCAGCCTCCGCCGGCTCAATACCGAGCAGATCGACCTCTACCTTCTTCACTGGCGCGGCGAGGTGCCACTCCGGGAGACGCTCGCCGGATTCGAGGATCTCCTCGAGGCGAAGAAGATCCGCTATGCGGGCGTGAGCAATTTCGACGTCGACGACATGGAGGAGCTCGCCCGGATCAAAGGTGGCCTCGAGCGCATCGTGACGAACCAGGTCCTGTACAACCTCGAACGACGCGGCATCGAGTGGGATCTCGTCCCGTGGATGCGCAAGCGGCGTCGGCCGATCATCGCGTACTCGCCGGTCGAGGAGGGTCTGCTGACGCACCCGCACCGGCTCCTCAAACGCGTCGCGGAGCGGCATGACGCAACACCGGCGCAGGTCGCGCTCGCGTGGGTGATCCGCGACGACGGCGTGATCGCGATCCCGAAGGCCGCGGATCCGAAGCACGTTCGAGAGAACCGGGGTGCGGCCGATATCAAACTGACCAAGCGCGACCTCGACGAGCTGGACGAATCGTTCCCCCCTGCCGAAGGAAAGAAGCCGCTCGAGATGCGCTGAATGTCTATGTAGAAGTTCCACGCCCGGAACTCTGATGCGTAAGCGCGACCATCCTGCCAATCTCAGCACGTGCGGGGAAGTCTTCTGCTCGCGGTGGCGCTGGTGGCGTGCACGCCTCAGGCGATCGCAACGCCGGCACCGAGCCCCACGAACGCGGCTGCCACCGGAACACCGAGAGCCGCGAAGACCGAGATCCCCGCAGCACCGGCCAGCCCCACCCCGATCCCGATCCCGAGGCTGACCGCGCGCGGGATGGGGACGCTGGCAGGCGATTGGGTCTTCATCATTCGGCGCTCGTTCCAGTTCATCCCCGGCGGTCAATTCGAGATCGGAGATCGCGCTGTCGACACGCTCATTCTCGTACCGCTCGACTCGACAGTCCCGAGCGCGCGCGAGGTCACGGTCGCCACATTCCCTTCGTCGATCGGCAGAGGTGTCGCGCCCAACAATCAGCTGAGCGCGCAGTTCTCGCCGGACGGCTCGAGGGTGGTGCTCTCCGTCGCGCTGGGACCCGAGGGTCACGAGCATCTCGGTCTTGTCATCCTCGACCTCGCGAGCGGGACCGTGACGGAGCTTCTGAGCGATCCCGCATATCACTACGACACGCCCGCGTGGAGCCCGGACGGCGGCTGGATCATCTACGGGCGCCGGTCGGTCGTCGACGGGAGCGACAGCAGCCTTTGGATCGCTCCGCCCGAGCCGTTTCACAACCAGCGCGGGCCACTCATCACCGCGCCACCCGGCGGCCGCGCATATGTCTACGGCTGGATGGACAACAGGACGGTCCTGGTGTCTCGGAGCAGCGAGCACTACGAGGTGCTCGAGCCGTTCTCGGTCGGCGGAATTCCCTGCCAGAGCTGCCCTCCGCCGGAGGACTCGCTCCGATCGATCGGCGGACTGACCCTCCAGGGTCGCGACAGCGCCGACCTGCGCCGTGCAGCCCCGCGCTTTATCGCTGTGTTCGAGGAGGATCGGACCGGACGCGCGAGCATCGAGGTCGCGGACGGGCCTGCCGGAGGCATGTCGTTAAGGGTCAACGAGCCGGACCCTTCGACGAGACTTTTCCGCCCGCGTTGGCGGCCGGGCACCGATGACTTCCTTTTTACGCGCGAAGGCCCGGGCGACATGCCGGTAGGGCTCTTCGTCTTCCACGCTCGCGGCGGCGCACCGACGACGGTGACTCGTCAGCAGGTTTCGCTCTATGCGGACTGGACGCCGAGCGGCGACGAGATCGTCTGGGTCGAGGGGCCGAGCATCGGATCGGCGATTCGCGTCGTCCGTGCGGACGGTACCGGTGAACGAGTCATCCACAGCGACGGAGGAGTGCCCGAGGGGAAGATCGTGACGGTCGATTTCGGAACGGTACGGTTCTAGCGCCTCAGATCCGCGAGAGGATCGGAATCTTCGGCGCGATCGCGAAGTTGAGCTGCACGAGGACGATAAAGGCGATGCTCCAGAGTGGGTTGATGAGGCAGAGCAGCGCGCCGAACGCGTAGAGCGCCTGAGCGAAGATGATGCGCCGCTTGATCACCCTCGACACCAGCGGTCCAGCGTCCTTGTCCAGAAGAGCGTGGGCTTCGGCATAGATCCAGGTGATGTACACGATCACGCCGAGAAGAAAGATGTTCGCCCAGTACGCCAGGAGGGCGAGGCGGAAAGTAATGAACTCGGCGAGAAGCGACGTCGAGAAGGGCATCAGCGCGACGGCCGCGAGGAACGCGAGATGGAGCCAGGTGAGATCGCGATCGGCGGTGGTGAAGTGGTTGATCTGCACCTGCTGGGCGTTCCAGAAGATCCCGAGGGTCAGGAAGCTCAGCAGATAAGTCACAAGGCGAGGACCGAGCGTGAGCATCGCGTTCCAGAGGTCCTGCTCCGATCGGATCGGTCCCGGATCAGGTACGTGGATCTCGAAAACGATGAGGGTCATCGCGATCGCGAACACACCATCGGAGAGCGCCCCGATCCGGTCAAGGCGGCGCCCCGCGACCTGGTTATAGGAGCGAACCATCGGCTAGGCGAAGAGCGGCGCCATCTCACGGCGTCGCACCAGATCCTCCATCTCGTCGTCGCTAGGTGCCGGTCCGCCACGGTCTGCGGCATCGAGGATCTTCGCCAGGAGGTCGATGTCGCTCGCGGTGTTGAGGAAGATCCCTGGACGAGCGAGGACGAACCGGACGGCGACGTCGATGTCACGCTGTTCGGTCAGCGGCTCGTACCAGGTCGTCGGCCGGGCTGGCCGGTCGCCCGGCCACGGCGCGAGCGTGATCGCCTTGATCGTCTGAATGGCGACGCTGCGTTTCTGACACAGAGCGATGAGCGCTTCAACGTCCTGCGCGTACGCCTCGCCCTGAAGCTGCGTGAAGTTGTAGGGGAAGAGGACGCTGTCGAACGGGAAGCGCTCGAGGCTCTCGCGGTGACGGCGAGCCACCTCGAGACCGTGACCGGTCACACCGATGAAGCGCGCAAGTCCGGCGTCGCGTGCCTCGACGGCGGCCCGCAGCGCGCCGTCCTTGCTCATCGCAATATCCCACTCGCTCTGGTCGACGAGGTTGTGCAGCTGGATCAGATCAACGTGGTCGACGCCCAGACGGCGGAGCGACAAGCGGATCTCGTCGCGCGCCTCGGGGTACGTCCGCTTTCCGGTCTTGGTCGCGAGGAAGAAGCGCTCGCGGCCCTCGCGAGCAAGCCACGGCGCGATGTGGAGCTCCGAGTCGCCATAGCTCGCCGCCGTGTCCAGGTGGTTCAAGTCGTAGCGGAGTACGAGCTCGAGCGCGCGATCGGCCTCGGCATCCGTGACCTTCCCGAGCGCGGCGGCGCCGAAGATGGTGCGGCGGCTTGGGTGTCCGGTGCTGCCGAATGGGGCGCTCGGTATCACCCGGCAACGATAGTTCGGAGCCTAGAATCGCGCGGCCACGGCACCGGGGAGGAAAAGCATGGCGCTCGCATCAGCACGACCGACGACGGCATTCACCTACCGCGAGATCACTCTCCAGGACCGCCTGCGCGAAGTCGCGCGCGAGATCGGCGACAAGCCGGCGCTCCTCATGGGGGACCGGAGCGTGACCTTCCGCGAAATCGATCGGCTGAGCGATCAGCTCGCTGCGGCGCTCGCCAAACGGGGCGTCCGGCCAGGCGACCGAGTGACCATCTTCATGCCGAATTCGGTCGAGTTCGTCATCGCCTTTTACGGAACGCTGAAGATCGGCGGGGTGGTGAATCCGATCAACGCCCAATCGAAGGAGCGCGAGGTCCGCTTTCAGGTCGACGACGCGGGAGCGAGCGCGGTCCTGTACCACGCGGCCCTCGCACCGGTCGTGGACGCCATCCGATCCGACCTCAAAGGCGTTCGTGCGTTCGCGGTGACCGGCGACACCGCGCCGAAGGGTGTCGACCGTTTCAACGATCTTCTGCTGGCCGACGAACCCGACCTCGGCTTCTCGGCTCGCATCGGGATGAACGACCTGGCCGCGCTCCCGTATACGAGCGGCACGACCGGATTCCCGAAGGGCGTGATGCTGACGCACGCAAACCTCACCGCGAACCAACAGCAATTCTTCGCGGCCGTGCCCGTTCGCCGCGACGACGTCTTCCTGAACGTGCTCCCCTACTTCCACATCTACGCGCTGAACCTTTTGATGACCGGCGCGATCAGTCTCGGCGCGACGCAGGTGATCATGCCGCGCTTCGACATGGTCGAGTACTGCACCCTCGTGGAGCGCCAACGCGCGACGGTCTGCTTCATCGTCCCGCCGATCGTCCTCGGCCTCGCGATGAGCCCGGAGGTGGAGAGGCACGACTTCTCGTCGGTCCGCTTCTTCTTCAGCGGTGCGGCGCCGCTGGCGCCGGATCCCGCGCGCCGGATGATGCAGCGCATCGGCAAGCCGATCATTCAAGGCTACGGTTTGACCGAGACCTCGCCGGTCACGCACGCGAATCCCTTCGATGCGCCAGTGCTCGAGTCGATCGGCCCGGTGGTGCCGGGCACCGAAGACAAGATCGTCGATCTCGAGACCGGCACGAAGACGCTCCCGAACGGCGAGGTCGGCGAAATCTGCGTCCGCGGCCCACAGGTGATGAAGGGCTACTGGAACAAGCCGCAGGACACGGCAGACGTCATCCGCGACGGCTGGTTCCACACCGGGGACGTTGGGCGCCGCGACGACAAGGGTTACGTGTTCATCGTCGATCGCAAGAAGGAGTTCATCAAGTACAAAGGATTCGGTGTCGGACCCGCGGAGGTCGAGGCGGTCCTGTGCGAGCATCCCGCGGTCGCCGACGCCGGCGTCATCGGAAAGCCGAACGACGAGGCCGGTGAGATCCCCAAGGCTTTCGTTCAGCTGCGCCCGAACACGCAGGCCACGGCGGAGGAGCTCATCGCCTTCGTGAAAGAGCGGATCGCCGACTACAAGCGCGTGCGCGAGATCGAGTTCATCGACAAAGTGCCGCGCACCGCGTCGGGAAAGATCCTGCGCCGCGAGCTCGCGGAGCGAGAGAGGGCGAACGACGGAGCGCGGGGCGAGCGATCAAGTTAGGGCCCTGGGCGCGGGATACTTGGCCAAAACAACAAAGGGGTGGGCGAGTGAAGCGAACTGCTCTGTGCTCAGTCGCTGTCCTGGCGGGCCTCGCATATGGATCGGGCAGCGCCTCTGCCGATCTCGGTGACTATCTCAACAACCCGGGCTTCCAGCAGTCACAGTCGGTGAGCTGCAACAGCGGTCACGGCGCCTTCGAGTTCTATCGCGGGACTCCCGGCGTGATCGGCGAGGCCGCACGGACCGGTGGCAGCAACGGCGAGCCCGGCATCGGCGACACAACTGGCCCAACGAACAGTGGCTTCGCGCAGTACTGCAAGACGCAATAAGACAGAACGGACGCGAGCACGAAAAACTGAGCGGCGGCGCGGCGAGTCGTTCGCCGCGCCGCTCGCGCTAGCCCTTCACCCCTCCGATGCGGATCCCCTCGATGAACTGACGCTGGAAAGCAAAGAACACGGCGATCATGGGGATAGCCGCAACGGCTGCGCCCGTCATGAGCATCCCGTAGTCCGTGTTGAACTCCCCTTGCAGCGTCGCGAGGCCCACCTGCACCGGATATTTCGATGGATCGCGCAGGATCACGAGGGGAAAGATGAAGGCGTTCCAATAGCGTTGGAACGTGAAGATCGCGAGTACCGCAAGAGCGGGACGTGAAAGCGGCACGATGATGTGCCGGTACACCTGCCACTCCGACGCACCGTCGACGCGCGCCGCGTGTTCGAGCTCGGTCGGCAGTGTCTGGATGAACTGCTTCATGAGGAATATGCCGAACACATCCGCCAATCCGGGAAGGATCACACCGGGATAGGTATCGAGCAGCCCTAAGAACCGCAGGATGAAGAACACCGGGATCAGCGTCACTTGTGCCGGCACCGTGAGCGTGCTCACCACCAGCCAGAACATCACGTTCTTCCCCGGGAAGCGCCGCTTCGCGAAGGCGTATCCGGCCATGGAATCGAAAAGGAGATGGAACGCGGTGATCACGCCCGCGATCACCACAGTGTTGACGAGCCACCGAACGATCGGCGTGGTCTCGAACAGCCGCACGTAGTTCGCGCCCGTTAGCTCACGCGGCACGATTTCCGGCGGCACGCGCACCACGTACTGCGTCGGTGACAGCGACGTCAGGAACAGCCAGTACAACGGGAAGAGCGATAGCCCGCCCGCGAGGAGCAGGACAACATGGACCGGAAGGCGTTGCCTAATACTCGACATCGGACCGAAGCGAGCGGAACTGCACCACAGCGACGACGAGCGCCATTCCGAACAGGACCACCGCCATCGCACTCGCGAGCCCGTAGCGCCCGAACTGGAACGCCGTGGAGTAGATGAGCTGCACGATCGTGATCGTCGCGTTATTCGGCCCGCCGCCGTTCGTCATGATGTACACGCGCTCGAATAGCTGAAACGCGAGGATCGTGTAGATCACGAGCAGGTAAAGGGTTGTCGGCCGCAGGAGTGGCACCGTGATGTGGCGCCACTTCGAGAAGGGGCTCGCGCCGTCGAGGTCCGCGGCCTCGTAGAGCTCCCGCGGCAGCGACCCCATCGCCGCGGAATAGAGGACCACGCCGCCGCCCGGGATCGTCAGCACCGCGCTCAGGATCACCGCGATGAGCGCCTGATCCGAGCTACCGATCCAAAGGTAGGGGCCTAGCCCCACCGTGCTCAGCGCAGTGTTCGCGAGGCCGTACGGATTGGCGTTGAAGATCCAACGCCACACCATCGCAACGAGGATCGCCGAGTTCACGAGGGGCAGATAGAAAAGGGCGCGGTAGAAGACGTGCGCCCTGGGGCCGAGCGGCTGGATGAGGCTAGCGACGACCAGGGCGAGCGTGATTTGCGCCGCGACCACGACGGTCGCGTATAAGACCGTGTTCCCGACTGCCTGTATGAAGACCGGATCGGCCGCGAGGGCCTCGAAGTTCGCGAGCCCGATGAACTCGCCGCCGGTCACACGCGCGTTCTGCAGCGACAGCACCAGACCCTGCACCACCGGCAGCAGCGTGAACACGACGAACAGCGAGAAGGTCGGAAAGACGAAGAGGTACGACCAGCCATAACGCCGCAGCACCGCGGCGAGGCTGCGTCGCCGCCGCGGTGCTGCGGTCGCGATCACGTTATTTGTTGGCTTCGTCCAGTAGCTTCTGCGCCTGAGTCGCGACCTCGTCCAGTGCCTGCTTCGGAGTCTTCTTGCCCTCGAGCGCCGCGTCACGCGCCGGCCGGAGGTATTTCTGGTCGATCTCCGACCACGTGCTCACGTTCGGCAGCACGTAGGTGAACGCGCCCATCGTGGCCACCTTCGCCTTCGCCGGGTGGTACTCGCCGTAGATGCCTGCCGCGGACTTCCGACCCGCAGGCGCGAGCCAGTACTCGACGGGCGGCGTCTGCTTCTTGAGGTCCGGTCCGATGTCCGGCCCGGTGAGGTACTTGGCAAACGCATGCGCCGCGGCCTTCTTGTCCGCGTCCTGCTGCTCCCGTACGGCGATGAAGCCGACGCCGCCCCACGCCGTCTGGTCGCCCTTCGCCTTGGGGAAGTTCGCGATGTCCCAGTTCGTTCCGAACTTCCACTTCGCGTCGGCGTTGAGGACATTGATCATCGCGCTCGGTCGCTGGAGGATCGCTACCTCACCGGCGATGAAGCGCGCCTGGGAGTCGTTGGGGTTCAGCGTCAAGAAGTCGGGCGGCATGACTTTCTGCTGCGCCAGGGCGACCCACTTCTCGAGGCCGGTCACCGCGTCGGCGCTGTTGAACGTCCAGGTCTTGATGGCAGTGTCGTACGGTCGGCCGCCATCGATGAGCATGAAGGCGAACTCGTCGTTGGCATGCGCGAAGCCGTAGATCTGCTTGCCGTCCGCACGTTTGAAGGTGAGCTTCTTCGCCGCCGCAAGGAACTCGTCGTATGTCCAGTTGCCGTTCGCCGGGGGCGTGACGCCGGCCTCCTTGAAGAGATCGAGGTTGATGTACTCGAACCACGGCACGATCCACAAGGGATACGCCACCACCGTGCCCTTGTACGTCGTGGCCTTGAGAGCGCTCGGGTTGAAGTCGTTGCGCTCGGCGTCCGTGAGCGTCGGCTGCGACAGCTGACCGGCCGCGGCGTACTTCAGCACGTCGCCGCCCGTCGTGTGAAACACATCTGGACCGGCGTGCTGCTGGAGGATCGCTATGTCGAACTTCTGGTCCGTCTCCGCGCCAAATGGGCCGCCCTGTATGGCGATGCTCACGTTCGGTGCGCGGTCTTTGTAGGCCTTCACCGCCGCATCGGAGGTGATCGTCTCGGCGGACTGCGTCCCCGTGGCGTAATTACGCCGCCACCACTCGATGCTGACCGCCTTCGGCGCCGGGCTACCGCTCGCAGTCGTACTGGCGCTCGGGCTGGCCGTCGCGGTCGGTCCGCATGCGACGGCCACGCCCACGGCGGCCAGGGACTGCAGGAAACGGCGACGATTGATCAGAACATCACGTGTCATCTGAAAACCTCCACCCTCTCAATCAGCAGCTGGACTATAGAAGTTACTTCGTCCAGTCGGCCACGTTGTACATCTCGGAGTCCCAGGGCGACGGGTCGACGCCTTTGAGCGACTTCCCAACCCCGCTCGTGACCGCGCTGCGCTGGACCAGCGGGATCACGGCGACGTCCTGGACCAGGAGGTCGTTCGCCTGGATCGCGAGCTGCGCGCGTTTCGCAGGGTCGACCTCGCTCACGAGGCGCGCGACGAGCGCGTCGAAGTCCGTGTTCGAGTAGCGCGCGCGGTTCCCAAGGAGCCAGTCGTTGGCTCGGGAGGAGATCTGACCGGTCGTCCAGCCGGCGGTCAAGTACGCCGTCGGGTCGGGGTCGCCGCCGTCGGCGTACGTCTGCACGTCCGCCCAGAAGCGATCGGCACCACCGGGCGACGTATTCGAGAAGAAGCTGCTGAACGGCTCGGAGCGAAGGTCGACCTGGAAACCGATGCTCTCCCAGTCCATCTTCAATAACGCCTGTGTGAGCTCCCGGCGTGCGTTGACGTTCGTCTGGAAGAGCACCTTCAGCTTCACGGTCCCCTTCGCCCGGATGCCGTCGGCGCCCTTGATCCAGCCGGCCCGATCGAGCTCGGCGTTCGCGGCGTCCAGATCGAATTTGCAGACGTCGAATCCTTTGGTGTTCGGCGAGCTCAGCGTTTCCGGCGTGGCGATGAGGTTGCACGTCGCTTTGCCGAACACCCCGTCGCCGTAGAGCTTCTGGGCGATCGCATCGCGGTTCGTGGCCATCGCGAGGGCTCGACGGACGGACTTGTCCGCCAAGAACGGATGCTTCGTGTCCGGCTCGGCGCGCTTGTCGCCGAGCGCTGCGTCGGGATTCGAGAAGTTGAGGTCGAGGCGCTCGACGCTCGGGCCGAAGACCGTGACGAGTGTGCCGCTCTGCGAGTTCTGCGCGATCGTCCGAAGCGTGTTCGATTCGACTTGCAGGTTCCACGCGTAGTCGACCTCCCCGCTCTGAAAGACCGCACGCGCCGCAGCCTCGGGGTCCGTCCCGCCCTTGAAGGTGACCGACTTGAAGAACGGCTTGTTCTGATCGCGAAAGTTCTCGTTCAGATCGAACGTGGCGACATCGCTGACCTTGAAGTCACGGACCTTGTACGGCCCGGTGCCGACCGGATTGATATCCGCGGGACAGCTCGCGGCATTCGGACCGAGGCAGCTCTTGTACTGATCCTTCTGGAGGATCGCGCCTTCCGCTCCGACGCCCCACTGGAAGACGTACGGGTGCGGCGAGCGGTAGGTGACGACCACCGTGTTCGGATCGCGGGCCACGACGCTCTGAACCCCGTCGCAGCGATCGAACGTCGAGGCGGCCGTCGCCGGATCGCATTGGTATTCATACGTGAAGGCCACGTCATCGGCCGAGAAGGCCGCACCGTCCGACCACTTCAGGCCCTGCCGGAGCTTCCACGTCACGCTCGTGAAATCTTTCGCGATCCCGCCGTTCGCGACCGTCGGGATCTCGGCGGCAAGCCCGTTCGCGAGCGGCCGGCCATCTTTTCCGAGCGAGGCGAGCGGCTCCAGCACCAGACGGGCGGCGTCGCCGTCCTTCGCGCCGGTGGCCCGATGCGCGTTGAGCGTGCTCGGCGCCTGCCAGTACAGGATCTTGAGGTCGCCACCGACGCCCCGTTGTGAGACCAGCGTCCCCGAGGAGCTGCCGGGCGTCGGGCTGCGAGTGTCGCTTTGCTGCGGCACACAGGCGGCGAATGCGAGGAGCGAGACCACTCCGAACGCTGTGAACCGCGAGTGCATCAGAGCGCGCCGATCGCCAGAAGCAGTCCATCTTTTTTGATGGCGGGGCTTGTCACGATGAAAAGGATGACCCCGCCCAGCGGCGCGGTCATGGCCGCGAGGGGCTCCCCGACGAGGTCGGTCATATCGCCGAGGAGCTCGCGGGGCTTCACGATCTGGTCCACCCGAACGTGGCTGTGGAAGATCCCTTCGACCGGCGACCGCAGCCATTCGAAGCTCTTCACGACCGTCGGCGGCTCGACGCGGTCCGGGCGGCCGCTGAGCGCTCCGATCGTGCGAAGGATGTTCGTGACGCCGGCGACGTGGCGCGCGACATCCTCTTCGATGAGCTGTCCACGGCCGCCGGACTCGGCAAGCATCGCCGCGATGCCGTTCAGAGCCGCCACGGCCATCAAGGTGCCCGGTCGCTCACCGGTGGGCGCGCTCTTCACGGCCCAGCGCGCGCCGTACGCGTTCGCCATCGCCTTGATCCGCTCGTCGAGTGCGGCGTTCTGCGTCTCGCGGTAGATCACGAACGGAACCAAATCCTCGATGAGATCACCTGCGTGGAGATCGATCGCGTTGTCGCACTTGCTGATGATCTCCGTGAGGAGGCGATGCGCGAATCGCTCGCCCCACGTTCCGTCCGCTTTGCCCGGGAAGAGGCGATTCAGATTGTCGTTGTCCTCCGGATTCACGTAGATGCTGCGTTCGTAGAACCCCGGACGGTTGAGGAGCGGAATGATGATGATCGTCCCCCGGACGGCCTCGGGCGAGATCGTTCGTCCGAGGCGAATGGCCGCTTCGATCCCGGTGTACTCGGCGGCGTGGATGCCCGCCGTGATCAACACGGTCGGCCCGGCCATCAGCCCCGCGATCGCGACGTATGGCCAGTCGTATTTCGCGAGGCCCGCGTCCCCGGCGAACGTGAACGTCCCCGTGGCCCGTTCGCCTGCCGGCGGAATCTCTATCGGACCGATCTTCACAGCGATCTCCATCAAATGAACTAGTCCATCTCTGGTCCGGTTTGGGGATTGTGAGTGTTCAGTCGCACCAGGATTCTGGTGCCAGGGCAGGGTGTGTGCTGATCCGGGACGGAATCCCAGGCGGAAGGGCGAACAGGATCGCCGGGATGGCGCTCGCTGTGACGCTGCTCGTTTCCTGCGGGCCGGCGGTTCCGGCGGCACCGACGGCCGAGCCACTGACCGGTACCTATACGGCGAGTGGTGGCGGAGGCGCGCTCCCCGCGGTTCAGGCGCTGACCGCCCGATTTAGCGAGCTACACCCTAAGGTCGACTGGATCGTGGCCGAGAGCGGATCGAATTCCGCCATCAAGCTCGTCCTCGCGAACGCCATAGACGTCGGGTTCGTGAGCCGCAATCTGACGGATGCCGAAAAGCAACAGGTGACCGGTATTCCCATCGGGTTCAGCGGAACCGCGGTGGTCGTCAATGCGGCCAACACGGTGACCGACCTCAGCAAAGAGCAGCTTCGCCGGATCTACGCCGGCGAGGTCACGAACTGGTCGGAGCTCGGCGGAGGCGACCAGATGATCCGGCCCTACATCCGCGAGCCAAACGCCGCGACTCGCCAGACGTTCGAGGCTTTCGTGTTCGGCGGCGCAGTTCCCACCTACGGGAAGAGCGTCATTCAGCAAACCGAAGTCGAGGCGATGCTGACCGCCGTCAACTCGTTCCGCGGCGCGATCGGGATCGCGAGCACCGGCTCGCGCACGGCAGGCGACAAGCGCGTCAAGATGATCAGCATCGACGGAATCCTTCCGACCCAGGAGACCATCGCCAGCAACGACTACAAGATCGTCCGCCCGCTCGCCGTGATCTATTCGAACGCGGCGGAGCTCAAGCCCGCCGTCCGCGCGTTCTTTGAATTCGTGAAGAGCGCCGAAGGCCAGCGAGTAGCCGCCGCGGCCTACTAGGAGACGGACTCGCGGTAGCGATCCATGTCCACCGCCTCGCCACTCACTCGAGCCTGCTCGGCCGCGAACGCCATCAAATGACTTGTCACGGCCTCGCGAGCAGAAGTCAGAACGCCCGCCCGATCGCCGCGTAAGGCCCCGACGAAAGCACGCATGAGGCCCTCGTCTCCGCCGCCGTGACCCCCTACTCCGGGCGGTTTTGTGATCCGCTCGACGGTCCCGGTGCGGTGATCGTGGATCTCGAATTCCGCGCGGCTCTCGTTCGCCAGCAGCGTCGCACGCGTTCCATCGATGCGGACGGTGCGACCCTCGACGTGCGACGACCCCTGCATCGTCAGGCTGATCGAGAGTCCGCCGGCGAACCGCATGAGCACGACCTGATGGTCGACGACGTCGTTGTCCGAGCGGTAGACGCACCGACCGTAGGGTCCGGTCTCGAGCGCCCGCATCACGCCCTCGGGCGTCCGGTCGGAGGTGACCGCGGCAACCGCGAAGCTCCTTGGGTTCTCTCGGAGCCGATCGAGATAGACCCGCGGCGCGAAGTATGGGCAGTCATCGGCGATCGGACAGCCGTCGGTGCAGCGGTCAGGGATCTCGGCGCCCACCGCCTCGCGCACAAAATGCGTGAGCGAGCCGGATGAGGAAAGGCGCTCGCAGCGACCGAAGATCCACACGAGCAGGTCGAGGTCGTGACAGCACTTCGTGAGGATCATTGGGCCGCCGCGTGTCGCGGTGCTCCAGTTCCCGCGAACGTAGCTGTGCGCGAAATGCCAGTAGATGAGGTTCTCCCGCCAATCGACCGAGACGATCGCGCCGAGACGGCCCGACACGATGATGTCGCGCAGCGCGACGAAGAACGGCGCATAGCGCAATACATGCGCGATCTGCAGTAGCCGCCCTCCTGTTTCGGCCGCGGCGGCGATCTCGAGACACTCGGCGGGCGTCGTCGCGATCGGTTTCTCGAGGAGCATCTCGTAACCCGCCGCGAGGAGTCCGAGCGTGCTCGCGCGGTGGGTGCGCTCGAGAGTCGCGTTGATGAGACCCGGCGCGAGCGGTGGCCGGCCGGCGATGTCTTCCCACGCGCGGAACTGGCGGTCGGCGGGTATGCGGTGCGCGGACGCGAACCGGGCGCGGCGCGCATCGTCGGGCTCGACCACCGCGACGAACTTGGCCTCGTCAGGATTGCGCTCCGCGAAGGCCCCGTAGGCGAGGTACCCGCGGTTTCCCGCCCCGACCATGACCAGCTCGACGGGCCGCATCGCCCGAAGGCTAGCGGCTGCGGGTCACTCGACCTTCGCGATCGTCTGCCCGTCCTCCGAAAGGGTCAGGACGTACCAGACGTCCTTGGCACCGTGATGCAGGACGAACACGAACTGGCTGTCGCCGACGGATCCGAGGTAGCGAACGCTCGTGCAATCCAGGCCGTTGTCGTGCATCCGCTGGAATTGCGCGTCGATGTCTTCCTGCGTCACGGCAAGGGCCGCGTCGGTCCGCTCCACGACGTACGCGGAGTTCCCCGCGCACAGCGCGCTGGCGTACTGGCTCACCCAGGCCGGGGCGGCGCTGCCTCGGCCATGACGGAGCTCCGCGACCTCGCCGCGCATCAGGGCCATCTCGTCTTTGGAGGTAAAGAAGTTGCCCAGGTTGTCCCTGAGCGGTCCAGGTCCGCTCGCCCCCGTGAGCAAGACCAGCCCAAAGACTGCGGGAATGAGGAGCTTCATGGTTCATCAGCCACCTGGGCACGCCGTGTGCCAGGGCGTGCACGTAGCATCCGACCATCGGAACAGAGCTACGCCTCGATGACCTTGTCGCTAATCGAACGATGTCGTCGGACATCGCGCAGGCGCTGCGCGGGGTCGCGCGCGGAAGACAGTCGTTCGTCGTCCTCGCCGTGCCGCGCCTTGCCGGCAAAAGCACCGTCCTGCGCGCCATCCTCGCGGAACGCCCGAATGCGGCCGCGGTCATGACGCTTGCGGAAGATGGCGAGAACGTCGACGAGCTGCTAAAGAAAAGCGCCGGCGGGTACATCGTCATTCCAGAGATCACCCAAAGCGCGGCCATGCCGGGATATATCTGGGGTGCCGAGGTTCGCCGAATCTTCAGGGCCGCGAAGGAGGGCGTCTCGCTTGCCGCGACCCTTCACGCCGAGGGACCGGACCACGCATTCACGCAGATCTGCGACGGCTGTGGCGTGCCGGACGCCGACGCCGCGAAGATCGGCTACGCCGTTTCCCTGCGTTCGATCGGCCCCTGGGAGGAACCGACCCGCCGTGTGGTCGCAGCGCTTCACGAGATCGATGGCGTTGAGCGCGGACGGCCGAGAGCACGACTCCTCTATCGGTGGGACGAGGATCGCGACGAGTTCCTCAAGGCGAAGGATGGCGCTGCGAGCGGACGAGCCGGGCGGGCGTGAGACTCGTAAGGGCGCGGCATTCCCGAGACATGTGCGCCTGATCGGCGTATCCGGCCGCCGCCGCGAGCGCGGCAAGGCCCGCGTCGGGTAGCCGCCGGGCGAGACCGAGCAGCCGCTGAAGCCGAAGGACTCGTACGAGGTGTTTGGGGCCGTAGCCAATCTCATCCACGCAGCGCCGGTACAGCTGGCGTTCGGAGAGGCCGACCTGGCGCGCGATGTCGCGCACGGTCCAGCGAAACTCCGCGAGCTCCACCACCCGCGTGATCAGGCGGTCCGGCTCCGCGCCGCCGCGGCCGCGCTCGATCAACACCCGGGAGAGCTCAGACATCGCGCGGTCGGGACCGACCGACACAAGTCGCAGCGCCGCGGCGGCAGCAGCGTTCCCCCAGAGATCGGCGAGGGCAACCGTGCGATCGGTGAGCGCGATCGCCGCCTCGCCGAGGATCGCGCGGGTCGACCCCGGCCGGAGCCGCACGCCATTGAACGCACCGGGCCGAGCGTCGCGCGAGGCTTCCGATCGAGTCCGCGGACCGAACACGACGAGCTCGGATCCATCCCACGCGATGTCGATCGACGCGTCCGGATGGACGCCGTCGGCGTGCGATCCGACGGTCACCGTTTCCCGCCATGTCGCCGCGACCCATGTCGCAAGCTCCTGCGTGGCCGCGGTCGCCTCGTACATGCGCCTGACTCTAGTGCGCGCGGCTCGGCGTCCGATTCGTACAAGTCGACCCGTCGCGCCCCGGCTAGGCTCGAAGCGCTCTGATCGACATCTCGCCGCTTCGCGAGTCGCGCTCGTTCCGGCTGCTCTGGCTTGGCCAGCTCGTCTCGCTCACCGGAACCCAGCTTCGACTCGTGGCGATCCCCTACCAGATCTACCTGATCACCGGCTCGTCTCTGGACGTCGGTCTGATCGGTCTCTTCCAGGCTGTCCCGCTCATCTCGCTCGCGCTTTTTGGCGGAGTCATCGCCGACCGCGTGGACCGCCGGCGGCTGCTTATCGTCACCCAGATCGGTCTCGCGGCCTGCTCGGCCGGGCTCGCGATCGGGACACAGCTCGGGTTCGCGAACGTGCTCTACCTCTACGCGTTCACCGCCATCGGCGCGGCCTTCTCGGCTCTCGACGGTCCCGCCCGCGGAGCGCTCACGCCGAGCCTCGTGCAGCGCGAGCAGCTGCCCGCGGCAATGGCGCTGAACCAGGTCCTCTTCCAGACGGCGTCCATCGCCGGTCCGGCGATGGCGGGTGTCGTCATCCTCGCCTTTGGCGTCGCGGGTGCCTACTGGATCGACGTCGCATCGTTCATCGTCGCGATCGGCGCCGTGACCGCACTCGTCGCGCCGCCGCGCGAGGTACGCGTCCATTTGCCGGTCGGCCGCGCGCTCGTCGAGGGACTCTCCCACTTCCGAGCCAACCGGATCCTCTTCGGGACCATGCTGCTCGATTTCCTCGCGACGTTCTTCGGATCGCCGCGCGCGCTCTTCCCGTTCTATGCCGATCGTGTGTTCGCGGTCGGTCCCGAGGGACTCGGACTCCTCTTCGCGGCGCCGGGCGTCGGATCGCTCATCGCGGCCCTGGGTTCGGGGTGGACGAAACGCGTGCAGCGCCAGGGGATGGCCGTGCTCCTCGCGGTGGCCGCATGGGGCCTCGCGATCGCGGCGTTCGGCCTCATGAATGATGGCCTCTTCGTCCCGGCGCTCGTATTCATCGCCGTTGCGCAGGGCGCGGACACGGTGAGCGCGATCTTCCGCAGCACCATCCTGCTTACCGTCGTCCCCGATCACCTGCGCGGCCGGCTCGTCGCCATCAGCTCGATGTTCTTCCTCGGCGGCCCGTATCTCGGTCAGGTCGAATCGGGCGTCGTCGCCGACCTTGTGTCACCGACGTTCTCAGTGGTATCGGGCGGCATCGCGACGCTGTTGAGCGTTGTCGGGGTCGCACTTTGGGCGCCGGAGGTGCTGAGCTACCGCGCTCCGGCGCCCGAACTCAAGGGGACTAGCCCCGACGCATGAGTCCGCGCATGTTCACGAGCGCGAGGAAGCCGAACACTGCGGCTGCCGCGACGCCGACCATCAGGACGGCACTGCCCGTCGAGATCCAGTCGCCCGAGCGGTCTGATCCGACGAGCTTCGCCGTCACACCGGCCGTGGCGATCGCCGTGGAGTAATACGCGAGCGCGAGTCCGAAGATCGCGAAGCCAATGAACGCTAGAGCTTTCGGCCATGTGGGGTTCTTCATGGCGATGCATTCAATTTGGGCCGCACGTTTCGGTCAATGTCGCCGTGGTACCAGAGTTCACTCGCAACGAAATCGATCCTTTGGCGTTGTGCTTTAGGCGGCCGGATCGTGGGCGGAGTAGGCTGCTTCCTCCATGAAGACGCAGGCGTCCTCCGCAACGCTGCGCGATCGCGTCAGCGAGGACATGCCCCGGATCCGTGCGGAGCTCGAGACGCTCGTCCGCATCCCCTCGATCAGCCACCCGGGCCACGACCCCTCACAGCTCGGGCGTTCGGCCGAAGCGACCGCGAAGATCCTGGGCGATGCCGGATGCGAGACGAAGATCGTCGAGATCGAAGGCGTTCCAGCCGTCATCGGTCACGTTGCGGCGCCGGCCGGAGCACCGACCGTTCTGCTGTACGCGCACCACGACGTCCAGCCGACCGGCGGGCGCGATCTCTGGCACTCGGATCCGTTCGACCCGATCGAGAAGAACGGACGTCTCTACGGCCGCGGGACGTCAGATGACAAGTGCGGCGTGGTGATGCACGCTGGCGCGCTGCGCGCTCACGACTCGCAGCCACCGATCGGTGTGACCGTCTTCGTCGAAGGCGAGGAGGAATGGGGCTCTCCGAACCTCGGCAAGTTCCTGGACGAATACGGCAGCGAGCTGCGTGCCGATGCCGTGATCCTTGCCGACTCGGGCAACTGGCGCACGGGGCAGCCGGGACTCACGATCTCGCTCCGCGGGATCGTGGCCTGCGACATCGAGGTGCGCACGCTCGACCACGCCGTGCACTCCGGCGAATTCGGCGGGCCTATCCCCGACGCGCTCACGGTGCTCGCGAAGACGCTCGCGACGCTCCACGACGATCGCGGCAACGTCGCGGTCGCGGGGATCGCGCGCGGGAAGGCGGACCCGCTCGACCTCGAGGAGGCGGAGCTGCGCAAGCAGGTCGGGCTCCGGCCCACGACGAAGCTCATCGGCGAGGGCGGTATCACGGATCGCATGTGGATGAAGCCGTCGATCTCGATACTCGGGATCGACGCGCCGAGGCTCACCGAATCCACGAACCAGCTCGTGCCGTCGGCGAAGGCACGCGTCTCGATGCGCATCCCGCCCGGTCAGGACGCCGACGCCGCGCTCAAGGCGCTCGCCGATCATCTTCGGACCCATGTGCCATGGGGGGCGGAGGTGTCGATCACGCCGCGCGGGTCCGGCAAGCCGTACAAGCTCGAAGGCCAGGGTGCCGCGTATGACGCGATGCGTCGGGCCATGAAGGAAGCATTCGATCGCGACCCTGTTTTCATGGGCGCCGGCGGGACGATCCCGTTCGTCGCCGACTTCGCGAAGGCGTTCCCGAAGGCCACGCTGCTTCTCACCGGCGCGGGCGACCCCTTCTCCAACGCCCACTCCGAGGACGAAAGCGTCGATCTCAAAGATCTCGAGCGATCGACGCTCGCGGAGGCGCTCTTCTTCGAATACCTCGCGGCGAGGTAAGCCGCGCGGCACGTGTCCTGCGGCGGGGCCGGCCATGAAAGATCGCCAAGACACAGACGACATCGCTGATTCCGAGATCGAGCTCGAGCCGTTCGATAAGCCGGTCGAGAACGACCCCACTGAAGCCGTCGAGGAGGCGGAGCCTTATTTCCCGCCGACCGATCCCGTCGTCCGCACCGATCATTCGGGCGAGACGCGGATCGCGGGCGGTTTCGGGTCGGGCGAAACGTCCGAGCAGCGGCCACCGGCGGCCACCACCGACGTCCCGTCCGACGAGGCGCTCGAGGATCTCGTCCACCGGGCCCTGCGCCTCGACGCCAGCACCGCGCAGCTGCATCTCAAGGTCGCGGTCCTGCAGGGAGTCGTCCGCCTGCAGGGAGCGATCGAGGACGAGGCCGATGCCGAGAACGCGCTAGCGGTCGCCGGCGACGTCCCGGGCGTTGTCGAGGTCATCGACGAGCTGAGTCGACCCGAGTAGCCGGATCGCCGCCGCGCCCGTCGAGCACGCGGCCATCAAGGTCACGGCCGCGAGTGCGCTCTCGCCGCCACGCAGCGCGACGAGCGCGAAGCTGCAGCCGAGAGCGAAGAGAGCGGACGCGAGGAGGGGCCGCATTTAGCCCCTCATCCCGAGCACGGTCGTGCAGGTCTGCTTGAAGGTGCTGAGCGCGGCTTCGAACGTCTTGGGGTCGCCCGTCTTCAGTGTCTTGAGGGCTTCGTATTTCGCGAGGCATTCCCTGACCTTCGGGTCGGACGTATCGAGCTTTGGCGCTGTCGTCGGCTTCGGGGTCGCCGTGGGTTTCGGAGCATCGCTCTTCGTTGGCGGGACGAGGAGCGACCGGTACTTGGCGACGAAGGCCTCCGTGGAGAGCCCGCTCGCTGCGATCGCGCGATCGCAGGCCTCCTTTGTGTTCGTGGCGCCACGCTTGTAGCGGGCGACGCACTCGCTGAGCAGCGCCTCGAACGAGACCGTCGTCGGCGGCGCCGTTTTCGTGGTGCGCGGAGCAGAAGTTGGCGCGGGCTTCTCGGTCTTGGAGGCCGGCGGCACGAGGAGCGAGCGATATGTCGCAACGAAGGCGTCCGTGGAGAGTCCGCTCGCGGCGATCGCCTTGTCGCAAGCCTCCTTGGTGTTCGTCGCGCCGCGCTTGTAGCGGGCGACGCACTCGCTCAGCAGCGCGTCGAAGGAAGGCGCCGCGGTCGTCGGCACCGCCGCGGACGTGGGCTTTGGGCTCGTCTGCGGTCGAGCGGTCTCGTGTGCCGACGGGTTCGGCGTTCGGTAGTCCGACGACACCAGCGCGCTTCCGGCGCCGTACGCGCTCGCGATGATGGCCAGGGCGACAGCCGGTTTTCCGAGCGTCGCCACAGCGAAGAAGTGCCAGAACATTCGTTGGCCCCTTTCAGCGATCCGATGGATCGGGCTGATCGAGGAACGCTGTGCGCGGCGGCTCGGTGCATCCCCCGCGGGTCATCCCCCGGGAGGCGCGTCGCGCTCAACTGAGTGGGCAGCGGCGGGGTTTTCTGAGCGAGCGGCCCCTTACCGGCGGTTCATTGCGATCCCACGAGGGGCCGAGCGAAGAAGACCGGCGCTGCTCGCTCGGAGCTAGCGCAGCGTGATGGTGCCGAGTGCGACCTCGGGGCCGCCGACCGTCACGGTGACCTTCCCATGGAGCGTGCCGCCGCGGGCCGCGTCGTAGTTGCGGACGTAGAGCGTGATGCTCTGGCCCTTCCTCGCGCTGAACTGCAGGTCGATCCTGCCGTTGTTCGAGCCCGCGACGCAGATCCCGTCGAGCGACGTCGAAACGCACGCGCCATTCACCGGCGAACCGTCCGCGTAGAGGACGTAGCCATAGGCGTGGACGTCCATCGGCGTGGGCGTCGGGGTGAGCGACGGCTTTGTTGTCGTCGTCGGCTTCGGCGTCAGGCTAGGCGACGGCGTGGCGGGTTTGGGGGTCGCGGTCCGCGCGGTCGTCGGCCGCGGGGTCGGCGTGGGCGCGATGGTCGGCGACTCCGTCGGTGAGGCGGTCGTCTCCGGCGTCGCGCTCGGTGAGGGCACGCTGATCGCCGTGCTCGCCGAGGGCTCCGGTGACTGCTCGGGCTTGGGCGATATCTGATTCAGAAGCCGCAGGGCGTCGCTCTGTGCGCTCCGTGCGCGCGATGCCGCGAGCGCGTTGCCGGTCGCTTCGAATCGCGCCGCTTCCTCGAGCCGTTCGGCGTACAGCTGGCTGAGGTAGTCGACCGGATCGGATTGAAGCGAGACGAGCGAATCTTCGACCGCGACGCGCGCGCCGTACAGCGGGCTGTCGGCCGGGGCGCGCATCGTGGCGAACGCCACCACCACCACGAGCGCGGCGACCGCGAACGCGCGAGCGAACCCCGGGATGACAAATCGGGGGCGGCGACGCGCGCCGCGTTCGGTCCACGCTTGCTCGAGCCGCTTGCGGATCTCGTCGGCGGCCACGTCATCCATGCGCGCGCCTTTGAGACCGCCGAGCGCTCGGGCGAGGGAGTCTTGCATCACTCCGCGGCGTCCGCACCGGAGAAGCGCTCGAACAGGGAGAGCTCACCCATGCGGTCGAGCTCCTTGCGCAGACGATCGATTGCGCGGTGCTGCAGCGTGCGCACCGCTCCTTCACTTCGACCCGTCATGCGTCCCACATCAGCGGCCCCATATCCCTCGACAAAACGCAGGAGGAGTACTTCCCGGTAGTCGGGCTTCAGCTTTGACATCGCGTTGAAGAGAACGTCCCGCTCGATGGAGCGAGCGGCCTCGGCCTCGACGTTCTGACCGGATTCGGGATGGTTCACCAGCTCGTCGATCGACATGTCCGGCCTGGTCCGGCGGCTCTTGTCGATAGCGGCGTTGCGCGCGATCCGGAAGAGGAACGCCACGAACGGCAGCCCGCGGTCCTCGTACCTGTCGAGCGCTTCCATCGCGCGGATGAACACGTCAGCTACCAGATCCTCCGCCTCGTGTTTCGCGCCGGTCCTCGACAAGCAGTACCGAAAGACCGGGTCGCGATAGCGCTCGTAAAGCTGACCGAACGCTGAGGCATCCCCGGCCTGGGCGGCTTTGACGAGCGCAGCGTCGATACCGCGCTGCTCTCTTCCTCTTGCCGTCTCACCGGTGATGCCGGCGTCCTGGACGATTACGGGCTCCGGGGCATCTGGAATGGGAACGACGCTAGTCACGTTCCGATACACCCCCGTATGGGGGCGGTCTCAGGCAGTTTTCAGGTGGATTTCTCATGAGCGCCGGCTACGAGTGGCGCAAAATCCGACACGTGACATCCACCGAATGGGCGATCCTCATCTGGCTCGCCATCGGCGCCGGGATCGCCGGCGGCGTCTTCCTCGTCGCTCGGTCGGCGGTGCAGATCGGGAGCGTCGCTTATCGGGTGATGGAGAAGCAGCTCTCGCGTGAATCCGCGACGCGTCAGACTGCGCTGCTGTCGCTCGCGATGATCGCGGCACTCGGTGTCACGGCCCTCATCGCGGGCTACGCGATCTTCGCGGTCTTCGGTCAGCTCCTCGAAAGCGGCGGAGCCATCAACACCCTCAACAACGGCTCCTGACAAAATGAAGAGCGCCGGACTCATCCGGCGCTCTTTGTTCACGAACTATTCAATTGTCGCGAGGACTAAGCCGGAGGCTGCCTGACGTCGCCACCCTTGTCGGGGATGTCGGTGGGCCCTTCGATGTTCGGGTTATCGACCGGAGCGCCACCCTTCTTTCCGACGTCGTCCGGTCCGTATTCACCCGGACGCTTTGGCAGATCTTTCTCCTGCATTAGAGCTTCTTCTCGGTGCCAGGCTGCGAGGGCTTCTCGCTGCCGACGTCACCGCTACCGCCCTTCTTGCCGATATCGCCCTGGCCGCCCTGCTTGCCGGCCTCGTCGCCCGGCCACGGCTTCTTCTCGCCCATGTCGCCCTGACCCGGCTGGTCCTTCTTCTCCTGCATCTTCACAGGCCTCCGCACAGATGTCGCCTCGAGAGGCGCACCAGACGAACGAGCATTCGCCGTGCCGATCACTCGGGGAAGAGCCTCCCAGCGGACGCGGCGCCGGCTGTGTAACGAACTTGAGCGGCGGCTGAAGATCAACCGAGTCGTGAGGCCAGCGCGCGCACGCGTTTCTCGATGCCGTCGCGAACCGCGCGGAAAGCGGCGAGACGCTGCTCCTCGTCGCCGCCGGCAAGAGCGGGATCCGGAAACGACCAGCGCAGCTTCAAACCGGAGCGGGGCGGGATCGGGCAGTTGGCGTCACACACCGTGACCACGACGTCCCAACCTTCGCCGACGTCATCGACTGATTTGCTTCGTTGCCCGGAGATGTCGATCCCGACTTCGGCCATCGCTCGCACCGCCAGCGGATGGATCTTGGTGGCCTTCGTTCCCGCGCTCTCGATGGAGAAGCGATCCACCGCCAACTTTCGGAGAAAGCCTTCGGCCATCTGGGACCGCGCGGCGTTGTGGGAGCAGAGGAAGAGGACCCGCTTCACTCCCTAAAGCATGGCGGCGGCGCCGAGCGGATGCCCAGCGCCGCCACCGTAGTTACCGTGTGTGCGCGGTCAGGCGATCGAAAGGATGTCCAGGAAGGACCGCGTGTTCGTTCCCGAGTTGAAGATCTGCGGACCTGCGTAGAAGATCAAAACGAGGACGATGAGGATGAGCAGGATGATCCCGATGATCATTCCGGCGCCAAATCCACCGTCGTTCGTCACGACCGGTCCACCACTCGGGGGGTTCACGTTGACCTGGCCCATTTAGAACCTCCTCGTGCTAAGTCGGTCGTATCACTCGCAAGCAGCGTGCCGCGACAGGTCGCTCGTTCGTATGCTCGCTGGGTATGCGGCTCGGCCCGCTCCGTCATCCTTGGTTCGCCGCCTTTTCCGGATCCGTCGGCCTCGGCGGGATCGGCGACGAAGTCGCACGTCTCGCATTGCCACTCCTGATCCTCGACCTGACACACTCGATCGCTGCGGCGGCGACGCTGCGTCTCGTCCAGGCGCTGCCCTACGTCTTCTTCGGCGGAATCCTCGGCGTCCTCATCGATCGCGCCGACAAACGGAAGCTCCTGATCGGCTGCGACGCGCTGAGCATCGCGCTCACCCTCACGATCCCCGTGTCGGTCGCCGCAGGCGTGTTCTCGCTCAACCTTCTCTACGTGATCGGTTTCCTCCTTGGCACGGTCGAGGTCGCGTGGGGCGTGACGACGGACTTCAGCGTCATCCCCGCTTTGGTCCAGCCGGATGAGCTGACGAGCGCGAACGCCGCCTACTTCGGGATCGACCGCGCCGCTCGCATCCTCGGGCCGACGATCGGCGGCCTTGCGATCGCCGCGTTCGGCACGGCCAACGCGATGTACATCGCCTCGCTTGCGTTCGTGCCCACACTCTTCGTGTTCTTCCTCATGCCGCCGATCTATGACCTGCACCGCCCGACGGCGCAGATAAGCCCGCGGGTGATCGCATCGGAGATGGCCGACGGCTTCCGGTTCGTGTTCGAGAACCGGATCCTCCGATGGCTGCTCGTCCTGATGTTCATCGCGAACCTCGGGCAGCAGGGCATACAGACGCTCCTGCTTTACGTGCTCCGCGAAGAGAACGGCCTGAGCGAGATCAACATCGGCCTTGCTCTCTCGCTGGCCGGGGCGGTCACCGTGCTCGCGAGCTTTATCGCGCCGCGCCTCGCGCGGGGACGGCCGCTCGGGCACACATTGCTCGGATCGGCCGCAGCGGCCGGGGTCATCGTGTCGCTCATGGCGCTCGCGCGCGACTGGCGCCTGATCGTCGCGGGGTTCGCGGCGCGCGAGACTGCCTGGATGGGCTTCATCATCTACGCGTTCGTCCCGCGCCAGCGCGAGGTGCCCGCGCACATCCGCGGACGCGCGAACGGGGCGTTCCGCACCCTCGTACTCGTCTCGAACAGCTTCTCGGCGCCGTTCCTCTCTTTCGTGGTCGCGATCGCGAGCTCGTCGACCGCGTTCGCGGTCGCGGGTGCGTCCGCGCTCGTCGCCGTCGCGGTCACGTACTTCACGCCGCTCCGCGAATACAACCTGAACGAACCCGGTGACAGCGAGAGCGCACTCACGGAACCGACGGCCGCCGAGTGAGGGCGTACATCTGCGTGACCTGCGCGGTGCAGCAGTCGCCGAGCGAGGCGCCGCCAAAGCACTGCCCGATCTGCGAGGACGAGCGGCAGTACGTGCGGCAGGGCGGCCAGGCCTGGACCACGATCGAAGAGCTACGGCTGATGGAGCACCGGATCGAGCTGCGCGAGCTCGAGCCCGGACTCGTCGGAGTGGGCGTGACGCCGTCGCTTGGCATCGGGCAGCGCGCGCTGCTGGTGGGAACGGCGAGCGGGAACGTCCTGTGGGACTGCCTCGGCTATATCGACGACGACGCGGTCGCCGCGATCCGCGCGCGCGGTGGGATCAGCGCCATCGCGTTCTCGCATCCGCATTTCTACGGCGCCATGGTCGAGTGGAGCCAGGCGTTCGGGGGCGCGCCGATCTACATCCCGGAGGCGGACCGCGAATGGGTGCAGCGGGCCGATCCGACGATCGTCACATGGCGCGGTACTCGTGAGCTCGCGCCCGGCGTCACGCTCGTGCAGTGCGGCGGCCACTTCGATGGAAGCGCCGTGCTGCACTGGGCGGCTGGAGCCTCCGGCCGTGGCACGCTTCTGGTCGGCGACACGATCACGGTCGTGCCCGATGTCCGCTTCGTGAGCTTCATGCGGAGCTATCCCAATCTGATCCCGCTCCCGGCGGATGAGATCCGTCGGATCGTGAACCGCGTGCGCCCGTATCGCTTCGACCGGATCTACGGCGGTTGGTGGGATCGTGTCGTGCGCTCGGGCGGGATCGCAGCGGTCGACAGATCGGCGGAGCGATATCTGCGCTGGATCGGCCAGGATCCGCGACTGGGTTAATGCCGCGGGGCGTGAGCGCCGCCGCGCGGCTCCCGTTTGCCGTAGCGGGTCTCGGTCGGCGGGGCTTTCGCGGGTTTCACCGGATGGGTGCGGACCGGCACAGGCTCGGCATCAAGCTCCTGGCGTATGCGCGGCGGTAGCTTGCCACCTCCGCTGCCGAGAGCCGCGGCCTTGCGCGCGGAAATCGCTTTGGCCGGCGGTTTGTGCGGTCGGGACCGGCTCGGGACCGCATCGGGCTCGGTGCCGGACACGGTGAAGGTGCGGACCATCGTCCCTCGAGGTTTCGCCACGGGGGCTCCTCGTGCAGAGCGCGTGCCCCGTTAGGCTCGGGCGATGATGAAATCGCGATTCGACCACATCGCCCCCGGCGAGGCAGACCCCGATCCGCTGCCGGGGGACTTCATCCTCACGCACGGCGGCGAATTCTTCAGCCGCGTCATCCAGTTCGGGCAGGGACTGCGTTTCACCGGAAAGGACGCGCCGTACACGTACTGGAATCACAGCGCGCTCATCATCTCGGCCGACGGCGCGATCATCGAGGCACTTGGGCCCGGCGTGCGACGCAACACGCTCGCGGCTTACCACGGGACGCAGTACACCGTCGTGCACATCGACGCCTCGGAGGAGGACCGCAAAGAGATGGTCGCCTTCGCGGAGCACTGGGTCGGTGGCCGCTACGACTGGGCCACGATCGTGAGCATCACGTTATCGCTCCTCACCGGCGCGAAGTTCAGCTTCGGCTTCGCGGGCCAACAGATCTGCAGCGGACTCGTGGCCCGCGCGCTCGAGCGCACGACCGCGATCTTCGATCAGGAGCCCTCGCACGTGATGCCGGCCGAGCTGGCCAAGATGTTCGCGGTCGTGCCACCGCCGCCCGAGACGCCGAA
>Ga0209155_1000157_pt1 | contig 29076 bp, 25 predicted proteins | sample GraSoiAngelo_122_FD_185879 | JGI IMG/M metagenome (GOLD analysis project Ga0209155, IMG submission 185879) | Grasslands soil microbial communities from the Angelo Coastal Reserve, California, USA - 14_0927_02_20cm (SPAdes) (version 2) | ecosystem: Environmental > Terrestrial > Soil > Grasslands ... | reverse complement strand
TCGACGGGAATTCTGTGCCGCTTCGCGATCACCTCCGCGGTGTCTCGGGTTCGCGAGAGATCGCTCGAGACGATCCGGTCGAACTTCACCTTGGCCAGCTCGTCGGCAACGATCTCCGCCTGCTGCCGACCCCGCGCGGTTAGGGGCGAGTCGGTTTGTCCGGTGAAGACGTGGGCGGCGTTGCCCTCGCTCTCGCCGTGACGGACGAAGTAGAAGGTTGTCGGCTTCACGACAGGTCGAGATGTTGCGCGAGGTCCGTCCATCCCGCCACGCGAGTGATCCGGTCGCCCTTGACCTCGCGATTCCACGGCTGGTCGAAGAGGAACACGCGCACGCCGGCCTTCGCGAGGGTCTGCGAGATGACGACGTCGTCCTCGCAGAACGCGTCGAGCTCAAGCTCCTTCGCAAGACGCACCTTGTAATCAGCGGACCCCGCGGGGTCGTAGCGGCCGCGCGGGTATTCCGGCCGAAAGTCACCCATCGGCTTCAGATGCACGGCCTTGGCGTGATCGAAGATTCCCTTCTCGCGAAGCCACGTCTCCGTGATGTAGCGACGGCGCTCGGCACGCGCGGTGATGAAGTAGAGCTCGTGTCCCGCCGCGACGAGCCGCTCGAGGACGACGGGGCAATCCTTGTAGACCTCGAGCTCGGCGAAGAAGGTGCTGTCGTAGAGGCGGATGCGGAATTGATCGCGCTGCTCGGGCGTCACGCGCTCGAGGCCGGGAACGACGGTGTCGTAGCCGGTGCCGCCCTCCCTCTGCGACAAAAGGTGCCACCCGATCTGGGTCTCATCAGGAAGCTCGACGTTGAACTCCTGGGCAAATCGGCGGAGGTATGGGACGGAGCAGATCGCCATGACATCGTCGAGGTCGATGCCGAGCTTCAATCGATCCTCTGATAACGGAGCCCAACGAGGATGATCGCGTTGAACGCCCAATGGGCCGCGATAGTGGTCAAGAGCGAACCGGTGGTCACCCGCAGGCCCGCCATGATGACGCCGCCGACGAAAAGGACCACGAACGCGCCAGCGATGGCCGGAACGATCAGAACGACCGGCATCGTCGTGTTCATGACCGTGAAGAAGGCGACGGTCCCGTGCCAGAGCGCGAACGCGATGGCCGACGCCAGCACCGCGGTGCGGACGCCATATCGCGCGAGCAGTCCGCCGAGCAACGTGCCGCGGAACGCGAACTCCTCGGGGATCACCGCGCCGAAGGGTAGGAAGAACGCGATGTGCGTGGAGAGGTCGCCGGCGGCCACGCGTGAGAGCGGCTCGTAGATGACCGGTTGACCGATGAGCGCCGGAACGATACCGCGCATGATCGCGACGGCGCTGGTGGCCACAAAGGCTCCGGCGAATGCTCCGATGAGGAATCCGCGAAACGCTCCGGCGGGACGCAGGCCGAGCGTCGCGGCGTCGAGTCCGAGAGCGCGCGCGGCAAATAAGGAGACCACGACGAGCGCCGCGCCTGCGACTACGAACGGCCAGCTACCGCCGGGAAGGATCGCCGTGCTGCCGATGAGGGGATGGAGGAGGTTGCCCCAGAGAACGAGCACGATCGCAAAGAGCCAGATCCTCATCGCGGGCCGAGCCGAGCGCGGGTGATCGACGCTAGCGGGTGATCAAAAGAGACGACTGGATGTTGTACCCGGCAAGGTGGACCTTTCCGTCCACGACGCGCCAGTTGAAAGACTCCGTCGCGGGTCCCTCTGCGAACTCCGTCTTGTAGGTCAGTGAGATGTAGCTGCCGGCGTTGGTGCCGGCCTGGTCTCGCGAGTAGACGCTCGTCTGAGCCGTCGAGACCACGACGCCGAGTTTCCGGTGCACGGCCTTGAGGATCTCCGTGAATTGCGTTTCGGACGTCGCGTTCTTGAAAAGATCGTCCGTTCCGCTGTAGATGTCGGCGTATTGCTCGGCATCGAGCATCCCATGGAAGCTCGCGACCCCGGTCTCGGCCTCGCCCTTCGCCGCGAAACCTGTGCATGCCGCAGCGCCGACAACAGCGATAACGAAGGCGACGTTGAGGCAGATCCGGCGGAGGGTAGCGTGCATCTGGGCGGGTCGCCGCTAGCGGATAGCGAGCCCGGCGATAAGGGTCGGCAACAGCGCCAGCACCGCGAGAGCGATCGTGCGAAGCGCTGTCGTCATCGTGAATTTGGACGATGACAGAACGCTCCCGCAAGTGGTCGCAGCCGAGTCTCATCAAGCCGCGAGTCGATCGAGCAAACCGGTGAGCGCATCGCGCCAGTCGGCCTTGACGTCGAGCACCGACAATCGGATCTGCCGCTGCCCGGCCTGCGCTTTCGGGAACGAACGAAGAACGCGCATGCGTTCGTCTGCCTGGATGTCCCGGCCCATGACCACGCGAAGCTCCGGCCCCCGCGCGCGCACTTCCGTCGCGCCAGCTTTGGCCGCGCGGAGCTTCACTTCGACGCCGTACAGGAGGTTTCGTACCGGTTCCGGAGGTGCCCCGTAACGATCGCGGAGCTCGTCCCGCAGGGCGGCAAGGTCGTCGAGGAGGGCGAGCCCGGCGATGCGCCGGTAGAGCTCGAGCTTGCGCTGGCGGCTGGGCACGTAGTCGTCGGGAATGGCGGTCGAGAGCGCCAGGTCGACTGTGATCTCCGGCAGCGCGGCCGCGCGCGGGGCACCCCGCTGCTCGTTCACAGCTTCCTCGAGGAGCTGGGTGTAGAGCTCGAACCCGACCGCGGCGACGTGGCCGTGCTGCTCGGCGCCGAGGATGTTCCCCGCCCCGCGGATCTCGAGATCGTGCATGGCGATCTTGAAGCCGGCGCCGAGCTCGCTCGCCTCGAATACCGCCTGGAGACGCTTCCGGGCCTGCTCGGTGAGGTGCTGCTCCTTTGTATAGAGGAGGTAGGCGTAGGCCTTCTCGGCGCTCCGCCCGACCCGCCCGCGGAGCTGGTAGAGCTGCGCAAGCCCGAGCGTCCCGGCGCGGTTGATCACGATGGTGTTGACGTTCGGGATGTCCAGACCCGACTCGATGATCGTCGTGCAGACGAGGACGTCGTGCTCGGCGTCCGCGAACTCGACCATCACCCGCTCGAGCTTCCGATCGTCCATCTGGCCGTGCGCGACGACGTAGCGGGCGCTCGGCACGAGCTCGCGGAGACGATGGGCCTCCTGCTCGATGCCCTGCACGCGGTTATGGACGTAATAGACCTGCCCGCCGCGGTCGATCTCGCGCACGATCGCCTCTCGCAGCACGTCGTCGCTCCGCTCCACGACGTGGGTCTCGATGGGCTGCCTGTTCTCGGGCGGCGTCTCGATGACGCTGATGTCGCGTACGCCGGAGAGCGCCATGTGCAGCGTTCGTGGGATCGGCGTCGCGGTCATGGAGAGCACGTCGACCTCGGTGCGCATCTGCTTCAGCCGCTCCTTGTGCTTGACGCCGAAGCGGTGCTCCTCATCGATCACCACCAGACCGAGGTCGCGGAACTGCACGTCCTTTTGCAGCACCCGGTGCGTGCCGACGACGATGTCGACCTCGCCAGTCTCGATCCCCAGAGCGACGGCCCGCTGCTCGGCGGGTGAGCGGAAGCGCGAGAGCATCTCGACGTTCACGGGGAACGTCGCGAGCCTCTCGGCGAACGTCTCGTAGTGCTGCTGGGCGAGGACCGTCGTCGGCACGACGATCGCGACCTGCTTGCCGTCCTGGACCGCCTTGAAGGCCGCCCGCAGCGCGACCTCCGTCTTGCCGTACCCGACATCGCCGACGATGAGGCGGTCCATCGGTCGGCCCCGCTCCATGTCGCGCTTGCTGTCCTCGATGGCCTGCAGCTGGTCGGGCGTTTCCGTATACGGGAAGGCGTTCTCCATCTCGATCTGCCACGGGGTGTCGCGGCCGAACGCGAATCCCTGCGTGGCCTCGCGCGCCGCGTAGAGACGGAGGAGCTCGCGCGCGATCTCCTCCGCGGCCTTCTTGGCGCGGCGTTTGGTCACTCCCCACTCGCGCCCGCCGAGGGCGGAGAGTGCCGGCGGCGTGCCGCCGACGTAGCGCGTCACCTTGTCGACGCGCTCGGTCGGAAGGGACACGACATCGGTGCCCGCGAACTGGAGCTCGAGGTACTCGCGCACGACACCGGCGACCTCGCGGGTGACGAACCGCTCGAACCGGCCGATGCCGTGGTCCTCGTGGACGATGTGATCGCCGGGCTTGAGGTCGGAGAGGAAGGAGCCGATCTGCACACGTCGGCGGCGGTGCTCCGGATGGCGCGGCTTCCGGAACCCGAAGACCTCGGCGTCGGTGAATACGCGAAGGCCGAGCTCGGGTACGGCGAACCCTTCGGCGAGGGGCACGCGCGCGACCACGAGCGAGCCGGGCGCGGGCACGTCCTCGACGGTCTCACGGGCGACGGCGGTGACATCGCGGTCGGCGAGGAGCTCGGAGAGCCGCGCGGCTTGCGGCGTTGCGATCAGCGTGACGCCGTCGGCCGGCGGCGATGACAGCTGGCCGATGAATTCAGCGAGGCGGCCGGCGTAGCTCGTCGTTCCGCCCCAGCCGAGCCGCACTGCGTCCGGACCGGAGCCCATGCGCACACTCCCGTGCTCGGTCGCGAACGTCTCGATCCGGGAGCGCGGGACGTACGGCGGCGGAAAGACCGAAACCGGCAGGCCCTGGGCGGCGAGCTCGTCACGCCGCTCCTCCGCCTGGCCCTCGAGCGCGTCGTGGGCAAGGTCTAGCTCCACGGTGTCCTCGAAAACGACCGTGGCCCGGTCGCCGAGGTGATCGAGGAGCGATGCCGTCGCGCCGAGCGCGGGCGCGAACGCGTCGACTCCCGGCGCGTAGCCGCCCTCGCGGAGCGCATCGACGAGCCGAGCGTATGGCGAGAGGTCGGCGCCCTCGTCGCCGTCGGCGTGCGACAGCCCGTCCCAGCCTGCGCGAACGAGCCGCTGGGCGAGTGCGGGCGCGGTCTCGAGCGCGAACTCCCGCGCGGGCAGAACGATGAGCTCCTCGAGCGGCGCCTGCGATCGCTGCGTCACCGGGTCGAACGCGCGGAGGGTCTCGATCTCGTCGCCGAAGAGCTCGACGCGAGCGGGCTGCTCCGCCGAGGCGGGGTAGATATCGATGATCCCGCCGCGGCGCGAGAAGGTCCCGGGCTCGCTCACCTCGGTCACCGGCTCGTACCCGAGATCGAAGAGCCACGCCGCCGTTTCGGCCCACGACAGACGGTCCCCGGCGCGGAGCGTGCGGCCGCGACGCGCGAGATCCTTCGGCGGGATCGTGTGCTCGAGGAGGGCGCGCAAGCTCGTGACGACGGCGACCGGGGCTTGCGCTGTCGCGAGCCGCCAGAGCGTGAGGAGCCGCTGATGGACCGCGGTCCCCGACGGCGCGCTCGCTTCGAACGGCATCGTCTCGCGCTCGGGAAACGCGAGCACGCGATCTTCGCCAAGCCATCCCGCGAGTTCCGCGCGCCAGCGGCGGGCCCGGTCCTCGCTCGGCGCCACCAGCGCCACGGTCCGTGCGTTCTGTGCAACGAGCGCGGACCAGGCGAACGCCCGCGCGCCGGCATTCGCCTCGGCGATACCAACGCGCTGCCGATCCTCGAGGCGCGACGCGAGCTCGCGATAGACCTCGCTGCGATCGGCCAGCGCGAGGATGCCGCCCATGCGGGCGGGCGCGACGTCGACCGCGCTAACCATTGAACTTCGTCATCGCGGGCTGGATCCCTTCGCGAAGCGCGACCTCCGCCGCTTCGGCGGCGCGGGTGAGCGACGTCTCGGCTGCCGTGCGCTCGTCCGCGTCGAACGGAGTGAGGACGTACGCGACGAGATCGCCGATCTCGCGGAGCGGATCGGCCGGCGCGACGCCCACACGAAGACGTGGGAAGTCTTCGCCGATCGCGGACACGATCGAGCGCATCCCGTTGTGCGTGCCGGGCCCACCCTTCTCACGGAGGCGGATCTTGCCGAGCGGGAGGTCGACCTCGTCGAATACGACGAGGAGATCCGCAGGTTGGATGCGGTAACGGTCGAGCAGCTTGCGGACCGCGCGCCCGGAATCGTTCATGAAGGTCTGCGGCCGCGCGATCGCGACGCGGACGCCGTCGATCGCGCCTTCGGCGATGCGCGAGTCGGCCGCCTTCACCGCGAACTCGGCGCGCGCGCGCTTTGCCAGTCGCGACGCGACCTGAAAGCCGACGTTATGACGCGTGCCGGCGTAGCCCTCGCCGGGGTTGCCGAGCCCGACGACGACACGGTCCACGCGCGGGGGCTCTTTCCCGCGTCCGAATAGCTTCGCGAATCTCGCCACTCACGCTCCCAGACGCCGAAAGGCCCCGTCCACGCGGACGGGGCAGGGGTAGGGGCCCCTGATGGGGCGGGGGCCCCAAGACGCTTATTTCACATCAACGATAGCGTCCGCGACCGCTCGCGTGGAGCGCTCGTCGATCGGATCCAGGACGAGGATGACCTCGTCCGCCCCGGCCTCGGCCAGGAGACGGAGATGCGCCACAAGGTCCCTCAGAGCGACCGGCGGAACGTCGTGCGGCCGCTCGCCAGCGCCGTCGCCCACCCTCACGAGCACGCACGCGCTGTGCGCGATCTCGCCCGGGTCGCGGCCGGCTCTCACGCACGCGGCATCGACGTCGCCGCGCAGGTTAGCGAAGCCTTCGACCGTGTTGCCGTACGAGCTGAACCATGTATTCCAGGCATCGACGAACGGAAGGGCGATCCCGAGCATGCGTGCGCCGTTCGAGCCGAGCATGAGCGGCACGCGCCGGCGAGGAGGCGGCAGAACGACCGCGTCCTCGACGTTCTGGAACTCACCTTTGAATGTGACGTGCTCCCCGGCAAGCAGCCGCCGCACGATCTCGAACGACTCCGCGAAACGGGAGACGGTCCGGTCGAACGGAAACCCGAACGCGCGAAATTCGGGCTCGTTCCATCCCGCGCCGAGCCCGAGCGTGAATCGACCCCCGGAGATCTCATCGATCGATGCGGCCATGCGCGCGATCACCCCCGGCGCGTGGAATGCGGTGGCGGCCACGAGCGGGCCGAGCCGAACTCGCGACGTGACCACGGCGAGCGCGGCAAGCTGCGTCCACGCGTCCCACGGCCCGCGCTCAGGCTGTCCGCCCCCGCGGTAAAGATGGTGATCGCCGACCCAGATGGACTCGAACCGCGACTCCTCGGCAGCCCGCGCGATCGCGGCGACCTCAGGCCAGCGAACTTCGCGCTCCACCTCGGGCAGCTGGATCCCCACACGCACGACGGGTCGACGATATCGATGCGCCGAAAAAGCCGCTTTGTTCGTCATATGAAAGGAGTGAGGTGTCTGCGGCTCGTCCTCGCGACAGTCCTCGTGGTCGGAAGCCTCGCTGCGTTCGTGCATCTAATGCAGGGAGGGAGCGCCGCCGCAGCAACTTGCACGCCGAGCGTGGGACCAAGCATCGCGCCGCCCGCGAGCGTACCGTCCGGTATCCCCGGATTCCACGCCACCTGGTACGGGCAGTCCGGTTATCCCACGCTTTGCCCGGGCCAGATCTCGCGCGCCGTCGTCGCCTACTACAACTCGGGCTCTCTCGGTTGGGCAGTCGCTCCGAATACGGCCGCGTACCTCGGGACGTGGAACCCGGAGCCGGGTCAGGACCAGCCGAGCGTCATTGGGGGGAACGGCACGCACGGTTCGCCCAACACTCGGTGGACGGAGTACAACCGCCCGGCGACGCTGCCGGTGATCGGCAGGTACGGGACGTACGTCGGCCCAGGTCAGGTCGCGTGGTTCCAGTTCACCGTGAAAGCGCCGCCGGTCCCGGGAACATACCGCCTTTACATCCGCCCGCTCATTGAAGGGGTGCAGTGGATGGAGGACTACGGCGTCTATTGGCAGATCACGGTGGTCCCGGGCGATCCGGCGCAGCGCGTGACGGTGGAGAGCGTGGACATGCCGGCGGATGCGTTCACGGCGGGCGGGGTGACGTACCGCTTCGACCCGAATGACCAGTTCGACTACGGCGACTGGCTGATCTCGTACGACCAGTTCAAGTTCATCCTGTCGGCCGGCGACGTCGTCGACGTCAACTACGAACCGATGACATCGGCGATGTCCCACTTCAACATCGTCGCGGACGTCGGCTTCGCGCCACCGACGGTGACGTGGCGCGTCGGCAACTACGACGGACCTGCTGTAACGATCAAGAACGACGTCCGCGTTGACTTCGCGGAGCCGGCATCGCAGCGCGGGCAGTTCTACGCCGTCGAGCGTGCGCCCGTCCCCGCCGGAACGACGACGTGCACGATCACGAGCGGCCCGTATGCCAATCCAACCGGAAGTAACCAGGGCGGCGGATCGGCGGCACAGCCCTTCATCGATTACGACGTGCCGAGCGGAACCTATTGCTACCGCGCCGGCGCGCACAACCAAACAGCAAGCGCGACCGCGTTCGCCTACACCACGCCCCTGAGTATGCCGAGCCCACCCGAGCCGGTGTCGCATCAGCCGACCTCGTTGGATGCACGCGTCTCTTCGAGCGCGAGCGGCTCAGCGTCGACATTCGATGACAGTGATGTCATCAAGATCGCGTTCGACGAGGCCATGCGCTCGCCTTGTCCGGCTGGCACGTCGATCCGCCTGCGGGACGGTGACGGAACGGTCGCGGACGTCTCTGGAGACTGCGGCACGACCACCGCAGTTCAGACGCTCGGCGGTATCACGTATCAGCCCGCCTACGTTCTCGTGATCACGATCCGCGGCACGCCAACCCTGATCACGCCCGGCTCGATCCCCGGCTTGCAGCTGCCGGCGACGGTCGTCGCGCAGGGCGGGATCACCGACGAAGACGCGTACCCGTGGGACCTCACGGGCTCGACCGACCTCGTCCTCGGAGATCCTGACTAGCAGGCTTCGGTCGCAGGGCTGGCGAAGGTGGATGATGTGCCGCGATGAAGTTCCCCCGCTTCGACATGGAGCGGATGCAGTCGACCTGGGAGCACAAGGTCAAGTACGACCTCTCCGAATCCGGCGTCGAGGCGCTGACGCTGGACGAGATCACTCGCGACCCGAAGGAGCTGCTCAAGACGCGGCTGGGATACGCCGAGGGTGTCGGGCGCGAGGCGACGCGCGCCCTCATCGCCGGGATCCATCCAGGACACGAGGCTGACGACGTCATGATCACGACGGGCACGAGCGAAGCGAACTTCCTCACGCTCGCCTCGCTCGTCAGCCCGGGCGACGAGGTGGTCGTCGTGATGCCGAACTACATGCAGGTCCATGGGGTCGCGACTGCTCTCGGCGCGCGGGTGCGCGAGGTCTGGCTCCGCGAGGAGCGCGCCTGGACGATCGACCTCGACGCGCTCGCGGCCGCCGTGAACGCGCGCACGAAAGTCATCTGCGTGTGCCAACCGAACAACCCGACCGGACAGATCCTCTCGCAGGCCGAGGTGCAGAGCGTCGTTCGCATCGCGGATCGCGAAGGTGTATGGATCCTGTCCGACGAGGTCTATCGCGGAGCCGAGCGCTCCGCGGAGGAGAGCCCGTCGTTCAGCGGCCGGGGCGAGCGCATCGTCGTGACCGGCGGGCTTTCGAAGGTCTACGGTCTCCCGGGTCTTCGCGTCGGCTGGATGGTGGCATCGGGCGAGCGCATCGAGGCCGCGCTCGAGATAAAGGATTACACGACGATCGCGCCGGCCACCCTATCCGAAGCGCTCACCGAAGTCGCACTGGAGCGCCGCAAGCAGCTCCTCGAGCGCGCGCGCTTTCTCATAAACGAGCGCTGGCCGCTCCTCGAGGATTGGGCCGCGGGTCATTCCCGAGTCCTGCACTGGACGCCGCCGGCCGCGGGCGCGATCTGCTTCTTCAGCTACCAGTACCCGATCGACTCAATGGCACTCGTCGATCGGCTCATCCGCGAGTACGGCACGATGATCGTGCCAGGCATCCAGTTCCGCGCGGAGCGGCATCTCCGGATCGGATTCGGAATGACCTCGCGGGTGCTGCATTCGGGTCTCTCCGCGATCGATCGGTTGCTGACGACCATAGACTGACCTCGGCGCGGCGGTTGCACGATCGCCGAGCACTCTTACGCGCGGGAGGTCACATGCCGGCGCTCACGATCTCGTTCATCCTCGCGCTCATCGCGCTCGTCTGCGGCATCCTTATGCTCGTTTCCGGACGTTGGTCTCGTTATCCACTAGCCGCCATCGCGGTCATCTGCCTCGCACTGAATCAGACCGGTCTCATCCACCAGTAACGCGCTCGCGGGCGGGTCGCCTGGTTGTGGGCGCGACTAGCATGCGCCCAGAAATGGCGGCTCGCCCGCTCCATCTATTCGAAGCCGGTGTCGTCACGGAGCAGCGCTTTATCGGGCTGCAGGAGGCGCCGGCGACCCTCGGTCCACTCCTCGCGGATCGGGTCGGGGCCGAAAAGCGCGTGCGCATTCCTTTCAACCCGCGCGAGCGCTGGCTGAGCGCGGCGCGCGAAGCCTGCCGCGGGCTTTCCGACGGCGTCCTGGCGTCGCTGCGCGACGGCGCGACCCCTGTGGTCCTCGGCGGCGAATGCACCATCGTCGCGGGCGCTCTGTCGGGGGCCCTGACCGCCGAGCCCGAGCTCTCGCTCGTGTACTTCGACGCGCACGGCGACTTCAACACGCTCGCCACGACGCCGTCGCATTACATCTCGGGGATGGTCCTCGCACACCTGTGCGGTCGTTCCGTCGCGCCGCTCCTCTTCCCCGGCGCGCGGAAGATCTCCGACGATCGCGTGGCGCTCGTCGGCGCGCGTTCGCTCGATAGCGGCGAGATCGGCAACCTCGACCGGTCGCGGGTGCTTCGGATCGCTTTCGATGGTGAGCATCCCGAGGCACCTGGCCTCGTCGCGTGGTCACGCCGCCGCTCGCTCTGGATCCACGTCGACGTGGATGTGATCGACCCGCGCGAGTTCCCCGCGGTCGCGTTCGCCGCCGTCGACGGTCCTTCGACAAAGGCCTTCGGGGAAGTTCTGCGTCAGGTTTTCGCTGTCGCGGACGTCCGTGGGATCTCGGTCTGCGGATACGACGCGCGCGCGGACCGCGACCGCTCGCTCGCGGCGCCGCTCGCCGATCTCCTCGCGAACGCGATCGGAAAGGTACCGGTCCGGGCCTGACTCGGCGCTCCGAGCTCTTCGCGAGCCTCTCCGCGCTCGCGAGGCCGATCTCGCTCGCCGCGATCGCGCTCCTGCTGCTGAACGACCACGTCCTGAAGCCGCTCTGGCCCTCGTTCATCACCGGAAAGCTGAGTGACTTCGCGGGCCTCTACTTCACCCCGTATGTCGTCCTCGCCGGCATCTTCGCGTTACCGATCGCGATGCGCGGTAAGGGGCCAGTCGCGATCGGCTGCGCCGTGTATCTCGGGATCGCGGCGATCTTCGCGGCGCTGAAGCTCTCCGCGGCGACCGCCGATCCGCTGCTGAGCCTTGCGTCAGTGTTCGGATTTCCGGTAGCGATAGCGGCGGACCCGACCGACCTCATCGCGCTGGCCGTTCTGCCTCCGTCGTTCGCGGCATGGTCGGCCTGCCGCCGTCGCCAGCCGCCGCGCACGCGCGCGCTGCCGCGCGCTCTGGCTCTCGCGGTTGCCGCGCTCTCGATCGTCGCGACCAGCGGGCCACCGCAGCCATCGGTCAGCACCATCGCCATCGACGGCTCGGGCGACGTGTACGCGACCGTCGAGTCCAGCGCGTCGGGCGACGGTGTCTACATCGCCGATCTCGATGCAGGCTCGTGGCATCGCCTAACGACAGCCCCAGGCCGCCTCGTGGCAGACCCGGCACGCCGGGGAATGCTGTACCTGGTGGGCTCGCAGTCCGTCCCCACAGTGCATCGCCTCACCGCGGAGGGCGTTGCACCGATCGGACCTCCGGATCCGGGGAACCGCGCCCCCGCCCCGTACGGACCGGTGGTTCTGGTCGTCGCGCCCTGGGCCGCCGGAACGCTCCTGCTCGCCCGGAACGGTGACGTGCTGATGTCGAGCGACGATGGCGCCAGCTGGTCCGACCTCCGCCCGCCTGCGGAGGTTCGCGGGCTCGCCGTTTCGTCCGAGCGAGGGGTCATCTATGTCGCGACGACATCGAGCCTTGGCGATGGCGTCGGCTGGCTCTATCGAAGCCGCGATGCCGGAGTGCACTGGACGTTCATGGAGACGTTTGACATCGGTACGTTCGAGAACGCGATGGTCGCCGTCCATCCCGACGACGGGCGCCTCGTCTTTCTCGGGACCGCGACCGCGCTGCGCCGGAGCACCGATGCTGGCGTCAGCTTCACGACGGTGATCAGCCCGCGCGAAGGCACGAATTGGAGCTGGCGGCTGAGATTCGATCCGTCCGATCCAGACCACTTTTTTCTGGTCCAGGGATTCGGATGCTGCCCGCTGCTCGAGAGCCGTGACCGCGGGTTGACCTGGTCGGATGCCGGCATCGACGCGACAGAGGTTGCGATCGATCCGCGCGGCAACGTGTACGTGGTGTCGGGTGGTCGAGACAAGGTCCTGCGTCGCGTCGGGACCGAGTGGGTCGACGTGACGTATTCGCTACCGGTTCAGAGGTCGCGCTAGGCCTCGCGCCCCAGGCGCGTCGCGATTTCGCGGCGGTGCTCCCACTCGTGCTCGAGCATGCGACGGATCACGCGATACGCGGAGTACATCGACTGTCCGCCCTTCCGGATTTTGCGACGCTCCGCCGGCGTGAGCGCCTTCAGGCGGTCGATGGCCACCGCGCGCGCCTCTTTCAGTGCGACGCGCAGATCGAGGTCACCCCGGTCCGCGGCGTTCGTCGGCTCACCCATCGCCTTCAATGGACCGACGAGCCCGTACACGTATGACTTGTCGGCACCGAGGACGTGCAGAAGGATGTCGCGCAGGGACCGGCCCGCGGCCGGCTTCGCGCGAAGCCCCTTCTCGTCGATCCCGTTTACGAGTGCCAGGAGATCCGCTCGCGACCAGTCGAGCCATCGTGTGTAGCGGGCCAGCGCGGCGGGTGCCACGGGCTTGAGATCCTGCGGCCACATCGCCTGACCCGAAAACATCCCTTCGGTGTTGTGCTCCGCGAGGCGAGTCTGAATCCCCTCGCCGGGATCGACCTTCTCGCCGTGCCGCTTGAGATAGCGCAGGTAGGAACGGATGGCGTCAGGCGCGGCGGCGAGCGCCTCGTCGGTGGTGTCCGCCTGAACAACGCAGCCGAGGAGATCAAGGACGTGCAGGAGAGTCTTCTTGCGCTGCGGCCCGGATTCCAGGTAGAGGTCGTACCTCGGCACCGCCACAGGCTAACGAGGCGCTACCGCGACCCGCCCGGGAGGATCGGCGCTGCCGATCCTCCCGCAAACGAGCTACGGCAAGTTGAAAGGCGCGCTCGCGAGATGCGTCTCACCGTTCGAGAGACATTCCACAAAGTGGGTCGCCGTCCCCGCGCCCGGTTGCGTCGGGTACGTCCAGGACACCTTCCCCACTCCGTCCGCGGTCTTGACCACGACCAAGAGGTTTGAGGCAACGAAGCTCTTATCGGGAAGCTGCGCGTAGGCGATGCATGCGGCGCCCGCCTTGGTGGTGGCGGCGACCATGCCGTTCTGGCTTTGCGTGATCTGCACACCGAATGTTGGCGAGTTCACCGTGAAAGACGCGCTCTTCGAGACGGCCCCTGCGGTGACCGTGGCGGTGCGGAGCCCGAGCGAAAATGCCTCGATCGTGATGTGGTAGCTGCCGTCCGAGGCAACAGCCTCCGGGATTTGCTCCGTGAAATCGGCCTGGCCAGGGATCGACAGCGTGTAATTGATGGGTGTGGCGCCCGGGGGAAGCCCATAGAAGTGGCAAATGAAGCTCGCCCCTGAAACGTCGGCCGTCGGGCTGCAGCTCGAGGTCCCGAACGCCGCGCTCGGCGACTGGACCATTCCTTCGTACGCCATTGCCGAATCGCCGCCGCGGTCGTTCAGCTCGAGCACGACGGCCCCAACTCCGCCTCGCGCCGCTTCGATGGTCACGGCGTACTGCGTGTCATCGCTGAGCTGCGGAATGCTCCGTGGGTCGACCTTGATGCTCATGCCGGGTTCGAATCCGAAGCTGAGCAGCTGGGTATGAACGAGAACGCCGTCCGCGAAGCGGTACCACTTCAAGGTCGCCGCCCATCCATCCTGCGACTGGACGACGATCGGCGTGGTCCACCCAGAGGGTCCGCCAAGGGTGCGAGTGATGTTCGGGAGATAGACCCGGTTGGCATACTCGGCACCTCCGGTAAAGCCCATCGCTGTCGTGGCGCTACGCGTGTCGACGAGAACGGCGAATTGCCCACCACCGACGTAGATGGAGCGCTCGCCATCGGGAACGCTCGAGCTCGCGAAGTCATACGTCCAGACGGCGCCAGGGGCGACGGATGCGGGACCGTTCAGGAAGGTCGTGATGGGTCCGCCGAGCGACCCCCAGTGCAACACGGGCTGGGCCGGAGTCGTGCCGATGTTCTGCACGACGACTCGGCTCGTGCGACCAGCGACGTTCTTCGAGACATAAGGCGCGAATGCGCGGAGCTCGCTGCTCGCGAGAACTCCGTTGTAGCTGAAGGCGCGAGGCGCCGGGTTGCTCGCGTCGTCATTGTGGCAATTGACGACGACGCCGAGCGGCTGTGTTGAGGAGAGTGTCACCGCGTATTCGGTACCTGCCGTGAGATTCGGCTCGAATCGCGGGTCGATGAATTGCGACCCACCGGCCACGATCGTCCGCGCGAGCTGCGCGGTCTTCTGCCCGTCGTAACTCTTGAAATCCGCGGTCACGGAGGCCGGCGCGGATCCAAGGTTTTGACTAATGACGGTGCAGTAGAACCCCCCTGATAACGCGGACACGTACGGGAGATAGACCTTCGTGGACCCAAAGGCTAGCCCGTCGTACGAGAGCGCTTCTTGGCGCTGCGGGTTCGCTTCGTTTTGGTGTTCGTTTACGACCGCGACGACGGGCGACCCAAATGACTTGATGACAACGGAGTACTGCCCTCCCGCGGCGAGCTCGTTGTCGCAGTTCGGACAATGGAATACCGATGTTCCCGGGGCAAGGCCCGTCACCGTTCGCGACTTGACCACCGCACCGTCGGAGAACCGCCGGAACTCGAACGTTAGATTCGTCGCCGAAGTTCCAACGTTCTGGACGATGAATGGTGTGTTCCAGCCGTCCTGACCACCGAGCATTTTCGTGATGTTCGGCAAGTAGATGGTCGTCGTCGGCTGAAGATCGATAGCGACTGCCGTCGTAGCGGCCGTCAACTGAACGAACGACGCGATGAATGCGACCGCGAGCGCCAAAGTTAAGCCCCGAAACATCTCGCTCCCCCTCCCGCAAAACCACTTGACCAGTCAGCGGTCGTCAAAGCGTGCGCCTTGATGTCAAGCAGCCGACCGACCATGGCCGGCATTCTGTCCGGCCGCTTGCCGTACGGACGTGTTCTGGGGCACAAAGAGTTCGTCGGCTCCGGCGCATCTAGGGGGCCTAGAAGCCCCCGTAGCCGATCGAGCTCACAACCTTTCCAGAGGCGTCCAGAAGGTTCGCCCTATCTCCGGTGTTGTTCCACTGCGGGGTCGCGCGGCCCCAGTTCAGCCCGCACCACTCCGGGTGGGACTCGTTCGTGTACAGGCGGCACACCTGACCCGGCTGCATGGTCAGCCCGCCAAAGACGTACCTCTGCCCACCGCGGACACTCGAGATCGTCCAACCGGTCAGGTTCTGTGGGAGCGCTCCCTGGTTTTGGAATTCCACGTATTCGTCCGCCTCGGTGACGGGAACACGACCGGCGAAGGCGAGGTCGGTCAAAACGACGTTGGAAGCGGCGACGACAGGTCCGACAGCAAAACCCTCGTAGATCATCGCGTTGTCGGCGCCATCGGCGAGCTCGATGACGATGGCGTTCACGTTCCCTGAATCGGTGCCACGCTGGCCAACGATCGTGACGGCGTACTGAGTGTCGTCCGTAAGCCCCGGCACGTTGCGTGGATCGATCTTCACCGCGCCGGGCGGGGACAACGTGACAGTTTGGCGATTGACGGCTCCGGTCCGGAAGCTCCTCCAGGCGAGTGTCGCGCTCGTCGCGGTCACGGTCTGCAGCACGATCGGTGTCGTCCATCCAGCGGTGCCGCCGAGCGTCCGGGTCACATTCGGCAGGTCCTCGCTGGAGGTGATCGCGGCGCTGGCGCTGTACCCCATTGCGCTCGCCGGAGCGATCACGTTCACAACTGCCGCGATCTGTCCGGAAGCGTTCGCGACGAAGCTGTACTCGCCATCGGCAAGGCACGAGGTCGATCCAGATCCGCACAAAGGCTGTGTCGTCTCGCCGTTTGTGTATCTCGGATCGAAGACCCAAGCGGCACCGGGCGCCAAGCCGCCGCCCCGTGTGAATCTGCGGGTCGGGCCGCCGTTCAGGGGCGTGAACGCGATGGCCGGGACGGTCGCCGTGGCGCCGACGTTCTGAACGACGATGGTCGAGGTCGTGTTCGCGCGGCCGCTGTTGTTGGCGTTCTTGGCCGCATAGGCGCCATACACCGCGTAGGCACCGCTTGTGATCCCATCGGTCGCGTACGCGACAGGACTGGCCACGTCCGGATCATCGTTTTGTGTATTGACAACCACGGCGAGAGGCTGGTTCGAAGTGATCGTCACGGCATACTGGCGGCCGTCCAGAAGGCCCCCTTCGACGTTCGGTTCTATGAACTGGGATTGACCAGGCTGGATCGTCCGGAACGCAGCCGTCGGTGCACCGCCGTCGAACGGCGCGAATTTTGCGGTCGCCGTCGCTGCGGCCAAGCCGAGGTTCTGAATGATGATCGGCGTGTGATATCCGAAGAAACGACGGACAACGTTCGGCAGCCAAACCGTCGTTGCCCCTTGGCTGAACCCGACATAGCTCATCGCCTCCGCGCGCGAGCCTGATCCTTCCTGCTCGTTGACGACCGCCACAATCGATGCGCCGAAACTTCGGATCACAACCGAGAATTGGCTGTCGGCGGGTAGCAGGACGTCATTCACCAGTGTCGCCGCGAACGAGGCGCCCGGGGCCAGCCCCGCGATCGAACGGCGCCAGACACAGGCGCTGTCGGTGAACCGCTTGAACTCGATCTCAAGGTCGGTCGGCACCGACCCGGTGTTCTGGATAATGAACGGTGTCGTGAATCCGCTCGGTCCACCGAGGGTCTTCGTGACGTTCGGAAGGTAGTTCACGGCGGTCGGCTGATCCCCGCGGGGTGACGGACAGGGCCCTGTGGCGAGCGGTGATATCGCCGGTCCGAGGTTCAACAGTCCGCTCCCGTAATCGGTATCAGGCCCGGGTGCGCCGCCGTCTGTCGCGGTCGACATGAGGAACGAACGCACCTGATCGGGAGTAAACGTCGGATTGGCCTGGAGGACCAGGGCTGCCGCCCCGGCGACATGCGGCGCGGACGATGACGTGCCAGGGAAGCCGATAGTTTGCGAACAACCCGCCGCGCCGCCGTATGTCGCGGTCGAGACTTCGCTCGGCCCGAGGATGTCTGGCTTGATGCGGCCGTCGATCGTCGGCCCGCGTGAGCTGTACGAATCGACCACGCCGGTCTGCCAGCAGGCCGCTCCGACCGTGATCACTGAAGAAAACGTGCCGGGCTCCACGATGCTCCCGGTCGCGACCGGATGATCGATCTTGGAGCCAGCGACGAACAGGTCGATGCGCGGGCTCGCGGTCCCGCTCGCGCGCCAGATGCCGAGTCGGAAAGTGGTTGTCGTCGGATCGAGGTTGGGGTAACAGAACCCTTCTCTTGGCTCTGCGCCCACGCTCGGTCGATCGGATCCGCTAACGGGATTAACCGGATCGTTCCCGTAGAGGAACAGGTCGTAATCGCTGCTGGCGGCCGGCCACTCGTCCCACTTCAGATATGCGCAACCCTCGGCGCCGTATGGGATCGTCAGTGTCTCCCGGTCAATGCCGGGCGCGAACTGCAGCCACTGCCCCCCTGGCGGTGCTGAGTAAACGCCGGACCAGTGCCGCTGTGCCTCGTTGCCGGCGGCATTCACCCAAACGATCCCTGAGGCGATGGCGTCGGCCACGATTCCCTCCGCGGTCCCGGGCCCGCCGCGGCCGTCTCCTCGGCTGGATGCCGGATAGCCGGCGGAGAAATTGATGACGCGTATCCCCTGCGACTTCGCATACGTGACGGCGGACTGGAGCGCCGATAGCCCATCCCCGATGCAGACGAGGTAGAGCGAGGCCTCCGGCGCGACGTCGTAGACGATCTCAGCGACAGCGGTGCCGTGAGCACCGTCGTCTGCGGGCTTCAGGATGTTCCCGGAGCAGAGGTCCACAGCCGTCACGGCGGAAGGAAGATCACCCGCCGCTTCGCGCGCCGGATAGTCCGCGAAGCTGCCGTCGACTATCGCAACCTTCACGCCCTTGCCGCGCAGACCGCGCGCTTGCCACGAGGTGGCTCCGCTGCTCGCGACGCCTTCGCTCGTTACGGATGCCCTGACGAGGTGGTCCAGTTGGCCCACGTACCGAACGTCTTCGCGCGCGGCGATCCGTTCGAGCGCGGCGAGCGGCAGATCGGCCTCGATCAAGCCCGGAATCGCGCCGAGCACGCTTCCGCCTGCATCGACGATCCCGGTGAGAACTGTTGCCGTTCCGCCGGGTCGGGTATCGATTTGCACCCGCACTCGACCCGATGCCTGCGGACGCGTGGAGTTATCACGCGTGGTTTGCCCTGCAGCGACTTCGCGATTCAGTTCGAGCGCGAGCTTCGGATGCTTTGCCGGCGGCTGGTCGAGGTTTCCGGCGGCGGCGCGCCCATTGAGCGCGATCCCGCTGAGGACCACGAACAGGCAGACACACACAACGCGTAGCACTGGGATAATCCCCTCGCCCTTCCACTGTCCCAACGTCGAGAGCCATTCGACAGTGCGACTAGCCGAAGGCTGCTGTCAATCGCGGTTGGGTCAGCGACCGGTCGCGTTCCGCCCCACCCCCGGTCGCCGACCAGTCGGCCGGCGAGTGCGTCGAGCTCGCTATTCGCCGTCGAGCGTGTTTCCGACCGTCAAATCATGCATCCAGTCCTCGAGCAGCTTTCCCAGCCGATCGATCGGTGCGGGTGCGCTCTTCGAGAGCCGGTGCGAGCGTGGTGGCTCGGGGAGCGGCCGCGCCGCCCAGTGCCTCGCCTGGACTGGTGCGAGATCTTCGGCGATCGCGGCCATATCTCGGTTACCTCCAGCTACACGTCTGAGTACAGGTAGAACTCGTACGGGTGCGGTCGTAGCGCCACTTCCTTCGCACTCTGGCGCTTTAGCAAGAGCCAGGCCTCGATGAGGTCCTCCGTGAACACGTCGCCGCGCATGAGGAAGTCGCGGTCGGCGTCGAGCGCGTCAAGCACCTCCTCGAGCGAGCCTGGGGTCTGCTTGATGCGCTTCTTTGCCTCGCCCTCGAGCTCGTATAGGTCCACGTCCATCGGCGGCGGCGGCTCGATCTGGTTGATCACGCCGTCGAGGCCGGCCATGAGGCAGGCCGAGAACGACAGGTACGGGTTGCAGGACGGGTCGGGCGCGCGGAACTCGAGGCGACGGGCCTCGGGCTTGTCGAAGTATGTGGGGATGCGTACGCATGCCGAACGGTTGCGCATGGAGTACACGAGGTTGATCGGCGCCTCGTAGCCCGGGACCAGGCGGCGGTAGCTATTCGTGGTGGGCGCAGCAAACGCGAGGATCGCCGGTGCGTGCTTCAAGAGACCGCCGATGTAGTGGCGGGCCATCGTGGAAAGCAGCGCGTAGCCATCGCGGTCGTAGAAAAGGTTCGACCCGTTCTTCCAGAGGCTCTGGTGGGTGTGCATGCCAGACCCGTTGTCGCCGAAGAGCGGCTTCGGCATGAACGTGACGACGTAGCCGTTCTTGGCCGCGACGTTCTTGGTGACGTACTTGTACTTGAGCACCCGGTCGGCCATCTCGACGAGGGTCGAGAAACGCATGTCGATCTCGGTCTGTCCGGCCGTGCCGACCTCGTGGTGGTGGACCTCGACCGCGATCCCCGAGTCGATGAGCGCCCGGACCATCTTGGAGCGGATGTCCTGAAGCTTGTCGGCCGGCGGAACCGGGAAGTAGCCCTCCTTGTAACGCGGGCGATGGGCGAGGTTGGGCGTCCCGTTCTGGCCCGAGTTCCAGATCCCTTCCTCGGAGTCGATGTAGTAGTAGCCGAAGTTTTGTGCCTGATCGAAGCGGAGCGAGTTGAAGATGTAGAACTCGATCTCCGGGCCCCAGAACGACGTATCAGCGATTCCGGTCGAGGGGAGAAACTCCTCAGCCTTCTTGGCAACGTAACGGGGATCGCGCGAGTACGGCTGCCGGGTGAGCGGGTCGATCACGTCGCAGACCAGGTCGAGGGTCTTCACCTCGAGAACGGGGTCGATGAACACGCTCGTCGGATCCGGCATGAGGAGCATGTCGCTCTCGTGGATGTGCTGGAAGCCGCGAATGGATGAGCCGTCGAAACCGATCCCATCGGTGAAGAGCCCTTCCGAGAGCTCTTCGACCGGTATCGAGAAGTGCTGCCAGGTCCCGGGGAGGTCGACGAAGCGGAGGTCGACGATCTTGACCTGCTGCTCCTTGGCGAGCCTCAGGACGTCCTTTGGCGAGATCTTTGGTGTAGGCGGTGCCGCGGTCGCGGGCCGCTCGACGGTGAGCGTCATCTGCTCAACTCCCCACGGGTAGTTTTCTAGGAGAAGGCTCTCGCCAGCGGTGTGCGCGGTGAACGGCCCGGACGGTCGTGATTGGGTCGTGAATCGGTAGCGAGGCGCTTGCAAGTTCGTAAGTAGGTACTTACGCTAAAAAAATGGACGCGTTTGCTGCGCTCGGCGAGCCGCGTCGGCGCGAGATCCTCCGGCTCGTCTCCAGCCGAGAGCTCTCGGTCGGCGACATCGCCCGCCGCTTTGACGTCACGCGGCCGGCGATCTCCCAACACCTGCGCGTCCTCAAAGAGGCGGGACTCGTGACCGAGCGGCGGGATGGGACCAGGCGCCTGTACCGGTCGCGGCCGGAGACCATCGCGCAGCTCTGGGCCTCCCTTGAGGTCTTCTGGTCCGAGAGCCTCCGCACGCTGAAGGTCGCCGCGGAGCACGAAGAGCAGCAGAGGAGGTCAAGGAGGCATGGCCCTCGACACGAAAGTCATTGAACGAGTGATCACGATTGACGCGCCGCCGGAGACCGTCTTTCGCCTCCTGACCGATCCTGTGCAGTACGTCCGGTGGAAGGGCAGGCTCGCGGAGCTCGAGCCTCGGCCCGGCGGCAAATTCCGGGTCGAGTTCCCAAGCACGAAGGACATCGCCGCTGGGAAGTACGTCGAGGTGATCAGGGACCGGCGCGTGGTGTTCACCTGGGGCTGGGAAGGCAACGAGATGGTCCCGCCCGGATCGAGCACGGTCGAGATCGACCTCCAGCCGATGGGATCGGGGACCCGCCTCCGTCTGGTCCACCGCGGGTTGCCGCAGGCCGCGATCGCGAGCCATACCGAAGGCTGGGATTACTTCATGCCGCGCCTGAGCGATGTGGCCGAGGGCCGGGCGCCGCGCGAAGCAGCGACGTGATCGGATTCGCAACGCGATCCTGACCACGACCTAACCGCAACCCTCGTAACGCCCTCTCGTCGCTGACCGAGGCATGCCGGTCGCTCAGGCTTTGCGGCGGGAGGTACGAATGCCGAACAACATTTCCGCCGGCGACACCGCGTGGCTTCTCGCGTCCGCGGCGCTCGTGATGCTCATGACCCCCGCGCTCGGGTTCTTCTACGGCGGGCTCGTCCGGCGGAAGAACGTCCTCGCGACGATCATGCACAGCTTCTTCATCCTCTGCCTCATCAGCGTGCAGTGGGTCCTCTGGGGCTACACGCTCGCGTTCGGACCCGACCACGGCGGGGTCATCGGTGGTCTCGACTGGCTCGCGCTTCGCGGCGTCGGCCAGGATCCGGGACCGTACGCGCCCACGGTTCCGCACGAGGCGTACATGGTCTTCCAGATGATGTTCGCGGTGATCACGCCGGCGCTCATTACCGGCGCGTTCGCCGAGCGCAAGCGCTTCAAGGCCTTCGTCGTCTTCACTCTCCTTTGGGCCACGTTCGTCTACGACCCGGTCGCGCACTGGGTCTGGGGCGGCGGTTGGCTCGGACAGCTCGGCGCGCTCGACTTCGCGGGTGGCACCGTGGTGCACATCACGAGCGGCGTGTCCGCCCTTGTCGCCGCGCTCGTCCTCGGACGTCGCGTCGGCTACGGCCGCGACGCGCTCGAGCCGCACGACGCGACGATGACCGTTCTCGGCGCGTCACTTCTCTGGTTCGGCTGGTTCGGCTTCAACGCCGGCAGCGCGATCACCGCCGGCGGTCTCGCGGCGAACGCATTCGTCGTGACGAACACCGCTGCGGCGATGGCTGCGCTCACGTGGATGACCGTCTCATGGCTGCACAAGGGTGCCCCGAGCGTGCTCGGTGCCGCGGCCGGTGCGGTCGCAGGTCTCGTCGCGATCACACCCGCATCCGGCTACGTCGATGTCTCGGCCTCGATCCTGATCGGACTCGGAGCCGGCGTCTTCTGCTACACCGCGATCCAGCTCACGAAGCGCCTCAAGGTCGACGATGCGCTCGACGTCTTCGGCGTCCACGGCGTCGGCGGCGCCTGGGGCGCGCTCGCGACCGGCATCTTCGCGACCGTAGCGATCAACAGCGGCGCAAAGGACGGGCTCGCGTACGGCAACCCCGGACAGCTCGGCATCCAGGCGATCGCGGTGGCCGCGTCGATCATCTACTCGGCCGTTATGACGTTCGTGATCTTGAAGCTCATCGACGTCTTCGTCGGACTGCGCGTCCCCGAGAGCGAGGAAGTCCTCGGTCTCGACGCGTCGCAGCACCGCGAAGCCGCGTACCAGATCTAAGGAGGCGGAGATGGAGATCCTCGCATTCGTATCGTTCGCGGTCCTGGTCGTGGCGTGGCTAGTCGCGCCGTCACGGGGCAGCGTCGCAGTGGTCAGCCACGCGGAGGATCGCAAAGCCGCGTAGCCACACCACACCCAACGGTCGATCGAGGGCCAGGCCCGACACGGGCTTGGTCCTCTTCGTGTCTGAGGCAGCTTCGGCTAGAATCTGCACACAACTGAATACGACGGGGGAGCGCCCGACGAAGGGGGCGCTGAGAGTGCGGATAGCCGCAGACCCCAGAACCTGATCTGAGTAATGTCAGCGTAGGGAGTCGAAACGCGTGGAATCCCTTGCGAGCGGCGCTCAGGCGCCGCTTTTGTTTTGCCAGCGATGAGGGCCGTCGTCGTCGCGCACGGTGACGTGCTGCCATCGGATCGCGCCGTCATCGGCGCGCAGGATTACGTCGTCGCGGCCGACGGCGGCGCGTTCGCGCTCGAGCGCTGGAAGCTCCTTCCCCACCTCATCGTCGGCGACATGGACTCGCTCGGCGACGCCGGTGTGGTGCGTTTCGCTCGACAGGGCATTCCGGTCGCGAAATTCCCCGCGGCAAAGGACGAGTCGGACCTCGAGCTCGCGATCGCTCAGGCGATCGCGGCGGGTGCGACCGAGGTGGTCGTCCTCGGGGCGCTCGGCGGCGACCGGCTCGATCACGAGGCCGCGAACCTTCTTCTCCTCGCCGATCCCGGGTACGACGGTGTTCGCATCGAGGCGCGCCGCGGTGCGCTTCGGATCCGCGCCGTTCGTGGAAAAGGTTCGCTCGCGCTCGCCGGGCCGGTGGGCGCCGTGGTGACGCTCCTTCCCGTGAACGGCGACGCCGACGGCGTCGCAACGGAGGGCCTGCGCTACCCGCTCAAGGGCGAGACGCTCCGCTTCGGACGCGCGCGCGGTCTCAGCAACGAGGTCGCGTCACTGCCCGCGAAGGTCTCGCTCGACAAAGGAACGTTGCTCGTCTTCGAAACAGCAATGGGAGGTACGTGAAGTGAACAGGGCTGACTGGTCTTGGCGCACGGTCGATATCGTGGTGGCCGCCGCGATCGCGATCGCTTTCGGCGTCGTCTTCTGGGCGTGGAATCAGGTTTGGGCGGCCGCGACGCCGGCGTTCGTCGCGATCCCGCCCGCACAGAACATCCTCTACGGCGTTTGGCTCGTTCCGGCGGTGCTCGGCGGTCTCATCATCCGCAAACCCGGCGCCGCGCTATTCACCGAGCTCGTCGCCGCGAGCGTCTCGGCGATCCTCGGATCGCAGTGGGGACTGGACACGCTCCTGTCCGGAGCGCTTCAGGGCCTCGGCGCCGAGATCGTGTTCCTCGTCGTGGGTTACCGCCGCTGGACCATAGGCGTCGCGCTGATCGCGGCGGTCGGGACGGCGATCGCAGCATGGATCCACGACACCCCGCTCTACTACGCCGACATCGGACTCGGTCCCCAGCTCGTGATCCTCGTCTTCATGGTCGTCAGCGCGATCGTCATCGCGGGGATCGGCTCGTGGCTCCTCATGCGCTCTCTCGTGCAGACCGGAGTGCTCGCGCAGTTCCCAGCCGGGCGCTCGCAGCAACGCGTCTGAGCGAGCCGGCCATTCGCGCGCGCGGCTGGGGGTGGCGCCACCCCGGCCGCAAGGCGTGGGCGCTGCGCGGCCTCGATCTCACCATCGAGGAGGGCGAGCGCGTCCTATTAATAGGAGCGTCCGGCGCGGGAAAGAGCACGCTTCTTCAGGCTCTCGCCGGCCTGCTCGATCGGAGCGGCGCTGCGGACGAGGAGGGCGAGCTTTCGATCCGTGGCGACGCCGGCCTCGTCCTGCAGGATCCGGAAACCCAGCTCGTCATGGCGCGCTCCGGTGACGACGTCGCGTTCGGGCTCGAGAACCGCTGCGTGCCGACGGACGAGATCTGGCCGCGTGTCCACCGCGCGCTCGCGGACGTCGGGTTCCCCTACAGCGAGGACCACGCGACCGCGGCGCTTTCCGGCGGCGAAAAGCAGCGCCTCGCCATCGCCGGGATCCTCGCCCTGCGGCCTCGGGTGCTGCTCCTCGACGAGCCGACCGCGAACCTGGACCCGGAGGGCGCGCGTGCCGTTCGCGAGGTGATCGCTCGCGTCGCCGAGCGCCGCGAGGTAACGATGGTGATGGTCGAGCATCGGATCGCCGACGCACTGCCACTCGTCGACCGCGTGATCGTGATCGAGGCCGGTGGTGGCGTCGTCGCCGACGGCCCTCCGCGCGCCGTTTTCGCGCACGAGGCGGAGCGTCTCAAGGACCTCGGCGTCTGGGTGCCTGGCGCGGCGCCCGCGGCACCGCCTCGCCGAACGACACCCGGCGGCGAGGCGATCGTCGCCCGCGATCTCACCTATCTATATCCGCGGGGGGCGGCCCCCGCTCTGGACGGGATCTCGGCCACCGTTCGGCACGGCAGCGCCCTGGCGATCACTGGGCCGAACGGCAGCGGGAAGTCGACGCTCGCGCTGCTGCTCGCGGGGTTGCTCCGGCCGCGGGGCGGCGAGGTGCGGGCATTCGGCGATGAGCCGTCGCGTCTGAGGCCGCGAGCGCTCGTTCGGAGAATCGGCACCGTTTTCCAAGACCCCGAGCACCAGCTCGTCGCGACCCGTGTCGACAACGAGCTCCGGGTCGGACCGCGCGCGATCGGCGTGGCGGCCGGCGAGATCGAGCAACGCGTGCGCGAGCTGCTCGAGCGGCTCGATCTCTCGAAGGTCGCGGCTGCGAATCCATTCACCCTCTCGGGCGGAGAGAAGCGGCGTCTCTCGGTCGGGACCGCTCTCGCGACCTCGCCCGGCGCGCTCGTCCTCGACGAGCCGACGTTCGGCCAGGACCGCCGCACGTTCGCCGAGCTGCTGACACTGCTCGCGGAATATCGCGATGGCGGGGGCGCGATCGCGTTCGCAAGCCACGACGAGCTCTTTGTCGATGCCTTCGCGGACGAGCGCCTTCGTCTTGTGGGAGGGCGCGCAGCGTGAGGCTCCTCGAGCCGCTCACACCTGATCCGCGGGCACCGCTCGCGCGCACGCACCCGCTCGCGAAGATCGCGGCGGCGCTCGTCCTCATGTTCACGCTCTTCCTCACGATCGACCTGATCACGCCCACGCTCGTCCTCGTTGCAGAGATCGCGGTCATTCCGCTCACCGGCATCCCTCCACGAGCCTTGCTCCGCCGGGCTCTCCCGGTCTTCGTCGCGGCGGTGGGGATCGGATTCTTCAACGCGCTGCTCAGCGGCGACGTCGTCGGCGGCGCCGCGATCGGTCTACGTCTCGTCGGCATCGCGCTCGCGGGCATCGTCGCCGTTGCGAGCATCGACCCGACCGACCTCGCCGACGCCCTGACCGAACACCTTCACGCGCCGCGCCGCTTTACGGTCGGCGCCCTCGCGGCATTCCGGCTGATGCCGCTCTTCGCGGATGAATGGGAGACGATCGGGCTCGCGCGCCGTGCGCGTGGACTCGATGACGCGCGTGGACCGCTCTCGCGCGTTACCGGCTTCTTCGCGATGACCCAGTCCCTGCTCGTCGCATCGATCCGCCGCGCGACGCGTCTCGCCCTCGCGATGGACGGCCGGGGTTTCGCGGAGCCCGGCTGTCGCACCCTCGCACGGCCGCGACCAATCCGCGCGCGGGACTGGGTGCTGGTCGCGACCTCGTTAGCGATCGCTGGGCTCGCATCCGCGGCGAGCATCGCGCTCGGAACCTGGCGGTTCTTTCTCGCGCGCTAGATCTGCGGCGGCAGCAGGAGCGGAGTGTGTCTCCCGTTTACCTGCGTCGTGCGGGCGTCAGCTCCTGGAGTGTGTCGCGCAGCTTGGAGAAGTCGTCGGCGCTGATCACGATCCGGTTTTGCGTGATCGAGTACGTCGGACCGACGTTCAGCTCGTTCTCGGCGAGCTTGCGGAAGATCTGGGCGACGGTGCCCGGGCGGTCCTCCACATCGATGATCGCGGCGTCGCGCTCGTCCTGCACCTTAAAGCCGGCGGCCTCGAGTGCCTTGCGCGTGTTTGCCGGATCCTTGGTGACAACGCGGAAGGTGCCCTTTCCGCTGTTGCCTGAGGGCACCGCGCAGTAGCCCTCGATGTTGATTCCGGCCTTCGCGATCGCGTCGGTCGCTTTCGCGAGGGTGCCCGGCCGATCGTCCAGTGTCAAAGAGAATTCCTTGGTCTGCTCCATGAATACCTCCTTGGGGTTTTCGCTGAGGACGCGAGACGACACGTCCCGCTCCCGCTGCCGCCCCCCGAGCATGGCCGACGACGGCGGTTCTGTCAGGGTGTCGGAGACGAGAGCGCTCGTCTGATTTGGTGGGACCTGGCCGAGACGCCCGGGTATTGCTCCCGTACCGACAGCCTGCTCAAGGCGGCCATCGGTAGGGTTCCCAGGTGCCACGACGGGCCCAGCTGGGCGGAGTCTTTCTCGTTTCCGCCGCCGGCCTCCTCTTCCAATTCGCACAGACTCGGCTCTTCAGCGCGACGCTCGGTTATCACCTCACGTTCCTGGTGGTGAGCGGCGCGCTGATGGGCGTCGCGATCGGCGCGACCGCCGCGGCGACCCTCGATCGCGAGAGGCAGCGGATCGGCACGAGCCGGCTCGCGATCGCGGCCGCTCTCGCCGTGCTCGCGGCACTCGTGGTCGAGACCCAGCTCGACCCGCTCGTCGTGGGGATGTTTCCGACGAGTGCGGCGGCATACGTACTCGGCGTGCCGCCCGTGATGCTCGCGAGCTGGATCATCGTCCGCTTGCTGCGCGATGCTCCGGCGGCGAGCGGCACGATCTACGCGTTCGACCTGGCGGGTGCCGCGACGGGCGGTCTGCTCGGATACCTCGCCATCGGGACCCTGGGCGATCAGGCGCTCTACGGGCTGGCGAGCGCGCTCTGTCTCGTGGCGGCGACGCTGTTCGTTCGGCCGTCGGCATCCCGCATCGGTCTCCGCCGGGTCTCGGCCATCGTGGCCGCGGTCGGTCTGGTCGCGATGCTCGGTGTGTGGGGTGAGCTGCTCGCGCCGCCGCGGCCGGGGCCCCTCAAGTCGACAGGCGCGGATCTCGCCGAGGGCATGACGCGCGATATCGCGCGCTGGGATCCGCTCGCGCGCGTCGACGTGATGCGCTTCGGATCGCGCGGCGATTCCATCCACTACGCGTTCCTCATCGATCCGAGCTATCCGACGGAGTCACGCCCGCCGGCGCTTGCCATGGAGCTCGACATGGGAGCGCTCACGCCGATCATCGGGATGAGCTCGCCCAGCGACCTCGCGGTCCTCGACGCGAGCGTCCTCGGGGCGCCGTATGAGCTGGCCGCGCGCTCGAACGTGCTCGTCATCGGTCCCGGCGGGGGCATCGACGTGATGACGGCGCTCCGACACGGCGCGCGGTCGGTCACCGCGGTCGAGGTCAACCGCGCGGTCGTCGCGCTGATGCGCGGGCGTTACGCCGAATACAGCGGCGAGGTCTATGCGGACACGCGTGTCCACCTGGTCGAGGACGAGGCGCGCAGCTTCGTGCGCCGTTCCGCCGATCGTTACGACCTGGTCGTCATGACCGTGGTCGATAGCTTCGCGGCACTCTCGAGCGGCGCGTACGCCCTGACCGAGAGTTACCTCTACACCCAGGAGGCAATGGCCGACTATCTGGCTCATCTGGCCCCGGGCGGCTCGCTCTCCGTCGGCCGCTGGTATCGCGATCCGCCGGTCGAGATCGTCCGCACGTTCAAGATCGCGGTCGCCGGGCTCACCGCGCTCGGGAAGAGCAATCCCGAGACTCACATCGCCGTCCTCCGGTACGGGAATTTCGGACTCCTCCTGATCGGGGACCGCGCGTTCGGCGCCGCCGACGTCGAGCGGCTGCGCGGGTTCGCGAGCCGCCACGGCTTCGAGCTCGCGTACGACCCGCTCCACCCGGGCGAACCGCGCCGCGGTCTGCCGCCGCTGGTCCGGCCGCGCGTCGCGCAACAGGCCGACGGCGCGGGCGCTGGTCACCACGGCCGCGCCGAGGCTCGCGGCGGTCCGCGCCAGCGTGACCACGAACCGGGCGTCGTCCACCTGCCCGTCGTAGTACTGGATCGCGCCGGCCACGATGTCGTCGCGCAGCGACGGGAACAGCCGTCGGGCCGCCCCGCGCGACAGATGCCGGTGCAACGGCATGCCGCGCCCGGGCTCGCCGCGCAGCCGGGAGGCGA